>FTDB01001488.1_pt1 | contig 14258 bp, 13 predicted proteins | sample 1639741 | NCBI WGS metagenome assembly FTDB01 (sample SAMEA3914869, study PRJEB12502) | metagenome | biome: forest; material: soil | place: USA | collected 2012-03-12 | depth 0.1 m | reverse complement strand
TGCCCAGGTAGCTCAGTTGGTAGAGCATGCGACTGAAAATCGCAGTGTCGGTGGTTCGATTCCGCCCCTGGGCACCATTCTTTTCCGCCAAATTCGGCCGCCAGCTTGACCGGCTAGATAATATTCGGGACAGTCACAGTCTCGGAGTGTCCCGAATGGCACGCGGCAAGCTTCCGATTTTCGAACGACGCGCCGACGATGGCCGGCTCATGGGCTATCAGGTCAAGATCAGGAAGCAAGGCTTCCCGACGGTGAATCGGCAGTTCGATCGTAAGGCCGAGGCCGAGCGATTCGCCCTCGACACCCTGCAAGCGATGACCGCAAGAACCTGGACCGACCGGCGCGAGGCGGAGCGCACAACGCTCGCCGCCGCGCTGGATCAATACAAGGTGGAGGTGACGGCGACCAAGAAGACAGCATATGGCGAAGGGCTGCTTCATTTAACGCCTGAAGAAAACCCGACTCGCGGAATATAGCCTCGCCACCATTCAAGGCAGCGATATCGCTTCTTATCGCGATCTACGGCTCGGTGAAGGCGCAAGTGCCAGTACCGTCCGCATCGAACTCGCACTGATCTCACATTTGTACACGGTCGCCGCAAGCGACTGGGGTATGCCGCTACCCAATCCCGTGAAAATGGCCCGCAAGCCGAAACTGCCTCGCGGGCGGGATCGCCGCCTAGATTCGACACCCGATGCCGATGGTAGGACAGAAGAGGATCGTTTGCTGGACGCGTGCCGAGCCAGCAAGAGCAAATGGCTTGAACCGATCGTGCGGATTGCCATTCTGACCGGCATGCGACGCGGCGAAATCTTGGGTATGCGCTGGGGCGATGTGGATTTGTCCCGAGGGACAGTTCATCTCGAAGATACAAAGAACGGAGAAAGGCGAACCGTTCCGCTTTCGCCCGCAGCGCAGGCGATCCTAAGAGATTTGCCGCGCAGCATCGACGGACAGGTATTCCCGGTCGGCGGCAGCGGATTCGTTCATACCTTCCAGCGGGCAACCGAAAAGGCCGGCATTGCTGGGCTCACGTTCCATGACCTGCGGCACGAGGCCGCCAGCCGCTTCTTCGAGCAGGGGTTCGACCTCATGGAGGTTGCCGCGATAACTGGGCATAAATCGTTATCCATGCTCAAGCGCTACACACATTTAAGGGCTTCCGACATCGCAAAGAAGATGGCCGCGAAGACCTGACCCGACCTCAGCGCAATACACTCACAACAATGACGGCTGGAAACCCTCGAACGCAACAGGATGCGACCGAGGTCAATGTCCAAGCCTCTCGAATGCGGCAGGATCGATATCTAAATATATCTCACACCACGTAGATTCATCTCGGAACGCCGGATTCGCGCCAGGTCTCTCGTTTCTTACGCATTTACTACTATATTGATTGTGTGCGGTACCCAGATAGTAAACCGTCGAACGCCATTCCGGATGGTCTCTATTGTCTTCGATTGGCAATTTTCCATGGATCGCGTTGATCAACTTATCCGCGACAGAGCCTCGACAAAGGTAGAGAATGACGGGCGCCAGCTCTTTTTTTGGAACACCTTGGTCCAAAGCGCTAGGCCCGGCATTGGAGAGCGCGCCTGACGTAATACAATCGAAGACGGCCTCTCGCACTTGCGCCGCCGAAGCCTCGACCTCCGGTGTAGGCTGGCCATAACAAGACGTAGCGACAAGGACCCCGACCAACCCCGTGAAATAGCGCGCTATATTGATCTTGTAGCCCATTTCATCCATCCAGTTGCTCGAACTTTATAAGCATCGCAGCAGGTATCGGTTGCGTCGACTTGGCCCTGCCGAAAGTCATCAATTGCCGCCGCACTTCGTTGCGTTCAAATCCACCGACAGGGATCGACATCTCGATCCGACCTGTAAGGCACTGATCCGATCGGCGCTCGGCCCAGACGCTTTGGATTGACTCAGCGAATTGCGCGATTTGCGAAATCATCTGTGCTGCCGGCGGAACCTCTCCCCGTAGCAGATGGCATCACACCGCAGATAAAATCCCGATACTTGCCGGGGACACTATCGGGACAGAATAGGTGTAATTCCATGTTATTCGGTGTTCTTCAGTTCTCACTAATATACTGATATAGCTTACAAATTTCAGATTCCTCAAGGGGTCGAGTCCGACTGAAAATCGCAGTGTCGGTGGTTCGATTCCGCCCTGGGCACCACTTCCCCGGTCAGCTCTTCTCCATCAGCCGTGACGGCCAGCCGATCCGCACGAGAAGACCGTCCGGTCCGCAGAGTCCGACCTCGTAAAGCCCCCACTCCCGGTGACGCAAGATCCCGCCGGGGCGGATGATCAGATCATCGACCCGTGCGGCGATCGCATCGACTTCCGGCGTCCGGATGAAGACGCCGAAGGGGTTGTGTTCTTCCGGTACGGCCCACGGTCCTTCGCCCGCTTGCGTGAGGTGAACCTCACAGCCCCACCCGCTCATGATGATGTATTGGGCATCGCCGCCGACGCGGGAGAAGCCCAAGCGCTCCCAGAACGGCACCGCGCCGGGCAGGTCGTTGCTGGGGACGATGGCGAAGGCGCCGACCGTAGCGGGAATAGGCATCAGTTCAGTCTCCCGTCCAATTCTTCATACACCTTGAGAATGGCGATCTTGCCCTGCTGGGTATGGCCTTCCCAATCGGCGTAAGGCCCCCAATTGGCCTGCGCCAGCGCGGGGCAGCCTTCGTTCGGGTCCTTCGAGCCTTGCGGTCCGCGTTCGCAGGGCAGCTTGGCGTCGTGCAGCCGCTTGGCTTCGGCGGTCACGGCGATCACGGCTTTGCGGAACTCCTCGAGCTCCTTCTTCATCGTCGCGGCGTCGTCGACGAAGCCATGGCCGGCGATGTACCAGGTCGCGTCCAGATCCTGAGCCTTCTTGATCGTCGCGGCCCATTCGGTCGGATAGGCCGAGCGCATGGCGGGGAAGACGCGGTGGAAATAGGATTCGCTCATGAACAGGACCTTGGGTCCCGGCACATAGAGGCTGAGATCGCCGCCGGTATGGGCACGGCCGAGATTGAGAACCTCCGCTTTGACGCCGCCGAGATCGATCTCACGCTTGTCGGTGACCAGTTCGGTCGGCACCACCTTGGATTTTTCCAGCGCCTTCTGCGAGGCCGGGGTCGAGATGAATTGGGCGTCGGGGAACGCAGTTTTGATCGTCTCGTCGCCGGCGGTGTGATCGCCATGATCGGAGCAGATCACCACATATTTCAGCGGCAGATTGGTGGTCTTCTTGATCGAAGCGAGAAGAGCCTCGGTGTCCTTCACCGTTCCCTGCCCGTCGGCGAGCAGCACGGCATCCTTGCCGACGACGAACAGGCTGACCGTCGTCATCTGGCCGTTGTCGGGTTCGCCTGAAGAACGGAAGGCCTCGAAGGTGTAGACGTTCGGCGCGATCTGCTTGGTGCGCGGGAATTGCGAGACGTCGATGCCCCGCTTGACCGGATCGGCGCTGTTGATGTTTTCCGCCTGCGCCGAGGCGGCGAACAGGGCGAGAAAGGCGAGCGCAAAGACTGATTTCATTTTGGGGGCTCTCCGTGGCGTTTCCTTGCGAACGAAGATATCGTTCTTCGCATGAGGGATAAACTTTATCTCATGGCGTCGGCGACGATCGGCACCACGCTCGAATGGTACGATTTCTTCGTCTTCGCGGCCTGTTCGGTGCTGGTCTTCAATACGCAATTCTATGCGGCGGGCGACCCGCTGGTCGGCGACATGCTGGCTCTGGGGACTTTCGCCGCCGGTTTTCTGGCGCGGCCGCTGGGCGGCATCGTCATGGGCGTTCTCGGCGACCGGCTGGGCCGCAAGAGGGTGCTGGTCGCCAGCCTCGTTCTGATGGGCGGCGCGACGCTCGCGATCGGCTTCCTGCCGACTTATGCCAGCGCCGGTCCGCTGGCGCCGATCCTGCTGCTGGTCTTGCGCATCCTGCAGGGCGTCGCGGTCGGCGGCGAGGCGACCGGCGCCTTGCTGATGGTCGCCGAGACCATGCCGGGGACCCAGCGCGGTTTCTGGACCAGTTTCACCTTGCTGTCGGGGCCGCTCGCCAATGTGCTGGCCACCCTCGTCATCGGCACGGTTCAGCACTCGGTCGGCGAACAGGCTTTTGTCGAGTGGGGCTGGCGCATTCCTTTCCTGCTCTCGGCCTTGCTGGTGCTGGTCGGCTATTTCACCCGCACCCGCGTTCAGGAATCGGCGGCGTTCGAGGAATTGAAGCGGCATCACGCCGAACCCAAGGCGCCGCTCGGCGAATCCTTCGCCGGCTTCAAGCGACCGATGCTCAAGGTCTTTCTGATCAAGGCCTCCGAGAATACATTCCTCTATCTCTTCTCGACCTTCTTTCTGCTGCTGGCGACCCGGTTCCTCGGGATCCCGCGCGGAGCAGCGCTCGACGCCTTGTTTTATGCGTCGGCCCTGGAAGTTCTGATCATTCCCGCGGCCGCCCATCTGTCCGACCGGATCGGCCGCCGGCCGGTTCTGTTCGCGGGATTGCTGGGCTGCCTGCTCGGCGGCGCCGCGCTGTTCAGCGGCGTCCTTCCCTTGCAAGGGGCCTTGGTGCTCTGCCTGTCCTGCCATGGGATCATCTGCGGCGCGATGGGCGCCTTCTTCTCCGAGCTGTTCCCGACGCGGGTGCGCTATACGGCGTTGTCGGCCTCCTATCAGACGGCGTCGGTCTTCGGCGGCTCGGTCGCGCCGTTGATCGGAACCCTGCTTCTCGACAAGACGGGGGCGGCTACTTCAGTGGCGATCTATGCCGCGATGGTCGCGATCCCGGCTCTGGCCGCGGTTCTGCTGGCCAAGGAGACCCGCGAGGGAACCTAAAGCCGGTCCAAAGGGTTGTCTTATAAGGAAAAAAGGAGACAACCGATGCTTAGATGGGCCGTCATATTCCTGCTTATAGCGCTCGTTGCCGGCTTGTTCGGGTTCTTCGGACTGGCAGCCGCTTCCGCAGGAATCGCCAAGATCCTCTTCTTCGTCTTCCTGATTCTGTTCCTGATCTCGCTGATCGGGCACAGCCGGGGCCGGGGAAGAGCGCCGCCGCTTTAACGGCGCCTTAGCCGCCTGACAGGGGGCGCGGCTCTTGTTAAGATGCTCATGCATCAAACAGGAGACGCGCCCCATGTTAGCGGCCCCCATTCCGGCGAACGACGCGGAACGACTTGAGTCGCTGCACCGGATGGATTTGCTCTCGACACCCCGCGAGGCCGACCTCGACCGTCTGGTCCGGCTCGCCCGCTCGCATTTCGATGTCGAAATCGCGCTGATCAGCCTGATCGACAAGGACCGTCAATGGTTCAAGGCCCGTGCCGGCCTCGATATCTGCGAAACCTCACGCGAAATCTCCTTCTGCGGCCATGCCATCCATCACGACGATGCGCTGATCGTCCCCAATGCCTTGGAGGATGAGCGCTTCTTCGACAATCCCGCCGTGACGGGGGATCTCGCGGTCCGCTTCTATGCGGGCCAGCCTTTGACCAACAAGGACGGCTTCAAGATCGGCACTTTCTGCATCGTCTCGGCGACGCCGCGGGAGTTTTCCGACAAGGGCCGCCAATCGCTTTATGATCTCGCCCGCCTGGCCGAGATGATCATCGAGAACCGTACGCTGAGCGCAGCCCAATCCGACATGATCAAGGCGTTGGAGATGGCCGAACGCGACAGCATGATCGATGTGCCGACCGGCCTTTGGAACAAGCGCGGGCTGGAGGAGATTCTCGACCGTGAAGTCGAACGGGCCAAGCGCGAAGGCGCTTCCATCGCGCTCTGCAAGGCCTCCCTCGATGCGGGTTCGATCGGCGATGAGGCCGTCAAGAAAATGGCCGAAAAACTGGTCGCGGGCGTCCGCGCGTCCGACATCGTGGTGCGGTATGGCGAGACAGACTTCGTCATCCTGATGCCCGGCCTGCACGCGGTTTCGCTGCCCGGCCTCGGCGACAAGCTGGTGCGCTCTCTCAACGCCAACGGCGTCTCCGCGAGTTTCGGCCTGACCCTCGCCAAGCCAAGCGGCGGGGCCACGCTGACCGGCGTTCATATGGTTCAGCGGGCCGACGAAGCGCTCGCCCAGGCCAAGGCGGCCGGCGGGAATCGCGCCGCGATCGTCGACGTCCCCGACGCCTTCTATTCGGACGTCGCCTTCGTCTGAAAAGAAAATCCCCCGGACTCCATCCGTCCGGGGGAATGCACTACCGACTTACTTCGCGGTCACCTCGACGATCCCCGTCATATGGGGATGCATCGAGCAGAAATAGGCATAGCTGCCCGGCTTCATGAAGGTGAAGGAGAAGCTGTCACCCGTATCCAAGGCTTCGGACGCGAAGGCCTGGTCGGTGCTGACCACGGTATGGGGTTCCTGATCCTTGTTCGACCAGGTCACCCGCGTACCGACCGGGACTTTCACGCTCATCGGCCCGAAAGCGAAGGCCTTGATATCGACCTTGGTTTCAGCCGCATCGGCGGCCGAGGCGAACATCGGCAGCAACAGCGCCGCCATGAACAGAAAACGGGTAATCATGCCAGAGTGCTCTCTTCGACTTTGATGGGCAGCGTTTCGATGCGGCGGATGCCGAGGACCGAGCGCAGCTGATCGGCGGGGACCGTCATCGGACCAGGGCCTTCGCCTTCGCCGGCCTTGGGTTGCGGGAAGGCGGTGGACGCGCCGGCATAATGGCTGACGGTGCCTTCGACCTTCTGGACGACCTGATGGATATGGCCGTTCAGCACGGTGACCGAGCCGAAACGCTTGAGGTAGGACATCGCCTGCGGCCAATCGTCGGTGCCCCAGCCCCATTGCGGGTAGAGCGACCAAAGCGGGATATGGGTGAAGACGACGATCGGCTGGCTGGCCGAGCGGCCCTTGAGATCGTCTTCGAGCCATTCGATCTGCTCATTGCCCAATTGAGCCATCGAGCCGGGCTGAAAATTCATGACATTGATCAGCGCGATGAAATGCACGCCCTGATGGTCGAAGCTGTAATAGCCCTTGTTCTTGGACGGGGCGCCATAGCGCTGGAAGAAGTTGCTCTTGGTGCTGTCGATGACGTCATGCTCGCCCGGCACCACATGCAGTTCGCTCGGCTTCAGCCCGGACAGCACGCCGGCCGCGGAATCGAACTCCTCGGGCTTGGACAGATGGGTGATATCGCCCGTATGCAGGACCAGACCGGCATTCGGGGCGAAGCTATTGATACGCTCGACGGCGGCCTTGGCGGTGCCGGCCACGTCCTGATTGGCCGCCTTGTTGAACCCGAAATGGGTGTCGCTGATCTGAACGAAACTGAACGACCCGGCCGCGGCGTCCTTGGGAGCCGCGCCCAGCGCACGCGCCACCGGCACGCCGCCCGCCACTGTCCACAGGACGCCGGCGGTACCCCAGCCCAAGCAGGACAGAACCCCACGCCGGCTGATATCATGATCTTTCATTACGATGCTCCTTCGCAGGATTGCGGTTACGGGAATGGAGATCGGAGAGGGGCGGGTTTTATTCGCGGAAAAGATTTTTTCCGGCGCCGAGAATAAAAGCGGGGCGGGCGCGATCTATTCCCCATCAACCAGGAGTCGGACGGACCGGGAACCATGCAGCAATCTTTCGAAACGGTGGTGCTGCCTTATCTCGACGCCGCCTACACACTGGCGCGATGGCTGACCCGCGGCCGGAACGATGCCGATGACATCGTCCAGGAGGCGCTGGTACGCGCACTGACCTATTTCCCGACCTTCCGCGGCACCAATGCGCGCGGCTGGTTCCTGCAGATCGTGCGCAACACCGCTTATGCCTCCATGACGCTCAATCGCGGCATTCCGGTCCCGCTCGAAGTGGAGGAAGACTATTTGGCCGATCCCGCCGACGATCCCGAAGCGGCCTTGATCCGGCGCCGCGGCCGCGCCGATCTGGCGCGCCTCATCGCCAAATTGGAGGTCGAGCTGCGCGAGACCCTGATCCTCCGCGAATTCGAAGAACTCTCTTACAAGGAAATCGCCCAGGTCACCGGTGCCCCGATCGGCACGGTGATGTCTCGGCTGTGGCGGGCGCGCAGAACGCTGGCCCAGGCCATTCGGCGAGAGGAGCAAGACGCATGACGACCGACCTCGAATGCCCCATGCTGCTGCTGGTGCAGGCAGATTTCGACGGAGAGCTGGACGCCGGCCGCGCCGCCGATCTGATCCGCCATCGCGCCGATTGCACCGCCTGCCAGACGGCTTATGCCGACCTGATGATGGTTCATGAAAGGCTGACCGATCCCACTTTGCGCGAAAAAGCGCCGGACAAGCTGCGTCAGTTTTTGGCGCAGCAAGCGGCCAGCGCCAATGTCGTCGCTTTGCCGGCCAAGCGGTCGCGCCCCTCGCCCTGGCGCGCCGCCGGCAGCGGAGTGGCGGGCTTCGCGCTGGCGGCAGGCCTTGCGCTGGCGTTGTTCCAGCCATCCAGTCCCGATCCGATCGGCCTTGCCCTCGACGACCATGTCCGGTCGCTTCAGGCCGGCCATCTGCAGGACGTCGTCTCGACCGACCGCCATACGGTGAAGCCCTGGTTCGAGGGAAAGCTGGAATTCGCTCCGCCGGTCAAGGATCTGGCCGCCCAAGCGTTTCCGCTGACCGGCGGCCGGCTCGACGTGATGGGCGGGCAGACCGTGGCGGCGATGGTCTATCAGCGCGGCACGCACCCGATCAATCTGCTGGTCAAGCCGGCCGCCCAGAACGCCAAGGACTCCGACCCCGTCACCGCGACCCGTCAGGGCTTCACCATCCTTCATTGGGTGCAGGGCGGCATGGAAATGTGGGCGGTATCGGATGTCGAACAGGCGCAGCTGCAGGAATTCGCCAAAGTATGGCGCGCACAGCCCTGAAGAAGTAACCAAGATGTAATTCGTCTTTTGGTTGCAATCTGCTAAGGTGAAGAGGATCGCGTCAATTCTCCCGCGATATTTGCGGGGCCGGCCCACTTCCCCCCTCTCCACTGATCGGCCCGCCGGGGTCGGCGCTCCGCGCCGACCCCTCTTTTTTGAGATCGGGCGGACTGGTGAAATTCTCTAAGCCTTGATTTCCGGCCCTGTTGTGCGCAACCTCGCTGCGGGGAACATCGTACGGGGACCGCATTGCCATGACTGACGAACCGCTGACCATTGCTCAGCCGGAAGATCACATCGACTCCGCTCCGCCCCCCGAGCCCCCGCGCCCGTTCACGACCGCCCCGCTGCCCTGGAATGACGACCGTTCCGTGCAGGGAATCGGCCTGCGCATCCGCGTGATTTACGGCGTCGCCACGCTGCTGACGGTGGCCTGGTTCGCTGTCTGCTTCACCTATATCGACAAGGCGGTGGGCTGGCACAATCTGTTCGAATTGCAGCCGGCCGAATTCGGCGGCGTCGCCGGGGCGGCGGTGCTGCCGCTCGCCATCCTGTGGCTGATCGTCGCCTTCCTCGACCGCGGCTCGATCCTGCGCCTGGAAGCCGCCCATCTGCGCCGCCATCTCGATCAGCTGATCTATCCCGCCGAGGACAGCGAAGCGCGCCTGGCCACCGTCACCGACTCCTTGCGTCGTCAGGCGGCCGATCTCACTTCCGCCTCCGACAAGGCGATGGCCCGCGCCGAACAGGTCGCCGCCGCGCTGCTCCGCCACACCGAAGCGCTGGAGAAGCTCGCCGACCGCTTCGGCGGCGACGGCCAGCGGGTCGTCGACAGCCTCAAGACCGAAATCGAAACCCTGGGCCGCAGCACCGAAGGCACGCTCGAGCGGGTCGTCGAAGTGCGCGACGCCACCGCCCAGCTGGTCCTCGCAACCGAGAACGCCACGGGGCGCACCCGCGACTTCACCGTCGCCATGACCGAACAGCTGACCAATCTCGACGACACGGCGCAGAAGGTCAGTCAGCGCTCCGACGCGGTCGCGCAAACTCTGCAGCAATCGACCGATGGGCTGGGCCGCTCGGTCACCACCGCCGCCGCCCGCATCGACGAGATGGTGCGCACCGTCGGCATTCAGGGCGAATTGATCATCGCCACCTCGGGCAAGGCCGCCGACCGCGCCGAGGAAGTGACCGGCGAGCTCAACCGCCGCGTCGAGGCGCTGGACGCCCTGTTCAGCCGCCAGAACGGCGATCTCGCCAATGCCTCGGTGCGCCTGGCCGAACAGACCGGCCGCATCACCGCGTCGCTGGAACAGCAGGCCAACGGCCTCGACCAGATCACCGAACGCGTGCTCTCCCGCGTCAAGATCGTCGAGGAAGGCCTCGCGGTGCAGACCCGCGAATTGTCCACCGCCTCCGACCAGGCGATGGTCCGTTTCCGCGAACTTTCCGACCTCATGGCCCGTCACGCCGAGAGCCTGCGCTCCTCGGCCGACGATGCCACCCAGCAGCTGGGCTCGGTCGGCGAAGTGTTCCTGACCCGCCGCGACGAAGTCGAGGCATCGTCCGACCGCGCCATCGGCCGCATCCGCGAAGTCGGCGAAAGCTTCTCGGGCCAGAGCCGCGCTTTGGCCGCAGCCTCGGATCAGATGACGGTCCGCGCCCGTGAATTGATCGATGCGATGCGCCAGCATATCGAGGAGCTCGGCCGCGGCGCCGAGCGCACCGCCGGGCAGGCGGAAGCGATCCGCACCTCGCTCCGCAAGCAGGCCGAGGAACTGGCCGACATCGCCAATCTGGTCTCGACCCAGTCGAAGCTGTCCGAAGCCTCGCTCGGCCAGCAATCGCGCCATCTCCATTCCACGTCCGAGCAGATCATGGCCCGCATCAAGGGCATCACCGACGTGCTGCGCCAGAACGTCAATGACCTGGTCGCCTTGTCGTCCCGCGTCGGCGCCGAGCTGCAATCGACCGGCGAAGTGCTGCGCCTGCGCAGCCAGGACGTCACCCTGGCCTCGCAGCGTGCCATCGAGGATGTCACCCAAGTCTCCGACGCCTTCGGCGAGAAGAGCGCGCATCTGGTCCATGTCGGCGAGCAGTCGGGCGCCCGCGTACGTGCCGTCGTCGAGGAGCTGCGCAAGCAGGCCGACGGTATCGTCAAGGCGGCCGAGCAGGCCGAACAGGATATCGGCGCCGTCAAGCAGCAGCTGTCCGGCCAGGCCAACGATCTGACCCGCATCTCCGAGGACTCCTCGGAACTGCTGAAGGCTTTCGGCCAGCAATTGCGTCAGAATGCGGTCGAACTGGGCGATACGCTGCAGCAGGCCCAGCAGCAGGCGCGCGTCTCCGGCGATTCCTTGCGTCAGGTCTCGCGCGAATTCGAGGAAGCGGCCGGCAAGACGTCGGCGCATGCGGTCGCCACCGCCGACCAGCTCAAGGCCGGCATCCGCGATCTCGGCGCCTCGGCCGACCGTATTTCGGCGCAAGTCCGCGGGGCCGGCGAGAGCCTGCGCCGTCAGTCCCAGGAATTGGCGGCCACCACCGAACATACCGGCGCGCAGCTGGAAACCGTGTTCGAAATGCTGCGTCAGAAATCCACCGATCTCGGCGTCACCGGCGAGCGCTTGTCGCAGCATTCCGAGACCATGGTGAATAATTTCACCCGCCAGGCCGAAGCTCTCGTCTCCGCCTCGCGCGAGGCCGAGGAACAGGCCGAGGCGCTGCAAAAGCAGAAGAGCTCGGTCAGCGTCGATAATTTCCTGCAGAGTGCGGCCTATCTGGTCGAGAAGCTGCAATCCTTGTCGATCGACATCAGCCGCGTCTTCCAGCAGGGCATCGACGACAAGACCTGGCGCGAATTCCATACCGGCGACCAGTCGGTGTTCCTGCGCAAGATCCTGAAGAATCTCGACCGCAACCAGATCGCCGCGATCCGCACGCGCTACGAGGATGACGGCGATTTCCGCGGTTATGTAAACCGCTACATCGCCGAATTCGAGACCCTGCTGAACCAGGCCCGCGCCGCAGACCGCGCCGACGTGCTGACCGGCACCTTCACCAGCGCGGAAGTCGGCAAGCTCTACCTGGTGCTGTCGCGGGCTCTGGGCCGTCTGGAATGATCCGCCTCGCTGCGCTCTGCGCCGGCCTGGCTCTCTGCCTTCCGGCGCTGGCCGACGGACTGCCGGCGGCGACCGAGAAGGCGATCGACGAGATCGCCGCCAAGGCTTTGGCGGATACCGGCGTCCCCAGCGCCTCGGTCGCCATCGTCAAGAACGGCAAGATCGCTTACGCCAAGGCCTATGGACTGGCCAGGCTGGACCCCGCGGTTCCGGCCACCCCGGCGATGCGCTACAAGATCGCCTCCAACAGCAAGCAACTGACCGCCACCGCGATCCTGCTGCTGGCCGAAGAGCATAAATTATCGCTCGACGACAAGGTGGCGCGCTTCCTTCCCGACCTGACACGGGCCAAAGACGTCACGATCCGCCAGTTGCTGACCCATACCGCCGGTTATCAGGATTTCTACGCCGACGACTACACGCCGCCCTTCATGCAGAAGGACACGACGGCGGAGGCCATCCTCGACGGCTGGGCCAAGAAACCGCTCGATTTCGAGCCGGGCAGCCGCTGGCAATACAGCAATACCGGCTATGTGGCGCTCGGCCTGATCGTCGAGAAGGCCAGCGGCCGTCCGCTGTTCGAGTTTCTGAAAGAACGGGTGTTCGACAAGCTGGGCATGAAGAGCCCGATCGATATCGACGGGCCCTGGGATGCAGCCGATCCGCAGGCGCACACCAGCTATGGCACGGGACCGACGCGCGTCGCACCGGTCGAGGGGAAAAATTGGCTATGGGCGGCCGGAGAACTGGCGATGAGCGCCTCCGACCTCGCCCGCTGGGACATCGCTTTGATGAACGGCGAGATCCTGAAGCCCGCCTCGCGCAAGGCATTGACCACCGAGATGGTTCTCTCCGACGGCACCGGCACCGGATATGGGCTCGGGATCGGTGTCTCGCAGATGCCGAACGGCCATCGCCGCTGGGCTCATACCGGGGGTGCCGCGGGCTTTCTCAGCATCAATGTGGACTTCCCCGACGACAAGGCCTCGATCACCGTCCTGACCAATGGCGAAGGTCTGGCTTACCGCCAGATCGAGAAGGAAATCGAGACCCTGCTGCAGGGCACCGTCGCCGACGCCGATGCCGCGCCTGCGCTCGATCGGGCCAAGGCGCTGTTCGCCGGTCTGCAAAAAGGGACTGCCGACAAGGCGACCCTCACCGAAGATCTGCAGGGTTATTTCACCCCCGCCGTGCTGGCCGATTTCGGCGCGGCGCTCGGCCCGCTCGGCGAGCCGACCAGCTTCAACCAGGCCTCCCGCGAAGACCGCGGCGGCATGGTGCATCGCGTCTTCGCCATCGAGGCCGGCGGCAAGAAGCTGCGGATGGAAACCTACATCATGCCGGACGGTAAGTTCGAGCAGTGTCTGGTCAGGCGAGCGGTTTCCTGAGGAGAGAGAGCGTGTGGAAGAAAAGTTTCATCTGCGCGCTTTTACTGTTCTCCGCCGGGATCGAGGCCGAGGAGCTCCCTCCATCGATCGCCTGGGCGTATCCTGCCGCCAAGGAAAAGATGCCGCTGCCCGAATTGCCGGCCGCCACCCAATTTCGCGTCGCGGGCAGTTCGCTGAGCTATACCGGCGACCAGATCAACAAGATGGCCGACCCGGTGGACTGGCTGCCCGCCGAGCATCCGCCAATGCCGCGCGTTGTGGCGCATGGCGACCATGAACGCAAGCTGGAGGCCTGCGGCGGCTGCCATGGCATGAATGGTCAGGGTTTTCTTGAGATCCCCAATCTGGCGGGATTGCCGGCCGGCTACATAGTGGAGCAATTGCACGAGCTGGCCTCGGGCCGCCGCCACTCCAGCGTTGCCGACCGTCCCCCCGCCGCCTTTATGGCGATGATGGCCGGACAATTATCCGAGACCGAAATGGCCGACGCCGCGAAATTCTTCTCATCCATCACCCAGCGGCCGCGCTTGATCCGGGTGATCGAGACCGATCGGGCGCCAGCCACCAGAGCGCATTTCGACGGCTGGCAGGAGCTGGCGCCGGGCGGCAGCGAACCGCTGGGCCGCCGAATCGTGGAAGTCGCCGAGGACTTCGATCAGCAATGGGCCGGCGATCCGCATTCGGGAAGTGTCGCCTATGTGCCGGAGGGCGCGATCGAGCGGGGCAAGGCGCTCGTCCATCAGGGCGCACAGGCTTGCGTCTCGTGCCATGGCGCCAATTTGCGGGGCATCGGCAGGGCGCCGCCGCTGGCGGGACGCGACCCACATTATCTGGCACGCGCATTGTGGGACATTAAATCCGGTGCGCGCGGCGGGCCGGCGGTCGCATTGATGCA
>FTDB01001252.1_pt1 | contig 14361 bp, 9 predicted proteins | sample 1639741 | NCBI WGS metagenome assembly FTDB01 (sample SAMEA3914869, study PRJEB12502) | metagenome | biome: forest; material: soil | place: USA | collected 2012-03-12 | depth 0.1 m | reverse complement strand
GAGCTGTTCCGCGACCCGCTCTATTTCCGCGCCATCCGCGAAAAGGTCGTGCCGCACCTGAAGACCTATCCGTCGCTCAAGGTATGGATCGCCGGCACCTCGACCGGCGAGGAGCTCTATTCCTTCGCCATCCTGTTCCGCGAGGAAGGACTGGAAGACCGCACCATGTTCTACGCCACCGACATCAATTCGGAGGCGCTGAAAAAGGCCGAGGCCGGGGTCTACGAACTGTCGCGCATGAAGCTGTTCACCGAGAACCACCGGCTGTCGGGCGGCAAGTCGTCGCTGTCGGACTACTATACGGCGGCCTATGGCGCGGCCTCGTTCGACAAGACGCTGCGCAAGTCGACGGTGTTTTCCGACCACTCGCTGGCCACCGACGCGGTGTTCGCCGAAACTCACCTGATCTCGTGCCGCAACGTGCTGATCTATTTCAACCGCGAGCTTCAGGACCGCGCCATCGGCCTGTTCGCGGGTTCGCTGCTGCGCAAGGGATTCCTTGGCCTGGGCTCGAAGGAGACCCTGCGCTTCTCGCAGCACGCCGACGGCTTTTCCGAATTTTCGCGCGACGAGCGCATCTACCAGAGGCGGGACCAGTCATGACCTCCGCCCTCATCCGCGTGCCTAAGCTGAAGGGCGTGCCCGCGTCCGATCCCGCCCCGGTCGAGGCCGTGGTCATCGGCGTCTCGGCCGGCGGGATCAAGGCGCTGGGCGCCATCCTGCCCGCCCTGCCCGGCGATTTTCCGGTGCCGATCCTGATCGTCATCCACCTGCCGCCGTCGCGCAAGAGCATCATCGCCGAGCTGTTCCAGGACAAGTGCGCGCTTCAGGTGCGCGAGGCCGAGGACAAGGAAAGCCTGAGCCCCGGCGTCGTCTACTTCGCCCCGCCCGACTACCACCTGCTGGTCGAGACCGACCGCTCGCTCAGCCTGTCGTCGGAGGAGCCGGTGATGTTTTCGCGGCCCAGCATCGACGTGCTGTTCGAAACCGCCGCCGATGCCTATGGCGAAGGCCTGGTCGGCATCATCCTGACGGGCGCCAATCCCGACGGCGCCCTGGGCCTGAAGGCCGTGGCGGCCGCCGGCGGGCGCGCCATCGTGCAGCTTCCCGAACATGCCTACGCCTCGGCCATGCCCGAGGCGGCCCTGCAATCCTGTCCGGAAGCGACCGCCATGGATCTCGAAGAAATCGCGGGTTATTTACAGAAAGTGGTTACGCCATGAATAGCTCAGACGCCGCAGGGCTCCGCGCACAGGCGCGGGCGGACCGTCGCCCCTGCCAGGCCGCCGGATGCGACCTCAACTCGCGGAAGGTGGTCACGCGATGAACGCCAAGCCCCACATTTCCGCCCTGTCGCGCCTGGGATCGGCGGAAACGCCGCTGCCGCCGGTCTATTTCCTGCTGGTCGACGACCTGAAGGAAAACCTGCTGTCGCTGGAGGTGCTGCTGCGCCGCGAGGGCCTGGTGCTGCTGAAGGCGACGTCGGGCGAGGAGGCGCTGGAACTGCTGCTGAAGCACGACGTCGCCCTGGCCCTGCTCGACGTGCAGATGCCGGAAATGGACGGCTTCGAGCTGGCCGAAACCATGCGCGGCCACGAGCGCACGCGCCGCATCCCGATCATCTTCCTGACCGCCGGCTCGACCGATCGCCAGCGCCGTTTCCGCGGCTACGAGGCCGGCGCCGTCGACTTCCTGGAAAAGCCGCTGGAACCCGATATCCTGCGCAGCAAGGCCGACGTTTTCTTCGAACTGTACCGCCAGCGCCAGCAGATCGCGCTGCAGCGCGACGACCTGGAGACGCGCGCCGAGGAAAACAACCGCCTGCTCAGGGAAACGCGCCAGCAGGCCGAGGCGCTGCGCGAGACCGACCGGCGCAAGGATGAGTTCCTGGCCATACTGGCGCACGAACTGAGAAATCCCCTGGCGCCGATTTCCAATTCGGTGTCGATCCTGGCCTCGGACAAGCTGCCCGTCCAGGTGCGCGGCGAGGCGCTGCAGATGATGGACCGCCAGGTCAAGCAGATGGTGCGCCTGGTCGACGACCTGATGGACGTGTCGCGCATCACCCGCGGCAAGATCGACCTGAAGACCGACGCCGTCGACCTGAACGAGGTGCTGCGCTGCGCGGTCGAGATCTCGCAGCCGCATATCGATCAGTTCGGCCACAAACTGACCCTCGATCTGCCGCAAACCCCGATCAGACTGGAGGCCGATTTCACGCGGCTGGCCCAGGTCTTTTCCAACCTGCTCAACAACGCCGCCAAGTACAGCCCCGTCGGCGGAGACATCCACCTCGGGGTCGACGTCCACAGGGACACCGTCGATGTCCACGTAAAAGACAAGGGCATCGGCATCAAGCCGGACATGCTGGAGCACATCTTCGACATGTTCGCCCAGGTCGACGACTCGCTGGAACGCTCGCAGGGCGGGCTGGGCGTCGGGCTGACCCTGGTAAAGAAGCTGGTCGAGATGCACGGCGGCACCGTCACCGTCCGCAGCGAAGGCCTTGGTAAGGGAAGCGAATTCATGATCCATCTGCCGACCCGCCCCAACGCGCCGGCCGACACCTCGGCCGAAGCCCCCCGCGAACAGGCCTCCGCCGTCGCCGGCCTGCGCATCCTGATCGTCGAGGACAATGACGCCCTGGCCCAGACCACCGGCTGGATGGTCGAGATGCTGGGCCACGACTACCGCCTGGCCAGCAACGGCAAGGACGCCCTTGTCATGGGCGAGGACTACCGGCCCAATGTGGTGATGATGGATATCGGCCTGCCCGGCATGAACGGCTACGACCTGTGCGCGGCGATGCGCGCGGAGCCGCACCTGAAGGACACCATCTTCATCGCCCAGACCGGCTGGGGCCAGGACGAACACCGCCAGCGGGCGAAAGAGGCCGGCTTCCACCACCACATGGTCAAGCCGCTGTATCTCGAAGCGCTGGAACAGCTCCTGCGCAAGATCGAAGACGAAATGAAAGCGAAGGCTTAGCGAGCACTCGCCAGGTGGTTCAGCAAGGCGCGCAACCGCGCCGGATCGACCGGCTTGTGCACCAGGAATATCCCGGCCTCGGCGACGCGCTTCATCAGGTCCGGATCGACATCGCCGGTGACCAGGGCCAGGCCCGGCCGGGCGGTGCGCGCCTTGACCTCCATCAGGAAATCGAGCCCCGTCCGGCCTTCGCGCAGGCGGTGGTCGCTCAGGATCACGTCATAGGCGTCACCGGCCGCCAGGGCCGCCGCCGTATCCTCGACGATGGTGTAGCCGACGCCCCAGCCTTTCAGCAACAGCCCCAGCGCCTCGCGCACCGCCGCGTCGTCGTCGATGATCAGTACGCGCAGCCGTTCGATCGGCGCCAGGGCAACCTCCATCACCGGCGCGGCGGTTTCCGCCGCGGCTTCGGGCAGGGCAAGGCCGAACCGCGAGCCCTGCCCCACGCGCGATGACAGCTCGATGCGCGTCCCCAGCAGCTCGGCCGTGCGCGCGGCGATGGCCAGGCCCAGCCCCATGCCCTTGCGCCGGTCGCGCTCGGCATTGCCGATCTGCACGAAGGCCTGGAAGATGCGCTGCCGGTCCGCCTCGGCTATGCCTTCGCCACTGTCGATGACCTGGAGCACCACCTGGCCGCCCCGCCGGCGCGCGCCGACGACCACGCCGCCGGACGCCGTATACCGCAGGGCATTGGCGACCAGGTTGACCAGGATCTGTTCGGTCAGCACCTCGTCCGCCTCGACCCACAGGGCGGTGGGCCGAATCCCCAGCCGCAGCCCCTTGTCGCGCGCCTGAGGCGCGGTGATGCGCGCCAGCCGGTCGAACACCGGCTGCAGCGCAAAGGCCCGGCGCACCGGGGCGACGGCGCCGGCTTCCAGCCGCGACAGGTCGAGCAGACCGTTGAACAGGCCTTCCATGGCGGCGATATTGTCCTGGATATGCGTCACCACCTGGGCGGCATCATCGGCCAGTTCCAGCGACTTCAGCGCGCCGGAAAACAGGCTGAGCGCGTAGAGTGGCTGGCGCAGGTCGTGGCTGGCGGCGGCCAGGAACTGCGACTTGGCGAGGTTGGCCGCCTCGGCGCGCTCGCGGGCCAGCCGGGTCTCGGCCAGCAGTTGCACGTTCTCGAAGCGGATGGCGAAACCGTCGCGCAGCACGCGGTTCTGCACGCGGGCGAACATCACCATGATCAGGGCGAACAGGGCCGAGGCGAAGCCCAGCACGACGTGGCCGAAGTCGCCCCACAGCAGCATGCGCACCAGCACCACGGCGAAGATGGTGCCGACGAAGGCGTAGCAGCCCGGCAGGTTATAGGCATTGCCCGGGGTCGAGCCGGCCGAGATGCCGTAGAGCCCGCACAGGGTCAGGGCGACGGTCACCGGCTGGGCCGGCACGGAAAACAGGACAATCGTCGCGCCCCACACCAGCCCGGCGACGAACATGTAGGCCGTATAGGCCATGGCCCACGGCCGCAACGCCTCGCCCGCCGGCGCCGCGCGGCGATAGGCGACCAACAGCCCGGCGCGCGCCACCTGGGTCAGCAACTGTACGAAAAGCCAGCCCAGCACGACGATGTGCGGCGAAAACGCCCAGGCGGTGAAGACCATGAACACCGTCACCACCATGGCGGCGACGAAGGAATTGGGCACCTGGCGATAGAGGGTCAGAATGCATTCATGGAAGATGGCCGCTGTATCGGCCTGCCTGGCGTTGGCGGTGCCTTGGCTGGCCATCTCAGGTGATCAGGCCGCGGCGGCGCGCTTCCATTACCGCGCGCACCCGCCCCTGTACGCCCAGCGCCTTGAAGATCTTGGTCAGGTGCGCCCGCACCGTGCGTTCGGCCAGGTTCAGCCGCGTCTCGATCTGCTTGTTGGCGCAGCCCTGGGCCAGCAGGTCCAGCACTTCGAGCTGGCGCGGCGTCAGGCCCGTGGCCGTGTTGTCGGCCAGGTCGCCGAACCAGACGCCACCGTCCAGGATGACGTCGAGCGCGCCCATGATCTCGTCCGGGCGCGCGCTCTTCGACAGGAAGCCCGAGGCGCCGAGATGCTGGGCGCGCAGCCGGGCGGTGCGGTCGTCACGGCCGGAAATCATCACCCGCGGCGTCAGCGGATCCAGCCGCGCCAGCTGTTGCAGGGTATCGAAACCGTCGGCGTCGGGCAGCATGATGTCGATCAGCACGCAATTCGGCGCCGGTCCCTTGGTCAGCATCCGCTGCGCGGCGGCGGCGGTGTCGGCTGTCGCGACCGTGAAGCCGGGACGCAGGGCGCGGCACGACGCAGCGAAGCCGTCGCAGAACAGCGGATGGTCGTCGATCAGCAGGATATGGGTCATGCGTGGGCGGTTGGCGGATCAACGTTATCGACACCCTCAGCTATAGCAACAGTTCGCGAAATCCCGCAGCGTTTTTTGCATCGCGGTAATATTGGCGCTCAGGGCCTGGGGAAGTCGATCCTTACGCCCTGGCGGCCGGCGGCCATGGGATAGGCGCCGCATTGCGCCAGGGCCGACAGGGCCAGGGCCTCGGAACGCAGGCTCTGCGGCGTGATGGCCGCGGCGTTGCCGCGGTCGATGGTGGGCGGTCGCGACAGGCCGCCGTCGCCGCCGAACGTCACTTCCAGCGTGACGGCAAGCGTGTCCGCGCCGGCCAGGCGTTTCCAGCACGGTGCGATGGCGTTCCACAGGTCGTCGCCGGCGCCCGCCGTCGTGCCGCCCTGCCCGCGCCCGCCGACTGCGGCCGCTGGCTGGGCCGCCGCGGTCGCGACGGCGGGGGTGGCGTCCGATAGGGCCAGAGCGGGCGGCGCGGGGTCGATGGCGTCGGCCTGGGGCTTTACGGTATCGGCCGGCGTGTCGAGCGCTTCCGTGGCCGGGTCGGTGGCTGCCTTGACCGCGGTGGTGATGGACGGGGACTGGGCGCCATAAAGGTCGACGGCGTAATAGGACGCACCCGTCCCGGCGCCCGAGGCCGTGCCGTTCGAACCGCCGCCGGACAGGCCCTTCGGCGCATGCGGCAGCAGGGCCAGCACCAGCAGCCCGTGCAACAGCAGCGACAGCACCACCGCGACCGGCTTGCGGTGACGGACGACGCGGCGGCGTATGTCGGCCAGCATCGTCCGCGCTACCGGCGGCAGGGCCGGCCATTCGACGGGCGGCAGGCTACCGCGCAGATGCTGGACGAGACTATTCATGGCCCATCCGGGCTCAGGAACCGGCGTGACGGGTCGTCTGGGTGCGGTTACCGGCGGCGTCGTAGGCATATTGGACGATGGAGCCATCGGGATAATCGACCTCGATGACCCGGCCCAGCGCGTCATACTTGTAGGTCGTGGTGCCGGCGAAGGCAGGCGACGTCCCCGCCAGGACCAGCCCGGCCACCATCGCGGCGATCACCTTGGCGCCTGTGCCCGGTCGAACCATAATCCCCTCCCGATAACCATCCGGGCCTGAAAGTGCCGCCGGATCGGCCGTTTGGCAAGCGGAAACCGGCAACCCCAGCCGTATAAAAAATTGTATGATTAAAACCCTGAGAAGAATCAATTGCATCGCAATAACGTAACAATGTTACGCGCTTAAGGCGATTATTTGCCCTTGCCGCACCGCAAAAGTCGTGATTGCCTCGTTGCGGTTGGGACGAATTGGGGGGCATCTGACATGGTCAGATCGTTGCAGAACCTGTTATGGGCCGGGGTCTTTAGCCTGGTCACAGGGGCGCCGGTCGCCCTGGCCGGAGATTTGGTGCCCCCACCGGTCGTGACGAGTACACCCGGTGGCGTCAGTTTGTCTGATGGCAGTTTCACGATGTCTGCGACAGATCTTACGATCGGCACACTAACGCTCGAACGCCATTCGATCGGCGGTTATAGGCAACCGGCGACGCCTTATTTTGGCTCACACATGAGTCACAATTTCGATATCTACGTGTCGGCGGTTGTCAGCCATTCGCAAGATTTCGATCATTATGCGCCGGTCGTGCATACAGGCTCTTCGGCAGTGTCGGCCTATGTTCAGGATTATTTCGGAAGTATCGGCCCACAAAGCCTCGACGCCCAGGCCGGCGATTTGACGGTATCAGGCGGCCACTATGTTTTCACTGACCAGAGTGGCGCAATCTATACTTTCAACGCGTCGATTTCCGCCGGAGAATCTTCCGGAGCCAACTCGCAAAGAATCGACAATATCGTCTATCCCAATGGGCGGCGATTGGATTTCACCTACAATTCGTCGAAGCAGTTGAAGGTGATAACGGACAGCAATGGCTATGCCCTGGTCTTCGACTATGGCTCCAACGGTTATGTCTCGGCCGCTTGCGGTTTCAACCTCTCACAAACAACGGTCAGCGTAAGTTCGACCTGCATCGGCGCAGCCCTTAAGGTCAGTTACGGCTATTCAGTCATCCCCGGTACCAGCGTTAATGTGTTGAGCAGCGTCACCGACGTGCTAGGGCACGTCACGACCTACGGTTATCAATCCTATGAGATTTCGTGCATTCAGCCGCCCGGCTATTCGACTTGCAAGGTGGCCAATAACTGGACGTTCATGAACCCGAACACGGTCAACGAGACACCGCTGCTTATGCAGCAGACTCTGGCCGACGGCGCTGTTTGGTCTTTCACCTATGGAGGCAATTATGGCCAGGTCAGCGACAACGAAGTCATCTTCGATGATGACAATGTCACCCAGGTGACTGATCCACTCGGCAAGATATCAACCTATTATTTCACCAAAGGTTCGCCGCACCGCTTCGTCGATGCCAACAACAACATCAGAACCTTTCTCTACGAAGGTGGCGTTACGGAGGATGCCTCCTTCACGTACGCCAACGTCAACCCTGATGTGACCAATTATGGCAGCCTACTGGATGAAATCGACCTGCCGGAAGGCAACAAATACAAGGAAGAACACGCCGCTCCCTATTTGGCATTGAGCAAGCGTACGTGGATTTCGAAGACTCCCGGAACGCCTTCTGATGTTGTCGAACAATGGGGCTATACTTGGGAAAGCAACGGCTTCACGCCCTGCCCGACAACACGGCAGAAGTGTGCGAAGCCGATCTGGTATAAAGATGGAAAGGGCAACCAGACTGACTATACCTATGACAGCCAAGGCGATCTTCTGACGACCACCCTGCCGGCCGATCAGAACGGCCTGCGCCGGCGGACCTACAATACCTACACGGTGTTCAATACGGGCAGCGGTAATATCTATCGCCTGACGCGCAGCGAGACCTGCGGCCTGTCGTCGGGGCAATTGTCGCTGACGGCATGTCCCGCAGCGACCACCACCGCCGTGACGACGACCGACTATGGCGATGCGACAACCGCGCCCTATACCTACAAGTCGTTTTCGCCCTACCAGACGACCCAGACCGACGGCGCCGGTTCGCTTTCGGCAACGACGACCTATACGTACGACTGGATGGGCAATGTCACCGTGGTCGATGGTCCACGCACCGATGTCGACGACCGCAGCTATACGGTCTACGACCTCGCTCACCGCAAACTGTTCGAAATCGGCATCGATCCGGATGGATCGGGCGCAGACCCGCGCGTGATCGTCCACCACGTCTATGACGATGACGGCCGGGAAATCCGTACCGAACAGGGCACGGGCAACGCCACGGATGGTACCGACTTCGCCGTTACCGGCTTCAAGCGTATGACCTACGACGCCCTGGATCGCGTCACCAAGACCGAAGAGGTGGTGCCGTGATGTCGGGAAAAAGCATGAAATCGCTTTGGATAACCGCATTGGCCGCCGCGGCCATGATCTGCGGTGCGGCCCAAGCCGAAACCGTGGTCAGCGTGACCCAGGTGCGCTACGACGGCGATGGCCGTACGCTGTGCACGGCGGTGCGGATGAACCCATCGGCTTACGGCGCCTTGCCCGCCGATGCCTGCGCCCTGGGGACGGAAGGCAGCAACGGTCCCGACCGCATCAGCTACACTCAGTACGACAATGTCGGTCAGATTATTGAGGTCGACCAAGCCTACGGGACAGCGGTCCAGCGTGCCTATGCCCGTTACACCTACACGGCCGATGGCCTGAAACAGACCGAAAGGGACGCCAGCGGGAACACCACGCAGTACGAATACGACGGCTTCGACCGGATTCTGAAGGTCGACTATCCGTCGACCACGGCGGGTTCGGGGACCATCAACACCGCCGACTACGAGCAGTTCAGCTACGACGCCAATAGCAACAAGACCTGGTATCGCCGCCGCGACGGCCGGATCATCAGCTATACCTTCGACGCCCTGAACCAGGAAATAACCCGCTCGGTATCCGACGGCTCGGTGCAGACGGTCTATAGCGGCTACGATGCGCTGGGCCATCTGCTTTACACCCGCTACGGCTCGACGTCGGGCGCAGGCGTCACCAATGCCTATGACGGGCTGGGCCGGCTCTACACCACCCAGGACATGAACGGCCGCTGGATCGCCTACCAGTTCGACCAGGCATCGAACCGCACATTGATGAGTTTCCCCGATGGCCAGTTGCAGGGCTATCAGTACGACAGTGCCAACCGCATGGTCTGGACGGGCATTGCCTTTAATGAAGTCGGCTATGCCTGGGGCTACGACCCCAATGGCCGGATCGGCAAGATCGGCCGTGTCAACGATGCCTCGACCTATATCGGCTACGACAACCTCAATCGGGTGACCGGCTACACCAACGATTTCGCCGGGACGGCTTACGACGTCAGTTGGGGCTTCAGCTACAATCCCGCCGGCCAGATCGCCGCGGCGACGGCGACAAGCTCGGTTTACGACTACAAGGAAACCGACAACACCACGGTCAACAAGACCTATGATGGCCTGAACCGCGACGCCGCGCTGGCGGCGATCAGCGGCGGTTACGATGCCAACGGTAACCTGACGCACGGCGACAACCCGACCAATACCGACACGCGGCAGTTCTATTACGATATCTATAACCGCCTGACCGGAGTCGGCTCGACCGCCTATCCGCAGAACGGTCCCTACCTGACGCTCACCTACGACCCGCTGGGCCGCCTGTCGAGCCAGACCTATTACGGCACGACGACTTCGTTCCTCTACGACGGCACCAACCTGATCGGGGAGTATGACGGCTCGGGCAACATCCAGAAGCGTTACATGTTCACGCCGGGCGTCGACCAGCCCTGGGTGCAATTTACCGGCTCGGCCCTGACCGCGGCCAATGCGACCTATTTCTACACGGACTATCACGGCTCGATCATTGCGCTGGCGGACAGCGGCGGCAATGTCACGAACCTGTACAAGTACGGCCCCTATGGCGAGCCGAAGAATGTCAGCAACGGCACCGACTTCACCGGTTCGCGCTTCCGCTATACCGGCCAGATGGTCCTCCCCGAAGCCGGGCTCTACTACTACAAGGCCCGCGTCTACGACCCCATCATGGGGCGGTTTTTACAGACTGATCCGATCGGATCAAAAGACAATCTGGACCTCTACGAATATACGAACGACGACCCGGTTGACGGGAGCGACCCCACCGGAAATGATACGTTCCAGATTGGTATCAGTGGAACTATCAATGTGTTCGGGCTCAAAATTGGCGTTCAAGCCGGAATTGCCGTTGATAACAGAGGGAATGTTGCAGCCTATGGGCAGGGGAGCGGCCCTGTGGTAAGTACCGCAATTAATGCAACCAAGGTGATAATGGGAGCTCCGGCTTCCACGTTAACAAAGGACGTCGATGCATCCCCAAAACCTAAAGCGTTTGAAGGTTTGGGCGTGACGGCCGGCGTAAGCAATGCGTCAACTGTCAGTGACCTTGGCGGCAAGGGAAGTTATCAGAATGTCTCCGCAGGAGACGTTGTCGGCGGAACTTTGGAGCATTCTAGCGGAAGCGATTCTGAGAAAGGAACATATAACGGAGTCAGCCTCACTATTGGTGAGGGGGCTGGCGGAGGTGTGGACGCTGGTAAGTCGTACACACTCATGTCCAATTCTGTTAATGTCCCTGATGTTGCTTTAAAGCCTATCGTCAATACGGTCGATAATATGGCAAAGCAAGCGGTAGACCAAGTTCGAAAGAAAAATGGTGGATGAGGTTTTGAAATGCGTATTGCTCTTCGGATTTTGGCCTTTATTTCTGCAATAGTGGTTGCGATTTCCTTTTACTATTATAGCTCTGCAGAGGATTTGGTTCTTTCTCCGAATCATAGGGAGCCTGATGCCTCGGCAGGGCGAACAATCGAATTTCCAATAAAGGGCACGAGCGTGTACGTGACCCCAAGTGAGTATGGCCAAATAAGCCTGTCTCAGGAGGTCATGATTGGTGGGTTCGGCGTTCTCATGGTTTTGGGCTTGGCAGACTATTTAACGCGAAAGAAAAAATAGCCTTTTCGGAAGATTGCGGACGAATGCAAGATAAAAGGGCGCCTCTCTAGGCGCCCTAAGCGTTTGTCTGCACATCGGAAAATGGAGAGACTCGGGAGCGCGCGAATTACGGTGCAATTACGGTAATTACGGTAAGGAAAAAGGGGTCAGAGTCATTTATTGACTCCCGCCTTGGGTCCGTGGAAGATTTTCCGTTCAATCCGGAGGTCATTCCATGCCGCGGCAACCACGTCTTACGTTAGCCGGGCAAGCGCACCACGTTATTCAGCGCGGGAACAATCGCCAGGCTATTTTCTTTTCCGACGCGGACAGGCGGTTGTTTCTTTGCGAGCTTGGCGACGCCTTGGTTGGTTACGGCTGTGCCTTGCACGCCTATGTGTTGATGACCAACCACATCCATTTGCTGATCACCCCGAATAGTGACGAGGGAATAGGGCGCCTGATGCAGTCCCTTGGGCGGCGGTACGTTGGCTACATCAATCGAAGCTACGGCCGTACGGCACCTTGTGGGAAGGTCGGTTCAAATCGACCATCGTCGACACCGAAGACTATGTCATGACGTGCTATCGCTATATCGAAGCCAATCCCTTGCGGGCTCACATGGTGGCGGACGAGGGCGAGTATGCGTGGTCCAGCTATGGCGCCAACGCAGGCGGTCGGCGTGACGTCTTGTTAACGGAGCATGATGTCTACCGGTCCCTGGGCGCGACGCCCCAAGGGCGCCAAGCGGCGTATCGGTCTGGATTTGCGGAAGCTATAAGCGACGAACTTGTCCAGGCGTTGCGAGATGCAACTCAGCGAGGATGGGTTCCGGGCAGCGAACGGTTTCAAAAGCAAATCGAAGCCGCCTTGAAACGACGTGTTGCGCCGCCCGTCAGGGGAAGGCCGCGCAAACCAGAGGCGGGAGAGGTGATTGCCGCGAGTACAGGTCAGTTGCCACGGCTTTGATCTATCAGAAAATGACTCTGACCCCTTTTCTGTTATGCCGAACAAGCACTCACGAAACTTGAAACGAAAATCCATCAAACCTATCATGCGAGACTTGATGCCATTGCCCCCGTGGGCGGGGCACGGGATATTATTCAAATATGACGGCAGAAGCAAGAACAGAGCTATTTAGTCGAATTGTGGCATACACAAAGGACTTTGATGCAAAATATGGCACGTCTATATTTAAAGACATGATTAAGAACGGATTTCCATCATAATGATTGAGCCTAGACCTGTAAAATCATTGAGACCTTCCGATGCTGAATCATTCAGTGTTTGGAGATTCATACAATTTGAAATGTTATCTGAAAATATCGATGAGACCTTCATTCTTCCAGTAACGCCCGTCCCCGTAACGACACTAAATAATTGTATTGTTTTGACAAAAGTAAAATTTGCAAATGGAGATGAATTTTATGCTATAATTGGAAATATATACATTGAAAGTGAAAAAAAGACAAATATACTTATATTTATTTCTATATTTAATGATGTAGTTTGGGTAGATTTATCACGATCTATAGATCCAGATTATAATGAAAATGGACCTATCGCGCTAGCGCGAAAACTAAATCTACCAGTTGATAGTATTTTTCCCATACACTACGATTTGCGACCATTTGTAGTTTTTCAAGAAAATGCATTGGTCGGTGAAATTAGTAAAGATAAAGTACAAATATCAGATATAGAGCTAATGGATATTATTTTATCCTGATGAAGATTCTCATTAAATGAGAATAAGGTAGTAAAAATTTTTATTAATTATGCATCTCAAAGATATTATAACAATTGCATAAATGAGAGCTGGCGCTAGCCCTTCACATCGATGAAGGGGTACTTCACGGCGCGCATGGCGAGGACGATCATCCCAGTCTGCCGCACAATGTGACCCTGCGCGAGCGGTCGGCGAGGCGCACCACTATACGGCCTTCGTCGGTGCGCGCGCAAGCTGTACAGGACATCTGCTCCAGGGCGCTTCGGCTCGGTCGCCATGGATGAAGGATCACTTGGCCGCGTTTCGATATGCCGCCCTGAACCCTGTCAAGGCACACCTCACCACGCGAGCACAAGGCCGGCCCTGAGCCAGTACGCGCGCCCATATCGCCGAAGCCGATACACCTTATGTGAGGGTAGAGCTCGCCCTGTCGCGGGCCGATGACTTCGCCCCTCCCCTAGCGATCCTGCGCGGCCAACCTCCTCAAGACTGAAGGGATCGGCCGCCCAGTCGGCGCAAAGGCATGGATCGCGGAACTCGAACGCACGCACGGAAAGCCCCTCTCGCCGCAAAAGCGCGCCCCAAGGCCAGGACTAGCGAGGTTCAGCAGCTTCAAACCCTGGGTCTATTTTGACATTTGATATCATGTCACCGTAATTCCAGGTCTTTTATTTGGCGTTCTAAGTAGTTTTGGGGTATAAAAAAGTCCATTGGGAGTTTTTGGAGCAGCACTTTCATTCGAAAATTATGGAATGAAATATGCCTCTCCTCCACCAGGGTGTACATGATGAAAACAGCAATGTTATTTTTGGCAAATGCGCTTCTCGGCATCTCAATAATTTTTGCTATTTATTGCCTATTTAAAAGCTACGACCCTCATCTTTCAGAAGGCTCGCCATCAACATATGCTGGCGCGGCAGGATTAATTGTCCTTCTTGGCGGTGCAGCTCGCCAAATAATATATGCAGGTATTAAAAAATATCTTCCGAAATGAATCGCGGCAGAAGGAATTACCGTGACAGGATATCAATTGCCCCCCCTTAGCTCGCTACCCTCACATAAACAAAACCCCTGACGCCGGGCGTCAGGGGTTTTGCCTTTTCAGCTTTCGCCCAACCTATTTCAGGTACTTGTCGAACCAGCCGACGACGCGGTTGGTCAGGTCCTTGACGTGCTCGGGCTGGCGGATGCCGTGGCCTTCGCCTTCGTAGATCATCAGCGTGGTCGGCACGCCCATGTCCTTCAGGCCGTGCCAGAATTCCTGCGACTGCGGCCACGGGCATTCGACGTCGCGCTCGCCGACATAGATGAAGGTCGGGGTGTGGG
>FTDB01000767.1_pt1 | contig 14362 bp, 9 predicted proteins | sample 1639741 | NCBI WGS metagenome assembly FTDB01 (sample SAMEA3914869, study PRJEB12502) | metagenome | biome: forest; material: soil | place: USA | collected 2012-03-12 | depth 0.1 m | reverse complement strand
GACCGCGCCCCACATCTGTTCCTTGGGGTCCTGCGGGAAGTCGTGGCCCAGTTCGGACTTCACCATCGCCTTGTAGTCGGCGATGATCTTCTGCCAGCCTTCGGCGGTGATGTCGGTGTCGACCGTGACGCCCAGACGGTCCTTGTGGTCGTCGAGAATGTCTTCGAAGCTGTGGTGGGATACGCCCAGCACGACGTTCGAATACATGGTGATGAAGCGGCGGTAGCAGTCCAGCGCGAAACGCTTGTCGCCGGTCAGCGCGGCCAGGCCGTCGACCGTCTGGTCGTTCAGGCCGAGATTCAGCACCGTGTCCATCATGCCCGGCATCGAGGCGCGGGCGCCGGAGCGCACGGAGACCAGCAGCGGATTTTTCGTGTCGCCGAAGCCCTTGCCCGTCACCTGCTCGAGGTTTCTCAGGTTGGTTTCGACCTCGTCGATCAGGCCGTCGGGCAGCTTTGAATCATTCTGGAAGTAGTGGACGCAGGCTTCCGTGGTGATGGTGAACCCGGCCGGCACCGGCAGGTTCAAGGACGACATTTCGGCGAGGTTCGCGCCCTTGCCGCCCAGCAGCGCCTTCATCGATGCGTCGCCATCAGCCTTTCCGGCTTTGAAGGCGTAGACCCAATGCTTCGACATGAACTTTCCCTTTTCATTGTAAAGCTAAATTGTAGGAAACACATATAGTCGATTAAATTATAATATTTTTTTGTTCTCAACTTACGCTAATTTACTAAGATCGGCGATGCCGTCGGACAACGCGCAGACACCGGCCAGGAGGTTCAGACGGCGGGCCCTCACAGCCTCGTCCGAGTCGTTGACCAGCACACCGTCGAGGAATGCGTCGACACTTTGCCGCAATGCAGCAATGCTTAGCAAGGCCTCGCGATAATTTTCCGTCGCCATAGCGGCGGCCACGGCGCTTTTCGCAGCCGTCAGTTGCGCGATCAGCGCGCTTTCCACTTCGGGGGCGTCGTTTGCGGTTAACAGGTCGCCCGCCCGTTGAGTCCATTTCGCGGCGGCCAGGATATTGGCCGGACGCTTGTAGACGGCGACCAGATCGTCCGACTTGACGGCTTCCAGAGCTTCGATGCGGCGGATGGTGCGCGCAACGTCACCGTCCTGCAGTGCCAGCACGGCCTCGATGACGTCGAGCAGCCGGCCCTCCTCGCGCAGTTGCACCTTCAGGCGGTCGGTGAAAAAGTCGAGGACCTCCGGACGAACCAGGTCCGCGCCGCGCAGGACAACCGGGGTTTCACCGCAGGCCTGGTACCAGGCCTCGACGAGACCGCCCAGCGAGACGCGCGCGCCCTGGTCACGCAGGATGCGCAGGATACCGAGCGCCGAACGACGCAGGGCATAGGGATCCTTCGAGCCCGTCGGCTTCTCGTCGATGGCGAAGAAACCAACCAGGGTATCGATCTTGTCGGCCAGGGCGACGGCGGCCGAAACCTTGCCTTCCGGCAGCGTATCGTTCGGCCCCTGCGGCTTGTAGTGCTCGCGGATAGCGTCGGCGACCTGGGGCTCCAGCTTGGCGGCGTCGGCATAGTAGCCGCCCATCACGCCCTGAAGTTCCGGAAATTCCATGACCATGTGCGAGGCCAGGTCGGCCTTGGCCAGCCGCCCCGCCTTCTTCGTCAGCTCGACATCGGCGCCGATCAGGCCGGCGATATGGCCGGCCAGCGCGGTGATGCGCTCGACGCGCTGCGCCATGGTGCCCAGCTTGACGTGGAAGGTGGTGCCCTTGAGCTTTTCCAGCCAGGCTTCGAAATTGCCCTGGCGGTTGTCCTCGTCCCAGAAGAAGACGCCGTCCGACAGGCGCGCCGACAGCACCTTGGCATTGCCGCGCTTGATTTCCGTGCCGCCGTCGATCGTCTTGGTATTGGCGGTGATCAGGAACTTCGCCGCCATCTTGCCGCGACCGTCGCGCACGGCAAAATACTTCTGGTGCGTGCGCATCGAGGTCTTGATGACCTCGGGCGGCAGGGTCAGGAAACGCGGGTCCATGTCGCCCAGCAGCGGCACCGGATATTCGTTCAGGCCCGCGACCTCTTCCAGCAGGCCGTGATCCTCGATCAACTCGCAGCCGGCGTCGGCGCACAGGTTGCGCGCGGCTTCCGCGATGATGTCCTGCCGCACCTTGTGGTCCAGCACGACGAAATGGTCGGCCAGGGCCTTTTCGTAGCTGAAGAAGTCGCTGACCGCGAACGGCTGGCCGTCGCTGAGGAAGCGGTGGCCTTCGCTGAGATTGCCGGCGGTCAGGCCTTCCAGTTCGAACGGGATGACGGCGCCGTCGAACAGGAACAGGATGCGCTTCAGCGGCCGCACCCAGCGGAAGGTCGAGGTGCCCGAGCGCATCGACTTGGGCCACGGGAAGCTTAAGATGACCTCGCGCAGCATCGGGCCCAGCACGTCGGCGGTCCTGACGCCCGGCTTTTCGATGCGCGCCATGTAGACGCCGTTCTCGACGACGAGTTGGTCCTGGGTCAGGCCGACCTTGCGCAGGAAGCCTTCCAGCGCCTGCGGCGGCGCGCCTTCGCGCGGCCCCTTGACCTCTTCGCTGACGGCCGCGGTCTCGGCCGGCAGGCCCTCGACGCGCAGCACCAGGCGGCGCGGCCCGACATAGCTGAGCGCCGCGTCGAAGGTCAGGCCGGCCGCCGTCAGCTTGCCGCCCATCAGGCGTTCGAAATCGCGCGCCGCCTGAAGCTGCATACGGGCGGGAATTTCTTCCGAAAGGAGTTCAATCAACAATTGAGGCATTACAGCGCCTTCCGCGGTTGGTTGGCGACGCCTAATTCTTCCTGGCGCGCCCATTCCTGGGCACAGGCCTTGCACAGGTCGCGGATACGGCCGATGTACGACTGGCGTTCGGCCACCGCGATGGCGCCGCGGGCGTCCATCAGGTTGAACAGGTGCGACGCCTTCAGCACGTGGTCATAGGCCGGCAGGACCAGCGGATAGCCCAGCGAGTTCGGCGCATTGAGGATACGCGTGACATTGGCTTCCATGTCCTCGAACTGGCGCTTCAGCGTGGCGACGTCGGAGGCTTCGAAGTTGAAGGCCGAGAACTGGCGCTCCTGCTCGCGGAAGACCTCGCCATAGGTGGTGCCGGCCTTGTTGAACTTCAGGTCGTAGACGTTGTCGACGTTCTGCACGTACATGGCCAGGCGCTCCAGGCCGTAGGTCAGCTCGCCCGAAACCACGTCGACCTCGATGCCGCCGACACCCTGGAAGTAGGTGTACTGCGTCACTTCCATGCCGTCGCACCACACTTCCCAGCCCAGGCCCCAGGCGCCGACGGTCGGGTTTTCCCAGTCGTCCTCGACGAAGCGGATGTCGTGCAGGCGCGAGTCGAGGCCGATGGCCTTCAGCGAGCCGAGATAGAGGTCCTGAAGGTTTTCCGGATTGGGCTTCAGGATAACCTGGTACTGGTAATAGTGCTGTAGCCGGTTGGGGTTTTCGGCGTAGCGGCCGTCGACCGGACGGCGCGACGGCTGGACATAGGCGGCCTTCCACGGCTTCTTGCCGAGCGCGCGCAGCACCGTCGCCGGATGCAGCGTCCCGGCGCCGACCTCGAGATCGTAGGGCTGGAGAATGGCGCAGCCCTGTTCGGACCAGTAGGCGTGCAGGGTCAGGATCAGATCCTGGAACGAAAGCGGCTCTTGCGATGACATCGAGTATGGGTATCCGGCCGTAAATTTCGGACCTTCATAGAGGTGTCGCCCATGCCCCGCAAGCCAAAAGCCTGTGCGCATCCGATAGAATCTGCTTTGCTGGTACAAGGTTTGACGGAGGTGCGATTGTCCGAACGCCACAGAGGGTCCGAGGTCCTGGCGGCGCTGCGCCGGCGGCCGTCATGGGTGCTGATGGGGCTGGGCTTTTCGGCCGGCCTGCCCTTCCTGCTGGTCGGCTCGACGCTGGGCATGTGGCTGCGCCAGGCCGGGGCGTCGCTGACCCTGATCAGCGTCTTTTCCGGTATCTCCCTGTGGTACGGCGCCAAGGTCCTGTGGGCGCCGTTCATGGACAAGGTGCGCCTGCCCCTGCTCTATCCGTGGCTGGGCCAGAGGCGGTCCTACATGCTGCTGTCGCAACTGTTGATCGGGGCCGGCCTTGTCCTGATGGCCGTCCTGGGGCCCCGGATGCATATCGGCGGCTTCCTGGCGGCCGGCCTCTTGGTGGCGTTCGCCGCGGCGTCGCAGGAGATCGCGGTCGATGCCTGGCGGGTCGAGGAGACGGCCAGCGACGCCGACCAGGCGCTGAACCCCAGCCTCTACAGCCTGGGCTACCGGTTGGGTAACCTGGCCACCAGTTCGCTGGCCCTGTTCCTGGCCGACGCCGTCGGCTGGTCGGCCTCGTACGCGGTCATGGCGGGCTGCCTGGCCATCGGGGTCGCCGCCACGCTGGCCGCGCCCCGCACCGAGGCCGAGCGGCGCGACCGGCCGGCGCGAAGCGTCAGGCAATTGTTGATCGACCCGTTCGTCGCCTTCGTTCGCGAACATGCCGGCGCCGCCCTGGTCATCCTGCTGTTCATCGCCCTGTACCGCCTGCCCGACTACGTGCTGGGCCCCGTCGTCGGCCCGATGTACACCGACACGGGGCTGTCCAACACCGCGGTGGCGGCGCTACGCGGGTCCGCGGGGCTGGTCGCGTCCTTCGTGGGCGTCGGCCTGGGCGGCGGGTGCATCTTGTGGCTGGGCCTGGAACGCGCCCTGTGGCTGGGGGCCGCCACGACGATCCTCAGCAAGCTGGGCTTTGCCTGGATGTCGCTGGCCCACGGCAGCCTGCCGGTCTTCGTCGTCGTGTTGGTCGGCGACGACCTGTCGAACGGCATCGCCGAGACGGCGATCATCGCCTTCATGACGCGCATGACCGGACGCGACTTCACCCTCACCCACTACGCGCTGATGTATTCGGTCATGGCCTTCACCGGCAAGGTGCTGAAGATGGGGGCCGGCTGGGGGATCGACGCGATGAAGCCCCATATCGGCTTGTTCCCGGCCTATGCCGCCTTCTTCGTCGGCTGCGCCCTCCTCGTCCTTCCCGCCGCCGCCCTCCTGTGGCTGGTGCGGCGAAAAGGCGTATTTGCCGCGGCGTGAGTCGGGTGTATTTTCTCGATGGCCTTTTTACCGCCGCCCGGTTCAGTCTGCTGACAAGACCGGACACGCGTCGTGCTACAGGGGGCGCCCATGAAAACCATTACCAATACCTTCGTCCGCATTGCCGATGACAGCCCCGCTCGGCAGGGCATCGTGCCGCGGTCGCGTGAAAACGCCGAGCCCAGCCTGGCGCGGCGACACTACGATCTGTTGATCGAACATCCCTACGAATACGACCTCGACAGCTTCAATTTCGAGATCTTCTGCCAGAAGCACCATATCGACGAGGCCGACCGCGACAGCCATCGCGAAGCCTTCTTCAGCAAGGGCCATCCCTGCCTGCGCGCCTCGCCCCTGACCAAGACGCACGGCTGGGGCGCCCACTATAACGGCGCCGGCAAGATCGCCATCTATCCTGTCGATTCCGTGGCTTATCAGAAACTTCTCAACGATCCCGAGAACCGGGTCGAGATGGCCATGCGCAGCGCGCGACCCGGAAAGACGGGATCAGCCGAGACGGCAGGACGCGACCCAGGCGCCGGGCCGCAGAAGCTGCATCCGGCGGCCTAGGGCCTGAGCGTCGGCGTCGCTGCGGCACAGGGCGAAGCACGTCGCCCCCGACCCCGACATGCGCGCGAACGCGGTCTCCGGCTGGGCGTCGAGGTCGGACAGGACCTCGGCGATCACTGGCTGCAAGTTAATCGCCGGCGCCTGCAGGTCGTTGCGCGTCCCGGCCAGCGCCAGGACCAATTGTTCAACATTGACAATATCTTCCGCCACGGCGTCGAGGGCCGAGAACGGTCCCGTCGCATCGAAGCCGCGATAGACGGCCGCCGTCGAACATTCGACACCCGGATTGACCAGCACCGCCGGCACGGGCGGCAGGCGAACGGGCGTCAGGCGCTCGCCATAGCCAGAGGCGAAAGCCGGTCTGGCCCACAGGCACATGACGCCGTCGGCGCCGGTCTTCGCGGCGATGGCCGACAGGTCGTGGTCGCTCATGGCCGGCGCGTAGGCGTCACGCAACAGGTGCAGGACCGCGCCGGCATCGGCGCTGCCGCCCCCCAGCCCCGAGGCGATCGGCAGGGTCTTGGCAAGATGGATATCGTGGCGATCGACGCGCAGGCTCGCCGCGGCCTCGAAGGCGCGCACGGCCTTGAGGATCAGGTTGTCTTCGCCCGCGCTCAGACCGTCCGAAAACGGCCCGGACAGGCTCAACTCCGGACTTAACTTGTCCTCTGAACCGGTTGTTTCGACGAGCGAAACCGCATCGCCGATATCGGCGAAGGCCACCAGGCTTTGCAGCGGGTGATAGCCGCGCCCGTCGGGCGCAGCGACGTGAAGCCAGAGATTGACCTTGGCGGGCGCGACCCGTGTCGTCACGGCTTCTTGGCGGGGGCGCCGTCGTTGAACGCCGTCACGGGCGCCTTGGCGTCCTTGTGCGCGTCGGCGGCGATGACCGAGGCATTGGCGTCGATCTTCTGACGGACCTCGGCCAGCTGCCGCTGCGTCGTCTTCAGGGTCAGCACACGCGACCATTCGTAGCCGGCCTCGACATTGCGGCCCATCGCCTTGTAGACGTCGCCCAGGTGGTCGTTGACCTCGGCATCCGACGGGTCGAGTTGCACCGCCTGCTCGATGAAGCCCAAGGCCTCGTCGTATTGGCCCAGCTTGTAATAGCCCCAGCCCAGGCTGTCGATGACCGCGCCCGACTTGGGCTGCAGTTGCAGCGCCCGGCGCACCATGTCCATGCCGTCCTGGACGTGCAGGCCGCGATTGATCCAGCCATACCCCAGGAAGTTCAGCACTTCCGGCCGGTCGGGCGCCAGGGTCTGGGCCTGCTTGATCGCGGCTTCGGCCTCGGGCCAGCGGTCCAGGCTGTCATAGACCATGGCCTGGAGGAACCGCGCCTGCCAGGTGAAGTCGGCGTCGCCAGCGCGCTTGATGCGCCCGTCGAGCACGGCCAAGGCCTCGGCGTCCTTGTCCTGGGCGTGCAGGATGTCGGCCTTTTCGATGACGAAGGAGAGCGCGTCCGGCTGGCGCGCCAGCACCTGGTCGACCAGGTTCAGCGCGTCGGGCAACTGGTCGCGGGCGCGCAGCCCCCAGATGCGGCGCAGGGTCGCTTCGCTATAGTACGGCGAGTCCGGCGCGACCGCGGCCCAGGCGGTGTCGGCGGCGTCGTTGTTCTTCAGCTCTTCCTCGATCTGGCCGAGGAAGATACGGGCGCGTTCCGGCGTGGGGTCGAGATAGAGCGACAGGCGGACATTGGCCAGGGCCATTTCGGTGTCGTTGCCGCTGAAATACAGGGTCGCCGACAGGAACAGCGCCTGGGCCACGCTCTGCTTCAGGTCGGGCAAGGGCGGCGGCACCGCCTTGGGGTCGTTGAGGCGGGCCAGGGCCTGGGCGCTCGACGGATCAGTGGCCTGTGCGCTGATCGCCGTCCAGATCGCCTTCGCCTCGTCGCGACGGCCCTGGCGTTCCAGGAAGTTGGCGTAGTCGGGGCCGAAGATGACGGCGGCGGCGCCCGGCTGGTACAGCGCCTTGTAATCGGCTTCGGCGGCGTCGCGGCGGCCTTTGATTTCGTTCAGGCGGGCACGGTCGAGCTTGACCAGGAAACCCATCAGGCGATCGCGGTCCGATGCGCCCAGCGCGGCGTCGCCGGTTTCGTCCAGCGCCTTGTCCCACTGGCCGTTCATCGCCTGGACGTAGGGCTTGATCATCTGGGCGCTGCGTTCGGACCCGTCGGTCTTGAGCACGGCGTCGAGATCGCGTTCGGCGATGAGGCCGTGGCCTTCGCGGATGGCGCGGACGGCGCCGATCAGGTGGACCATCAGCTGCGAGGTCGGCGTCGAGGCGGAACCGGCGCCGAGGTCGGCGGCCTGGTCGATGTCGCCGTTGAGGATGCTGATCAGAAAGGCCTTCTGGCGCAGGTCGGCATTGGCCGGGTCATAGGTCGCGGCCGCGCCCATGCGCAGCGACGCGGTGGCGACGTCGCCCTGGGTCATGGCGAAGCGGCCGACCAGATAGTTGCGGTAGGCGCCGCGGTAATCGCTGGCCGGGGCCGGCGCGACCGCCTTCTTCGCCGTCGCCGCCTGGGCGCCGGACACAGCCGTCATGGCCATAAGCACGGCAGCCAGTGCGGAGATTTTTGAGCCGACGCGGCCCGAAGAACGAATGAACACTCTGACTCCTGCCTTGGACACGCCCCTGGATATGCCCATGTGTCCCGTTTGGGGAAGATTATCGGGTTTGCCCGGCGACTTCAACAGATGGGGATAGGCCATTTGCAGGTATCGTTGCAAGGCCGGTGCCATAGGATGCCCGGCAAAAACGGCTTTCGAAAGACCGGTACGGCGGCCATTTTGCAACGCATGGGCGCATTGTGTTTCGAAAATGAAGGCATGGATTGCAATCCATCCGGCCTGTGGCAGGGTTCGCCCCGCGCGCGAACCGCGCGACACGCAGCCAAGGGGAAACATCATGCCCGGAAAACACGACGCGGACACGATCAATGCGGTCGTCAATGACGAGGTCGCCGACAAGCAGCCGATCGTCGACCAAAGCAAGATCAACCAGCTTCTGAACATCGAGACGGAGATTCCCTATGTTCAGCTGGAGGGCGGCTTCATCGCCAATCCCTTCTCCCTGCTCGGCCGGGTGGTCGAGGTGCGGAAAGTCAACGGCAAGATTCCGACCTCGGTGACGTCGGCGAATATCGAATTCTCGCTGCTGCCCATTTCCGGCGTGAAGATGGAGGCGGATTCGCAGATCAAGAGCCCGATCCTGCGGCAATCGGTGGTCGTCGATGGCAACGTCACCGCCAATGTCGGCCTGTTCAGCTACCTGAACGCGCAGATCGACGCCGAAAGCGTCTTCAGCATCAACGTCATCGACCAGGCCGGCGGGCTGGTCGACGTGCAGGATCCGTCGTGGGCCGCCGGCCTGACCAAATGGAAGCAGGACAATGCCGACGTCCTGGCCGACGACGATATCGCCTATCTCTACGTCATCATCGGCTTCGTGCAGAAGCAGATCATCCGCAAGAAGTTCAAGAAGTTCGACGGCACCGCCAAGGGCGGCGGCATGGGCATCAATGTCGAAGGCTCCCTGTTCCTGAGCAGCGACGAATACGCCATGGACGTGCGCTACGGCCTGACGCCGGCGATCCTCAAACGCCCCAAGGCCCAACCCGTGGCGCCCCAAGCCGCTATGCTCAAGAGCATCTTCGGCAAGGGCCTGGCGCCGGCCGAGAAACAGTTGTTCGCCACGTTGCAGAACCTGACGTTCGAGCACTGATCGCCACGGCTACATGTTGGGATAGTTCGGTCCGCCGCCGCCCTCGGGCGTGGTCCAGACGATGTTGTTCGTCGGGTCCTTGATGTCGCACGTCTTGCAGTGGACGCAGTTCTGGGCGTTGATCTGGAAGCGCGGCTTGCCGATGTCCTGGTCGACCACCTCATAGACCCCCGCCGGGCAGTAGCGCTGCGCCGGCTCGGCATATTTCGGCAGGTTGATATCGATCGGGATATGCGGGTCCTTGAGCCTGAGATGGACCGGCTGGTTTTCCTCGTGATTGGTGTTCGAGATGAACACCGAGGATAGCTTGTCGAAGCTCAGCACTCCGTCGTATTTCGGATATGCGATCGGCTTGCACTCGGCCGCCGGCTTCAGCGAATGGGCGTCCGACTTGCCGTGTTTCAGGCTGCCCATGCCGCTGACCAGGCTGAACCCGCCCAGCAGGTTGGTCAGCCACATCTCGACGCCGCTGACCACCGTGCCGAGGCCCGTGCCGAAACGGCCGAGCAGCGGCTTGACGTTGCGGACCAGCTTGAGTTCCTTCGCCACGTCCGAGTGGTTATAAGCGGTCTGATAGGCTTCCAGCACCTTTGGCGCATCGCCGGAACGGATCGCCTTATAGGCCGCATCAGCGGCCAGGATGCCGGTCTTGATGGCGCTGTGCGAGCCCTTGATGCGCGGCAGGTTGACGAAGCCGGCCGAGCAGCCGATCAGCGCGCCGCCCGGGAAGACCAGGCGCGGCACGGACTGATAGCCGCCTTCGTTGATGGCGCGGGCGCCGTAGGAAATGCGCGTGCCGCCTTCCAAGTGCTCGCGCACCACCGGGTGGTGCTTGAAGCGCTGGAACTCGTCATAGGGCGACAGGTAGGGGTTTTCGTAGTTGAGATGGACGACGAAGCCCACGGCGACGTAGTCGTCGCCGAAGTGATAGAGGAAGGAGCCGCCGCCGGTCCGGTCGTCGAGCGGCCAGCCCAGCGTATGCTGGACGAAGCCCGGCTTGTGCTTGTCGTGCGGGATCTTCCACAATTCCTTCAGGCCGATGCCGTATTTCTGCACGTCGGACCTGGCGTCGAGTTCGAACTTTTTTATCACCAGTTGGCTCAGTGAGCCGCGCGCGCCCTCGGCGAAGAAGGTATAGCGGGCACGCAGTTCCAGGCCCGGTTGATAGTCCGGCTTGGGATTGCCGTCGCGGTCGACGCCGAAGACCCCGGCGACGACGCCGGCGACCGCGCCGTCGGCCTCATAAAGCACTTCGGAACAGGCCATGCCGGGATAGATTTCGACGCCCAGCCCTTCGGCCTGCTCGGCCAGCCAGCGGCAGACATTGCCGAGACTGGCGATATAGCAGCCGTGATTGTTCATATAGCCGGGCTTCGGCAGGGCCGAGATATCCATCGAGCCCTGCGGCCCCAGATAGATGAACTTGTCGGTGGTCACCGGGGTTTCCAGCGGCGCGCCCAGGTCCTTCCAGTTGGGGAAGAGTTTGGCGATGCCCGACGGATCGATGACCGCGCCCGACAGGATGTGCGCGCCGATTTCCGAGCCTTTTTCCAGCACGGCCACGGTGATCTCGGCGCCGTCCCTGGCCGCCTGCTGCTTCAACCGGATCGCCGCCGAAAGTCCCGCCGGCCCGCCGCCGACGATGACGACGTCGTATTCCATGGATTCCCGGGTGACCTCGGCTTCGGCCATTCATCTTCTCCTGGCCCAAGTCTAGCGGGGCCGATTTTTTTATGGCACAAGCGCCCGAATGTCCCCCGCCGATGATCTGTACAAGGAAATTGAAAGCTATCTCGGCTTTCTGATCGATCACGGGTTGGACGACGCCTATGAGGCGGACCCTATTAATCGGACTCTCGCCGAAAATAAATCGACATTTCAGCGTGCCGCAGCGTCACAGGCGCAAAAAGCCGTGACGGGTGTGGCCGCCGTGCCCGCCTCGCCGCTGCGCCCGGCGGCACTGGCCCATCTCGACGTCAACGCCATCGTCACCGAGGCCCGGCAGCGCACCCAGGCGGTGCGCACGCTGGACGAACTTTATGCCGAGATCGAACGCTTCGACAGCCTGCCCATACGCCACGAAGGCGGCCGGGCCGTGGTGCGCGGCCGCGGCCATCCCGAACCCGATCTGCTGGTCATCGGCGAAAGCCCCGATGCCGACGAGGACGCGTCGGGCGAGGCCTTTGCCGGCAAGGCCGGGCGCATGATGGACCTGGCCCTGAAGGCGGCGGGCGTACAGGAGAAGACCTACCTCGCGGCCTGCTCGTTCTGGCGCGCCGCGGGCGGGCGCCCGCTGACGGCCGAGGACATTTCGCTGAACGCGCCGCTGCTGCACGCCCTGGTGCGGATCGTGAAGCCCAAGGCCATCCTGGTGCTGGGCTCGGCGGCGGTCAGCGCCGTGCTCAATGTCGATCAACCGTTGCGCACCCTTCGCGGCCGCATCGTCAGCTATACCCAGAATGGCACACCCATCCCCGTGGCGGCGTCCTATCCGCCGGCCTTCCTGCTGCGCCAGCCCCAGGCAAAAGCCATGTTGTGGGCCGATCTACTGGCCATCACCGCCAAGATCTGAACGGTAATACTTCGCCGTTCAAGCGAATTTGCCAAAAACCGCTTCGCCCGCGGGGCACGAATACGGCGTGACTGTGGCCACGTCATAAAGCTTTCGTGAGCGCCAATTGATTTGTCCACAGCCCTTTTCCCGGCGATAACCGGGATGTGGCACGTGGTTACGCAATCCTTGCCACCTTGCGGGAAAATTAATCTTTGATAAAGTCTGTTCGGCCAGACTTGGCGAGAGCCTTTGGCCAGAGACTGACCAGCCGTCGGCCCGGGTCTTGCACCCGCCGACAAAGTATGGCGCGCACGATGTCCAGTAGGGACGCTTACGGCAGGAGGGCCGCGTGTGCAAGCAGAAGGGTGTCGTTTTGACCTCAAGCCTGACCGGTGACCGGAAGACGGGTGGCCATAAGACGTTCGATATGGCGTCCCGTATTTCCCTGACCGTCCTGGCCACGGTGCTGATGGCTTCGAGCCCCTGCTGGGCCGCGCCGGCGCACAAGGCTCATGCCGAAGACAGCGCCGACAGCGATGCGTCCGCCAAGCCGGCGGCCAAGGCCCGGCACACCGAAACCCTGAAGGGCAGCGATGCCGCCCCGGCGAAGAAGGCCACCAAGGTGGCGGACGCCGACGACGACGCGCCGAAGGGCAAAACGTCCGCCAAAACCGCCGACCGTATCAAGCTGGCCGACGCCGACCTGCCGGCTGCGAAAGGCAAGACGTCACACGCCAAGGCGATCGACGCGGACGAACCCGCCACGCCCGCCAAGGGCAAGAAGACGGCATCCAAGCTGGCCGATGCCGACGACGACCTGATCAAGGGCGCGGTCAAGTCGATGCGCGGCAAGACGGCGCACGACGACGACGATGCGGCGCCGGCCAAGGGCAAGAAAACTACCAAGCTCGCCGATGCCTCGGACGACGAGGCTCCCAAGAGCGTCAAGGGCAAGGCCGCGGCTGCCGACGACACCGCGCCCAAGGGCAAGAAGACCGCCAGGCTGGCCGACGCGTCGGACGACGACGCCAAACCCGTCAAGGGGAAGAAAACCGCCAAATCATCCGACGATGACGACGCACCGGCCAAGGGCAAGACGTCCGCCCACACGAAACTGGCCGACGGTGACGGCGATGACACGCCGGCCAAGGGCAAGAAGAGCGCGCATTCCAAGCTGGCCGATGCCTCGGACGACGACGCCCCGACCAAGGGCAAGAAGCACGCCAAGGCCGACGACGCCGATGACGATATCGGCGACGACGACGCCACCGGCTTCTACAAGAAGGTCCACGGCAAGCTGGTCGCGGTCAGCGACAAGGACCTGCTGAAGACCCACACGGTCCACCGCCACGTGGTGCCGGTCGACAACGGCCCCTTCTACCACAAGATCCACGGCAAGGCCGTCCGCGTCACCACGGTCGCCCTGGCCAGCTTCCGCAAGGCGCATCGCCCGGAAGCCGACGAGAACGCCACGGCCCTGGCCGCCGCCGCCCACGCCATGTCGACCGGCACGATGATGCCGGCCAAGCTGTCGGTGGTCACGCCAATGGCCAAAATGACCCAGCCGAAAGCACCTTCGGCGGTCAGCCAGGCGCTGAGCCAGACGGCCAAGGCGGCGACCACGCCGCTGGTCACCCTGGCCGCGGTTACCGACGCCCTGTCGAAGCTGCCGCAATCCTTCTTCAACGGCAACGCCGCCCCGGCCAGCGCGGCCGCCGCTTCGTCATCGTCGTCGGCCGAGCCCGCGCCGGTCATGAACACCGCGCCCGTTCCCTATGCGTCGATCGCCAGCCAGCAAGGCAACAGCAAGGGCAATCTCAACGCGCAGGACGCCGTGCTCTATCAGACGGCCTTCTCGCAGATCGACCACAGCGACTTCGACGCCGCCGAGGACACCCTGGCCCAGGTCGGCGACAAGAGCCTGATCGGCTATGTCGAGTATCACAAGCTGGCCAATCCCGCCTATGCCGCCAGCTATGACGAGCTGACGCAATGGCTGGGGCAATATGGCGACCAGCCGATGGCGATGCGCGTGTGGACCATGGCCAAGCGCAAGAAGCCGGCGGGCGCGCCCGATCCGGCCTATCCGTCGCTGATGGGTAGCCAGGCCGTAGCTCAGGCCGACGCCGACAAGGCCGCCATCGCCGGGGTGGCGCTGGATGCGCACACCACGCTGGACGCCGCGCCGCAGCCGGGCATCGACGGCGGCGCGCCCAAGCTCGACACCCGCGATTCCGACCTGACGCCCAAGTCGGCGCGGTCGGCCTACAATAACGGCCAGTACGACGTGGCCCTCACCCTGGCGCGCAAGATCGGCGACCACTGGGTGGCGGGCCTGGCCAACTGGCGGCTGAAGCACTACGACGACGCCGAGATCGAGTTCAAGTTCGTCAGCACAGATCCGTCGCGCGACGCCTGG
>FTDB01000526.1_pt1 | contig 14438 bp, 10 predicted proteins | sample 1639741 | NCBI WGS metagenome assembly FTDB01 (sample SAMEA3914869, study PRJEB12502) | metagenome | biome: forest; material: soil | place: USA | collected 2012-03-12 | depth 0.1 m | reverse complement strand
CCGCCAGGACCGTCCGGACGCCATCAAGTGGTTCGTCAAGAACCACCCGGAAGTCACCGACGCGCAGATCTCCAAGCTGCTGGGCACGACCAAGTCAACCATCGAGCAGGTGCGCGCCAACACCCACTGGAACGCCGCCAACATCAAGCCGGTCGATCCGGTGACGTTGGGCCTGGTGTCGCAGATCGAACTCGACTCGACGGTGCGCAAGGCCGCCGAGGTCAAGCGCAAGCAGGCGGAAAAGCTGGGCATCCCGCTCGACGATCCGTCGCTGAAGCCCGCCGTTACGGTGCAGCCGGCCTTCGAGGAAGAGGACGACAGCCCCTACAGCCGCAAGAACGACCTGTCGGTCGAGGACGTCTTCGGCGCCTCGTCGGGCAAGAGCCATCACGACGATGACGAGGACGAAGAGAACTAAGACCGCGGCCGGGACAGCTCCACAAAGCCACGCGGCGTTTGAGCTGCTCCGAACGGCACGCGTTCGGCAAGGCCGACCGGCCGCCCGAGCGAATGCGAGGAGCCTCGCGGCGCCTGAGCGCATAAAAGAAGCCCGCCGAACGATCGGCGGGCTTTTAGTTTGAGGCGGGGAACAAAAGGGTACGCGGGCTTACTAAACTAGGCTTTCATATCGAGCAGGCTGCCGGTCATGGCGTCGGCGGTCTTGATGACGCTGACATTGGCTTCGAAGGCGGCGCGCGCCTCCTTTTGCTCGACGAAATCGGTGACGATGTCCTTGTCGTCGGACGAGTCCTGCACGGTCTGCACAGCGGCCTTGTTGAAACGGGCGCTGGCGGAATAAAGACCATAGGTCGCGGTGCTGATCGCCGACATGACGATATCCTTCAGGAAAGGTCCTGTTGGATCGAGCATGCGCCCCAAAGTTTAAAGCCATGTCTAAACAATGGGTTAATGTCGGTTAGGCATAAAAAACCACAGCCTGTGTCATTGCCATGCGGTTTCGGCCGCGGGGTTGCGGGATGGGGCCTGCGCGCCGTGGCGCCGCGCATGGCGGCGCAGGGTGTCGACCTCGGCCAGGATGCGTTCGGCGCTGGTCGCGATATCCTGGCCCGCCGGCGTCAGGCCGATGATGCGCTTGCCCTTGCGCAGGAAGATGTCGACGCCCAGCTCCAGTTCGAGTTCGCGAATACGCTTGCTCACCCCCGACTGGGAGATGAACAAGGCATTGCCGACCTCGGTGAAGTTGAAGTCGCGGCGCAGGGCCTCGCGCACGAACCGGAGCTGCTGGAAGTTCATGGCTTACACTCTGACCAGCGGCGGCAGCTTGTAGCTGCCGTCGAGCACCGCCGGGCGCGGCTGGTAGGTGCGGAACAGAAGCTGGAACTTGCCTTCGGGCGCCGGCAGCCAGTTGGCGGCATTGTCGGGCCGGTCGTGCTGGATCAGCAGGGTCAGCGCGCCGTCGGGGCCGCGGACCAGGCCCGGCGTGCGGTCGTTGATGGCGTAGCGGTTCAACGGATTGTCGAACAGGAAGAAGTCGGGGCCGTAGAGGATCAGCGACCAGAAGGCGTCAACCGGCGGCAGCTGGCCGGCCGGGAAGGTCAGGCTGTAGCGGTTGGCGCCGTTCAGCGGCTGGCCCTGCGCGTCACCGACGGCGGAGAAGTACAACGCTTCCTGGGCGATGTGCGCCCCGGGGCCGAACCGGTTGGTGGCGGCCCGCGCCAGCGGATCGGCGATGAACGGTTCGATGTGGCGGTCGACGCGCCAGCCGTTGACGATGTCGGCCTTATTATAGGCGCGGATGCGGCCATAGGCGCGGTCGAAGGCGGCGGAGAGGGTGGCGTCGTCGGGCTTCGTCGTGGCGAAGCGGTCAGTGCCGAGGCCCAGCGCTTGGAGTCGGGCGAAGGTTTCGGCTTCGCGCCCGGTCGGCGGATAGGCGCGGACCAGGCGGTCGAGGTCCTGGAAATAGCCGGCGCCCGCGCCGGTCAGGTCGAGCACGGGCAGGATGTTCAGCGCGTCGGGCTGGACGATGCCGGCCTTGCGTCCGTCAGGATAAGCCGACAGCGGCGACAGGGTATAGTGCAACTGCACCTCGGCCGCGGTCGCGGCATCGGCGTCGCCGCGCACCAGGGTACGCGTCAGGGCCAGGACCAGGGTTGTCGGCGCCGGGATGCGGTGCGCGCCGGCGGGCAGGGCGCCGCTCCAGCCCGGCGGGGTGATGACGAAGGTGCCGGCCTTGGTGCCGGTCTCGCGGCGGCCGACATAGTCGAAGGTGTTCTCGTAGGCGTCGATCAGCTGGATCGAATAGTAACGGTCGGCGGTATCCGGCACGTCGAGCACGACGGGCTCATGCTTCAGGTCGAGCCAGGCGAAGCCGTAGATGGTGTCGACGTTCGGGCCGGCGACCTTCAGGCTGGGCGTCGCCAGCTTCGGATTGAGATAGAACTGGTTGAAGGCGATGCCCTGTTTCAGCGACAGGTCGAGATAGCGGCCGGTCTGGACCAGGGGATAGCCCCAAATGGCGGCGGTTTCGAGCGTGGCGGCGGCGTCATCAGCCGCAAAAGCGGGAATCGCCGGCAGGGCGGCAAGGGTGGCGAGGCCGGCGCCGCTGACCAAGAGGCCGCGACGGGACAGTGTAGGCGATGTCATGACGACGACGCTCCATTGGAGATTTGAAGGTTATGTGGGGAAACATCGTGCGGCGTCGTCGCTTTCACACGTCAAATTACCATTAGTTCTGTAGAGTTTTGTGTTCAAAGCAGTTTTTCTAATTTTTAAGCGCAGAATTTTTCGAACCTGTGTTTTTCGACGCTTCAACTCATTGAAAATACGGCGTTAATTTTATCTCAGTGATGGGCGGCGCCAGCCTTATGACAAATCGTCATTTGGCTGCGCTGCGGAATTGCGCCGTAATTGCGGCAACGCCAGAGCCGGACGGCCGGACAGATGGCGACCTCCTCCATAAAAATTCCAGGTGAAGTATGTTCAAGTCCTCTTACAGGCGGACGCACCGTCGTGCCCTGTCCGCCGCCGTCCTGCTGGGCGGTTCCGCCTTGTTTCCGGCGCTGTTGCCGCACGCCGCGTCGGCCGCGCCGATGGCGGATGGCGCAGTGGCGGCCGCGGCCAATGCCGAGGTCACCGAAGTCACGGTGACGGCGCGCCGCCGCACCGAAAACGTCCAGCGCGTGCCGATCGCCATCTCGACGCTCAGCGCCGGCCAGGTCGAATCGAGCGGCGCCTATCGCCTCGACCAGCTCAAGCAGCTGGTGCCCAGCGTCCAGACCCTGACCTTCAATCCGCGCAATGCCAACGTCAATATCCGCGGCCTGGGGGGCAACGTCTCGCTGACCAATGACGGCCTGGAGCAGGGCGTCGGCTTCTATCTCGACGACGTCTATTACGGGCGACCGGGCCAGTCGCAGTTCGACCTGGTCGATTTGCAGCAGGTCGAGGTGCTGCGCGGACCGCAGGGCACCTTGTTCGGCAAGAACACGACGGCGGGCGCCATCAACATCACCACGCGCGAGCCGTCCCAGGCGCTGGGCGGCACCTTCGAGGCCAGCGGCGGCAATCTGGGCTACCAGCAGATCCGCGCCAGCCTGAGCGGCCCGATCGTCAAGGACGTGCTGGCCTTCCGCGTCTCGGTCGCGGGTACTCACCGCGACGGCTATATCCATAACCTCTACGATGGCCGCCAACTGAACGGCTACGACAACTTCACCGCGCGCGCCCAGCTGCTGTACACACCGACGGCGAACCTGAAGCTGCGTGTCATCGGCGACTACGGCCTGCAGCGCCAGGATTGCTGCATCGGCGTGGTGTCGGGCCTGGTGACGACGCGCGTCGACGGCACGGCCCTGCCCAACGACTTCGCCGCGCGGGCGGCGCGCATCGGCTATACCCTGCCGGCGATCGATCCGTTCTCGTACAATGTCGACATCGACTCGCGCGTCCGCACCCAGATGTATACGGGCGGGCTGTCGGCCAAGCTCGACTACAGCACGGCCAACTACGTCTTCACCTCGATCACCGCCGGCCGCTTCTGGGACTGGATCCCGGAAAACGACGTCGACGGCACGTCCAAGCCCGCCATCATCCAGGCGCGCATCATCGACCGCCAGAAGCAGTTCTCGCAGGAATTCCGCATCGCTTCGGCGGGCAACAACACGGTCGACTGGGTGGCCGGCGCCTATTATTTCTGGCAGAAGCTGCCGGGCACGACGACGACCCTGTACGGGCCCTACGGCGCCGAATTCTCCCTGCCGCCGTCGCTGTATCCGACGGCTGCGTCGGAAGCCCTGGCCAAGGCGGCGCTCGATCATTACCAGCTGACTTCCTATTCGCGGCCGGACACCAAGTCCTTCGCCCTGTTCGGTCAGGCGACGTGGAACATCAGCCCGAAGTGGGCGGCGACGCTGGGCCTGCGCTACACGCGTGAGGACAAGACGGGCGTCTTCCAGCAGACCGTGACGGGCGGCACGCCGCTCGCATCGTTCCCGACGGCGTCCCAAGCCTATGTCGCCACCATCCGCGGCGTCGTCGGCGGGGCCAACAGCTATACGGTCAAGTCGGGCGAGGGCAATGTCTCGGGCCTGCTGACGGTCAATTACAACGTCACGCCGGACGTGCTGGTCTACGCCACCTATTCGCGCGGCTACAAGTCGGGCGGCCTGAACCTGTCGAACATCCCCGCGACGGTGCCCAAGGTCGTCGATCCGGAACGCGTCGACAATGTCGAACTGGGCTTCAAGTCGACCCTGCTGAACCGCAGCGTCACCCTGAACGTCGCGGCCTTCTCGACCGACACCCACGGCTACCAGACCAACATCTTCGACACCAACCTGTTCACCACCTACATCGCCAATATCGGCCTGGTGCGTTCGCGCGGCCTGGAAGCCGACCTGCGCTTCCGCCCGACCGAGCACTTCAGCGCCTATCTGTCGACGGCCTATACCGACGCGCAATACGTCGACTACAAGAACGCCCCGCCGGGCGTCGAATGGACCGGCCTGCTGCCGACCACGGCCACCTATATCGACCTGTCCGGCCGGCCTCTGCCGGGCGCGTCCAAGTGGGCGGGCAGCGTCGGTGGCGAATATACGCACAGCCTGAGCGGTAATCTGCAGGGCTATGCCGGCGCCGACTACAGCGTGCGCTCGTCCTACTATGCCCAGGTCAATGACGCGCCGTCGTCGCTGGTTTCGGGCTACGGCCTGCTCAACCTGCGCCTCGGCGTGCGCTGGGCCGACGGGCATGACGACCTCGGCCTGTGGGTCAAGAATGCCGGCGAAACCCGCTATTTCGAGACCCTGGGCGGCGGCAATACCGGCGGTTCGGGCCTGATCACCGGCATTCCGGGCGCGCCGCGCACCTGGGGCCTGACCTTCCGCCACAAGTTCGGCGCATAGGGGGCGATCATGGCCATCGGCAGTCTCATCGCCAAGCCTTTGCCGTGGAGCGGCCGGCGCGTGTCCGAAAAGGGCACGCGCTCCGGCGGCCCCCGGCTGCCTGACTGGCTGCGGCGCGCGGCGCGTGAGCCGCTGCTGCATTTTGTGCTGCTGGGGACGGCCATCTTCGCCATCAGCGAGGGCGTCGAGCACTTCACCACCCAGTACCGGGTGGCGGTCGGCCCGGAACGCATCGAACGGCTGAAGCAGACCTACGAACAGCAGTTCGGCACGCAGCCGACGCCGACCCAGCTCAAGACCCTGGTCGACGGCTATATCAAGGAAGAGATCGAATACCGCGAAAGCCTGGCGCTCGGTCTCGACCGCGACGACGAGATCGTTCGCCGCCGCCTGGTGCAGAAGTATGAGTTCCTGCAACAGGACCTGCAACTGCTCGACGACCCGGCGCCGGCCGACCTGCGCGCCTACTACAACGCGCACGTCGCCGACTATACCGATCCGGCCAGGCGTAGTTTCACCGCCGTCTATTTTTCGCCGGACGTCGCAGGTGAGGACGACGCCCATCGTCGCGCTGAAGCCGCCCTGCCGCGGTTGCGGGCGGCAAGGGCGGCCCGCGCGCCCGAGGCCGGCGATGCCTTCCCCGGACCCAGCGACGTCACCGACCTGACCGCCGGCGACGCCGACCGCCTGTTTGGTTCCTCCGACCTCAGCCGCGAGATCTTCACGGCGCCGGTCGGGCAATGGGTCGGCCCCTATCGGTCGGGCTTCGGCTGGCATCTGTTGCGCGTCACCGCGGCAGCGCCGGCCAGGCCGCAACCGTTCGAGGCCGTGCAGGCGCGCGTGCTCGACGACTGGCACAACCAGCAGCACGCCACGCTGAACGCCCAGACCTTCGCGACGCTGAAGCATAAGTACAATGTCGTCGTCACAGGGGCGCCGAAATGAGGGCGCTTTTGCTGTTTCTCGCCGCGCTTCTGGCCTTCGCCTTGCCCGCCGCGGCGCACGAGGTCCGGCCGGCCTATCTCCAGGTCACCGAGCGGCCCGACGGCCACCTCGACGTGCTGTTCAAGCAGCCATCGACGACGTCTCTGGCCGTGCGCCTCGATCCGGATATTTCCGGCGGGCTGCTGAACGCCAAACCGGCCCTTGTCGACAGCGGCGCGGGCTACGAGACCCGGGTGTGGCGCAAACTCGATCCGGGCCGGACAGGGCTGGGCGGCCGCACGGTGGCCATCCACGGTCTCGACCGCTCGATCACCGACGCCCTGGTCGTCGTCCACTATGCCGACGGTCACGACCTTCAGGAGATCCTGCGGCCGGGCCAGGCGGCGCTGTCGCTGGACCCGCGCGGCGACAACCTGCCGGTGTTCACCTATCTGTCTCTGGGCATCAACCACATCCTGACCGGCTACGACCACCTGATGTTCGTGCTGGGCCTGGTGCTGCTGGTGCGCAGCGTGCCGGTGCTGCTGAAGACGATCACCGCCTTCACCGTGGCGCACTCCATCACCCTGGCGGCGACGGCGCTGGGCGTGCTGCACATCCGTCCGCCGCTGATCGAGGCCATGGTGGCGCTGAGTATCGTCTTCGTCGCCGTCGAACTGGCGAACTGGCAACGCGGGCGCAGCAGCCTGACCGTACGCTGGCCGTGGCTGATCGCCTTCACCTTCGGCCTGCTGCACGGCACGGCCTTCGCCGGCGCCCTGGCCGAGATCGGCTTGCCCAAGGGCAATATCCCACTGGCCCTGTTCTTGTTCAACCTCGGCGTCGAGATCGGCCAACTGCTGTTCGTCGCCGTCATCCTGGCCGTCGCCTTCGTCCTGCGCAGGCTGAAACTGACCGAGGTCGCCGCGCTGAAGCCCGTGCCGACCTACGCCATCGGTATCTGCGCCGCCTTCTGGTTCTGCGAACGCATCTCCGCCGCCATCGTCTGAGCGGCCTATTATTCGGGAAAATATGAAATGAAAAAGCTGCTCTACATCAACACAGCGGCCATCGCCCTTGGCATCGGCTCCCTGGCGCTGGCGCCGCACCTCGCCCATGCCCAGCCTCAGAAGACCGGGCTTAAACCAGAGGATCGCCAGGCTTATTATGGCGACCTGCACCTGCACACGACCAATTCGTTCGACGCCTATGTGTTGATGGGCACCAAGACGACGCCGGACGAGGCCTACGCCTTCGCCCGCGGCGACGAGATCGACTATCTCGGCGAAAAGGTGAAACGTCGCGAGCCGCTCGACTTCCTGGCGGTTACCGACCATTCCGAAAACATCGGGGTGTTCAATGAACTGAACGATCCCAACAGCGCCCTGTCGAAGAGCGAGCTGGGCCAGAAAATCCGCGCCGCGCGCGGCACCGGCGGGGCGCTCGATCTGACCAAGCCCGGCGGCTCGGCCGACGCGCTGAAGCTGATCACCACCCTGCTGCAGGGCCATGCGCTCGACAACCTGCCGGGCGTCGATCCCAAGGCGCTGAGTTCGTCGGCGTGGCAGCGGCAGATCGCCTCGGCCAACCGCTATTACCAGCCGGGCAAGTTCACCACCTTCATCGCCTACGAATGGACGTCGATGCCGAGCGGCCAGAACCTGCACCGCAACGTCATCTTCCGCGGCGACACCGCGCCCAACCCGTTCACCTCGGCCGACTCGGTCAACCCGAAGGACCTGTGGACCTGGCTGTCGAAGATCCGCGCCCAGGGCCACGAAGCGCTGGCCATCGCCCACAACGCCAATGCGTCGAACGGGCTGATGTACGACTGGACCACGCTGGACGGCAAGCCGATCGACGTCGCCTACGCCATCCTGCGCCAGGAGAACGAACCGCTCAGCGAAATCTCGCAGAACAAGGGCACGTCGGAAACCCACCCCAGCCTGTCGCCCAACGACGAGTTCGCCAATTTCGAAATCTTCGACCGGCTGCTGATCTCGCCGCAGAAGAGCCGTCCCTCGGGCTCGTACCTGCGCGACGCGATCGGCAAGGGGCTGGTGATCGACGAGAAGATCGGCGCCAACCCGTACAAGGACGGTTTCGTCGGCGCCAGCGACCTGCACGGGGGCCTGAGCGTCTCGTCGGAGCAGGACTATGGCGGCAATGTCGGCGGGGCCAATGTCGGTGGCGGCCAGACGACGCCGGAGGCGGCCAAGGCGCTGCTGTCGACGCCCAAGGACACGCAGGGCTTCGACATCACCATCACCTCGTCGGGCGCGCTGACCGGCGTGTGGGCCGAGCAGAACACGCGCGAAAGCATCTATGACGCCTTCCGTCGCAAGGAGACCTTTGCCACCTCGGGCACGCGCATCAAGGTGCGGTTGTTCGGCGGCTGGAATTTCGCGCCGGGGCTGGACAAGGCGGCGGGTGCAGTCAAGACGGCCTATGCCTCGGGCGTGCCGATGGGGAGCGACTTGCCGGCAAAGCCCGCAGGCGCCGGCGCGCCCGCCTTCGTCGTCTGGGCGGTCAAGGATCCGAACGGCGCCAATCTCGACCGCGTGCAGATCATCAAGATCTGGGTCGACAATGGCGCGCAGAAGGAAAAGATCTTCGACGTCGCCTTCGATGCCCGCCGCAAGCACGACGCGGCCGGCAAGCTGGCTGCCGTCGGCAATACGGTCGACCTGAAAAGCGCGACCTATACCAACACCATCGGCTCGGTCCAGTTGTCGACCGTGTGGAAGGATCCGGAGTTCAAGGCCAGCCAGCGCGCCGCCTACTATGTGCGTGTGCTGGAAATCCCGACACCGCGCTGGTCGACCATCCTGGCGGCGAAGAGCCATGTCGACCTGCCGGCCAATGTCGCCGCGACCATCCAGGAACGCGCCTGGTCGTCACCGATCTGGTACACGCCGAAGAGCTGAGGCTTGCCGGGACAGGGACGCCTTTGGGACACGGGGGCGTTCCGACAGGGGCCGGTGGCAGCGCTTGCCGCCGGTCCCTTTTTACATGTGGCACAGGCCCTTCGGCGTCCAGTCGTGGACCAGGGTGGTCGGCGGATGCGTCTGGTCGTGCAGGATCAGGGCGAAGCCGCGGCGCAGGCCCGTGCCGGTGGCCATCAGCAGCATCGGCGGGCCCTGGCGGATGATCAGGCTGCTGCCCGGGCCATGGGCGACCTGGGCGCCGTCGGGGCTTTCCAGGCAGGTGTCGCCGCTGACGACGTAGAAGGCCTCGGGACCGGAATGGACGTGGACCGGCGCCGTCATGCCCGGCGCGAATGTCGATTGCAGATATTCGGCGACGAAGCGGCCCTCGCGGTCGGTGACGGGCAGGGGGCCGACCTGGGTTTCGCCCGGGCGCGGATCGTGCTTCGGACCGATGGCGAACAACCAGTAGCGGCCGAAGGCCTGGGTGACGGTGCCATCGCCGCCCTTCGCGGCGTTGGCCGCGGCCGGATCGTCGAAGCCGGTGACGTGCCAGTAGAGGTCGCCGGCAGGCAGTTGGCCAAGGTCGCTTTGGGCCAACAGGCAGGCGGGGCCGGGATGGTCGCCGTCGGCCGGTACGGCGCAGGGGCGCGACGTCGCCTGGGCGAAGACGGTTGTGGGCGCGGCGGCGCACAGAACAAGGCAGGCCAGCAGCCATTTCAGCATGAAGACGTCTCCGGTTTGCGGGCCGGAGTTGACGCTCTGGCGACCGGCGTTATGTGGACTCGAAACGCCGGCCGCCGCAAGCGGCAATATGCGAAGGCGGGCTTAACCGCGCAGGGTGGCGCCCAGCTTGCCGGCGGCGGCCACGACCTTGGTCGCCACGGCTTCGATTTCCGGGTCGGTCAGGGTCTTGTCGACCGGTTGCAGGGTGACTTCGACCGCCACCGACTTCATGCCGTCGGCGACGCCGGTGCCGGTATAGACGTCGAACACCTGGGCGTCCGAGATCAGGGCCTTGTCGGCGCCCTTGACCGCCTTGACCAGGTCGCCGGCGGCGAGGGTGTCGGCGACCAGGAAGGCGAAGTCGCGGGTCAGCGGCATCAGGTTGGACAGGGACAATGCGCCCTTCGACTTGCCGCTCTTGGCCTTGGGCGAGGGCAGGTTGTCGATGCGGATCTCGAAGCCGACATAGGCGCCGTCGAGATCCATGGCCTTGAGCACCGCCGGGTGTAGTTCACCGAACTCGGCGATGATCTGCTTTGGACCCAGTTGCAGGCGCGCCGAGCGGCCGGGATGCCAATGGGCGGCGTTCGAGCCCTGGACCAGTTGCAGCGAGGCGACCGGCGCACCCATGGCCTCGAGCAGGGCCAGCAGGTCGCCCTTCAATGCGAACAGCGGGCTTTCGCCGCCAGAAGCCCCTAAGGAGCCGTGCCAGGACCGCGACTTGTCGGGCGCGCGGATGGCGGCCACGGTCGGCTTCTGGTCGTTGGGTTCGAGGCCCTGATAGATCGGCCCGATTTCGAACAGGCGCACGCCGCTGAGGCCGCGCGCGGCATTGCGGCCGGCGGCTTCGAGCAGGTTGGGCAGGGCCGAGGGCCGCATGCAGTTCAGTTCCGAAGCGATCGGATTGGCCAGCACCAGGCTGTCCAACCCGCCGCCGAACAGGGCCGCCCAGTCCTGGCGCATGAACGACCAGGTGACGGCTTCGGCATAACCCAGGGACGCGAGAGCGCGGCGGCCGGCGCGGGCCTTGGCCTGCTGCGGCGTCAGCACGCCACCGGGGCGCGGATTGACGACGGGCAGGGGCGTCGCCGGGATGGCGTTGAAGCCGTAGATGCGGGCGACTTCCTCGACGAGGTCAGCCTTCCCGTCGACGTCACGGCGCCACGAGGGAACCGAAACGTTCCATACGCGATCCGACTTGGGGCCGCCGGGACAAACGGCTTCCACTTCGAGGCCGAAGCCCAAGGCCACGAGGATGGGCTCGACTTTCTCGAAATAGATCTCAAGTCCGGTGAGCTGTCGCACATAACCTGAATCGAAAAGTATGTCGGCGCGGCCAGCCGGCGCGGCGCCGGCGACCACGACTTCGGACGGCTCGCCGCCGCAGAGGTCGAGGATCAACTGCGTCGCCAGTTCAAGGCCGGGGACGACGAATTCCGGGTCGACGCCGCGCGCGAAACGGTAGCCGGCGTCGGACGAGATGGTCGTGGTGCGCACGGTCTGGGCGGTGCGGATCGGATCGAACCAGGCACTTTCCAGGAAGATGTCGGTGGTGCCGTCCTCGACCTTGGTCGTCTCTCCGCCCATGACGCCGCCCAGACCGATGGGACGCAGGCTGCCATCTGCCCCCATGTCAGCAATTACGCACATGTCCGGAGTCAAAATATATTTACCGCCATCCAGAGCCTCGAATAGCCTAGCTGGAGGCTGCCCCGGAATAGGTTGTCCTTCGTGATGCCATTGAATCCTCCAGTCTCTACCTACGATCGCTTCTATCGAATTTCCCGAGAGCTTAGAGAGATCATAGACGTGCAGCGGTCGGCAGCGGTCGTAGCTGAGATAGTTGGTGATATCGACCAGGGCTGAGATCGGCTTCAGTCCTATCGACTTCAGCTTTTGTTGCAACCACTCTGGCGATGGACCGTTTTTGAGGCCGCGGATAACACGACCCGAGAATAATGGGCAGCCGTCCCCGTCCACCTTAACGGTTATTGGGCAGGGGAAATGGCCCGGCACGGCAACGATTGGCTTGTCCTCGAAGGCGCCGAGGCCCGTGGCGGCCAGGTCGCGGGCAATGCCAGACACGCCCAGCCAGTCGGGGCGGTTGGGGGTGACTTCGAAATCGATGACCGGTTCGGCGCCGAAGACCTGTGTCGCCGGCGTGCCGACGGTCAGGCTGTCGGGCAGGTCGAGGATGCCGTCGCTTTCGTCGCTGAGCTCCAGTTCGGCGGCCGAGCACATCATGCCGTTGGAGACGACGCCGCGCACCGGCTTTTCGACGAGGGTCACGCCGAGGCCCGGCACATAGGCGCCGATGGGCGCATAGATGGTGGTCATGCCGGCGCGGGCATTGGGGGCGCCGCAGACGATTTCCTTCATGCCGTCGACGGTGTCGACCTGCAGCACCTGCAACTTGTCGGCATTGGGATGGCGGGCGGCCTCGACGACCTTGGCGACGCTGAACGGCGCCAAGGCCTTGGACGGATCGTGGATATCCTCGACCTCAAGCCCGGCCATGGTCATGGCGGCGGCGACCTGATCGATCGTGGCATCGGTCTTGAGGTGATCTTTGAGCCAAGAGAGCGAGAATTTCATTTCGACACCAGAGTAAGCAAGAGATTGGCGCTACCAAATACAAAAGATGTGTAAAATAAATACATAGATATATTAAAGCGTATAGCTCTTGATTTTACAAGATCTGCTGTTTCTATAAAATATTCGCGCCTTTTCTCTTTTTTGAATTCTATTTTACTCCAGGCGAAGTTCATATTTGAGGCGCATAATAGCATTGATATTAAAAACAATACTCCAGATAAAAAATGTAATACATTTAAGGATTGGTGATATATAGTGTATATTGCTACAAGTAGTGCTTGCACCGTAAGTAATCCGGTAGGTTTGTCACTTATTTTGGTTAGTGCGTTTAAAACTATTTGTATCTTGATTTCTGTATCAGGGATAAGGTCGTCCATGTCCTCTATTTGCAGATTGTATTCTGCTTTTGTAAGAGGTGCGCCGAACAAGAAATGACGGAATGGCATTGTTTTAGCTCAGGCCGCTGGCGCTGTTCGGCGCGTTGAAGGCGCCGAAGCCATAGTGGGCCAGCCAGCGCGCGTCGGCGGCGAACATGTCGCGCAGGTCCGGCACGCCGTATTTCAGCATGGCCAGGCGGTCGACGCCCATGCCCCAGGCAAAGCCCTGGTACTCGTCCGGATCGATGCCGCAGTTCTTCAGCACGTTCGGATGAACCATGCCGCAGCCGAGGATTTCCAGCCAGCTGTCACCTTCGCCGACCTTGAGCTCACCGCCGGTCCACGAACAGCGCACGTCCATCTCCGCCGACGGTTCGGTGAAGGGGAAGTGGTGCGGACGGAACTGGGTGATGACGCTGTCGGTTTCGAAGAAGCGCGAAATGAAGGTCTCCAGCACCCACTTGAGGTGGCCCATATGCGCGCCCTTGTCGATGACCAGGCCTTCGACCTGGTGGAACATCGGCGTGTGGGTCTGGTCCGAGTCGCAGCGGAAGACGCGGCCCGGCGCGATCAGGCGGAACGGCGGCTTGCCTGACACCATGGTGCGGATCTGCACCGGCGAGGTGTGGGTGCGCAGCAGCTTGCGCACGCCGTTTTCGTCCGGCTTGAAGAAGAAGGTGTCGTGCATCTCGCGCGCCGGGTGCTTTTCCGGGAAGTTCAGCGCGGTGAAATTATGGAAGTCGTCCTCGATGTCCGGCCCTTCGGCGACTTCGAAACCCATGTCGGCGAAGATGGCGATCATCTCGTCCATCACCTGGAGCGTCGGGTGGACGCCGCCCCTGGGGCGCGGCGCGGCCGGCAGGGACAGGTCGACGCGTTCCTTTTCCAGGCGTTGCGCCAGGTGGGCGGCTTCGAGATCGGCCTTGCGCGCGTCGAGCGTGCTTTGCACCGCGTCGCGCACGGCATTGATGGCCGCGCCGGTGGTCTTGCGCTCCTCGGGCGGTAGGGCGCCCAGCGTCTTGAGCAGGCCGGAAATGCGCCCGGTCTTGCCCAGCGCCGAGACGCGCACGGCGTCGAGCGCGGCCAGGTCTGGGGCGGCTTTGATTTCAGCTTCGATTTCAGCCTGGAGTTCGGAATAGACGGTCATGATCTTGTTCGCTTGAGGACGGCTGTGTTTAGGCGAAAGCACCCGCCGGGGCAAAGAAAAAAGCCCCGCACCGGGTTGCGGTGCGGGGCTTTGATCGGATGTCATAAAGCCTTAGGCAGCGAGAGCTGCGCGCACCTTGTCGGCGATAGCCTTAAAACCGGTCATGTCGTGCATGGCGACGTCGGACAGAACCTTGCGGTCCATGTCGATGCCGGCCACGACCAGGCCGTGGATGAATTGCGAGTAGGTGAAGCCTTCCAGGCGGGCGGCCGCGTTGATACGCTGGATCCACAGGGCGCGGAAGTTGCGCTTCTTGATGCGGCGGTCGCGGTAGGCGTATTGGCCGGCCTTGTCGACGGCCGCCTTCGCGGTGCGGATG
>FTDB01002103.1_pt1 | contig 14551 bp, 15 predicted proteins | sample 1639741 | NCBI WGS metagenome assembly FTDB01 (sample SAMEA3914869, study PRJEB12502) | metagenome | biome: forest; material: soil | place: USA | collected 2012-03-12 | depth 0.1 m | reverse complement strand
TCGTAGGGCGTCATTTCGACCATGATGCGGTCGCCGGCCAGCACGCGGATGCGGTTCTTGCGCATCTTGCCGGCGGTGTGGGCGATGATTTCATGCCCGGAGTCTTCGAGCTTCACGCGGAACGTCGCGTTGGGCAACAGTTCGACGACCGTGCCGGGAAACTCCAAAAGTTCTTCTTTAGCCATCTGGACTCACTGGTGTCGTGATTTCGAAGTTCGCCCGATCTCGATATCATTCACGAAGCGAACTTCGAAATCGAAACGACACTGGAATCACAAGGGTTGCTAGCGCCCTTTTTCGATCTGAATTCGCTTGGAGCCTGTATCGAAAGCAGGCGAATTTCAGAATCGGGGCGCTAGGGGATAAGGATGACCGAGCCCTTTATACCCAAAGGCTCCAAGAAGAAAGAGGGAATCCAGATACGAAAACGCCCTCCGGGGGATCGGAGGGCGTTTCGAAATCGTTCCGGCCGTCATTCCGATGCGTGAGCATCGGCAAGCGCGACCGCGCGCTGCCGCGCGTGCGGCGAGCCATGCGGCGCCCGAGCTCTAGAACTGCCGCACGAGATTCAGAGTGGTGGTATTGGCCGAACCCTTGTGGTTCAGGTAGTCCGACTTGGTGATGTCGGCGCGCACGGCGTAGTGCGGCGCCATGTGATACTGGGCGCCCACGCCGTAGTCGATCGAGGTGCCGGTCTCGTCCTTGGTGGCACCCGCCGGACGCTTCAGCTGGGTGTCGGCCACGCCGGCGCGGGCCAGCAGGTCGAAGTCGCCGACCGGGACGTAGCCGACGCCATAGGCGCCCCACTTGTTGGTCAGGCGATAGTCGCCGCCCGTGCCGGAATCCTTGTTGGTGCCGAAAGCCGCCTCGCCTTCCACACCCCAGTTCGGGGTGAAGCGCTGGCCGATGCGCGCATTGATGCCCGACAGGTCGGCATTGGTGCGGTGGGTATTGTCGCCGATGATGCCGACCGAACCGTAGGTTCCGGTGCGGGCGGCGTCGCCGGTGGTCTGGGCGGAAGCGGCGGTGGCCACCAAAATCGAGGAAGCCGCGAGGGCCGACAGGCCGGCAATGATCAGGGTCTTCATAGTGTGCTCTCCATAGTCTCTCCGGAACGTTGCCTTGTGCCTTGCACGTTCCTTATGTGCCGGTGATCACGTCACCGCTGACGACTATGCGGAAGCGCGCGGCCGCGCGTGCGGCCGCGAAAAGGTCATTTTGGGGTGATTGCGCCGAAATAAGACCAAAGGGACAAGGAAGGGCCCTTCATGAGGCGAACGGCCGTTATCAGGTCGGCTTTCCGCCCCATTGATGAACGCTCGTTCATATTGGTAAATATCTGAATTTATGAGATATTTATATAACGAAGTTCTCAGGTAATGCTGCTGACCTGAAGCGCGTTGATCAGGGTGAACAGACGCCGCGCGGTCTCGTGATCGATCTCGACCTTGCCCTTCAGCCGCTCGCTCAGCAACTCGGCGGCTTCGTTATGGACACCGCGGCGGCCCATGTCGATCGACTCGATCTGGGACGGCGTCGCGTTCTTCAGCGCCTCGTAATAGCTCTCGCAGATCATCTGGTAGTCGCGCATCATGGTCTTGAGCGGCGTCAGCGACAGCATGACCTTGCGCGCATAGCCGGGGCCGGTGATGTCGAAGACCAGCCGGTTGTCTTCCAGTGCCAGGCGCAGGTCGAACGGCCCTTCGCTGCCCGCCTCAGCGGCGCCTTCGGGCGTGAAGCTGTTCTTTTCGACCAGGTCGAAGATGGCGACCTTGCGTTCGTGGTCGACCTGATCCGAGGGCGAGCTGAGCGAGGCTTCGTCAATGTCGATGCGGGCGATTTTCATAGGACTATCTCCGTATTCTCCAAATCACAAAGTGATTTGGCAAGGCCGACCGGCCGCCCGAGCTTATGCGAGGAGCCCGCGCGGCACCTGAGCGCCAAAAAATGAAGCACCTATCCATGATTGGGAGAGGACTTGGCGCGGCGGGGCGCGGCGAGATCCATCAGCAGGACGTCGATGCACTCGGCCTCGATGCGGACGTCGGGGCGGGCGTCGCCGGCGAAGCGCAACGTCAACATGCATCCCGGCGCGTCCAGGGCCTGAACGTCGAGATCGAGCAGGCTCAATACCGACTGCGCCTTCGCCGGGTCGAGATTGCGCATCTGCACGCGCGTGACGCAGGAGATACGCAGCACCGACGGCGCCCGCAATGGCGCCGACCCGCCGCTTTCGTGGCAGAAGCGGTTCAGCCTCAGGGTGAAATGCCGCCCGCCCTTGTCGTAGGTCATGTCGCCAATGCGCAGCACCGCGTCCTGAAGCAGGGCCGACAGCGGCGCAAGATCGTCGGCCTCTTCGGCGATCAGGCGCAGCGGCTTCGATTCGGGCTTACGGGCGAACAGCGGCATTATTCCTCTTCCGTGATGGGCTCGTCGCCCTTGAGGCGCTTGATCTGCGCGCCGCAACCGGAGAGCTTTTCCTCCAGCCGCTCGAAGCCGCGGTCGAGATGGTACACGCGGTTGACGACGGTTTCGCCGCGCGCCACCAGGCCGGCGATGACCAGGCAGGCCGAGGCGCGCAGGTCGGTGGCCATGACCTGGGCCGCCCGCAGTTCGGCGACGCCGCGCACGCGGGCCTCGCCGCCGCTGACCGAGATATCGGCGCCGAGGCGGCCGAGTTCCGGCACGTGCATGAAGCGGTTTTCGAAGATGGTCTCGCGGATGACGCTTTCGCCGTCCGCCAGGGTCATCAGCGCCATGAACTGGGCCTGCAGGTCGGTGGCGAAGCCGGGATAGACGCCGGTGGTCACATCGACCGGGCGGATCGGCGAACCGGGCGTACGCTTGATCGTCACCGTGCCCTCGCCGTGGGTGACTTCACAACCGGCCTCGACCAGCTTGTCGAGCAGGATGGCGATCAGTTCGGGGCGAACCTTGGTCAGACGCACTTCGCCGCCGGCCATGGCGCCGGCCACCGCATAGGTGCCGGCTTCGATGCGGTCGCAGATGACGGCGTAGTCGGTGCCCTTAAGCGACGCCACGCCTTCGACGGTGATCGTCGTCGTGCCGGCGCCGCTGATCTTCGCACCCATGGCGTTGAGGCAATCGGCCAGATCGGTGATTTCCGGCTCGCAGGCGCAGTTGGTCATCACCGTCGTACCGTGGGCCAGGGTCGCCGCCATCAGGGCGTGTTCGGTGGCGCCGACCGAGACGAAGGGAAATTCGATCTCCCCGCCCCTGAGGCCGCGCGGCGCCTGGGCGAAAACGTAGCCTTCGTGCATGTCGATGTGCGCGCCCAGCGCTTCCAGCGCCTTCAGGTGCAGGTCGACCGGCCGCGCGCCGATGGTGCAGCCACCGGGCAGCGACACCTTGGCGTGGCCGGTGCGCGCCAGCAGCGGGCCCAGCACGTTGAACGAGGCGCGCATCTGACGCACCAGGTCGTAGGGCGCGAAGGACGAGGTGAGTTCCGGCGTGTGCAGCACGGTCTCCGCGCCATCGGCACCGTTACGCTCCTCGATCTGCGTGCCGAAGCGTTGCAGCAGCCGCCCCAGCAGGCGCGTATCGGCCAGGCGCGGCATATTGGTCAGCCGCACGGGTTCGGAAGTCAGGAGCGACGCAGCCATCAGCTTGATTGCGGAATTCTTGGCGCCGGAGATCGGGATATCCCCGAACAGGGGGGCGCCCCCCTCGATGGCAATGCGGTCCATAGTCTACGTTGTCTTTTATATGTTTTCACGCCCGCCACGGCGGCGGCGAAATCTGCGTGTTACATGACATCGACCGGCACGCAACAGGAATTCAGGGATTACCGTCTTCGTCCGGCTGCGCGTTTTCGTGATCGGGCGCCTCGCCCGACGCGTCCGGCTTTTCCGCCCCCTTGCGCCGGCGCAGATTCGCCCGCAACGCCGCGGTCAGCGCCGCTTCGCGCTGGGCGCGGAAGCCTTGCGAGGTCGAGCGGTGGGGACGCGGCTTATCCGTTTTGGCGGCGGGCTTTTCGGGGTCGGACATGTCGCAGGATTAGGAAAAGAGAGGAATAATTGCAAGAGGGGCGATTTTTTGCTTTGCCACGCCGGAAAGTTTGGCTATAGCCCGCTCCCTCGGACGGGCAATTCCCGGCCCCGAGCCGTATTAGCTCAGTGGTAGAGCGCATCCTTGGTAAGGCTGAGGTCGGCAGTTCAATCCTGCCATACGGCACCATCGGAGCCCAAACCCTACAAGGGGTTTGGGCTCCGACCATTTTAACGACACTGATGCAAACTGACGGAACAGTGCGTGAACTGCACGGAAGTTTCGTGCAAAATCCGTGCAGTCATGTTCTTAGGACGTTCCTTAAGCCGTCGCCCAATGCGCGACCGTGGCTATTAATTTAAGGTACGCTTCGGAACTTTGATTCTGCGGCGGTGATCGATGGCACTTTATCCTTGCAAGATTTGTGACCCCGTCTTCAGTGGCCGATGCGAGCGGCTCGGAAATTACGGGGGCTGGTTTGCCTATGACTGCGACGTATGTGGTAAATATGGATTAACGATGGACGCGCTTGAACTCGTTCGATTGTTCAAGCCAGGCGATCCGCCAAACGTTCAACTTGCGGCCCTATCCCATTCGATCAGTCGCCAAAAAGAAACCAATGGCGGAGCATTTTTCGTGATGTCGGGGAAGGATCTTCGGCAGTACTTAAATACAGCATCATTGCCGTCCGCGGAAGTGCAGTCAAATACGTTCCTGCAGATACTCGGCGAACATATTCGGCGAATAGGAACAGGGTATCATGGCGGGCGTGATTTAGCCTCTAGAGTCGGAGCGACGTCAGAAGAAAGGTTGCAATCTATTGGGGATTATTTGGTGAGGTGCGGGCTCATCACGAAATCTGAAAACAAGCCTATGCCGGCGAACCGCGAGAACCGAAGCTATTATTATCCTATATATGATTTAACTCATGAAGGGCTCATTAAATTCGAAGAGATTCGATCGACAGCGCTGACAAATAGGTTTGGCTTTGTTGCCAGAAAATTCGACGATCCGCGAATGGAGAGTTTTCTCGCACCAGTGCGAAAAGCCGTCAATCTACGAACGGGGATAGAGCTTAGAGAGGAAAACACGTTCAAAGAGCCAGGACTAATCGACAATCGTATGCGGCAGCATATTAAGGATTGCGCATTTCTCGTTGCCGAATTGTCCCGCGCAAATAATGGCGCTTATTGGGAAGCGGGATACGCCGAGGCGTTGGGAAGGCCGGTCATTTACCTTTGCGAAGAACAAGCATTCCGTGACCCGACCTTGAAACCCCACTTTGACGCCGCCCATTCAAAAATCATTGAATGGCGATGGGATGATCCGGCTGCCCTGACTGACGAACTTGTGGCGACGATCGACGCAGCCTTGAAAGGTTCATAGCAGTTCTCCCCAGCGTTCTAGTCGTATCAAAAGAGGCTCGGTTGTGCCGCCGCCAGCGCGAGGTTCACACTTCAGCTGGGTCACGGCCGATAAGCACTCTTTCGCCGGCGCCGCACAGACCTGCCTCCTGCAGAAGTCCGCGACCTTCGTGGCTGGAAACGGCTTCGCATTCACGGCCCCATCTATTCCTGAGTTGTGGAAATAACACATCTCGCAGGAAACGCACGCGCACCGGAAGGTTGCATATTTACGACGAAATACGCGCATGGTTAATCGTAGCAACCACATACCGGGAGGAGAATTCAGCATGACCATATATGAGACGCTGGATGCCCTTGCGCTGTGCGCCCTCATGGGGGCGACCGGGCAAGCCGCGCGCGCTATCGTCGGAATCAAAAATCTTCAGGGCGGACAGGCGGGGCAGCAATCCGTCTTCGACGTGTCCTATTTCCTGCTCAGCCTGATGATCGGCGCCGTGGCGGGCATCATCGCCGGTATGTTGATGCAACTCGACACATTTCTCAGCATCAATCCGAAGGATCTCAAACCCTTACTGGGCATTATGGCCGCGGGATACGCCGGCGCGGACTTTATCGAAAACTCGTTTTCGCTTCTGCTCCCCAAGCCGGGCACGACGAACACCACCGGAAACAAGGGCGACGGAAGCGGAAACGGCGGCGCAACCAATAACAGCCCCGGAAGCGGAGGCGGCGCGGCCGCGGGCAGTGCCGCCGGGAATTCCGCCACGACGATCCAGGCGTTCAGCGCCGCCGTGCCGCCGTCAACCGATCCGGCCCTGCAGGCCGCCCTTCAGGTCGTTGCACCCAAGATCGACACCGCAAGCTGGGTCCCCCTTCTGGTCAAGGCCTTCGCCAAATACGACGTCAATACCGATCGCCGCAAGGCCGCGGCCATCGGACAATTTCTGGTCGAGGCCGGGCCCGGGTTCAATTCGCTGACCGAGCACCTCAACTATACGGCCGCGCAATTGTGCCAGTTCTTTCCCCACGCCTTTCCCGACCTCGCGACGGCCGAGCAATATGTCGGCAAGCCCGAAGACCTCGCCAACCGGGCCTATGCCAACAGGAACGGCAATGGCGACGAAGCCTCGGGTGACGGTTATCGCTTTATCGGCCGCGGCCTGATCCAACTGACGGGTCGCACCAACTACGACGAGTTCGGCGCTACGCTTGGCAAGTCGGCGGAAGACGCGGCGGCCTACTGCGCGACGACCGAAGGTGCTGCCATGTCCGGCGCCTGGTTCCTCAACGCGAACGGCTGTTTGCCGCTTGCGGATAGCTGGCAGATCCCGCGGCTCAGCCAGAAAGTCAACGCCGGCGATGAAGGCCTCGACCAGCGGCTCGCCTACTCCAACGCCATGCTCAAACACCTCGGCGGGCAATAACATCCGGCAGTCTGGTTGAAGACAAGGGAATGCTCTATGGACTACGGCGTTATTTCCGTGCTGGTCGTCGCCGCGCTTCTGATCGGCCTGCAACTGGCGCTGGTTTTGCTGAGGCGGCCGGACGGAAGCCTGTGGTCCTACCTGTCCGGGCTGAAATGGCCGGATAACTGGAAGGACTTCCTGGATCTGCTGTCGAAGACGGCCGTGGCTATAATAGGCGTCCTGATCTCGTATTTCTTTTACGACGTTTCCAAAGCCCTGGAAGACCGGCGGACGGACATCGATTTCTATTTGAAAAATATTCCCCCGGACATCACGGACACGAACTGGGCGATGAAATTGAACATATTGTCCGGATATTGCTATGAGAAGCGGGACAAAACGACGACCCAGGAAAAGACGGTCATCGGCAATATGTGCGTCCAGCTATCGGGCCTGACAAAAAAACTTCAGGCGGAGGATGCCGCACAAAAGGCGGCCCCGACCGGCCATGAAAAGGATGGCCATCCGACGCTCGTCGCGCCGCCTGCCCCGGTCAAGCTCGATTCCCCAGACATCAAAACGCAGAACACCCTGCTACCCGCCGCCGAAGCCGGTGACGCGCTTACCGACAGCGACAAGTGGTTTTCCGTCGTGGCGTCCGTTCCCCTGGCGAACGCCGATTCCCTGCCAGGTCTGGTCGATCAAATCAAAAGCTTCAGCACGGGCCTGGACGTGTGCGTCTACAAGACCGTTGTCAGCAACAGCTACGCGATCACCTCCGGCGGCCGGAAGAGTGAAGCGGATGCCAAGGCGCGGGCCAGGGTTTTCAGGCTTAACGGCTGGGTGCCCGACGCCTTCGCCCAGCCCGACCGGCAATGGAAATTTTATCCGGTTCCCAAGACGACCAACGAAAGCAGCAACAGCTTCTGCGGGCCATAAGGTGCCGCTGGCCGCGCCGGAGTGAACGCTCCGCACACCATAACATCGTTACGCAAAAGACACACAAATGGTTAATATGCTGCGGCGCGAAAGACTCGTATTGCGCATCGCCATGCTTCACGTTAGCGGGAAGTGTCTACTCATCCCCCGATAATAGACGTGTACCAAATGCCCTTCCGGTTTTCCGGGAGGGCATTTTTGCGCCGAGGGTGTATCAGCCAAGATAGACGATGCGCTTCTTGCCCTTGGTGGCGCGCATCTCGGCCACGTTTTGAGCATGCTCGCCCGAGCGATGGGCTTCGGCGGCCGAACCCTGGATATAGATCGTCTTGTCGATGTCGCGCTGGATCATGTGGGCGGCATAGAGCTGGCCCTGGAACAGGGTGTCGGCGATCGAGCCGAAGAAGTCGAGAAAGGGAATGCCGTCGAGCAGGCTGACGCCGCCGTCGATGAACAGGACGATGAAGGCCGCGACCAGGGTGACGAAGTCGGCCCGGGCACGGACGCCCTGCCACAGGATGAACAGGCCCGACAGGACCGAATAGACCTCGTCGAGACCGGGGATCGGGATCCACGACAGGATACCGTCCAGGCCCAGCAGATTGAGCGGCCCTATGCGGACGATACCGTCCGACAGGCGCTTGACTGTATCGAGGGAGTCATGGATTTTGCGAATATCGTCATGGGATTTCGCGCGCATTCTTCGCCCCCCGGATGAGAACCAACCCGCCTCAGACGAACTTCAGTAAGGCCGCCGGCCCGGGGTTTGTCAATGCCTCACCAAAGTATCATTTACCATGCTGCTGCGCCGAGTGTTCGCCGTCCTTTGCGTCCTGATCGCCCTGGTGCCGATGGCGGTCGCCGCGGTCTGCCTGGCGACGCCGCACCGGCCCCTGCTGTACCTGATCGATATCTTCACCCTGCCCGCGCTCAGCCTGACGGCGGTGATGACCGTGGGCTTCCTGGCCCTGCGCCAGCCGGCCGCAGCCGGCGCGTGCACGGCGGCGCTGATTGTCTTCGGTGTGGCGATCGCCCCGCAGGCGTTTCCGGGCGCACCGGCCGCGGCGCCGGGCAAGCCCGCCATGCGCGTCGTGTTCGCCAACCTCTATATCTACAATCCGCATCCCGAGCGGCTGCTGCGCTTCATCCAGCAGCAAAGGCCGGATATCGTCGCCACGGTCGAAACCGGGGAACGCGCGCACGCCATCCTGATGCCGTCGCTGGAGGCGATCTACCCGTACCATACCTATTTCGGCCAGACGTCGGTGCTGTCACGCTATCCGCTGAGTAATGCCTGGCACAGCTCCTGGGAAATGAGCCTCCTGACCACCGATGTCGAAACGCCGTCCGGCCCGATCCATCTGGCGGTCAGCCATTTCGACGAGCCCATCCCCCTGCGGCACAACCTGCAGGCCGTGCAGGCCAGCTATCTGGAGGAAAACGCCGCCCTGCCCACCCAGCGCAACACCCTGATCGTCGGGGACTTCAACAGCGATTTCAGCGCCTCCCGGCTTCAGGACGTGGCGCATACCCTGAACCTACATCCGCTGGGCGCACCATCGGGCACATGGCCGACCTTCCTGCCGTCCTTCTTTCGGCTGGCCATCGACAATGCCATGGCTGGGCCCCGCTGGCACCTGGGCAACCGCAGGGTCAGCCGCCCGTTCGGCTCAGATCATCGCGCGATCACCTTTACCGTGACGGCGACGAACTAGGTCTTTCGGGGCTTGCGCAGGGCCGGACGCACGGCATCCGATTCCGCGATCGCCGTATCGGCGGCAACCGCCGCCGCGGCCGGACCGGCGGACGCGACGTCGACCGGGAACAGCGAGCCGGCATCCGTGGAGACATCGGCCACCGCTTCGGCTTGGGCATCGACCTGGGCTTCGGCCTGTTCCACCGCGCGGGTGGTGGCTTCATCGACCGTGCTGGTCGCCGCCTCGGCGAGATCGGCGGCCTTGGCCGTCGCCTCGTCGCCGGCGGCATTGATCTGGTCGACAATGGCCTGGGGCGACGGCGTCACGGCCGTGGTCATGTCCTGGATGGCCTTGCCGGCGGCCTGCATCGGCGCGATCACGCCGTCGTCGACCATGGTCTGCACGGTGCCGGCGACGTCGGTTGCCGAAGGCGTCTCGACGGACGCATACAGCTCCGGCACGACATTCAGCGTGTCCCGCGTGCGCCGAAAGCCCTGCCCCATTGCCCACAGGCCGATGCCGACTGTCGAGGCCAGCCAGAACGGCGCCCACAGCGGCGAGGTCGCGCCGACCCACACGTTCAGCGCCTTTTCCTGGGCGCCTTTCATGTCTTCAGGGGTGGGATAGGTGAATTTCGGCAGGTCGTCGCTGGTCAGACTAAGCATCTTGCACCTCGGGAGCGAAAATTCATATTGCAGCGCAGCATACCACATCGGGCACCGGACTCCAATAAGGAGAATGAAGTGTCACGCGGCTTGTGATGCAAATTTCGCGTTAGATTTCCGTCTTCGCACCCTAGAGTTTTCGCAGCAACGCCTTGCCGCCCGGCTCGCCGAACACCGCCACGACGTCGTGGACGATGGCGTCGAACTGCGCCTCGAAGCCGTCCGGCGCGTTGATGGCGACCAGGGCGCAACCGTTCATCTTCATCGGATTGGTCAGAGGGCGCAGGCGCAGTTCGGCGGCCAGGATGTCCGGCGCGCGCCCCAGATCGCCCTCCAGCAGTTCCCGCTCCAGGTGGCGCAGGAAGGCGTCCCAGGTTTCCAGGTCCTTCAGCGGCAGCCAGACCAGCGCCCGCGCGTCCGGCCGCAGGGCCAGGATGTCGTGCAGGCCGTCGACGATGCGGACATAGTCGTCGGCGCGTTCGAACGGCGGGTCGATGAGGTAGAGCAGGTCCTTGTCGTCGCTCGCGGCCTCGACCGCGACGTCGTAGCCGTCCTCGCCCACGGCCTGCCCGCGCGGTTCGACGCGCTCACGCAGCAGGGCCAGGTCGTCCGGGCGCAGTTCGCAGCCGACATAGTCGTCGGCCGGACGCTGATGGTCGAGGACCAGGACCGGCGAGCCCGGATAGATGCCGACGCGATCCTTGAAGCCGGCGGCGGCATTCTTGGCGCGGACATAGCCGGCCAAAGGTTTCAGGCTTTCCGGAACCGTCGTCGCCAGCAACGCCTTGATGCCGGCCTCGGCCTCGCGCGAGCGGGCGAAATCCGGGTTGGATAGGTCGTAGGCGCCAGCGCCGGCATGGGTGTCGACGACCAGCAGGGGCGCTTCGTCGCGCCGCACCAGCCGCAGCAGGGCCAGAAGAGCCGCGTGCTTGGCCAGGTCGGCGAAATTACCGGCGTGAAAGCCGTGGCGGTAGTTCATAAGCTGTCCAAACCTAGCGCGCGTTGCGTCTTCTTCGGCAGGCCCGCGGCGACCAGGCGGTGCGAGTCGGTGATCAGGTCCAGCAGTTCGGCGTCGCTCATCACGTCGTCGCGCCAGTACTGGATCCATTTCATGCCGCGCGACGCCAGGTACGGCGCCGGACGGCAATCGGGATGGTCGCGCAGGATCTCGAAGACCATGGGCGAGACCTTGAAGCTGACGGCGAACCGGCCGGCATCGCCGTGGCGGTTTTCGCCCCAGCCGGCGATGGCGAAGACCTTGGCCTTGCCCACCTCGCCCACCTTCCACACGTCCGCCCCGCCCCATTGCACGACGTGCGAGGTGGCGGGCCGTTCGGCGCAGAAGGCATTGAAGGTCTCCGGGGTCATGCCCCGTCCTACTTCAGCGGATGCTCGCGCGCAATCTGCAGCACGTCGGCCAGCAGCGATTCCGAGGTCGGCCAGGCGCCGGCGCCCTTGCCCGTGACGTACCAGGTCTCGCCGTTATCGAGATCGATGATGGCGCGGTTCTGCTCGCCGCGCGCGCCCACCAGGTAATGGTCGGCGTCGAGCACTTCCAGCTTCATGGACGCTTGCAGGCCGGCATCGGTGCGGAAGCAGCGGGCGACGTAGCGCAGGCCCTTACCCTTTGGGATGACCAGCGAGTCCTCGGTGATCTGGCCGACTTCGATATGTTTCGGCGCCTCACCCGGGAAGGCGATTTCGCGCAGCAGCTTGAGTTTCGCGCCGACGTCGGTGCCGTCGAGATCGGCGGTCGAGTCGGGTTCGGCAAAGCCCAGGCGACGCGCTTCGTCCATGGCGGCGTCGAAGCTCTTGCCGGATTCGACCTGGTCGATGACGAAGTTGGAGGTGCCGTTGAGCACACCGCAGAAGCCGGTGATCTTGTGCGACGTCACCGCGCGCTTCAGCGCCTCGATGATCGGCGCGCCGCCGCCGACACTGGCCGAATAGGTCAGCAGGGCGCCCGACGCCTTCGCCGCGGCGCGCAGCTTGTCGCCCGAGGCGGCGACCGCCTGCTTGTTGGCCGAGGTGACGCTGACGCCCGCCTTGAGAAAACCTTCCAGCAGTTCGGCCGACGGCGACACGCCGGTGCCGATGTCGACGAAGACGTCGACGTCCGGGCGGACGAAGGTGCGCGCATCGGAAGTGAACTTCGCCGCCATCGGATGGTCGCGGCGGCGATTGGCGTCACGCACCAGGATACGGTCGACCTCGATCAGGTCGGACCATTCCTGGCATCGTTCCAGAAACTTCGAACCGACGCCGCCGGCGCCCATGACGGCGATACGGATCGGCCGCGCCAGGACGGGCGCCTTGCGGAAGGCCGTGGCCGCGCCCAGCGTCGTCTGCTCGCCCTTGGCCAGGGCGGCGACCTCGACCGTCATGCCGGCGTCGGCGGCGAAGCGCATGGCCTTGTTCTGCACCACCGGAAAGGCGATCTTCAGCGCCTCGTCCCAGGCCAGGGCCTCGTAAGGCTTGGCGGCGTCGCCGACGGTCGCCGGGTCGGCGTCGTAGATGGCGTCGACATCCTTCAGCAGGCGCACCGGCAGGCCCAGGGTCTTGCCGATGAAGACGGCGGTCAGGTCGGACCCGCCTCGGCCCAGCAGCACCGGCTCGCCACCGGCGTTTTCGGCGACATAGCCCGGCACGACGACCAGGTCGGCCTTTTCCAGGTCGGCCAGCAGCACGTCCGATTTCATGGAAACGGGATTGGCGTTGAGGTGCTCACCCTCGGCGATGAGGCCGATCTCGGCGGCCGAGCGGAAACGCGTGACGATACCCGAGCGTTCGCAGGCCATGGCCAGCAGGGTCGCGGCGCGCATCTCGCCCGTGGCGATCAGGTGCGGCGTGGCCGGCGACGACGAGGCCTGGGTGTACGATCCGGCCAGGCGCAGCAGCTGGTCCGTCTGGCCCTTGAAGGCCGACACGACGGCGATAACCTTGCGGGCGTCGCGCACATAACGATAGATTTCCGACACGGCGCGGTGCAGGGCCGCTTCCGAGGTCAGGACCGAACCACCGAATTTGACAACAAGCGTCGACATGGGCTCTCACGCATTTCCTTGAACAATCCCCGGTCGCTATAGGCTTTGGCGGTGGAATTCAAAGGAAAAACGCGCAAGACCTTCAAATCTTTGGTTGCGGTGGAGACGGTCCAGGTTCAGGATATCGGCGCGGGAGACTGTCATGACGCAACGCGTTGTCTATGCCGATGCCGAAGACGTGGAAGATCGCCTGGTCGATATTTCGGCCGGCCTGGATATCCGCTTTGCCGACGATGCTTTCTCAAAAAGCGAAACGCTCGGCGACATCTGCGACGTGATCTGGGCGCACGTCCGGAAAAACGGGAAGACGGGCCGGTGTCCTACCTCGGCCAGCTATTATCGCATCGCAAGCCTTATGCGCGCCCAGGGCCTGAACCAGGTCCTGCGCCCCGATGTCCGCCTCGTCGACCTCAAAGGCTTCGTCTACGCCGATCTCCAAAGCGCTCTGCGCCGGAAGGGCTGGTCATCCCCGATACGTTCACCGCGTACGATGGCCTGGTCGCTGGCCCTGGTAGCCGCTACGCTTGGCACCCGCTTGACGGGCCTTGCGAACGACTGGGCACCAGGGGTCTGGCTCGGATTATTCGTGGCCACCGTTTCGCTGGCGCACATATACGTCTTCCGCTCGGGCCTGCCGGCGGATTGCGAAACCCTTGGCGACCTGGCTCGACAGGTGGGTTTCGACAATTTACGTGACTTGAGGACCCGCGGCGCGACCGGCATGAATCGCACCATGATCTGGCAGATGCTTGCGCAAGGCGTAAAGACGAACGGGGGCCCTGCCGTATCTTCAGCGCGCCTGCGCTAAAGCCCCGCGTCGTCGGGCGGGACTTCCTCGTTGGCGGCCGGCTTCGGCGCCTTGCGCGCCTTGCGCTTGACGACCTTGCGCACCTTGACGATACGGTTCGGCGCCTTGGCCTGTTCCAGCATCATCTCGATCTGGATCTGCTGGATTTCGGTCAGCCGTTCCCACTGGCGGTTCAGCAGGTGGTCGACCTTTTCGTGCAGGTGGCGGATTTCCAGCTCGGCCTTGAGGTTGACCTTGTAGTCGTTGTGGGCGCGCAACCGGTCCTTGGCTTCCGTCCGGCGCTGGCTCATCATGATCACCGGCGCCTGGAGCGCGGCGATGGTCGACAGGATCAGGTTGAGCAGGATGAAGGGATAGGGATCGGGCGCGGCCTTGTTGCCGATGATCAGGTTCAACACCATCCATCCCGCCAGGAAGATGCAGAACGAAATGATGAAGGTCCAGGAACCGCCGAACGACGCCACCACGTCGGCGACGCGGTCGCCGATCGAGCGGTGCTCGTCGTAATCCTCTTCGACGTTTTCGGCCAGCGTATCGTGCGTGCGCAGGCTTTCGACGACCTCGTCCTCCAGTGTCGACAGTTCGCCGCGCTCGTCGACCAGCAGTTCGGAGATATA
>FTDB01000523.1_pt1 | contig 14659 bp, 12 predicted proteins | sample 1639741 | NCBI WGS metagenome assembly FTDB01 (sample SAMEA3914869, study PRJEB12502) | metagenome | biome: forest; material: soil | place: USA | collected 2012-03-12 | depth 0.1 m | reverse complement strand
GACACCGGCCACCGTCTGCTCGGACACCACGTCGCCGGCATTGTCCACCACATAGGTGTCGTTGCCGGCGCCGCCGAACATGACATCCGCACCCGTGCCGCCATCGAGACGATCGTTGCCGCCCAGGCCCGTCAGGATGTTGCTGCCGGCGTTGCCTGAAATGGCATTGTCGACGTCCGTGCCGGTACCGTTGACATTGGCCGAACCCATGAGGGTCAGGTTTTCCAGGTTGACGGTCAGGGTATAGTCGGTGGCCGTCTGGATGGTGTCAGTGCCGCCGCCGTCAAGCTCGACCACCACATCACCGCTGTTGTCGAGGACATAGGTATCGTCGCCATTACCGCCGGTCATGGTGTCGGCGCCGGCGCCGCCGTCGAGCTTGTCGTTGCCGTCCAGGCCCGTCAGCGTGTTGTCGAGGGCATTGCCGGTGATGACGTTGTCGAGCGCATTGCCGGTGGCATTGACGGCGACGGCGCCAGTCAGGGTCAGGTTTTCGAGATTGTCACCCAGGGTCCAGTCGATCGTGGACTGCACCGTATCCGTGCCTTCGCCGGCATTTTCGACAAGGGTGTCGCCGGCGTCATCGACGACATAGGTATCGTTGCCGAGACCGCCGGTCAGCGTATCCGCGCCCAGGCCGCCGTCGAGCAGGTCATTGCCATCCATGCCGAAGAGCGCATTGGCCGCGGCATTGCCGGTGATGACGTTGTCAAGGCCGTTGCCGGTGCCATGGAGGGCGTCGCTACCCATCAGGATCAGGTTTTCGACATTGGCGGCCAGTGTGGCGTCGACCGAGGCCTGTACCGTGTCCGTGCCTTCGCCGGCCTTTTCCACGATGGTGTCGGCGGGATCGTAGATATAGGTGTCGTCGCCGAGGCCGCCGATCAGCGTATCCGCGCCCAGGCCGCCATCGAGGACGTTATTGCCCGCATTACCGATGATAATGTTGTCGAGATCGTTGCCGGTGCCATGGAGAGCACCGCCGCCCATCAGGGTCAGGTTCTCGACATTGGCGGCCAGGGTGGCGTCGACCGAGGCCTGCACCGTGTCCGTGCCTCCGCCGGCCTTTTCCACGATCGTGTCGGCGGGATCGTAGATATAGGTGTCGTCGCCGAGGCCGCCGACCAGCGTATCCGCGCCCAGGCCGCCGTCGAGGACATTGTTACCGCTGTTGCCGGTAATCGTATTGGCGTCGCCGTTGCCCGTGCCGTTGATGTCGGCCGTCCCCGTCAGGGTCAGGTTTTCGACATTGGCGCCCAGGGTCCAGTTGATCCTGGACTGCACCGTGTCCGTGCCTCCACCGGCCTTCTCCACGACGGTATCGCCGGCATCGACGACATAGGTGTCGTTGCCGAGGCCGCCGATCAGCGTATCCGCGCCCAGGCCGCCATCGAGAATATTATTACCGTTGTTGCCGGTGATCGTATTGGCGTCGGCGCTGCCCGTGCCATTGATGTCGGCCGTCCCCAGCAGGATCAGGTTTTCGACATTGGCGGACAGGGTATAGCTGACCGTCGATTGCACCGTGTCCGTACCTTCGCCCGCCTTTTCCACGACGACGTCGGCGGCGCTGTCGACGACATAGGTATCGTCGCCGGCGCCGCCCGTCAGCGTATCCGGCCCCTGACCGCCATCCAGGCGGTTGGCGCCGGCGTCGCCGGTCAGGATATCGGCATAATCCGAACCGATCAGGTTCTCGATCGAGATCAGCGTATCGACGCCCGCGCCGACCGTATCCTGCGCAACGCCGGCCTTCAGAAGCGACACGGTCACGCCGGCCGACGCCGGTGCGTAGGATAACGTGTCGGAACCGGCGCCGCCATCGAGGCGGTCGTCGCCGCCGTTATCGATCAGCAGGTCGTCGCCGTTGCCGCCGGCCAGGGTGTCTCTGCCGACGCTGCCCCGGATCGTATCGGCGCGGCTGGTGCCCGTGACATTGATGTGCATGCGCGCACTGAGGTCGACCGACCAGGTGTAGAAGGAAACACCGTTCCCGCTCGACGCATCGCCTTCCAGGAACAGATACTTGCCATCGTCGGAAAATTCCATCTTGGTGATGTAGTAGGTCTGCTCTATCCCCAGGCCGGTGAAATCGATCGTGCCGATCTGGTTCCAGGAATCGGTGTCCCAGATAACGCCGTTGCCGTTAAAGGCATCCCAGGTGACAAGATCCTTGCCGCCGGCGTAGAACTTGGAGAGCGTTTCGCCATTGCTTGGGATGATGGCGACCAGGTTCATGTTCAGGTCGTAGATGAGATGGCCCTTGGCGACGAGGCCCGCCTCCTCGTTGATTTCCCCGTCTTCCCTGTACGGACGGTCCACGTCGATCCTGGCCGCGACCGTATCGGTCTGCGTATCGTAAAGAACCATCGTGCCGCCCGACAGATTGGCGTCACTGACCATGATGTACCGGCCGTGATCGGACGTCAGCATGTACGACATGTAAAACGAATCGGTGAGGCCGGGCGGCGTGGTGGACGCGACATTGCCGGCAGGGGAATCGATGGCGAAGGTCCTGACCCCGTCCCACTGGCCGTTGAACGCCACGGCGACCTGTCCATCGGCCGTCGCCATGATGCCTGACACGCCGACGCCGTCAGCGCTGGAGACGATCCAGGTCGTGTAGGTGCTGCGATCGTCGTAGGTATCCAGGGGAACCTTGATGATCTGTCCGGCGCTCACAAAACCGACGAGCAGGTCGCTGCCATCGGGCGACATCGCCAGGGCGCTGACGGTGCCGAGCGGCGTGTTGAACATGAGCGAGGTTTCGCCGCTGGCCGGATCGAAACTGTAAACCTTGCCGGCAATGGCGTAGTAGAACAGGTCGCGCACGTCGTCATGGACAATGTCGTAGACAGAGCCAGACACAGTGGTGCGCACGCTTGAATCAGGCATAGAATCCCCCCGAAATTAAATCTTCGGCCTGACGCTACACGATCGCGCTACGGCTGTACAGCCAGGACGGACTTGTATCGTGTGCCCCGTGGAAAGCCGCCACGATCGCGCTTGCCGAAGCGGACCAGCGCGCGTACATGTGGCGCCATGAAGCTTGCCACCTGGAACGTCAATTCGGTCAATGCCCGCCTGCCGCTGGTCCTGGAATGGTTCGCGGAGGTCCAGCCGGACGCCTGCGCGCTGCAGGAGATCAAGTGCGTCGACGAGAAGTTTCCCTACGAGGCGTTCGAAAGCCTGGGTTATAATTGCGCCGTCCACGGGCAGAAAACGTGGAACGGCGTCGCCATCCTGTCGAAGCATCCGCTCAGCGACGTCACGAAAGGGCTTTCGAGCAAGGCTTTGGGCGACGATCCGGCCGACGAACATGCGCGCTATATCGAGGCGGTGATCAACGGGCCGCAGGTCATTCGCTTCGTCGGCATCTACCTGCCGAACGGCAATCCGCTCGGCACCGACAAATATGCCTACAAGCTGCGCTGGCTGGAGCGGCTGCACGCGCGGGCGGCGGAACTGCTGATGCTGGAAGACAAGACCGTCATCACCGGTGATTTCAACATCATCCCGACGCGCGACGACTGCTGGAAGGAAAGCGTCTGGCTCGACGATGCTCTCTACCAACCGGCGGTGCGCCAGGCCTACCAGGGCCTGAAGAACCTCGGCTATACGGATGCGTTCGAGGGCGTGCCCCCGGAAGGTAACCGCTACACTTTCTGGGACTACCAGGCCGGGGCGTGGCAGAAGAACGAAGGCATCCGCATCGACCACCACCTGCTGTCGCCGCAGGCCGCCGATTGTTTGCGCGACATGACCATCTTCAAGGCGACGCGCGGACGCACGCATGACGAGGCCAAGCCGTCCGACCATGTGCCGGTGATGATAGAGCTGGCAACGCAATCTTAACCGCTTCGGCGGCATTTTACCCTTTTTTAGCCATAGATCACGCCGTCACCGCCATGGTTCACGCCGCGCGCGTCCTGCTCTATTTCCTGTTCGCCGGCATCGCCCTCACCCTGATCGCTTCGGGACTGATGTGGTGGTTCGAAGCTTCGCGCCGGCTGCAGCGGGCGCTGACCGGCGCCCTGGGCAAGCCGGCCGATGCCATCGTCTACGACCTGCATGGCAAAAAGGCGGCAGGGCTCGATTTCAGCAACGGCGACCTGGCGATCATGTGGGAAACCGGCGGCCAGGGACTGGTCTTCGCCTTCGACGAGATCGAGGGCGCCGAACTGATCGTCGACGAGCGCGTGGTCGCCCGGGCGCAGAAGGGCGAAAACCGCAAGGTCCTCAACGAGACCCATGCCCAGGCCGCCAAGGTGACGCTGCGCCTGATGTTCGACGATGTCGAGGTGCCCGAGTTCGAGGTCGATCTCTATGGCGATGTCAGCCACAGCCCTGTGCATGCCAAGACGGCCGCCGAGGCGGTAAGGCTTGGCCGCAAGTGGCTGTCGCACGTCGACGCCGTCATCAAGCGCCTGCCGGCGGGTGAAACGCCCTCGCCGGCGGCACCGCCGGAAAGCGCCCCGCGCCCCACCGCGCCGGCCCCGGAACCGCCCTGGGCCGAGGACGACGGGGACGCCTACGATGACGAAAACGACACGGCCCGGCGATAATTGTCATAAAGAATGGGTAAAGATCACCGCTTCGCCTTTGCGCCCGGCGGAAATCGTGGTTAAATTCGTTAACGCTTCCGACCACGTAACCAGGTGACGGTCTTGCCGCCTTTCGTAGCTCCGCTCGTTATCATCTCCGCCGCCTGCCTCGCCATCCTGGTCATTCTGTACAGGATCTACGAGACGCGTGTCGAACAGCCCAAGAAGCTGGAGGACGAGGTCAAGGAAGCGCTGGGCGGGATCCGGCCGGACGTCGAATCGATCGAGCCGGTGCGCCATGCCGCCGCCGCCATTTCCTACAGCGCCAACAAGATCGTCATCGTGCGCGAGTTCGGCAAGAAGCCGACGCGGGTCTATTCGATCGCCGAACTGTTCGGCATGGAGGTCTTCGCCGATGGCAAGATCTTCGCCCGCGTGGTGCGCGCCGGCTCCAACAAGCCGCTCGACACCGGCTCCTACAAGGCCATCGACGATATCTCGCCCCAGGTGACGGTCGTCACCATGCGGCTGATCTTCGACGATCCGACCCATCCGGAATACGAACTCGACCTGTGGACGCCGCGCGACGCCCTGACGGCGCGCGCCGAAGGCCCGCATGCCGCCATGGTGACGGCGCGCAAGTGGTTCCACCATATCGAGGCGATCCTCAGGCGGCCGGTGCCTGAGGTGCCCAGGGCCGTGCCGCCCGTCAATCCGGTGGCGCCGGAACCGCTCAAGGTGGCCGCGCCGGTTGCGGCGCCGTCGCCTGACCGCCCCGCTCCGCCGCCCCGGGCCGATGGCGACGTGCTGAATTCGCCGCTCATTCCCTATCTCTGACTTTTCCACCGTCGCAACCTGCGCAGCCTTTCGCAAGCCGGACAAGCTGTGTTAGAGCAGCATGGTTAGTTAACGGAGCCTCCGACTCGCATGTGGACCCTTGCGCTGGCCTGCGCTTTTTTCCTGTCGATCCACCTGATGATCAGCGGCACCGAACTGAAGGAGCTGATCCTCGGCAAGATCGGCGGCTGGGCCTATTACACCCTCTTCTCGATCCTCTCGATCGGCGGTTTCCTGTGGATGGTCATCGCCTTTTTCATCGCCATGAACGATCGCGGCAATTTCATCCTGTGGGGCGCGCCGCTGTTCCTGAAGATTATCGCCCTGGTGGTCAATTTCGTCGCCTTCCTGCTGATCGTGCTGGGCCTGACCACACCGTCGCCCACCAACCTGCTGGCCTTGTTCAACATGCCCGAACGCGCGGTCTACGGCATTATCCGCGTGTCGCGCCATCCGGTGCTGGCCGGCCTCGGACTGTGGGCGCTGATCCACTTCATCTGTAACGGCAATCTCGCCAGCTGGCTGTTCTTCGGCTCGCTGCTGGCCCTGTGCGCCATCGGCGCCAACAATATCGATCGCAAGCGCGAAGCCATGATGGGCAATGTCTACGCCTCGATCAAGAAGCGGACCTCGATCATCCCCTTCATCGCCATCATCGAGGGCCGGACCGCCTTCGCACCCGAAGAACTGGGAATTGCGCGCGTATTTCTCGCCGCATCGATGTTTTCCGTGTTCCTGGTGTTGCACGAAATGCTCTTTACCGCACGTGCGTTATAAAGCGATTGATCTTGTCATAAAGTTTCGGCTTAATGGCCGTACAGTCTGAAAAATTCGGATGGGGCGGGTGCGCGTAGAGTCCATGAAGCTGTCGGCGTTAACTTTGTTGCTGTTTTTCATCGCGACGGCGCTGGTCATGGCCAGCCTGATCGGTCATTTCCGCGATGTCGTCTACCTGACGCAATACCAGTACTGGCTGATGGCGGGCGGCTTCGGCGTGCTGGCCTTCGGCGTGATTTTCAAGGGCCATTCGTAGGCCATCTGCGCCGCGATGAAGATTCTTCAATTTGGATAAGATGCCAGGAGGCTAGCGCTGCGGGTATATTCAATCCCCGCAAGCGACGCCGACGCCGTTAGAAGCGCCAATTCAAGGATTTTCCACCGCCTCGTCGATGGCCAGGCCCAGGCTGAGCGCCATCAGGGCTTCTTCACCCGTACATAACGGACGCTCACGTACGCCGCGCACCGTATCGAGGAAGCGGAAGACACTCGTCCCCAGCGGATCCTTGGCGATGGCGGCTTCGGCGAAATCAGGGTTGAGCTGAAACGGCGTCGTGTTCTCGAACTTGCGGTTCAACAGGTCGATAAAGACCTCGCCCGACGGATAGACGATGCGCATCGTGCGTTCGCGCGTCGCGGCCATGCGCGACGCCTTGAAGACGCCCGTCATGCCGTTGACGAATTCGACTTCGGCCGTGGCCTCGTCGGCGCCGACAGCTTGGACGCCCTCGCGGCGCCGGGCCGTTGCTTCCAGCCCGCCGGCCTCGCAACCGGCCAGCGAAATACCGAGGTCAAGATCGTGGATCATCAGGTCGAGCACCACCGAAACGTCAAGATTGCGGTCCGACGCCGTGCCGTTGCGCACCGCCTCCAGCCGCAGCGGCGGCTCGGCGACCCCATAAAGGCCCATGGCTTCGAACACGGCGCGTTCCTGGTGGCCGCAGGCCAGGACCAGCCCCTTGGCGGCGGCGAGATCGACCATGGCCTCGCCATCCGCCGCCGCCGCCGCCAGCGGCTTTTCGCTGTAGACGTGGACGCCGGCCCCCAGGGCCAGGCAGGCGATGCGGGCGTGGGCGAAGGCCGGCACGGCCACGGTCAGGACATCGAGTTGCGCCAGGAAATCGTTGAGATCGTCGGGCCCGAAGGCCGCGACGCCATGCGTGGCCGCCGCCGTTTCGGCGCGCGCCTTGTCGACATCGAAGATACCGACAAAATCAACGTCTGCCTGCTTGTACTTGTTGGCGTGATAGCCGCCGAAAACCCCGGCGCCGGCCACGCCCGCTCGCAATCTGTCGGCCATCACGTACCTCTTTGTCTTGAAACCGGGGCTGTTTAAACCGGTTCGCGGTAAAAAAGAAAACAGAAATTGCGAAACGCTGCCGGCAAACTTGGCTGGCCAATCTTGACAGACAAGACAACAAGGCGTTTGTGCCGCTCGCACTCGCGATATGAGCGAAAATGGAAGCAGGAGTTGGTCGTGAAGCGTTTGTTCGGCGCCTATGTCATTGTCGATTACAGCGCCGCCGAAGGCAGGAAAACCGGCGAATCGTCGCTGTGGATCGGCGTGATGAAGCGCGATGTCCGCTTCCGCCTGTCCTATGAGGCGCACAATCCGGCCACGCGCGCCGAAGGCGTGGCGCTGCTGCGCACCCTGCTGGCCGACCTGAAGAAGCGCGGCGACCGCGTGCTGCTGGGCCTCGACTTCGCTCTCGGCTTCCCTCGCGGCACGGCGGCGAAGCTGGCCCTGAAGGGCGAGCCGTGGCATGGCATGTGGGATTTTCTCGGCAAGAACGTGGTCGACAAGGCCGACAACAGCAACAACCGCTTCCAGGTTGCGGCCAAGATGAACCGGCTGATGACCGACGACGCCTGGCCGTTCTGGGGCTGCCCGAAATCGGCGGCGCAGAAATGGCTGTCGACCCTGAAGCCCGACAGCTTCGGCGATTTTCCCGAACTGCGCCTGAGCGAGGAAGCCTTGCGCAAATCGAAGAAAGCCGCACCCAAGAGCCTGTGGCAGATGCACGGCGCCGGCGTGGTCGGTGGCCAGGCCATGCTGGGGATTGCCGCGGTGAAGGCGCTGCTGGCCGACAACGGCCCGGCCAGGCTGTGGCCTTTCGAGACCGGTTTCGGCGTCATCGACGAGGACACGCTGGATGGCGTGTCGGTGCTGGCGGCCGAGGTCCACTCGGCGATCTACGAAGGTACGGCGCAGGCCGGCGAAGTCAAGGATGCGACGGCCGTGCGCCTGACCGCCGAAGCCCTGGCCGACCTCGACGACAAGGGGCAACTGGGCGCGCTGTTCGCCGCACCCAAGGCGCTGAAGGACGCGCAGGTCGTGGCGGCTGAAAAGGAAGAAGGCTGGATGCTGGGGGTTTGAGGTTTCCCCACCTCTCCCCTTTCAAGGGGAGAGGGCGAGAGGCGAGTGAAACGAAGCCGATCGGGTGAGGGAATGTTACTTCCGGCGATCCCCGCTTCTCCTTCTCCCTCCTCATCCGGCCCTCCGGGCCACCTTCTCCCCTTGAAAGGGGAGAAGTGGGTTCAGGCCGGCATGAGCTGCCCGCCGTTGATGTGCAGAACCTGGCCGGTGATGTAGCCGCTCATGGCATTGGACGCCAGGAACAGCAACGCCCCGCTGCAGTCTTCGGCCGCACCCAAACGCGCCATCGGAACCGAATTGAGCATGGCCTGCATGCGTTCGGGCGGGGTCTTGTCGTGGAACGGCGTCTTGATCACGCCGGGCGCTATGGCATTGACGCGGATGCCGCGTTTGGCCAGGTCCGACGCCATGTGCCGCGTCAGGTTATGCACAAACGCCTTGGCCGAAGCGTACATGCCCGACCCGGGCGCGCCGCCGTTATTGCCGGCGATCGAGCCGAGATTGATGATGGCGCCCTTGGTCTTTTCGAGGTGCGGCACGGCGGCCTGGCTGGCTTCGATAACGGCGCGGACATTGAGGTTCATCACCTGGGTGTAGAGAGCTTCATCCCAGTCCTGGAACAGGGTGCGGGTGAACAAAGAGCCGGCATTGTTGATCAGCACATCGAGCCCACCCATGGCGTGCGCGGCGTCTTCGACCAGGGTACGGGCGGATTCCGGCGTGGCGGCCAAATCGGCGTGCAGGACGTGGGCGTCACCGCCATCGGCGCGGATGAGGTCGGCGACGTGCTCGGCTTCATCGCGGCTGGCGTTGTAGTGGACGCAGACCCTGGCGCCGGCCTTGCCGAACGCGACGGCCGCCGCGGCCCCAATTCCCGTGCTGCTGCCGGTGATCAGGACGGCGCGCCCCTGCAAATCTTCGAGCATGTTTGTCTCCGTTTGCGCCATCATTCCAAGTCCGCAAGGACTTGGCAAGGCCAAAGGCTGCCGCGCCCTTTTGCGCGTAAGCCATGTGGCGCTTGAGCTCTAAAAAACTCTGTCTAGCCACAAGAAGCGCGCGGTCTGGAAGGTGCCTGAGATGGCCGAGGCCACGACCACGGCCCAGATCAGGCCGGCGACGCCGCCATGCAGGGTCAGGCAGAACAGGAAACCGAGCGGCAGCATGATCGCGCCGTAGGAGACATAATGGATGATCGTCGGCGCCACGATATCCTTGCGCGCGCGCAAAGCCTGGGCGGCCACCACCTGCAGGCCGTCGGGAATGAAGAACAGGCACGACAGCAGGAGCCCGGCGCGCACCACCGGGATCAGCATGGCGTCGTGGGTATAGAAGCGCGTGATCAGATCGGCAGCCAGCAGCACGCCGAGCACGACAGCCGTCATGAAGCCGGCGGCCGAAACGAAGCTGACCCACCCCATGCGGGCAACGCCTTCGCGATCGCCGGCGCCGAACGCCTTGCCCACCAGCACCGAGCAGCCGGCCGACAGGCCCAGCGGCACCATGAAGACGACGCTGGCGAAATTGAGCACGATGGCCCAGCTGGCGACCGCCGTTTCGCCCGCGCGGCCGGCGAACAGGGTCATGCCGGCGAAGGCCGCGACCTCGATGAAATAGGCGGCGCCGGTGGCATAGCCGACGTGGCGCTGTTCGACGGCACCGGCATGATCGGGTTCCTGCCGGTCGAGCAGGCCGAACGATTTGGCCTCTTTCAGGGTCAGGACATAGACAAGCAGGCCGATGGCCTGGGCCGTGCGCGCGATCAAGGTGGCGGTGGCCGCGCCCATGGCGCCGCTGAAGGTGATGCCCAGGACATGGACATGGCCGGGCACCAGCACCAGCAGCAGGACGACATTCAGCACATTGGCCGACAGCGTGGCGATCAGCACGTCGCGCGTGCGGCTCAACGCTTCGAGAAACTGCGAGGTGGCGATGCTGGTGAGAAAGGCCGGCATCGACAGGGCGAACAGCATCAAGGGCCAGCGCGCGCCGGCCGCCATGTCGGCAGGTTCCAGCAGCCCCAGCAGCAGGCTGCCGGCCGCCAGCAGGAAAACCATGAAACCAAGGCCTAGGACCAGGGCATAGCCCATGCCGCGCTGGAACACGGCGCCGACGCGGTGCAGGTCACCCGCACCCAGGAACTGCGCGGTCTTGACCTGGACGCCCATCAACAGCCCCATGCTGGAGACCGCCGGCACCCAGAACAGGGAGTTGGCCAGCATCAGGAAACCGAGCTGGGCCGTCGAATATTGCCCGACGACGATAGTGTCGAGCAAGGTCATCAAGGTGGTGCCGACGCGCGACATGACGATCGGCCAGCAGAGACGGTAAAGGGCGGCAAAAGCCGCCCTTGTTTCCGATGCCAATTGTGATCGCATTTGCAACATGCCGGCGTCTGTAGCCGAGTTCATGGGCTTTGAAAAGGAAGGGATTTGAACCACGGACCACACGGAAAGCACGGACTTCGGATCATCTCATCGGCCAGAACCTCATCCAACGGTGACGCGCAATGCGCGTCAATCAAGGTGTTCAGTGTATAACAGGCCCTTGAAATGCATCCTGAAGTCCGTGCTTTCCGTGTGGTCCGTGGTCAATAAATCCTGACCGGCAACAGGCCCCATCGCGGCCAGTTGTCTGAAATCCGTGTCGCCGCGCAGCGGGATCCGTGTCCATCCGTGGCTAAATCACGGCGTTCCTCCAGCCAGGACGCATTCGTAATGACCGTCGTGATGAACGCCCGGCACGATGCCATCGTCATCGCGCCGCCACAAGGCGATGCGCGTATGGCCATCGGCGCCGGTCGAAACATCACCGATCAGGTCATTGTGGGAACCGCTGGTGAAGGTGATCTGGCGATAGGTTGTTGTGTAGCTGTAGGCGCGCGGCGTCTGGTATGGATTGGGGTCGCTGTAACGGCCGTTGGCCAACTGCAGCGACATGTGCTGGCCGGCGAGGCTGTCGACGCCGTCACAGGCATAGGTTCCGGCGGCCGGTCCGCCTGCCGCCGAGGCCGCCAGCACGGCCATCGCCAGGTTGGGCAGGACGCGCAGGCTGGTGGCCGGCAGGTACTGGTCGTCGCGGCCGTCGTCGAAATGGACCTTGTACTGGCCGGCGTGGTCGCCGGTGCCGATCTCGGTGACGGTGGCGTTGTACCAGGCGACGTTCCACGCCTGGACACGGTCGCCGGCCTTGAAATCGGCAGCAAAAGCTGATGATGCAACGGACAAGACGGCAAGGACGAGAACGCAAGCGCGCACGGCTGGGCTCCAGGGAACCCGGCCAGCTTACGCCGCTTTGCTCGCCTTGTCTTTCAGGATATGCAGCCTCTCGGCGACCAGGAAACTGAGCTCAAGCGCCTGGTCGGCGTTGAGGCGCGGATCGCAGTGCGTATGGTAGCGGTGGCTGAGCTCGTCCTCGGTGAGGGCAAAGGCGCCGCCGGTGCATTCGGTGACGTTCTGGCCGGTCATTTCGAGGTGCATGCCGCCCGGATGGACGTCTTCCGACGCCGCGATATCGACGAAGGAACGGACCTCGCTGAGGATACGGTCGAACGGCCGCGTCTTGTAGCCATTGGCGGCCTTGACGACATTGCCGTGCATCGGGTCGATCGACCAGACGACCGGCGAACCGTGCTTGTGCGTGGCCTTCATCAGACGCGGCAGGCGCTCGGCGATCTTGTCGGAGCCGAAACGGCCGATCAGGGTCAGACGGCCCGGAATGGCTTCGGGATTGAGCGCGTCGATCAGGCGCAGCAGGTCGTCGGGTTCCAGAGTCGGGCCGCATTTGACGCCGATCGGGTTCTTGATGCCCTTCATGTAGTTGACGTGGGCGCCGTCGAGCTGGCGCGTGCGTTCGCCGATCCACACCATGTGGGCCGAGGTGTCGTACCAGTCGCCGGTGGTCGAATCGACGCGCGTCATCGCCTGCTCGAAATTGAGCAGCAGGGCCTCGTGCGAAGTAAAGACGTCGACTTGGCGGATTTCGGGATGGCGGTCGGGCGTGATGCCGATGGCCGACATGAAGCTGAGCGTCTCGGAAATCTTTTCGGCCAGTTGGCGGTAGCGCTCGCCCTGCGGCGATCCCGATACGAAACCGAGCGTCCACTTGTGGATGTTGTACAGGTCGGCATAGCCGCCGTTGGCGAAGGCGCGCAGCAGGTTCAGCGTCGCCGACGACTGATGGTAGGCCTTGAGAAGGCGCTGCGGGTCCGGAATGCGCGCTTCCGGCGTGAATTCCATGCCGTTGATGTTGTCGCCGCGATAGCTGGGCAGCGTCACGCCGTCGATGGTTTCGACCGCCGACGAGCGCGGCTTGCCGAACTGGCCGGCGATGCGCCCGACCTTGACCACCGGGCGGCCGCCGGCGAAGGTCAGGATGACCGCCATCTGCAGGATCAGGCGGAAGGTGTCGCGGATGTTGTCGGCCGAGAATTCCTTGAAGGACTCGGCGCAATCGCCGCCCTGCAACAGGAAGGCGTCGCCCTGCGCCACCTTGCCCAGGGCCGCGGTCAGGCGGCGGGCCTCGCCGGCAAAGACCAGCGGCGGCAGGTGCGACAGTTCGTTTTCGACGGCATCGAGGGCCTGCGCATCCGGGTAATCGGTCGGCACGTGCAGGGCTGGCAAGGCACGCCAGTCTTTGGGGGTCCAGGTTTTCATCGCGCTAAAATAGGCGCAAGCGCAGGCAAACTCAACCCGGTCATTTACGCAATTCAGCCGCTATGACTGAAAAACAACTGCAATTTCCGCAGCTTATAGTTAATTCTGCAACTTCATTTTGGCGCGGACAGCCTTGATGGCCAGAAGGGCCACTCCGACGGCAAGTGCGCCCAGGCTGTAATACCACATCCGCCACAGGCCGAAGCTGACCATATTGATGGCGAAATAACCCGTGGCGGCGGCCAGCAGGTAAGGCCGGGCCCGTTGGGCGGCATCGTCGTCGCGGACGGGCGCCGCCGCATTGAGATCGAGCAGGCCGGCAGGCTCGGCAGGCCGGACGGGCTCGCCCTTGGGCGCCATGAACCAGAAGATGCAGAACCACAGGGCCGCCAGAGCGGCCAGGCCGGGGATGCCCAGTTCCAGCCACGCCTGCAGCGACAGGCTGTGCGGATGGTCGGGTATATGCGGCGCGAAGTTGCGCGAGGCTTCGTAGCCCCAGCCGAACCATGGCTTTTCCAGGCCGCGCGCCACCGCGAAGCTCCAGATATCGATGCGGTCGGCCCACGACGGCAGGATCTGGGTCTTGATCCTGTAGGCCAGGCCCGTGACCATCAATTCGTGGACGACCAGCGGAAAAGCCAGGATGGTGGCCGAGGACAGGATGGCCATGACGCGTTCCGGCGTGATGCGCGCACGCTCCAGCACAGCCGGCCAGAAGCGCACGCCCAGAAAGACGATCACGCCGAGACCGAGCGCCATGATTTGCGCGTTGGTGTCGACGGCGAACGCGGTGAGCACGAGACTGGCCGCCATGAAGATGACGACGCCGTAGTTGCGCTTCTGCACGAAATAATAGGCCAGCGGCCAGAATAGCAGCATCAGGACGGTATTGAGGTTCGAAGTGCGGACGACCAGCATCTCCGGCCGGTTGCCGCCATGGAACAGGTTGTTGAAGAAGATGCGCACGCCGAAGCGGCTGAGCGACTCGACGACCTGGATGGCGTTAAGCCCCAGCACGCCCCAGCTCAGCCATTGCAATGGCCGTTCGGCCTTGGCTTCGGGCAGGTCACGACAGGCCAGGACCAGCGCCCAGGTGGTGAACCACATGATCATCGGCGCCTGGAAATAGCGCTTCGAGGCAGCGTAGGCCGCACCGATGCCCTGGCCGTGGGCGATCATGGCGACGAAATCGGAACGGAAAAAGCCGTACAGCAACAGGAAGCCGGTCAGGACTGCCGCCGGCACGAAGCCCTTGAACGAGCGCAGGCTCCACAGGCACAGCAGGCCCCACAGGAAGATCAGCGCGCCCAGGTTGGTGGAGGCGAAATAAAAATACGGAATGGCCAGCAGAATGCCGGCGAACATGGCGTACTGGTCGAAATTGTCGCGGATGCGCGGCCAGAGGTCCTTCACAAACGTTTATCCTTCAGCGTCACCAGCTCTTCGGCGGCGGTGGGGTGGACGGCGCAGGT
>FTDB01000816.1_pt1 | contig 14744 bp, 14 predicted proteins | sample 1639741 | NCBI WGS metagenome assembly FTDB01 (sample SAMEA3914869, study PRJEB12502) | metagenome | biome: forest; material: soil | place: USA | collected 2012-03-12 | depth 0.1 m | reverse complement strand
GGCGAGGCTTCGTCGACGCGGCGGCCGACCTGCGACACGATGCGCTGGCAGATGTTCATCAGTTGCTGGTTGTCGCGGAAGCGGACATTGGTCAGCTGAACCTTGCCGCTGACTTCGATGAAGACCCGCTGGGCGCCGTTGACCATGATGTCGGCGATATCGTCGCGCGCCAGCAGGGGTTCGAGCGGGCCGTAGCCGAGGACGTCGTTGATGATGTCCTGAACCAGGTTGTCCTGCTCGACCACCGACATCGAGACGTTCTTGATCGCCACCAGTTCCGCGACGATATCGCGGATTTCCTCGGACGCCGCCTTGTGGTCGAGCTGGGCCAGCTGCGACAGGTCGATGGTGTTGAGCAGGGCGTTGAAGATCGCCGTCTTGGTGGCGTGGTAGTAGTCGGACTGCTCGCGCACGATCTCGGTGACCGCCTGCGCCTTGTGCATCTGCTCCAGGCCCTGGGCCAGCTTGGCCTTGGCGGCGGGCACGCCGGGCTTGTCGCCGCCGACGCGCTTTTCCTGGCTCAGTTCCGGCAGGGCGACGCGGGCGCTGCCCGTGTTCTGGGCGCTGGTCTTGGCGTCGAGATTCTGCGGGCGGGTGGCGATGTCGGAGGCGCCCTGCGCCGCCGGCGGCGCGGCGCCGGCCACCTTGCTCATGCCGGCATTGCTGAGCGCCTGAGGGCGGCTCTCCTGGCGCTGGGTCTCTCTGTCGGCCGGCTGAGGCGCAGGCGCGGTCGCGCCAGGCTTCTGGGCCTGGGCAGGCGCGGCGGGGGCCGGTGAAAAACCCCGGCTGTTCTCGGTCGGTCGTTTGCCAAACACTTAAGAACTCATTTCTTGAAGAGGTTGCCGAGGAAGGAGGACGACTTCTGTTTCTTGGCCTTGGGTTCGGGAACGCGGCCGGTGACCGTGGCGGTCAGCTGGCCGATCGCGTCGGCCACCTTGGAAGTGGGAGCGGTCTCGGCGACCATCTGGCCGTTGTTGGAGGCCTGGCCGAACAGCTTGGCGTCGAAGGGGATCAGGCAGCACGGCTCGATGCCGAGCGCGGCGGTGAAGTCCTTGACCGGAATTTCCGGGCGGCCGGGCATGTCCACCTGGTTGAGGACCAGGCGCGGCGCCTGGTCGTTCGGGCGGGCATGCTTGAGCAGGTCGATGATGTTCTTGGCGTTGCGCAGGGAGGCGAGGTCGGGCGTGGCCACGATGACCACGTCGTCCGCGGCGATCAGGTTGGCCTTCAGCCACGGCGTCCAGACGTGCGGCAGGTCCATGACGATGAAGGGCGCGGCCGAACGGACCTTGCGCGTCACCTCGGCGTAGCTTTCGTCGTCGGCATTGTAGTCCTGGTCGAGCGCGGCCGGCGAGGAGAACAGGGACAGCTTGTCGCTGCACTTGGTCAGCATGCGGTCGAGCAGGACGGAATCAAGACGGTCGGGTTCGTTGAGGGCGTCGGCCATGCCCTGCGGCGGATCCTGGTTGAAATCGAGCCCGGCGGTGCCGAACGGCAGGTCGAAGTCGACGATGACGGTATTGGCCGACATCTGTTCGCTCAGGCTATAGGCGAAGTTGTGGGCGATCGAGGACGAGCCGGCGCCGCCACGCGCGCCGACAAAGGCGATGGCGCGGCCGACAAACGGCGTTTCCGGGTCGTTGAACAGGGTCGAGATGACCTTAATCAGCTGCAGCGGCTGGACCGGGCCGACCATGTAGTCGGAAACGCCCTGGCGGATTAGTTCGCGATACAGCGAGATATCGTTGTGGGCGCCGATGACGACGACCTTGGTATTGGCGTCGCAGACCTCGGCCAGCTGGCCGAGCTGGTCGAGCAGGTCGCGGCCGCGCGAAGCGCTTTCGACGAAGACCAGCGACGGAGTCGGCTCGTGGCGGTAGGTTTCGATGGCCTCGGCGATGCCGCCGCGCTTGACCACGCACTGGGCGCGGCTCATGCGCCGGTCCAGCGCCGCCGTATCGCACGACTGCAGCGAGGTCTCGTTGTCGGGGAAGAAATGGATGGCGATGCGGGGGATCGACACGACGCCGATGTCGTCCTCGCCGGTCATCACGCTGCGTGGCGTGGCGCCGGGTTCGCGCAGACCCAGGGGCGAGGCGAAGGCCTGGCGCTGCATCGGCGGCGGCAGGGGCTCGTCGAAATCGTCGGCGGCGAAGGGATCCTGCGCCGACGCCTCGGACCGGTAGGTCTCGGGCCGGTAGGCCTGGTCCGGACTCAGGTCGTAGTCGTCCTCATCGAGCTTGGCCCGGTAATCGGTGACGAACTCGTCGTCGAGGTCGTCGAGGCTGTCGAAGGGATCGTTATGCTTAGCCTGAGATGGCATGAAAGTGTCCTCACTTGCCGAAAAATGTAACGCGACGGTTTTACGGCCCAATTTTACTTAATGGCGTCGGAAATCGTGCCCTTGGCGCTGTCGTCTACCTGCGACGAGGTGACTTCGCCTGCGCGGTACTTGCCCAGGATGACGGACTTGCGCGGGGCGTCGGTAGAGGTGGCGGGCGCCGGTCCGCCAAGATCGCGCGGATCGGCGACCTGGGCGGCCAGGTCGGAAGAGATGGCGCAGCCGAAGTTCTCGTAAGGCTTGTTCGAAGCCGTCGCCGCCAGATTGCCCCACGACTGGTTGCAGTCGTAGGTGCGGGCGCGATAGTAGACGAGGTTGACGGTGACGATGTCGCCGGGCTGGTCCTGGGTGCTCGACTGCTTCAGGTTCTGCGGGGCGACGTCGTGACCCGTCAGGTAGGCGCCGACGCCGCGGCCGGCATTGACGGCGCCCGGATCGCCGGCGGTGACGATTTCGACGTCGACCGGCTTGCCGTTCAGCCAGCTGGCTTCGCCCGCCACCTGGTCGAGGGCGGCGCGCTGGTTGGCCGACAGGCCCTCCGGTTCGATGCGCAGGTTGATGGTCTTGACCATGTTCTGCGCCGTCAGGGGGTATTGGTCGAGCGGGGTCGGCGGCGTGTCGTCGATGCCGGCGGTGGAGGGTGGCGTCGAAGCGCAGGCCGACAGCAGGGCCATGGCCGCGAGTCCAAGGGTCGTCGTGACGTAACGGTTCATCGCTGGCTTCCTATTCAATCACATAGCCGACGGGCGCCTGGTAGAGCCCGACGCCGGGGTCGGCGGCGGCGGTCGTATCGCCGTTGCGCGCCTTGATCACCTTGTTGACGCGGCCCATGAAGAAGGCGGTGGAGTCATCCGGCGTTTCGAGATTGTCGGCCGGCGTCTGCATGGCGGCCGGGTCGGTCGGGTCGACGATGTACGGCGTCACGATCACGACCATTTCGGTTTCATCGTTGAGGAAGTCGCGCGAACGCAGCAGGGCGCCGATGACCGGCAGCGAGGTCAGGCCGGGCAGGCTGTCAATCGCCGATTTCATCTTGGATTGCAGGAGGCCGGCGATCATCAGCGACGAGCCCGACTGCATCTCGACGCTGGTTTCGGCGCGGCGCACGCTCAGGCCCGGAATGGTCAGGGTGTTGTTGAGCTGAAGCGAACCGACGTTCGACAGTTCCGACACTTCGGTGGAAATCTTGAGCGAAATGCGGCCGCTCGACATGACGACCGGCGTGAAGCCGAGGCCGACGCCGAACGGCTTGAACTCGACCGTGATGCGGCCCTGGTTGTCCTGGCCGATCGGCACGGGGAACTCGCCGCCGGCCAGGAACTTGGCCGATTCGCCGGAGACGGCGGTCAGGTTCGGTTCGGCCAGGGTGCGGACCAGGCCCACGCGCTCGAAAGCTTCGAGCTGGCTCGACAGCTTGTTGAGGCCGGAACTGCCGGCCAGGCCCGAGGTCAGGCCGACGACCGCCTGGCCCGTGGTCGGGTTGACGCCCTGGGCGTTGACCGTGCTGGTCGAACCGTCCGGGTTGTTGATGGTGACGGTCGGCTGTGTCGTCGTATCCTGGCTGTAACCGCCGGTCATGCTGCCGAGATACTTGTTGTTGACGCCGAACGTGGCCTGCTGGCCGATGCTGTACTGCACGCCGCCGGCCTGGCCGGTGACCAGGTTGGTGTTGAAGCCCAGCTGCTTGATGGTGGTGCGGTTGACCTCGACGACGCGGACCTTCAGCGTCACCTGGTCCTTGCCGGCGATGCTCATCAGGTTGACGACGTTCTCGGGTTTGTCGACATAGGTCTGGGCCAGGCGCAGGATCTGGTCGGCCTGGCCGTCATCCTGGGCCATGCCGCTGAGGATGACGTGGCCGTTCATGCTCTGCACGTCGATGCGCGCGTTGGGGAACAGGCGGTGCATCGTGTCCGACAGCTCGTCGGTCGGCGCGTCGACGCGGATCGACAGGTTGAGAATCTGCCGGCCCATGCCGTCGAAGAAGATGGCGTCCGACTGGCCGCCGTCGACGCCCAGCACGAAGATGCGGCGTGGCGTGCGCAGGACCGCGTCGGCGACGGCGGGGTTGGAGACGAAGACGTCGGAGGCGTCGACGGGCAGGTCGACCACCGCCGAGCGGCCCTTGGCCAGGTTCAGCACCTGCACCTTGACCGGCGAGGTCTGGGTCTGGACGTCCAGGCCATTGCCCGGCGCCGGCAGGTTGGCCGAGGCGACGCAGTTGCTGGCGCACAGGCTTTTGTAAGGACGCGGATCGGCGTGCGCCGCGCCCGCCAGGCCGGCAAGAGAGATAAGGCCAGACCCGAAAACGGTTGCGGCCAGCGCCTTGCGGCGGAGGGAGTGAGCCTGAGATCTCATCGTGATACCATCACCTCTGAAGTCTGACCGTTGCGGAAGACGCGAACCGTGGAATTGTCGGCCTCGCTGCCGACCGGACGGCTGTTGACGACGCCCGACGGTCCGGAGACGTCGGCGTAGGAACGCAGCATGAGCGAAAGGGTGCCGGAAGCCTTGGCGAGGGTGACCGCCTGGCCGTCCTCGGGAGAGACTTCCAGGGTCGCCGTCGCGCCGATGACGCTTTGCTTGTCCTTGTCCGTCGAGACCTGCTGGTCGATCGCCAGGACGCGGATGTTGCGCAGGACGGGCTGGACGCTGTCGATCGTGCCGCCGCTCGACTTCTGCGTCTGGTGGGTCACCAGGATATCGACGTGGTCGCCCGGCAGGATGAAGCCGCCGGCGGTGTTGTCGACGCTGACCGGAACGGCCATGGCGCGCATGCCGGGGTTCAGCATCACCGCCATGAAGCCGCCTTCGTCGGCGCGGACGATCTTGGCGTCGATGATCGGTTCGTTGGCGAGAATGTCCTCGCGGGCGACGCCGCCGACATAGGCCTGGAGGGTGGCTGACGGCATGACCTTGTCGGTCACGGTCTGGACGACGCCGCTGGCCGCCTTGTTGCCGCCTGTCACGGTCTTGACCGTGGTCGCCGTCGTCGTGGTGGTGGTCGAGCCTTCCGAGCCCGGCGTCGCCATGGCGGTGTTGGTCGGCGCGGCGCCGTCGACGATATAGGCGGGATTGAGCGAAGCGACCGGCCAGTCCTGCCATGTCAGGTCGGCTTCGGCCAGGCGCGAGCCGGCCTTGATCTCGTGGGCGGCGACAAGGACGCGCTGGGTCGGTGCCGGTGCGGGGGCCTGGATGGATGCCTTGGCTTCGGTCGTGGCCTTGCCGGCGATCATGCCCCTGACCAGGAAGGCCAGGAGGATGGCGGCGACCGCCGCTATACCCATTACGACGTATCTGGACGTCTTCATGCACGCAATTCCCTTGAGATGATCCGGCGCGACGAATCGGCGGATCGGTTGAGGCTCATTTGGGAAAGTATTGCCTTAAGGTTCGTTAACTTTAGGCTAAAGAGAGATTGCGGCTTCGTTAATATCGCGAATTTCGGAAAGTTTTTTTCCAGGCCATGGTTAGCAAGGCCTTCAGACGTTGCGCGCTCCGTCCGGCAAGGCGCCGGATTTACCGTACCAGCAGGGGCAGGATGTCGCTTTGCAGGATGGCGCACAGACCGCCGGCGCAGATGGCGATGCCGTAGGGGATGTCGCCCTTGGGTTCGAGGTGGCGGCTGATCACGCCGGGCAGGCCGGCGGCGTAGGGATGGAAATTCTTGCGCGCGAACAGCAGGCCCAGCGTCAGCACGCCTCCGGCCAGGGCGGTATAGATGAGCAGGGCGGCAAAGCCCTGCAGGCCCAGCCACAACGACGCCGCCGCGATCAGCTTGGCGTCGCCGCCGCCCATGAAGCGCAGCGAGAACAGGATCATGCCGAGGACGAGGCCGGCAAGGCCGAGGCCCAGGTGGACGCCCCATTGCGACAGCGGGAATTGCAGCATCAGCGCCACCGGCACGAACGCCACGGCCAGGGCCAGGGTCAGGCGGTTGGGAATGGTCATGCTGCGGAAATCGCTCACCGCCGCCCATGCCAGGCAACCCGGATAAACAAGGGCGAACAGGGCGGGAATCAGCAGGGACATCGGCATGGCGGGTTCGGGCTCGGCAAGGTTGCGGATGGCGTGAACCTAGCAGGCGGCGGTTAAGGATATGCTTAAGGCAAGCATAAAAGCGCCGAATATTGCGCAGCCGCTTAAGGCTTTGTCAGTGCGTGGCGCCGTCGACCGCATCGCTGATGCGGGTATACATGCCCTGCGTCTGGTCGACATAATAATGGATGGCCGTCACGATGGCGATGAACAGGAAGGTGACGATCAGGCCATATTCGATGGCCGTCGCACCGCTTTCGTCCTGGATAAACCGTTTGAACATTTTCGCCGGTCTCATCGTGAGGGTAAGAAAAGGGGGTTAAGAAAAAAGGCCGCAGACAGTGGCGTCTGCGGCCTGTGTCAGTTCGGGTCGTGAGACCTTTTATTACTTCGCGGGCGTCAGGGCGTCGGCGACCGAGTTGAAGGTCGTGTTGAGGTTCTTGCTGACGAGCTGCAGGACGGTGATCAGCGCGACGGCGATCAGGGCGGCGATCAGGCCGTATTCAATGGCGGTGGCGCCCGATTCGTCGGCAGCGAACTTGTTGAGGAACTTGGTCATGTGTAGTCTCCTGGTTTATAGATGTGTAAAGCAAGTGATCCGTGTTACGTATCGGGACCCCGGTTAAACGGCTCAAATGCTCCCGAACACAGGATGCAGAATAACGACGCTTGATTAAAAGCAAGTAAACAACAAGATTTTTTTGAAATTTTTCTATAGTTAACATGCCTTTACTGTAAATACTTATTAAGGTTAATTCAAATTAGCGATGATTGTGATTGTATTAAAACGAATTTATTCCTGTTAATACTATATTTAGCAAATTTAAAGATTTCTTGTTTAGCGTCCTTCCTAACCCGACCCTTACGTCTCAGCCGTAAGCCTAAGGTACAGGCGGACGTCCGCGCGCAGGTATGCGTGCACAGGCCGCGGGAACGACATTCGTACAAGGCCTCGAAAGCAATGAACATGAACCTGAAACTGTCGCGCACTCTCGGCCCTGGCTTTGCCCTGGCTTCGGTCCTCGCCCTGGCATCGGCGCCGGCCCTGGCCGGCCAGCCGCTGATCGTCGAGAAGAATCACATGACACGCGTCACCCTGGCCTCGCCGGCCGGCTCGGTGATCGTCGGCAATCCGGACATCGCCGACGTCAATGTCGTCGATTCCCACACCATCTATATCCTCGGCAAGGGCTTCGGCAACAGCGCCGTCACCATCACCGGCCGCGACGGTCGTCCGCTGTATGACGCCGAGGTGGTGGTCACCGCGGCGCAAAAGGGCGCCATCACCGTCTACAAGGGCCTCAAGCCGTCGCTGATGGTGTGCTCGAACATCTGCATCGCCGAAGACCCCAGCACGTCCAATGTGTCCGACGCATCGGCCGCGCCCGTGCCGAACGGCATGGTCTCGATGGCGCCGACGCTCAGCCAGGGCGCCTCGGCGGCCGGCGACGCCTTCGGTTCCGCCGGTGGCGCCTCGGCCATGCAGGTCCAGTAAGGGCCACCCTCGCAAGGTACCATATTATATAGAGTGACCGGCGCGTAACCTTTAAGCGTTTTAACCTTGCCGCTTAACGGACTGTTGACCCAACCCCTGTAGGCTCCGTCGCATAACCTCCGCCCAGGACGCGAAACAACCTCCATGCCGGCCCGGCCCGCTACACTCAGGTCAAACCTCCGCTCCCGCTTCCTGCGCGACAGCAAGGGCGCGGCGGCGGTCGAATTCGCCATGGTGGCGGGGCCGTTGATCTTCCTGATCTGCGCCTGTATCGAACTGGCCCTCATCATCCTGCTGTCGGTGACGCTCGACAACGCCACCGACCGGGCGGCGCGCGACATCCGCACCGGCACCACCACCGCCGGCAATTCGACGATCACCACCTTCCGCCAGTCGATCTGCAACCACATGGGCTGGCTGTCGGGCAGCTGCATGACCAACCTGCACGTCGATGTCGAAACCTATTCCTCGTTCGCCGCCGTGCCGACTGCCGACCTGATCAAGGACGGCAAGTTCGATACCGCCAATTTCCAGTATACTATCGGCACGGGCTCCAAGATCCAGCTGGTGCGCGCCTATTACGAATGGCCGCTGATCACGCCTTTCCTCGACGCCGGCCTGTCCACCCTCAGCAACAAGAACGCCGTGGTGTCGTCCAAGGTCGTTTTCCGCAATGAGCCCTTCTGATGCTGCGCCGCCTCAACCGCCTGTTCCGCCTGAAAGCCTTCGCCGATGACAAGCGCGGCGTCTCGGCGATCGAGTTCGCCCTGGTGGCGCCGATCCTGATCATGGCCTATCTCGGCCTCGCCGAACTGACCCTCGGCATGATGGCCTCGCGCAAGGCCTCGCACCTGGCCGCCACCATCGGCGACCTGGCCGCCCAGTCCGAAACCCTGTCGACCGCCAATATCACCGACCTGTTCGCCATCGGCACCAGCATGCTGCAGCCGTTCACCACGTCGGGCACCTCGCTGAAGATGCGCCTGACCTCGGTGACCATGCAGACGAACAACAAGGCCACGGTCGACTGGAGCGCGGTCCAGAACATGGCCAAGTACAATAAGGGCGATCCGATCGCCTCGATCACCACCGCCCAGATCGCCGCCGGCCAGAGCCTGATGATGACCGAGGTCGAATACGACTACACCTCGCCGATCGGCAACTTCCTGCCCGGCCAGTCGGCGTTCAAGTACACCTTCTACCATCACCCGCGCAACGGCGCGATGGTGACCTGCCCCACTTGCTAGTGGCCGCGCTTTACGCGGCGGTTACCTCGCAACGGCTCGGGCGGCCAGTCGGCCTTGCCTCGGCCTGCGGCCTCGGAAATTCATAGCGTCTTGAAATTCAGAGCGTGCTGAGGGTGTTGCCAGGCAACGGTCACTTCCCTTCCAGCACGGCCCTGATCAGCGACAGCTTGGTCTCGGTCTCGATGCGCTCGTCGCGCGGAACGCTGTCGGCGACGATGCCGCCGCCCGCCGCGGCCCGGACATGCCAGCGCCCGCCGCCGTCCCTTTCCGTGGTTCCAGTTCTTTCCAGACATAAAGTCCGGATCAGCACGCTCGATTCCATCGCGCCGCCGGCATCGATGGCGAACAGCGACCCGCAATAAGGCCCGCGCGCCGCCTCCATGTCGTTGATCACCTTCATCGCCTGCACCTTCGGCGCGCCCGAGATCGAGCCCGCCGGCAGGGTGGCCGCCAGCACATCGGCGGCGGTCAGGCCTTGCCGCAGCCGCGCCGTCACGCTCGACACCAGGTGATGGACGTTGGCATAGGATTCCAGCGCGTTGAGCGCCGTCACCCTGACGCTGCCGACCTTGGCCACCTTGGCGAGATCGTGGCGCATCAGGTCGACGATCATCAGGTTTTCGGCGCGATCCTTCTCGCTGGCCAGGAGTTCGGCGGCCAGCGCGCCGTCTTCGGCCACCGTGGCGCCGCGCGGGCGTGTCCCCTTGATCGGCCGTGTTTCCATGAGCCCATCGCTGCCAAGACGGATAAAGCGCTCCGGGCTGTTGGAAACGATGGCGCGCTGGCCCAGGTTGAGGCAGGCCCCGAAGGGTGCTGCCCCGCGCGCGTTCAGCGCCGCCATGACATCGCCGGGTTCGACGTCTTCGCGCAGGCGCCCGGTCCAGCCGCGCGCCAGATTGGCCTGGAACAGGTCGCCGGCATGAATCTGCGCGATCAGCGCCGCCACCTTGTCTTCGTGGACGCCATCGGGCGTTTCCAGCCGTAGCGGTCCGTCGGCAAGCGGCCCGGTCGCCAGCGGTAAAACCAAGGCCTGCTCATAAATCGCGATCAGCCGGTCACGCGCCGCTTCCGCTTCCGCCTGCGTGTCGCCGCGCCCGATCGCTGTCAGGCTGGCGGCAAGGTGATCGAAGGCCAGCACCGCCGGAAAGCGCAGCACCGTCAGTTCCGGCCAGGCGCCGCGCCCCTCGATCCGGAAGGGGCGCCGCTTCATGGCTTCGAGGCGCGGCCCCAGTTCGAACGACGCCATGCCCAGCAATCCGCCGGTAAACGGCGGCAGGCCGTCGCGCATCGCGGAAGGATCGATGAAGCCGGTCGCAGCGCGCAGGAAGGTGGCAGCATCCTGCGGATCGTCGTGGGCCAGGCTGGCGGCCGCGTCGGGTTCGGCCATCAGGTAGCTGTATCGTCCCTGCGGCCCGCCATCCGAGACCAGCGCCGCCGATCCGGCCCGCGCCACCCATGCGGCCAGCCGTCGCGCCGGCGCTTCCCAGGGCAGGGCGCGCACGCAAACGTGACCTAGGGAAGCCGAAAACCGTAACATTCACAGCAACTTGATTCGATAGTGAGCGGTCTTTAAGCGCACACTGGTATCAGGATTTGGACGGGACCGGCAAGGCGTTCATCGCCAGACGCCACGCCCCCGCCTCAGAGCCTATGGATGGAGGTCCATTGATCATGTCCTGAGCGGTCAGTTCCCACTGGCCGCTCTTTTTTTATCCTCCCCGCTTTGGCTGCCGCCGAGGCTCGGGGAGGGGGACCACGCCCTTTCTTCAAGGGCGTGGTGGCGGGGTATCTTACTTTTACCTGAACGGCGGTTCGTCGAAGGCGCGCAGCTTGCGCGAGTGCAGCTTCGGCCCGATCTCGCGCAGGATATTGACCGTCTCGATGCCGATATCGATATGCTCGCGGATGGCGCGTTCGTAGAAATGATTGGCCTGGCCCGGCAGCTTCAGCTCGCCATGCAGCGGTTTGTCCGACACGCACAGCAGCGTGCCGTAGGGCACGCGGAAGCGATAACCCTGCGCCGCCAGGGTCGCCGACTCCATGTCGATGGCGACGGCGCGCGACTGCGAGAAGCGCAAGGAACTCAAGGTGTAGCGCAGTTCCCAGTTGCGGTCGTCGGTGGTGACCACGGTGCCGGTGCGCAGGCGCTTCTTCAATGCGTCGCCGTCCTCGCCGGTGATGTGCACCGCCGCCTGGTGCAGGGCCTGCTGGACTTCGGCGATGGCCGGAATCGGGATTTCCAGCGGCAGGACGTCGTCCATGACGTGGTCGTCGCGCAGGTAGGCGTGGGCCAGGACGTAATCGCCGATCGACTGCGAAGGGCGCAGGCCGCCGCAGTGGCCGATCATCAGCCAGGCATGCGGCCGCATGACGGCCAGGTGGTCGGTGATGTTCTTGGCGTTGGACGGGCCGACACCGATATTGACCAGGCTGATGCCCTGGCGGCCTGGCGCCAACAGGTGATAGGCCGGCATCTGGTGCTTGGTGCGCTCCGGCGAATTGGCGATCAGGTCTTCCGGATTGGGCGTATCTTTCGTGATTTCGAAGTATCCGCAGCACGACAGGGCGGTATAGGGGCTGTCCGGCTGCTTCAACTGCTCCAGCGCATAGTTCACGAACACATCGACATAGCGATTATAGTTCGTCATCAGGATGTAACTTTGCGTATGCTCGGCCGGCGTGCCGGTATAGTGCCGCAGCCGCGCCAGCGAAAAGTCGGTGCGCAGGCCGTCGAACAGGGCCAGCGGGTGCGAACCGTCCTCGGCGATGAATTCGATGCCGTCGGCGACCTCGTTGCCGATCAGGGCCAGTTCGGTGGCCGGGAAGTGGCGCATCAGGTCCAGTGCCGACACGCTGTTGAGATCGAGGCCGGCGCCGTCGAGCACGTAAGGATAGGGGATTTCCTGGTCGGAAACGCTGACGGCGCATTCGGCGCCATAGTCGCGGATCAGCAGGCCCAGCTGTTCCTCGATCAGGTCGCCGAAGATATCGGGCCGGGTGATGGTCGAGGCGTAGATGCCGGGGCGCGAGAAGCGGGCAAAGGCGCGATTGACCTGCGGGTGGCGGTTGTTGAGAATCAGGTGTTCGTCGGCCTCGTCGTGGTTGCCTTTCCACACGACGATAAGCTTGGGATAGCAGTAGCGCCCTTCGGCGCGCTGGCCGTGCGACGGTTTCGTGCGGTCCTTGAGATAGGCGTGGAGATCGGCCTGAAGGTGGGCGACAGCCTCGTTGTAGAGGTCTTTCAGGTGCTGGACGATGTCGGCGGCCGACAGCGGGGCCGTGTCTTTGATCAGTTTGTTCATGGCCATGTCTATCACAGGCCGGACGATTCCGCCAAACCGGCGGGTGTGAATTTTTCTTGTTCGTCTTCGAACTATGACGACGCCAGATAGTGCGGCGGCACGTGATCGGTCAGCCATACGCCATTATCGGCGCGATAAAAGGCCAGGCCGGCCGCATGCATGGCGCCGGCATCTACCGTGAAGATGAAGGGCTTGCCGTGGCGCTGGCCGACCTTGATGGCGGTTTCGATATCCGCCGAAAGGTGTACCTGCTGGCGGGACTGTGGCTTCAAGCCCTCCATGCGAATGGCTTCGGTAAAACGCGTCGCCGTGCCGTGATAGAGAGTTTCCGGCGGCGTCACCGGGGTCAAACCCAGATCGACGCTGACCGAATGGCCCTGGGCTGCGCGAATGCGCAGGCCGTCGTCCGATACGGTGAAACGCTTCTTGTCGCTGTTGGCAGCGACGCGCAACACATCCTCGCCGGTGATGGCGGTGCCGCTCGCCTGCGCTTTGCTGATGAGATCCGCCAGGTCGACCCAACCCTGGTCGCCCAGGGTCAGGCCGATGGCGGCGGGATCGTGACGCAGCACGAGGCTGAGAAATTTGCTGATAGTGACATCGTTCATGACGGTGCCTTACCACATCAAGACATGCCGTGCATCCGGCGACATTCATATAAAGATATCTTTATATCTTTATTGCGCGAAGCCATGTGAGCCGCTATAAGCCGGTCATCGCATCTGCAACAGGATCAGACCATGCCCGCCCAACAAGATTTCATCGTCCGCGACCTCTCGCTCGCCGCCTGGGGGCGTAAGGAAATCGACATCGCCGAGGGCGAGATGCCGGGCCTGATGGCCACGCGCGCCGAATTCGGCAAGGACAAGCCGCTGAAGGGCGCGCGCATCGCCGGCTCCCTGCACATGACCATCCAGACGGCCGTGCTGATCGAAACGCTTCAGGCCCTGGGCGCCGAGGTCCGCTGGGCGTCGTGCAACATCTTCTCGACCCAGGATCACGCCGCCGCGGCCATCGCCGAACGTGGCACGCCGGTCTTCGCCATCAAGGGCGAAACCCTGGAAGAATACTGGGATTACGCCCACAAGATCTTCGAATGGCACGACGGCGGTTATCCCAACCTGATCCTCGACGACGGCGGCGATGCCACGCTTTTGTGCGTGCTGGGCCCCAAGGCCGAGAAGGACGCCTCGCTGCTCGACAATCCGCAGAACGAGGAAGAAGAAGCGCTCTACAAGGTCATGAAGCGCTATCTGAAGGACAAGCCCGGCTTCTATTCGGCCATCCGCGACGCCATCAAGGGCGTGTCGGAGGAAACCACCACCGGCGTCCATCGTCTTTACCAGATGGCCGAAAAGGGCGACCTGCCATTCCCGGCGATCAACGTCAACGACAGCGTCACCAAGTCGAAGTTCGACAACCTTTACGGTTGCCGTGAAAGCCTGGTCGACGCCATCCGTCGCGCCACCGATGTCATGCTGGCCGGCAAGGTCGCGGTGGTGCTGGGTTACGGCGATGTCGGCAAGGGTTCGGCGGCGTCTCTGCGCAACGGCGGCGCCCGCGTCATCGTCACCGAAATCGACCCGATCTGCGCCCTGCAGGCCGCCATGGAAGGCTATGAAGTCCGCACCATGGAAGAGGTCGCGTCGTCGGGCGACATCTTCGTCACCGCCACCGGCAACAAGGACGTCCTGCGCCTCGAACACATGCGCGAGATGAAGCACAACGCCATCGTCGCCAATATCGGCCACTTCGATTCGGAAATCCAGATCGCCTCCTTGCGCAACTTCAAGTGGGACGAGATCAAGCCGCAGGTCCATCACGTCGAATTCCCGGACGGCAAGAAGATCATCGTGCTGTCCGAAGGCCGTCTGGTCAATCTCGGCAACGCCACCGGCCACCCGTCCTTCGTCATGTCGGCGTCGTTCACCAACCAGACCCTGGCCCAGATCGAGCTGTGGACCAATGCCAAGTCGTACAAGAACAGCGTCTATACCCTGCCCAAGCACCTCGACGAAAAGGTTGCCATGCTGCACCTGGCCAAGCTGGGCGCCAAGCTGACCGTGCTCAATGCCGAACAGGCCGCCTATATCAATGTGCCGGTCGAAGGCCCCTTCAAGCCGGACCACTACCGGTACTAAGGGCCGCCTTACTTCAGTTCCGCTGGCACCTGTCCGCCGTCCTCGGCCAGCTTGTGCATCACCGCCTTGTGCAGCCAGATGTTCATCTCGGCCGAGCCGTCGAGCTTGCCGGTATAACCCAGTTCTTGCGCCAAGGCCCCGCGGTGGGCCAAGGTAGGATCGAGGCCGGTCAGCTTCATC
>FTDB01001543.1_pt1 | contig 14767 bp, 8 predicted proteins | sample 1639741 | NCBI WGS metagenome assembly FTDB01 (sample SAMEA3914869, study PRJEB12502) | metagenome | biome: forest; material: soil | place: USA | collected 2012-03-12 | depth 0.1 m | reverse complement strand
GCGTCGCCGCTGCGCGGGCCTTGGATCACTTCGCAGAGCGGAATGATGTCGGGCGGGTTCCAGAAATGCAGGCCGATGGCCCGCTTGGCGTCCTCATCGGACAGGCGTTCGGTGACGACGCCGACCGGGATCACCGAGGAATTGGTGGCCAGAACGGTTTCCGGTCCGGTCGAAGCGGCCAGATCGGCGAAGATCGATTGCTTCAATGCAGGCTTCTCGGGTGCCGATTCGATCACCAGATCGGCGCCCTGTACGGCGGGTGCCATCTCTTGCGACAGGAACAAGCCGGGGAGCTGCTGCCCCAACCGGTCGAGCGCGGCGCGATCGGGATCGAGGACGGAGACCTGCCAGCCCGCCTTGGAAAACAGCCGGGCCAGGCCGCCGCCCATCAATCCCGCGCCGATCAACCCGATTTTCATGCTGTTTCTCCTGCGATGCTGCGCTTCGAACTCCTTGAATCATATAGCTATTCGAGTCTCCTCTTGAAAGACGGAGGATGCATCCGATTTGTTCAATGACCCCAAACCCAAGGAGCTCGTCATGCAGGTCAAAGCGTTCGGCGCCCAAACCGCCACCTCCCCGCTCGCCCTCACCACCATCGACCGCCGCGAGCCCGGCCCAAAAGATGTGGCCATCGAAATTCTCTATTGCGGCGTCTGCCATTCTGACCTGCATGCCGCTCGCGGCGAATGGCCGAACATCCCGTTCCCCTGCGTTCCAGGCCACGAAATCATCGGCAAGGTGACGGCGGTCGGCAATGACGTGAAGAAGGTCAAGGCCGGCCAGATCGTCGGCGTCGGCTGCATGGTGGACAGTTGCCGCCATTGTTCCTCCTGCGAGGACGATCTCGAGCAATTCTGCGAGAACGGTTTCACCCAGACTTATAACGGCCATGTCTCCGGCGAGGGCCCCAACACCTATGGCGGCTATTCGACCGACATCACCGTCGACGAGCATTTCGTCCTGACCATCAGCCATGACGAGAAGCAGCTGGCCGCCGTCGCCCCGCTGCTGTGCGCCGGCATCACCACCTGGTCGCCGCTGCGCCATTGGAAGGCGGGTCCGGGCAAGAAGGTCGGCATCGTCGGGATCGGCGGCCTCGGCCATATGGGCATCAAGCTGGCCCATGCGCTGGGCGCGCACACGGTCGCCTTCACCACCTCGCCCAATAAAGTCGAAGCGGCGAAGAAGCTGGGCGCCGACGAGGTCATCGTCTCGAGCAACGAGGAAGAAATGGCCGCGCATGCCAACAGCTTCGACTTCATCCTCAATACGGTGGCGGTTTCGCACAATCTCGACGCCTTCATCGCGCTTTTGAAGCGCGACGGCACCATGACCCTGGTCGGCGCGCCCGAGCATCCGCACCCCTCGCCGACCGTCTTCAATCTGATCTTCGGGCGCAAGAGCCTGGCCGGTTCCCTGATCGGCGGCATCGCCGAGACCCAGGAGATGCTGGATTTCTGCGCCAAGCACGGCATCACCTCGGATATCGAGATGATCAAGATGCAGGAGATCGAAAACGCCTATGCGCGCATGCAGAAGGGCGATGTGAAGTACCGCTTCGTTGTAGACATGGCGAGCTTGAAAAACGGCTGAGGGTTACTCGCAGCCCAAAGCTGCCAGCGAAACCTTGCAGGGACGATTGCGTTGCAGGACGGCCAGGAAACTGCCGTCCTGCTTCATTTCATCGATCGTGCGGTCGAAGCGGGCGACGAAGTCCGGCGAATTGGACAGCCTGCTGAAAGCGACATGGTCGGGCCGGTCCACGACGATGATGCGCGAGGGCACGATCGCGCCGCTCAATCCCTGCGCCGCGATCAGCGTGAGACCGGTAACCTCGTCCTCGACCATCGCGTCGAGGCGACCGGCCTCCATCATGCGCCAGACGGCGGGCGGATTGACGATCGGCCACAGACGGGCATGGAAAGCGGGATCCTGGATAGCCTGGCTCCATGCCGCGCCGTAATCGGCCTTGTCCATATAGCCGAGACGCAATTCGGTCGCCGAGAGATCGCCGAGAGAGCTGAGCTTGCGCCCGGCCAGGAGGCTTTTCCTGATGAAGACGATGTTGCGCGTCCGGTTGACCGGTTGAGAAAACAGCGCGAATGCATCGCGGTCTTCGGTGCGGAATGCGCCTGGCAGAATGTCGAGCCGGCCTCGGCGCAGCTCGTCGAGCGCCCGGCCCCAGGGCAGATCTATGAATTTCACACCGCATCCCATGCGCTTGAGCACTTCGCGCAGCAGATCGGCCTCGCTGCCGTGAATCTCGCCGTCGGCGCCGAGGCTGCTGTAGGGCGGCGCCTCGGCCCAGCGCACCGTCTTAAAGCATTCGCTCGCCGCGGCCGGAACAGCGGATCCGATCGCGCAGAGCATAAGAGCAAGCAGCTTGAGAAGGGTGCGCAAGATCACGTCCCCATATCGAAATCGTGCGCGCTCTTGGGAGAGGGGCGGCGAGCGCTCCTCTCTATGGCATTGAAATGTGAATAGGGTTTAACCCGGATCAGCCGTCGCTCAGCAATTTCAGCATGCGCTGAAAGCGATCGCCCGCCATCGCTAGATTATCGAGCAGCTGAATACCCGGATCGTCGGCGGCCAGCCCGGCATCGGCCAGGGTCTGCACTTCGCCATAACCGAGACGCCGCACGGTGCCGCGCAGACGGTCGGCCAGGAAGACCGCGAGGGCGTAGTAGAACCGCGAGGCAAAGGCCAGGTCGGTGCGCAGCTTGGCGCCGAGCGCGGCCTTGCTGATGAACAGGGCCAGCCCCGGCTCGGTGACCGTGACCGTGGCCGAGGGCGGCGCCGCGTCGATGAAGGACATTTCGCCGACGATCTCGCCGGTTCCCAGCCGGGCGACTTCGCCGACGGATTTGACCGTCACGGCCATCTCGCCTTCCAGCAGGATGATCACGCTATCGGTGCCCACCCCTTCCTCGACCAGGACCTCCCCCACCTTGACGGCGCGGCGCGTGCCGGTATGCGCGATCCATTCGACGTCGGTGTCGGCAAGCAGACCAAAAATATAGAGAACCTTGCGCATCGTTGCCCTCCCCGGCACCCCAGCTGCGGTGAAATGCGTGGCGACCCCTACTGGATTCGAACCAGTGGCCTGCCGCTTAGAAGGCGGCTGCTCTATCCAGCTGAGCTAAGGGGCCGTTCGCGTATGGGGGTCTATTCGACCCGGTCGAAACGGAAATTGTCGGCGTAAGCCTTGGGAGCCGGCGGCGCTGGGGGCTCGGCATCCTTGAGTTCGTAGGTGTAGCCATGCTTCTGGGCGAAGGCAATGGCGGCTTCCTTGCTGTCGAACCTCATCTTGACCTGCGAACGCGTATCGCGCGAACCGGCCCAGCCCATCAGCGGGTCGGGCAGCTTGCGGTCACCCGGCTCGAACTCGACCAGCCAATGCTGGGTGTTGGCGCGTCCCGACTGCATGGCGTTTTTGATGGGACGATAGATACGCAGCGCGGGCATGGATACTCCTCCGACACAGGCTTGATGGGCCATCAGGCGCGACTATCCTGAGTTTTTCCGCCTAGCGCAAGCCCCCCGTGGTGCGCGCCGAGATGTAGGCGGCGATCCTCTGCTTCAAGCCCGGACGGGCGGCCGAGGCAACCAGATCGGCGAGGTCCTGGGCACGGGTGTCGGCGCGCAGGTTCGCCAGCAGGACGCGTTCGGTTTCCAGGCTGCGCGACAGGGCGGCGGCGAGGGCCGCATCGGTGATCGGCGCGCTCTCGTCCGCAGTGGCGAGATGGGTCACGAAACCGTTGCGCAGCGCCGTCTCGGCGTCGAAGGGTCCGGACAGCAGGGCCAGCGCCCGATCGTTGCCGATCGCCGCCGACAGGCGTCTCGTGCCAAGAATCAGACCGAACAGAGGTCCCGGCATCTCGAACAGCGTACCGGGCGCGGCAATGCGGGTGCGGCAGGCCAGCACCATGTCGGCGCCGGCGCCGACGACTCGGCCATGCGCCAAGGCCAGCGTCTGAAACGGCGCGTGATGCAGGGCCTGCAGCAATTGTTCGATCCGCACGATCTTCAACAGGAGATCGCCCTCGGATTGGCTCTCGAAGTCGGACAGATCGAAGCCGGCGCAGAAATTGCGCCCCTCGCCGGACAGTTCCAGCAGACGCGTGCCGTCCTCGGCCGATTCCGCCAGGACCTCCTGCAATTGCGCCACCAGATCGGGGCTCAGCGCATTGCGCTGATCCGGGCGATTGAGCGAGACGCGCTTGCGGGCACCGTCGCGGCGGATCAGGAGCAGACTCATCGGGAGACCTCGTCGGAAACTTCCTCGCCATGCTCGCCCAGGGCCGGCGGACGGCGGGTCACCGGCAGCGAAGCGCCGTCGATCCGCACCGGGGAGGCGAAGGTTCTGGTTTCGGCGCCATTGGCCAGGGTCAAGGGCACGACCCAGCCCATATGCCGGACCTGCTCGTCATCCAGCGCCTCGGAGGTGCTGTTGATCGGCGCGCAGGGCACGCCGGCGGCCCGGAAAGCAGCCAATAAATCTTCCACGGTGCGCGAGGCGAAAGCCTCCTCCAGCAGATCGCGCAAGGCTTCCTGATTGGCGGCGCGCAGCGCGGTATCGGCGAAGCGCGGATCCTCGGCGAGCTCCGGACGGCCCGAGACGCGGGCGGCGGACAGCCACAGAGACTGCGTCCCCGCCGCCATCGCGAACCAGCCATCCCGGGCGCGGAAGGCCTGATAGGGCGCATTGCGCGGATGGGCCGAGCCCAGCTTCTTCGGATCGCGTCGATTGCCGAAATATTCACTGGTCTGCAAAGCCGAGATCGCCAGCACCGTGCCCTGCATCGAGATATCGATATGACCGCCCGGCCCGCCCGCCTGCACCCGGCGCAGCAGCGCGCAAACGCTCATCGCGGCATAGAGCCCGGCCGAGAAATCCGACAGCGGCACGCCGCATTTGACCGGCTCGCCATCCGGCTCTCCGGTCACCGCCATCACCCCGGCCATCGCCTGCATGGTGAGATCGAAGCCGCCTTCTCTGGCGCGCGGCCCATCCTGGCCGTATGCCGAGATCGAGCCATAGATCAGCCCCGGCCGGTCCTTCGACAATTCGGCGTAGCCGAGGCCGAGACGATCCATCACGCCGGGCCGGTTATTCTCGATCACGACGTCGCAGCTGGCGATGATGCGCCTTGCTTCGGCCAGCCCTTCGGGGCTCTTCAGATCCAGCGCCACCGAGCGCTTGTTGCGGTTCAGGGAGGCGAAATTCTCGCTATAGCCGTCCTTCAGCGGCGGCCAGGCGCGCATCGTGTCACCGCCCTCCGGCGTCTCGATCTTGATCACATCGGCGCCGAAATCGGCCAGCAGCATGCAGGCGTAAGGCCCGGCCGCGACATTGCAGAATTCGGCGACGCGAATGCCGGTGAGAGGAAGACTCATGATGAAATTCCGGATTACTCGACTTCGATGGTAACCGGCGGCGAATGGGCGGCGCCGTCGGCGGTCACCACTTCGAAGCGATGCAGGCCCGGTGTCAATGGCCAATAGACCCGGTCCTGCGGGGTCGCTGCCCGCCACGGCTTGCCATCGACCAGCCAGACGAACCGGTCGATCCCCTTGCCGGCGACAGCGCGCAGGTTGAGCAGCGAGGCCTCGGGCGGCGTTTCCGGATTGCGCGCCATGCGCAGCCCGTCGCGCGGTGCGGCGATGGTCAGGCCGGCGGCGCCGAGCGCGGCAGGTGCCGCGGCGGCGATCTTTTCCCGGCGGATCGGGCGGTCGAGCATGCTGAGCCCGACCGGCGGCGGCTGCAAATGATTGGCCCGCCCCCAGCCCGCCTCCTCGGGCGGCAAGGCGGCGAAGGTCCGTTCCGCGACATAAGCGGCGGGTGTCCAGGGCGCGGCGAGCAATCCGTTGCGCAGATCGACCTGGAGATGCTGGAAGACGTCGTCCTCCTCGGGAATCTGGCCGGCGGGGAACCATTCGACGATGGTTTGAGCGCAGCGCCCGGCGCTGCGCAGGCCTGTCTGGGCGCACAGCTCGACCGGCTGATAGCCTTCGGGTGGCGGAAAGCGGCGCGCCGCGGTCAGATCGCCGCGCCGGCGATGCATGTCGAGCAGGATCGTCTGAGCCAGCGTCGCCGAAGATTGCCCGCCCGACACCCCGAGCATCGAGGAACCGCGCACCCTGCCTGTCCATACCCCGACCAGATAGCGATCGGTCCAGGCCACCGCCCAGGCGTCGCGATAGCCTTGCGAGGTGCCGGTCTTGACGGCGATCTGCAGCCCGTCCTCATTGGCGCCGAGACGCGGGAAACTGGGCAGGCGCGCCGCGGGATCGGACAGAAACAGGGTGACTTCGCGCGCCGTCGCCGGCGACATCACCTGACGCGGCTCGGCGCGCTGCTGGCCATTCCACCATTGCAGATCGAGCAGCCGGCCATCGTCGGCCAGGGCACCATAGGCGCGCACCAGCCTTTCCAGCGAGGTCGGCAGGGCGCCGACCGCCAGCACCAGCCCGTAATGCGCGGCCGATTGGCGATTGTCGTGCAGCCCCAAGCCGGCCAGGAACAGATAGGCCTCGTCGAGACCTTCCCGCCGCACCAGCCACGCCGCCGGGATATTGCGCGAATTGGCCAAAGCCTGGCGCGGCAGCATCGGGCCGAGGAAATCGTGATCGGCATTCTCGATGCCCCAGATGCTGTCGGGCAGATCGGCCAGGATGGTATTGGCGGCGATGGCGCCGCGATCGAGCGCCAAGGCGTACAGGAACGGCTTCAGCGCGCTTCCCGGCGAGCGGGTGACATCGGCGAAATCCATGGCGCCCGCGGCCTTGGAGAAATAATCCTCCGACCCGACCCAGGCCAGGACCTCGCGGGTCTGGCGGTCCAGCACCGCGACCGCCGCCTGCTGCGCCCCGCGCTCGCGCCAATTGGCCATATGGGTGCGGGTCTCCTCCTGGACCTGAAGCTGCAGATCGAGATCCAGCGTGGTCCGCACCAGCGGATCGCCCTGATAGCCGGTCCGCGCCAATTCATCCTGCAGGCGAAACACGGCATGCAGCGCCTCCGGTGCGCGCCGCTCGCGCCGCGGGATCGAGAGAGCCTCGATCTGTCGTTCCGCCAATTGGAACTCGCCATCGCCGACCACCCCGCCCCGCCGCAGTCCCGCCAGGATGCGATGGCCGCGCTGTACGGCGCGGCGGTGGCCGGCGGCGGTGAAGGGGTTCATGCGGGCCGGCGATTGCGGAATGGCGCAGAGGAAGGCGATCTCGGCCCAGCTGAGATCCTCGACCGGCTTATCGAGATACCAGCGTGCGGCGTGGGCGATGCCGTGGCTGCCATTGCCGAACGGGATCAGGCGCAGATAGTGGCCAAGCACCGCCTCGCGGCCATGACGCAGCGTCATCACCATCGCCGTCGCGGCTTCGACCAATTTGCGGCGCAAGGTGCGCGGCCCGGGATCCTGCATGCGCGCCACCTGCATGGCGATGGTCGAGGCGCCCGAACGTTCGCGGCCGCGCAGATTGCGCCAGGCGGCGCGCGCCACCGCCAGCGGATCGACGCCGGCATGGGTATGAAAGCGCCGATCCTCGATGGCGATCACCGCCTGAACCACCCGCTCCGGCACGGGATCGGCCGGCCAATAGCCGACATTGCCGTCCTGGCCGCCCAATTGCGCCAGGAAACGGCCCTGGCTATCGAGCAGCATGATGGTCGGCTTCGGCGCGCGGAAACCGGACGGCAGCAGGGCCAGCCCGACAAGGACCAGGCCCAACCCGGCCGCCGTCCAGGCAAGGACCTTGCGGCGGTTCACGGCCGGGTCACGACCACCAGCGCGCCATTGCCATTGCCGTTGACCGCGTCGTCATACATGGCGCGGGCAGCCGCCGGCGGCTGGATGAAGCGGCCGGGCACGGTGGCGCGGGTGCGCAGGCGGAAGTGATAGATGCCCTTGGGCAGCTCGTCATAGAAATACATCACCCTGTCGTCGAGGAAGGCGACGTAGGAGGGCGCCAGACTCAGCGGCTCGGATGGCTTGGCCTCGGGCGGGGCGGTGGCCAGATTGGGGTTCAAGGGCTCCATGCCGGCCGCCAGCGGCACCACGATCGCGATATGCGTGCGATCGGCCGAATTGGTCACCGTCACATGGTCTTCCACCACCTCGCCGACACCGAGCTCGACATGATTGCCCGGCTTATCCAGCGCGACACGCCGCGCCGCCGGACCGATCACCGCCTGCTCGCGGTCGACCGCGAAGCCTTGCGCCGCCGCGGCGGCGGCGCTGCCGTCCGCCTGCGGCAGATAGGAGCTGCGCAGCAGGACCGACAGCGGCTGGTCGGAGGGGCCGGTCAGCGCGATGTCGGCGGCGCCGGCGGCCAGCGCCATGGCCGACGCCGGCACCGCGCCGGCCAGATCGAGCGTATGGGGATTGCCGCCCTGGGTCACCGTCACGGCGCGGCCGGCCTGCCCCTTGCCCGCGGCCATGGTCTCGGTCAGCGCCAGCAGGGCTTCGGCATTGGCATTGGTGCTGCCCCAGCCGTCGCCCTGGCCGAGACGCAACAAGGCATCGGACAGCAATCGATTGCGCTGCTCGGCGGGCGCGGCGGCCTGGGTCGCGCGCAGGATCTGGGCCAGGGAGCGGCTTTCCGACGGAAGGATCATGGCGCCCGGACGGCCATTCTCCTGCAGTCCGCCATAAACCTCCTTGCCATGGTCGAGACGGGTGATCACGCCTTGCCACAAGGTCTTTTGCAGATCGGCCAGCACTGCCGGCGGTGCCGAACCGCTCTTGGCCAGCGCCCAGGCCACCTGAGCCTGGCTCTCGACATGCAGGAACTGCGCTTTACGCGCCAGTTCGGCGGCATAGGCCGGATCGCCCTGCCCGGCCATGGTCAGGGCGGTCAGCGCCCAGGTCCGCTCGGACCAGGATTCGCCATCGATGAAATAGGCATAGTTGGAGCGCAGCGATTGGCGCAGCGCCTGGACCAGCTTTTCCCGCAGCGGGATCTCGACGGTGAAACCGGCCGCGTTGGCCTCGACCAGCATCTGCAAGGCCCACGCGGTCACCGTGACATAGCCGCGGCTGCCGGGCCAGTAAGCGACTAGGCCATTGCCGTCCATCGCGCTGGTGATCCAGGCTTCGGTAGCCTGCAGCGAGCGTTCGGTATGGGCCCGGTCGACCTCGCCGGCGATCGCCTGCCCGAAACCGAGGGCCGCGACATCGGCCCGGGTCTGGCTGATACGCTGCTCGGCGCAGCCGAACGGATACCGGCGCAGATAATCGAGGCCGCCGGCCAGCGCCGCCAATTCGCGCGAGGCGATCAGCACGTCGCGCTTGAGGCTGCCCGGCCGCACCGCTTCCGTCAGCGCCGGAATGGCCAGCGGCTTGTCGGCGGCCAGTTCGGCGATCGTGCGGGTCACGATGGGATCCCGATCCGGCAGGATCGGCAGGGTGACCTGGAAGGCGTCGCGCGCGCCATCGCCGGTGCGCTCGATGGCCATCGTCACCTCGACGCTGTCCTTCTTGTCCGTGGGCGTCGGCACCTTGACCGGGAAATCGAGACGCTGCGCCTTGCCGACCTGCCAGTCGACGGACTGCTCGGCTGGCCCCGTCAGATCGAGCCCGGACAGCTTCACCTGGGCGCGGCCTTTGCCGCCCTCGCCTTCGACCACCCGGCCGATCGCCGACAGCTCGAAAGAATCGCCCGGGCGCACGAAGCGCGGCAAGGCGGGCTGGACGATCAGCGGCAACCGAACCTGCATATCGCCGGTGCCGAAGCCGAACCGCGAAGGTCCGCTGACCGCCTTGGCGCGCAGTTTGAAATTGGTCAGGCTGTCGGGAAGCTTGACCTTCACGGTCGCCTCCCCGCTCGGCCCGACGATGAGATTGGGCTCATAATAGGGAACCGGCGTGAAGTTCTTGCGCACCGTCGAGCGCATCAGCGGCCCGCCCTCGTCGCCCTCGTCGCCGCCGGGCTCCTCCTGCAGGGGCAGCAGGCCGAACGCCATGTTGCGGCTGTCGCGCAGCGTCATCGAACTGTGGCGCGGCACGATGAATTGCGGCAAGGGGTCGAGCTTTGCCTCGGGGGCCAGGGCCAGTACCGCCTGATCGACCATCCACAGGGTGACTTCGCCCGACAGCGGCTTGCCCTGATCGTCGGCCAGCTTCACCGTCAGATCGATATCCTGGGCCGGCGTGGCCTTGCGCGGATAGGTCAGATCGACTTTGACGATATTCTTGACCGGCGTGACGGTGACCCATTGCGTGGCCGCCAGCGTGGCCGGCTTGCGCAGATCGGCATGCGCGGAAATCTGCGAATCGTCGCCCTTGAGGCGCCCGCGCATCAGGACGAAATGCACGGCGATCCGGGGCATATATTCCGGCTTCACAGGCATCGCGAAGGTGGCGTACCCGTTCGAGACGGTGACCCATTGATAGACATTGTGGCCGTCCGGCTCCTCGATCACCGCCAGGGCGCGCCCATTCTGGAAGGGGCTTTGCAGGACCAGCTTGGCGGTCTCGCCGGGCGCATAGGCATTCTTGTCGGGCGCCGCCGAGAAGATTTCGGCAGGCGGCCGCGACCAGGTCGCCGGACGCTCGCCGCCCGCGAACAGATCCTCCTTGACCGTCTGCAGCCGGCCCAGCTTGTCCTGACTCTCGACCTCGACCACATAGACGGCCGCGCCCTTGACCGGGAAACTGACCTTGACCGGGTCGGCGCCGCTGACGATGGTCGTCTCGCCGATCTTGTCCTCGATCACCTCGGTCACATATTTGGCGGAGCCTTGCGTGAAGTCGCTGGCCTGGAGGATCGAGTTCCATTGCCGGCGCAGCAGCCGCACGGTGACCTTCTGGCCCGACAAGGGCGCCCCGCGCGAATCCTCGACCAGAATCTGCGGCTCGATCTTGTCGGCATGCTCGATGAAGCGCGGCACCTTCAGCCCCAGCACGAAGGGCGGCAGGGCCAGGACTTCCTGGGTATTGGTGACGGTCTGGTCGTCATCGCCGGTGACCGTGGCCTCGATCACATATTTGCGCGGCTGGGCGGTCGGCTCGATGGTCGGATCGATGGCGATCCGCGCCGCGCCATGCTCGTCGGTCTTGTCGTCGCGTTCGAGCACCGGACTGGAGCGGAAGGTCTGGTTGCCCGAAAAACGCTGATCGGCGGAGAAGACGAAGCCGGGCCGCGCCTTGGGCATCCAGGTGAAAGGCAGCTGCGTCACGCGCCAATGCAGCGGGCGGTCATTGACGACGCCGCCGGCATAATATTCGGTGGTCAACCCGACCGAGAACGGCGCGTCCAATCCGCTATTGAGCGGCGTCTGCAGCTGCACCTCGAACTTCGGCAGGCGATGGGCTTCCTTCTTGAAGCGGACGAAATGGCAATAGGGCGAGGATTGCTCCGCGGCCTGCTCGTCGTTGTTCTGATTGTTTTCGTCGTTGTCGTCGGAGTCATTTTCCCGAGCCGCCGGCCTGGGGGCTTCTCCGCCCTTGATTTCCAGATAGGCCTTGTAGGTGCCGGTGGCGAGCGTGGTGTCGTCGAACTTGTGATAGAAGCTGCTATACTGGTTCAGCTCGAGCGGCCAGCGCCATTCGGCGCCGCCCGGCCCTTCGACCACCAAGGTTCCGCTGGCCGGCGCGATGGACAGCAGGCCGGCTTCATAATGACGGACATAGCCCTTGATATGGACCGCATCGTCGGGACGATAGATCGGCCGTTCGGTGAAGATGTGGCAGAGCTCGCGGTCCGGCTCGCCGCGCTGGTCGAGATCGCGCAAGGTCCAATCGAGCCAGCGTTCATTGCCGAAACGATCGTCCTCACGCCAGCCGCCCTCGGCATATTGGCGCGGCGGATGGTGCGTATCGAGGACCAGGATATCGTCATCCTTGCTCACCACCACCCGGCGCATCATCCCGGCCGGAAATTTGAGACCGGGCGAGCCCGGGGCCTGCCAATCGATGAAGCCGTCGGTGCCGCTGACGCCCGATCCGACTTCCTTCCAATCGCGCCCCGACACGGCTTCGAGCCTGATCTTCGCACCCGCTATCGGCTGCCCGGTCGAAAGCGAGGTGACGGCAAAGCGGACATGGTCGGTCTCTTCGATTGCGGTCAGGGAAAGGTCGGTCACCTGGAGGCGCATCCATTGCCGGGTCGGCGCCGCATCGAGGCGGCGGATGCCGATCAGATAATGGCCCGGTTTGCCGGCCCCGGCGATATGGGCCAGCGGCTCGCGCAGATCGAGGCCGAAACTGGTGGTGGTATCGCCCTTGCTCAGCGGCAGGGTGACCAATTCGGAAAAGCTGGGCGAGCCGAACGCACGGATATAATTGGCGACATTGCCGCCCGGGTCGCTGGGCAGGGTCCAGGGCTGCGGCTGCTCGCCCGGCGCCGGCGGCCGATCGGTTTCGTCGAGCTTGACCCCGTTTTCGGGAAATGGCCATAGCGAGCGGTCCAGGGGATCGATGGGGTGAATGCGCAGATCGACCCGTTCGACGCCGCGCGCCGAAACCGGGACCATTTGCGGCCCGAAACGCTCGGCGATACCGTCCGTCTTCTTCCAATTGACGAAGCCGGGGCGTGAGGGAAAGGACAGATAAAGTTCGCTGGCGGCGGTCAGCGCCAGCGGCCGGCCCTTGGCATCCTTCAGCGCGGCGGGTTCGAGACGCAGCTGATACAGCGTATCGGCGGCGAAGCGCCCTTCGACCACCAGCGTATTGCCGACCACCTTGGGCATGACGCCCTCGACCTGCGGGCTGAGGCGCACCAGATTGCGCGCCTCGATCGGTCCGATGCCGGCCAGCGGGCTGGAAAAGGTGATCACGGCGGAGCGATCGTCCGCCGGACAGGTCAGCGCCCGTTCGCGGCTGTAGGAGACGCCACCGGGCAAGGCCGGATAGGCGGTATCGCGGCAACCGAACTTCGCGACATGGAAGGGCTCGGCCGTCGAGAAGGCGATCTTCTGCTCCTCGCTTCCATGCGCGGAATCGGGCGACAGGCGGATATGCAGGATCGCCTTGGTGCCCCACGAGACCGGATGATGCAGCAGCACGACATAGCCCGCCGGATCCGAGAGCTGGCGGCGCTCCAGCGTGCGGATGTCGAAATCATGCGAATCGAGCGTGCGCGCCTTGTCGCCATTGATACCGGGCAGCGGACGCAGCTCGAGGGTCAGCAACTTGGCGAGATCGCCGCCATCGATCGGATCGCGGAAATAGAGCGCGATGCTCTCGACCGGATCGAGATCGGCCGCGCCGTCGGCGGGCTGGCTCGAGAGGGGGGCCGACATCAGCGTCGCCAACTCGACCTTGCGGCCGCCGACGGTCCAGCTCGAATGCGCCATCGGCGCCCAGGCCGTCGCGGGCCGGAATTGCAGGGTGCGGCCGTCCAACCAGGTGAAAGCGCCGGGATGGCTGGGCGACAAAGTGACGAATTTCTCGGGGTGATCTTCGGGACCGCCGGCGGCCGGACCGGCCGCGCTGTCGAAGAAAATGGTGACGGGATCCCATTGCCGCAGGAAATGTTCGGGCACGATGACGCTGCCGGCCGGATGCATCACCTTGTCGCCGGCCATGACCGGCCCGGCCCCCAGCAGAAAAAGACAAAGGATGGCAAGCTTGCGCAGACTCATGGTGCGGCCTTGTCGCTTTCTTCGGTCAGGAGTTGCCAATAGCGGCGCTTGATCTCTTCGGGCGGGCTCTTGTCGGGCTTGACCGCACCGACCAGGGCCGGCTGCAGATCGGTCGCCGCCGCATCGGCGCGGTTTTCCACCAGAAGGAAATAGTCCCCGGCGGGAAGATCGGCCATCGCCAAGGTCCCCGCCGCCATAACGGCCCCCTGCGCGTCGAGCAGTTGAACCCGCGCCGTATCGGCCTCCCCCCGCACGCCCACGCCGATCGAGCCGCTATCCTTGAGGGTGAAGGCGAACAGGCGGGCATCGCCGGGCGCCAGCCTGACCTTCGGACCGAGTCCCTCGGCAATCGGCAAGGCCTCGCTGCGGGCCAGGCGAACGGCGCCGGACAGCGTGCTGCCCAGCATTGGCCGCAAACCGACCAGCGAGGCCGAGCCTGCCGGTTGGAACAGATGAAGATTGGCGCCCTGCGGCCACAGCGTCAGATCGGGTGAGCCATCGCCGCGCATCGCGCCGGCGATCACCGGCGAGGCGGTGGCGACATGCAAGAGGCTTGGCTTGGCGGAGTCGAAGCGCCAGGCCGTCTCGTCACCCGACAAGGCGAGCGTCGCGGGCAGCGCCTGGGGAGCTTGCGCGGCGGCTTTGGAGAGCCAGCGCTGCTCGTCGCCATTGTCGAGCCAGGCAACCAGCAGACCTGGACCATGGCGGATGGCGAGGATGCCGTCTCCCGTGACGTCCAGCACCGTACCGCGATGGAAAGCGCCGCCCCCCTCCAGCATCAGCGCCTCATCGATCGGACCGGCCAGATGGAGCTTGCCCGGCTTCTCGCCCGGAGCGACGTCGATCACCAGCTCGCCGGCATTGGCGCTGGTCTGGCGCACCATGCCGCCGCGCGGCAGCGTCAGCGCTTCCGAACTCTCGCCAGCGCGCGACAGCGCCAGCGACAGGCGCTGCTCCTCGGTGGCCGCATTGAGCAGCAGAAGGCGGGTGCCGGCGCTCTCGATCGCCACCGAGTCCGGCTGATCGCCCGACCATAGCAGGCGCTCGACCGCATCGTCCTTGAGCAGGGCGGCGGCCATATGCGGCGGCAAGGCCAGATCGAGGCGCTTGAGGCCCTCGGGGAGTTCCAGGGATTGCGCGTCATGGCCTTTCAGCGCGCGATCGCCGATGCCCCAATCG
>FTDB01002147.1_pt1 | contig 14860 bp, 10 predicted proteins | sample 1639741 | NCBI WGS metagenome assembly FTDB01 (sample SAMEA3914869, study PRJEB12502) | metagenome | biome: forest; material: soil | place: USA | collected 2012-03-12 | depth 0.1 m | reverse complement strand
GCCTATAAGGGCGATTTGATGGCCATCACGCCAATCGGCGACATCGACCTTGCGGGATGCGATGCCCAGATCGCCGTGGAATGCACTCTGCGGGAGGTGTTCTCCACCGCCAAGGTGGGTGAGCGGGTCTTCTATGACGACGGCAAGCTGGGCGCCGAGATCGAAGTCGTCGAGAGCTGGGGCCTGGTGGCACGGGTGACCCAGGCCAAGGAAAGCGGCGTCAAGCTGAAGTCCGAGAAGGCGCTGAACTTTCCCGATACCGAATTGGCCATCCCGGCGCTGACCCCCGAAGATCTCGAGGTGCTGCCCTTTATCACCGAGCATGCCGATGGCGTGGAATTTTCCTTCGTCCAGTCAGCAGATGACGTGCGCCAGTTGCAGGCCGCATTGGCTGAACTGCGGCCAAAGGACTGGCAGAAGCTCGCGCTCGTGTTGAAAATCGAAACCGCCCGTGGCCTTACGCAACTCCCAGACATCGTGGTTCAGGCGGCGGGACAGCAGCCCACCGCCATCATGATCGCGCGCGGAGACCTATCGGTTGAGATCGGTTTCGCCCGCGTCGCGGAAATCCAGGAGGAACTGTTGTGGTTGGCGGACGCGGCTTCAGTGCCGTCCATCTGGGCCACCCAGGTTTTGGAAAATCTGGTGAAGAAGGGCCTGCCGTCTCGCGGTGAGATGACCGACGCTGCCATGTCGGCACGCGCTGAATGCGTCATGCTCAATAAGGGCCCTCATTTGCTGGAAGCGATCGACCAGTTGCGTCTGCTGTTCGACAGAATGGATGCGCACCAGCACAAGAAATTTGCCAAACTACGCAGGCTTCATAGTTGGTAGACCTGTAAGGGTCTGAGTCAATAATCCGGCGCCGGGCAGTGGGGAACCGAAGTTTGTCGAGCGCTGGGATCGGCCCTATGTGCCCGTTCTCAGCATGAGGTAACGGTGACGCGGCGGCGCGGCAACACAACGGGCGTTCCCAGCGCGCGCCAGCGCCTCTATTCCTTGTCCTTGATCACAGTCGTCTTTTCTGTGACGACCTTTTCAACCTGCGGCGGCTTGGGCTCTTCGACAACAATGACTTCTGGCGCCGGCTTCGGTTCGTCGTCGGTGATGATGATGCGCTCGCCCATCACTTATGGCCCGTCACGACGATGGCCTTGGGGGCGCCGCCACTTTTGTAGTTGTCCCACATGAAGAAGCCGACCACACCGACAGCGAGCAGGACCGCGCCCAGGATGAAACCCATGATGGCATTGCCGCCGCCGCCATTGCCGCCGTCTTTTTCAATGATTGTTGCCATGTTGGTCTCCACCTGTTGATGTATTGGCTGTCAACGCGCCGTAATGAAAGTCAGTTCCGGGTGATGTGCCTTCTTGTCAGGCAACTTTGGACATGCGCCGCGCTGCGGGCTTGCCCGCTGTGAACCGCGAAGCGATGGCGGTCTCCCAGTCGGCTTGCAAGACGGTCTGGGTTTGGTGTTGGGGTATCTGCTCGATATCGCGCAACAGCAGCCTGTCCGCGACAGACAGGGCCGAACAGCGATCGACAAACTCGGCATGCTGGCCAGATGCATTCATGACATCCGCGATTTCTGCCGCAATTTGCCGGGGTACAGCGCAAGCGATCACTGTCCGCGGGCCGCTGGCGGTTTCGAAGCGCAGGATGAGGTTCATCAGCGCGTCCGGCGAAGAACGGCGCTCGATCTCTTCAATGATCTGGTCTTCTTGATGCAGTTCCAAAAAAATCCCCTTTGAACCTTGTTGCCAGCGATAACGCAGCTCACTTCGGTTTGGTGACAGGGCCTTGAATCAACAATCGCCAACAATTGGAAATTTTGCGCTGTGGGGCGGTGATGGCGCAAAAAAAGAACAGGGCGGCTCATGGCCGCCCTGTCCGATAACGCGGTCGTGCCCGATTTAGAGGGCGACCCAGACGCCGCTGCGATAGTAGCCGCGGCCCTCATGATAATCGCGATAGTGGTGATCGCCTTCCCACTTCTGGTGGAAATACCAGTCATCGGGATGATAGTCGAAGCGTACACCGGGCGCATGAACGCGGCTTTCGGTGTGCCAGCAGTCACCGTCGGAATTGCAGGCCATGTAGGCAGAGGCGGGCGCGACAGTCGCAACAAGGGCTCCCGCGCCTAGGAACAAAGTGGTAGCGGCGGCCGACAAGGCCGTTTTCAATTTAGTCATTTGGGAAAACTCCGGGGTTCGGTAGTCTGCAGTGAACGCCGTCAACAACTGTACGTTCCAAGACCCAACATTGAGCTTTCGTATATAGGCTCATCCCGCGCCGGCAAAAAATTGGCGCCGGTGCATATGCACCGGCGGCCAAGTTGGGGGGATGCGGAAATCAAGAGGCGTCCGCGGTCGAGCGTCTATGGCCCAAATGCGACAGCGGCGTGAATTGTCCAACCGCAGCTTGTGGACGATTTGGTGCTGGTTGTATTACGGTTGTGTGACAGGTAAGCCCTTGTTTTGACAAGGACGCAATGACCGGAAAGGCCGAATATCGCGGCATTCAGTATTTGGTCGAGTCGCTAGGCGCGCGTCGTTGGCGCTGGCTGGTGACGCCACCAACCTGTGTTCTGGGGCTGTCGGTCCAGGAAGGTGAAGTCGAAGGCGAGCGGGGCGATGCCGTGGATGCTGCCCGCGCTGCGATTCAGAGCCAATCTCTATTCGCTGACGCCCGCCAAGCCGATTGAGGTTCAGGACGCCGTCGGTTCGTCTTCGAGAAGACGTTTGCGGTGTTGCGCCAATTCGCGCCACATCTTTGCTATCTCACCGATGCGTTCTTTGTGGAATGGATCATTGACACCGGCCGCCAGTTCATCGGCCTTGGTGGCATGGCTGAGATATTCTTCAACAGTCTTCATAGCGTGGAGACTACGGACTTGCCGTGACGCTCTCATAACGCTTGCCAGGTGCCTCAGGGCCATTGCGCTTTCTGTGTTGTCTAGAATGTTCAGAGGGCTCGCGTAAAGATGGCTTCGTTCGCCTGCGAAAAACGCTGCCGCCAATGGTAGCCTTATATGAAAAGGCAACAGCGTGCGTCTGAGCCTTCCCAGCTGGAATCAGCCCACGTGCCTGAAATCTTATGGTCTGGCCTCATCTATTCACCGTGTGCACTTGAAACCAATCTGCGGCCACCGCGTTGGACGAAAATAGCCGGGAACAATTGCAGGGATGAGGAATAGGCACAGGGCATTCTTAGCCGGTCTAAGCTTCTGCCTTATGAGCGGCCACTCTCTCGCTCAAGGTGTTTTCTATACGCCTGACCAGCAGCCCAATGCCTGGGACGCCAACCATCAAGCGGCGACATGGGATATCACGCTGGCAGCCGGCGCCGCCATGCAGCCTACGTTCCTGGGAAGTGACAGATACCGGGCGACCCCCATTCCGCTGGCCATCATTCGCTGGCGGGATGCGGTTTCGCTGGGGGCTGACGGGCTCAACCTGTATTGGCATCATGATGATCTGCGCATCGGTGGCGGGGTCAACTATGACGGTGGCCGACAGGATCATGAAACCAGCGGCATCCTGAGCAGCGGCGATAACCGGCTCATGGGCTTGGGGAATGTCGATGGTTCGATAGGATTGCGGGGCTTTATTTCATACAAGCTGGGGCCGGTTTATCTGGATGCGTCCGCCAGCAAGTATGTCGGCCCCGACAACAAGGGCGTCCTAGCGAATCTCGGCCTCTCTGCGCCGTTGCCCATCACCAAACGCTTCGTGATCAGGCCGCATGCCGGCGCGGTCTGGGCCAGCGACAATTACATGCAGACCTATTTCGGCGTGACGCCCTTGCAAGCCACCCGATCGATATTCCCGCAATTTGGTGCCGAATCCGGGCTGGAAGATGCCAACGCCGGCATCACCGGGGTGTATTTCCTCACCGACCACTGGTTCGTCGGCGCCGATGCCAGCATCGTGCGCTACCTGGGCAGTGCGGCGGACAGCCCAATTACCATCTCAAACACGAATACGACCGTCGCGACCGTGATCGGATACCATTTTTAGTACCATCCCATACGCGGAACTTCTCGGGAACCCTTTGTTTTCTATTGCGTTATTGCGCAAGCGGCCCGGGTATTCAGACATTGAAAATTGAAATGGCGTTGCCGGGCGTTGAGCCTCCGGTCCGGTCAGAGCTTTTTAGCCTGGACCGGATGGAATTGCATGCCAAAAGCCTTGCCGCCGCGCAGCGCACAGGCCGGGCAAGCCCGGACCAGACGCCGCTCCCGCGCCGGTTGCGCGACAACATTGCCGTCCTCAAGGAGAACTTCATCCGCCTGGCGCGTGCGGCCAAGGAAGGCCGCCAGGTCACTTCGGCCGGTGAGTGGTTCCTGGACAACTTCCATGTTGTTGAGGAGCAAGCCCGCCAAGTCCAGCGCGACTTGCCGGCGAGCTATTACCGCGAACTTCCCAAGCTAAGCGAAGGCCATCTGCGCGGTTATCCTCGGGTGTACGGGATCGCCTGGGCCATCATTGCCCATTCCGACAGTCTGATTGATCGCGAGCGGCTGGAGCGGTTTGTCATCGCCTATCAACAGGTGACGCCCCTCAAGATCGGCGAACTGTGGGCGATCGCGATCACGCTACGGCTGGCGCTGATCGAAAACCTGCGCCGGCTGACGGACGCCGTGGTGAAGCGGGTCGATGATGCGGAAAAGGGGCGGACGCTTGCCGCTTCCATGCCGCTGGACCAGTTGGGAAGCGCGCGACGCGCGCTGAATGCCCTGGATTTTTCACCGGCGCTGCTGGTCGGTTTTGAAAAGCGCCTGCGCGACGAGGGTGCCGGCGGCGACCAGCTGTTGCGCATGATCGAGCGCGACCTGAATGCCCAGGGCAGCTCCAGCACCGCGATCATCCAGGATGAATACCAGGCCCAGTCTGCTGATGACGTTTCGGTCCGCAACGTCATCAATGCCATGCGCTTTATTTCTAATCTCGACTGGGCGGATTTCTTTGAAGGCGTCAGCCTTGTGGACCGGGCGCTGGCCGACCGGACCAACTTCCGCGCCCTGGATTTTGCCAGTCGCGACCGCTACCGGCGCGCCGTCGAACAGATTGCCAAGCAATCGGCCCAGCCCGAACGCGATGTCGCAACCGCAGCCGTGGAGCTGGCGGCCAACGGCGCCGGCCGGTCGCCGCGGGAAGGCGATATCGGTTATTATCTGATCGCACGCGGCCGGCGCCAGCTGGAGCGCCGGCTGGGCTATCGCCAGACGCCGCGGGAGCGGCTCACCCGCGGCGCAGCTTTCACGGGCCTGTGGGGGTATCTCAGCGCCCTGGGCGTCATCACTACCTTAGTTTTGTCCGTTGTCATGTTTGCCATGGTGTGGATGGGCATGGATGACAGCTTGCTGGTGCCCCTGGCGCTGGTGGCGGCGCTGCCCGCCTCCGACGTGGCGCTGGCGCTGCTCAATCGCGCCGTCACCAATCGCTGGCAGCCGCAGATCCTGCCGGGCTTCAGCTTCAAGGAAGGTGTGGGCCCGGACCACGCGACACTTCTGGTGGTGCCCACGCTTCTGACCGGTACGGACGCCATTGTGGCGCAGGTGGAACGCCTGGAAGTCCATTATCTGTCGAACACGGATGCCAATCTGCAGTTCGTCCTGTTGTCCGATTGGACGGATAGCGATGCCGAGCATGCGCCAACAGACGAGGCGCTGCTGCAACTGGCGCAGGATCGGATCGCGGCGTTGAATGCCCGCTACCCAGCCGCCCGATCGCTGTTTGTCTTGCTGCATCGCGCCAGGCGATTCAATCCGGCGCAGGGCAAGTGGATGGGATGGGAGCGCAAGCGCGGTAAGCTGCATGAAATGCACCGGCTGCTGCGCGGCGCAGACGATACGACCTTTTTGCAGACGGCCGAAGCACGGGCGATCCTGCCCGCAAACGTGCGCTACATCATCACCCTGGACGCGGATACGCGTATCCCCCGCGGTGTTGCCAAGCGCCTGATCGGCAAGATGGCGCATCCATTGAACCAGCCAGTGTTCGACGACCGCACAGGCACTGTGGTGGCGGGGCACGGTATCCTGCAGCCCCGCGTCACGCCTTCGCTGCCTATCGGCTCGGAAAGCAGCCTTTTTCAATGGGCCTATTCTGGCCCCAATGGCCTGGATCCTTATGCCTTCGCGGTTTCCGATGTCTACCAGGACCTGTTCGATGAAGGCTCCTTCGTGGGCAAGGGCATCTATGACATCGATGCCTTTGAACGGGCGACGGACGGGCGGATTCCCGAGAACGCCATTCTCAGCCACGACCTTCTGGAAGGGTCGCTGGCTCGCGCCGCGCTGGTGTCCGATGTGGAGTTGGTGGAGGAATTTCCCTCCCGCTATGACGTCGAGGTTTCGCGGCAGCATCGTTGGGTGCGCGGCGATTGGCAGCTGCTGCCCTGGATCTTCGGCCGCTGGAGCGGCGGTGCCAAGGACATGGCCCCGTCCAACGTGTCCGCGGTCGGCCGCTGGAAGATGATCGACAACCTGCGCCGCTCGCTGTCGGCGCCGGCTCTGCTGCTGGCCTTTCTGGTGGCGTGGATGCTGCCGCACCACATGGCGCTAGCCTGGACCGTGCTACTGATTTCCCTGGTGCTGGTGCCGCCGTTCCTGCCTCTAGTGGCCGGTATTCTGCCGCGCCGGCGCGGCTATTCCCTGCGCAGCCACCTGCGCAACTTAGCGCGCGATTCCCTGTTGGCGGTTACACAGGTGCTGTTCAGCATGGCGTTCCTGGCACGGCTGGCCTATCTCGCGCTCGATGCCATCTCGCGGACATTGTTCCGGTTGTTTCTCAGCCGGCGTTACCTCCTGGAATGGGTGACCTTTGCCCAGTCCGCCTACAGTCGGCGCGGGGGATGGCAAAGCACCGCGCTGCAGGCTTTCGGCAGCGTAGCCTTTGTGCTGGCCATTGCCGTAGCGGTCGGATGGCACGCCACGGCGAACCTGGACATTGCGGCGCCATGGCTGGCGCTTTGGGGTTTTTCGCCGGTCCTCGCCCGCTATGTCAGTCAGTCGCCGCGCGTTGAGCCCCATCTGGAAATGTCGCAAGGCGATCGCATGGCCCTGCGGCTGGCGGCGCGCCGGACATGGAGCTTCTTTGAGCGCTTCGTGGGTGTGGAAGACAATTTCCTGCCGCCCGACAATTTTCAGGAAGATCCCGCGCCAGTCATTGCGCACCGGACCTCGCCGACCAACATCGGCATCTATCTATGTGCCGTGCTGGCCGCGCGCGACTTCGGCTGGATCGGCACGGTGGAAGCCGCCGAACGGCTGGAGGCCACGCTGGAAACGTTGGGCAAGCTGGAGCGGCTGAACGGCCATTTCATGAACTGGTACGACACCCGTTCGTTGCGGTCGCTGGACCCGCGCTATATCTCCAGCGTTGATAGTGGCAATCTTCTGGGCAACCTGCTGGTCGTCAAGAATGGTTTCCGCGCCATGGCAATCGGGCCGCGACCTGACGCCATCGCCGCCGGTATCGAGGACACGCTGGGTGCCATCCGTCAGGATGACCATCTGTTGCCTGAGGCAGTGCGCGTCCGCGATGCCGCGGCGCGCATCGCGCAAATGCTGCACGCCAGGCAACCTTTCGACCGCGCCAGGGTGCAGGCGGTGCGCGAACATGCGGCCGCCTTACTGGACGGCCTGCCGCCAGACACCCACGCGCGGGCCCTACGCCATGCCCAGGCGTTGGTGGCGACGCTGGACAGCCACTTGCGGGATTTTACCAGCGACCTGACGCAATCGGGCTGGCATGCCAAACTGGAACGTTTGGCGGCCACCGCATCAGAAATGGCCGAAGCGATGGATTTCCGCTTCCTCTACGACCCGGCACGCCAGTTGCTCAGCATCGGCTATCGCGTGGATGACCAGGCGCTGGACGCCAATGTCTATGACCTGTTGGCGTCCGAAGCCCGCCTCGCATCTTTCTGCGCCGTCGCCAAAGGCGATGTCCCGACCAGTCACTGGTTTCACCTGGGCCGGACGCTGACGCCGCTCGGGCGAATCCCGGCGCTGCAGTCCTGGTCGGGCTCGATGTTCGAGTATCTGATGCCCACGTTGTTGATGCATGAGCCGCCCAGCAGCCTGCTGCATCTTTCCAATCGCGCCGCGGTGCGCCGCCAAATCGACTATCTGTCGGATCGCGGCCTGCCCTGGGGCATTTCGGAATCGCAATACAATGCGCGCGACAGGGAGCAAAACTACCAGTACTCGGGCTTTGGCGTCCCCGATCTGGGTATCAAACGCGGCCTGGGCGAGAATATTGTTGTCGCGCCCTATGCCAGCGGATTGGCGGCGATGATCGCGCCCATCCCCGCGCGGCGCAACCTGGACCGGCTTGCCGCACTGGGCGCCCTGGGCGACTTCGGCTGGTACGAGGCGATCGATTATACCCCGGGCCGTCTGCCGGACGGTGCCGACCATGTCGTGATTAAGGCCTATATGGCCCATCACCAGGGCATGATGATTGTGGCGCTGGCGGACGTCCTGCATGACGGAAATTTACGCGAGCTGTTCCATGCCGAGCCGATGGTCCAGGCCACCGAATTGCTGTTGCAGGAGCGCATGCCACGCGATGTGGCCGTGGCGCGGCTGCCCCCGACTCTGACCACGGGCGCCATCACCCTGCACCAGCAGGGGCCGCGTCCGCCGCGCCGCTATGCCAATCCTGCGACGGCTCTGCCGCGAACCCATTTGCTGTCGAACCTACACTACAGCGTGATGATGACGGCGGCCGGCAGCGGCTGCAGCCGCTGGCAGGGCATCGCCATCAACCGCTGGCGCCCGGATGCGACCCAGGACCAGTGGGGCAGCTTCGTCTATCTGCGCGAACCGCGTACCGGCCAAATCTGGTCTGCGGGCTTCCAGCCGGTCTGCCGCCATGCGGACTCATATGAAGCGCAGTTCTCGGAAGACACGATACGGTTTGTGCGCGAGGACGGTTCACTCACCACTGCCACGGAAATCTGTGTGTCGCCGGAAGATGACTCCGAAGTGCGTCGCGTGACGGTGACGAACAATGGCAGCCGGCTACGCGAGATCGAGATCACCTCCTATATGGAGCTGGTGCTGGCGGATGCGCGGGACGATGCGGCGCACCCCGCCTTCTCCAAGTTGTTCGTGGAAACCGAATATGTCCGCGAGACTGGGGCACTGATCGCCCATCGCCGCAAGCGCGATCCGGGCGACCGCTCGATTTGGGTCGCGCATATGAGCGTGGTGGACGGCGAATCCGTCGGGGATGTCCAGTACGAGACCGACCGCTACAAATTCCTGATGCGGGGACGCAATGCGCGTGTCCCAGGTGCGCTGACCGAAGGCTGGCCGCTGTCCAACAGCGCCGGCCCCGTCCTGGATCCGTGCTTTGCCCTGCGCCGCCGGGTCGAGGTGCCACGGGGCAAAAGCGTCTCCGTCGCCTTCTGGACGCTGGCAGCCGACAGCCGCGAAAAGCTGCTGGACTTGATCGATCGTCATCACGACGGGACCGCCTTCGAGCGGGCAACGACGCTGGCCGCGACCTTCGCCCGATCACAGTTGCAGCATCTGGGCGTCGTGGGCGAGGAACCGCATCTGTTCCAGGCGCTGGCGAATGCGATCATTTTTCCCGATACGGCCTTCCGTGCGCGGCCCGAGGTTCTCACCCAGGCCTCGTCCGCGGCGGTGGCGCTGTGGCCGCTGGGGATATCCGGCGACCTGCCCATCGTGCTGGTGCGTGTTTCGGAGGAGGTACACGTCCCCCTGGTGCGGCAGATGCTGCGGGCCCGCGACTACTGGCGAGCCAAGGGGCTGGCCAGCGATCTGGTCATCCTGAATGAGAGGCCGGCGTCGTATGCCCAGGAGTTGCAAAAGACCCTGGACGGCATGGTGCACACCAATGAACGCGGGCCTGATGACGCATTGGGCCGGGTTGTGCTGGCCCGGGTCGACATGGTGGAGGCCGCCGGCATCCTGGCCCTGCGGGCTGCTGCTGCCGTGGAGATCAATGCCGCGCGTGGTGGCCTTGAAGACCTGCTTGCGCCCCTGCTGGCCGATGAACCGAACGCAAAGCCCAAGTCGCAGCCTGCAACTATGCCCACGCCGGCGAGCCAGCCCAACACCGCGATGCCGGCGCAGCTGCGCTACTTCAATGGTTTCGGTGGCTTTACCCAGGATGGTCGGGAATACGCCGTCGTCCTGCGGGGCGGCAATCCGACGCCGGCGCCCTGGATCAATGTCATCGCCAATCCCGATTTCGGCTTTCAGGTTTCGGCCGAAGGCGCAGGCTTCTGTTGGAGCGGCAACAGCCAGCAGAACCAGCTCACGCCCTGGTCCAATGACCCTGTCAGCAATGAAGCCGGCGATGCCGTGTATTTGCGCGACCTGGATACCGGCGAGGTCTGGTCGCCGCTGGCATCATCGGCGCCGGCGCAGGATTGCCTTTACACCTGCTGGCATGGCCAGGGGTACAGTCGCTTCGCGTGTACCGGGCGTGGCCTTGTGGTTGAAACCGTGCAGTTCGTGCCGCGCAACGGCAGCGTGCGCGTGACCCGGCTGACGGTACGCAATACCGGCACCAAGCCCCGACGGATCGCGGTCTATGCCTGTGCCCGCTGGGCGCTTGGCGCCGCGGGCGCGAGCACGGCCTTTGTGCAGACCTGGCAGGATGACGCCACCGGCGCGATTCTGGCACGCAATCCGGCAAGCGCGGATTTTGGTGGCCGGGTGGCGTTCCTGGACATGGGTGGGCGGCAAACCTCATTCACCTGCGACCGGCGGGAATTCCTGGGCCGCAATGGCGCTTCGAGTGCGCCGGCCGTGGTAGTTGCCGGCGCCGAACTGTCGGGGCGCATGGGACCAGGCCTAGATGCCTGTGCGGCGCTGCGCACCGTGATCGAGGTGGCGCCCGGCCAGCAGGACGATGTCATGACGATGCTGGGCCAGGGCACAGACCAGGCGGATGTCGCGGCCATGGTGGCGCGCGTCCGGGGCCAGGGGGCCGACGCGCTATTCACAGACGTCAAGAGCTTCTGGGACCAGACCCTGGGCGCGTTGGAAGTGAAAACACCTGACCCCGCGATGGACCTGATAGTCAATCGCTGGCTGCTTTACCAGACACTGTCCTGCCGGATGTGGGGCCGCGCCGGCTTCTATCAGGTCTCCGGTGCTTACGGCTTCCGCGACCAGCTGCAGGATTGCATGGCGGTGTGCCTCAGCCATCCCGAATTGGCGCGCCAGCAGATCCTGCGCGCCGCGAGCCGCCAGTTCGAAGAAGGGGATGTACAGCATTGGTGGCTGCCAGAAAGCGGCAAGGGCATCCGTACCCGTATCAGTGACGACAAAGCGTGGCTCGGCTATGTCACGGCCCACTATATAGAGACGACAGGCGACCAGGCGATCTTGGAGGAACTGCTACCGTTCCTGACCGCGCCGCCGGTGCCAGCAGACAGGCATGACGATTTTTCCAATCCCGGCGTGGCCGTCCAAGGTGCCAGCCTTTACGAACACTGTGCCCGGGCTTTGGACGCATCCCTGGCGCTGGGCGTGAACAACTTGCCGCTGATGGGTACTGGCGACTGGAACGACGGCATGAACCGCGTCGGCGAGGGCGGCAAGGGTGAAAGTGTGTGGCTGGGCTGGTTCCTGCACACCACCCTGGCGCGCTTCGTCAAGCTGGCCGAACTGCGCGGCGATGGCGAACGCGCGGCGCGCTGGTTGATCCACATGGACACTTTGCGCGGCGGGTTGGAAAATCATGCCTGGGACGGCGCCTGGTATCGCCGTGCTTTCTTCGACGACGGGTTTGCGCTGGGGTCTGCCGCAAACCGGGAATGTCGCATCGACTCCATTGCGCAATCCTGGGCCGTGATCTCCGGCGTGGCGCAGCATGATCGCGCGGTGCGGGCCATGGAAGCGGTCGACAAGTACCTCGTGCGTCCGGACGACAAGATCATGACGCTCTTCACACCCCCTTTTGTGTCGAGTGGTCACGATCCGGGTTACATAATGGGCTATCCCGCCGGCATCCGCGAAAATGGCGGCCAGTACACCCACGGCGTGCTGTGGGGCATCATTGCCCATTGCATGCTGGGCGACGGCGACAAGGCCGGCGAGCTGTTCGCCATGCTCAATCCGATCAACCACGCCCGGACCCGCGCCGAAGCCGAGCAATATCGGGTTGAGCCCTATGTGGTGAGCGGTGATGTCTATTCGGTACCGCCGCTGGCCGGACGTGGCGGCTGGAGCTGGTATTCCGGCTCGGCCGCCTGGATGTACCGGACCGCCGTGGAATACATGCTGGGCATCAAGCTGCGTGGCGACAGGCTGATCATCGATCCAGTGATTCCGCGCAGCTGGCCCGGATTTGAAGCCACTTTGCGTCACAAGGGCGTCGCCTACCGCATCGTGGTTGAGAATCCCGATGGGGTATGCCGGGGTGTCGCGGCGCTGGAAATCGATGGCGCCGCCGCATCACCGCAGGACGGCGTGACATTGGACGGCTCGGCAGCGCAACAGACGGTGCGTGTGACCCTGGGCATGATCGCAAACGGGAAGACACAATGACCGACGATGTGAAGCAGGATCCCAGGGCCGGAACGTTGGAGGATGAGAAGGACGTGCTGGACGTCGCCGCCTTGACGCGCGCCTTCTATGACAAGAAGCCCGATCCGTCGATCGCAAGCCAGCGCGTCTCGTTCGGCACATCCGGCCATCGCGGCAGTGCCTTCGACACGGCTTTCAACGAGGATCACATTGTTGCGATCACCCAGGCGATCTGCCGCTACCGCGCGGCCGCCGGCATCGACGGCCCGGTGTTCCTGGGCCGCGATACCCATGCCGTGTCCGAGCCGGCTTTTCACGTGGCGCTGGAGGTGTTGGCCGGCAACGGCGTCACCACCATGATCGACGCGGACGGCAGCTTCACGCCCACCCCCGTCATTTCGCACGCGATCCTTGGCTACAATCGTGGGCGCGAGCGCGGTCTTGCCGATGGCATCGTGATCACGCCTTCGCATAATCCGCCCCAGGATGGCGGCTTCAAATACAATCCGCCACACGGCGGTCCTGCCGAAAGCAGGATCACCGGGTGGATCGAAAAATGCGCCAACGACCTCTTGGCAAATCGGCTGGCCGGTGTCCAACGCCTGGGGCAGGTGCGGCTCGGCCCGCATCTGCCGCCGCAAGTCCAATCCCATGATTACCGAAAATCCTACATTTCCGACTTGGCGAGCGTGGTTGACCTGCCAAGGATTGCTGCTTCGGGACTTCGCATAGGCGTCGATCCCCTCGGTGGCGCCGCTGCCCTGTACTGGGAGCCACTGGCCCAGTATTTCGGCATCAACCTCAAGGTCACGGACGCCACCATCGATTCCACCTTCCGGCAGATTCCGCGGGACTGGGACGGCAACATCCGCATGGACTGTTCGTCCCGATTCCCCATGCAGCGGCTGCTCAAATGCAGGAATGATTTTGATATCGCTTTTGCTAACGACACCGATGCCGATCGGCATGGCATCGTGACCAGAGCGGGGTTGATGGCGCCCAACGATTACCTGGCGACCTGCATCCACTATCTGGGCCAGTCCCGCCCGGCGTTTGCCGGGCGCGATGTCGGCAAGACGGTGGTATCCAGCGCCATGATCGACCGCGCTGCACGCCAGCTGGAAGCAAAAGTCTTCGAGACGCCCGTCGGATTCAAATGGTTTGTGGAAGGCCTGCTGGCCGGCAAGCTGTTCTTTTCCGGTGAGGAAAGTGCCGGCTCATCATTTTTGCGGCGCACCGGCGAAACATGGACGACGGACAAGGACGGGCTTATCGCTGGCCTGCTGGCGGCAGAGATGACTGCCGCAACCGGAAAGACGCCGGATCAGCTTTTTGCGGAAGATCTCCAGCAGGACGGGAAGATGTTCTATGCCCGCATCGACAGCCCGGCGGATGCTCCCGTGCGGACCGCGCTCTCTCAGGTGGACCTGAGGTCGGTCCCCGATACCGTTGCTGGCTTTACCGTAATTGCCAAACAGGTCGATGCGCCGGGAAATGGCGCCGCGATCGGCGGAATTCGTGTGCAAACGGAAAAGGGCTGGTTTGCGGCAAGGCCCTCCGGCACGGAAGACATCGTGAAGCTCTATGCGGAAAGCTTCAAGAGTCAGAACCATCTGGCGGAAATCCAGCGCGCCGCAAAATCGATATTGAAGTTATAATGTGCCGCGCTCGGCTGGGAGAGGCGCATGGCTGAGCTTTTCGCCCTACTTACCGTGAGCTGAAGTAGCCTTTTGTCTTTTCCGGGTCACTCCAGGTGCCGCCATGGGTGCCGCTAGGAATGACCCCCGCTGATTGCCCATAATCGGCCCCTATCCGCGGCCCAGGCAGGCGCGCAGTCTTATTTGTGCAGCAGCGCCACGGCGACATTGCTCAGCCCTGCCACCACCGCCGCCCAGAAGGCCGGGCTTTCCAGCACTTTCCGCCATGTCTGCGCCTTTCTCATTATAGGACTATGATCCTATAATGATGGCCGAGTCAAAGAGGAAATCTCTTCTTTGCATCAGCTGTCGGCCGCAGATAAGGCCGGGGCATTTGGCTTTCCGGATGCTCGCTCATTTTTCCTGAAATCCAAGATCAGTTGTCCGGGAGACCGGTATGCGAGGACTGCGTGCACCCCTGGCAGTCCGGATAAAACCGGTCTCAAATCTTGGCCGATTTTTCTTGGAGGCTCTCGAGTTTTTCCTGGGAGTTGGTGAGGGGCTGGCAGGAGACCGGCGCGCTGGGACTGCCTGCACCACCAACCATTAAATGACTTGGGCGGCCTGACCGAAATGGGAGGCACGCCCATATGGGGTGATGTGCAGGACATTGTCCTCCCCTGATGGAACGAAGTATCGG
>FTDB01001584.1_pt1 | contig 14874 bp, 17 predicted proteins | sample 1639741 | NCBI WGS metagenome assembly FTDB01 (sample SAMEA3914869, study PRJEB12502) | metagenome | biome: forest; material: soil | place: USA | collected 2012-03-12 | depth 0.1 m | reverse complement strand
GCCCTGGATCGAGACCTGGACCTTCATCTTGCTGTCCTTGATCTCCTTGGTGATGGTCTTGCCCACCTCGCGGTCGATGCCTTGCTTCACCGTCACCACCTGACGGACCGCGTCGCCGGCGGCGCGTTCCTGGGTCTTGAAATCGAGCGCCTTGGTGTCGAGATTGCGCCGCGTGAAATAGACCTTCATCAGATCCTGCATCTGCTTGAGCTTGGGCTCGTCGTCGGCCAGCAGGGTGATGTCGTTCTCCTTGCGCTCGATCGTGCATTTCGAGCCCTTGAAGTCGAAGCGCTGGGCGATCTCGCGGCGGATGCCGTCGAGCGCGTTATCGACTTCGGCGATGTCGGTTTTCGAGACGATGTCGAAAGAAGGCATGGATAACTCCGAAAATTCTCAAGCGGGCACGGTGCAGATGGCGGAAATCTTGTTGCCGACCGGATCGCGCACATAGGCGATATAGATGTCCGGACCATAATCGCGCAAGCCCGGTTTGCCCTCGCAAGACCCGCCGAGCGACAGCGCCGCGGCATGGAATTCATCGACGGCGGCGCGCGAGGGCGCGGTGAAACCGACCATGATGCCGTTGCCGCAGCGGGCCGACTGCTTGTCGTAGGGATGCATGACCCAGAGAACCGGCTGATCCTCGTCACCGACGCGGTAACCGGCGGAATTGTCGCCGGTATAAAAGCGCACCGCCCCGAGCGGACCCAGCACGGCGTCGTAGAAATCGATCGATTTGGCCATATCGGCGGCGCCGACGGTCGCGTAAGCAAGCATGGTTGGTTTCTCCCTATTTACCTTGGCCCAGACGGGCGATCAGGATCGCGGCGCGCTCGGCTTGCGGATCGAGGCTGGTGAGGTCGGCCGTCTCGCCGACCGCATGCGAGCCCTTGCCGGCCAGCCCCATCCCGACCAGGCCGGGCAGATCCTTGGCGACGAAGGCGATGTCGCCCGCACCGCGCGCGTCCGGATTGCCTTCGACCAACGTGCCGAGGCCGAGATCGCCATTGATCTTGTTCAGTTTGTCGAACAGCGCCTGGCTGGCATCGCTCGGCGCCATCGCCGGATAGCCGTCCTCGAAGGCGATCTTGGCATCGGTCTTGTCGAGATGATGCGAGACGATGTCCTGCATCTTCTTTTTCACCCGCTCGGTCTGTTCATTCGACAGCGTGCGGATATCGCCGGCGGCGAAGGCCTGGGCGGCGATGATATTGTCCTTGCCGGAAACCGTCGCATGGGTGCCCAGGGCATCCGGCTCGGCGGTGGTGCCGCCGGCCATCAGGCTGGTGTTGTAGGTGAGATGCGGCTCGGCGAGCTGCAGGCGGAATTCGTCGACGATGCGCGCCACCTCATAGACGGCGCCATAACCGCCGCCCAGGCCCACGCCCGAGGAATGACCGGATTGGCCGGTCGCGGTCAGTTTCCAGGAGCCTGCGCTGCGCCGCCCGATATGGATGGTGTCCTTGTCGTCCTGGCGCGACATGTTCTCGAAATCGAGGGCCAGATCATGGGTCTTGCCGGCAGCGATCAGATCGCGGCGCGCGGTCGAGAGCGGCTGCCCCGGCCGTTCCTCGTCGCCCGACATGAAGACGGTGACGTTGGCTTTGTCGAGCAGGCCGGCCTCCTTCAAGGCATGCAGCGCATCGAGGATCACCACTACGCCGCCCTTGATGTCGTTGACACCCGGACCTTCGACCATGTCGCCCTTGCGGGTCATGGTCTGGAACGGGCTTTCCGGCTCGAACACGGTGTCGAGATGGGCGATCAGGAGGATCTTCTTGCCCTTGCCGCCCTGATGCTCGGCGACGAGATGGCCGGCGCGGCCGATCTCGCTCATCGGGATCCAGCGGGTCTTGAGGCCGAGGGCTTCGAATTCCGGCTTCAGCATGTCGGCGATCCTGGTGACGCCGGCGATGTTCAGGGTGCCGCTATTGACGTTGACCAGCTTCTCCAGGAGCGCGACCGATTGGTCGTGATGCCCCTTCACCGAAGCGACGATCTTCTGTTCATCGCCCGACAGGCTGTCCGCCATCGCCGGCAATCCGACGGAGAGGGCCAGCAGCGCCGCGGCGCCGATCATTCCACGCATGGTTCGTTCCTCACTGCTTTTGCTGGGCGAGCCAGCGATCGATTTCGGGCAGCATCCGGGTCGCGATCCGGCGGTTCTGGCGGATCGAACCCAAGGCGCCGGCAAACGGACGGCGGGCCGAGTCGGGCACCGCGCGCGCTTCATAAGCTTCTACCGCGGCGATGCGGGCCTCCTGAGCCGAATGGCCGGCGAGCCCGGCGGCGATGAGCCAGCGCGTCTGCTTTTCGAAGGGCGGATCGGCCGCATCGAAGCGCGCGATCACGATGTCCCACATCAGATCGGGATGGTTGAAGCCCAAAACCGAGATCAGGGACGGGCCCGAGCCCGCCGGGACCTCGGCGCCCATCGCGATGTCGCCCATGCGGCGCGCGAGGTCGGGATTCTGCACCTCGGCCAGGGCTTCGAAGACATGCTTCTTTTCCAGCGGATCCTTGGTCGCGCGGGCCTTGGCCAGCAGCTGGTCGAAAGTGGCCGCATCGGCTTGGGCGGCCAGGACCGTCAGCGCCACACGTTGCTCGGCGGGCGAGCCGCCCGGCGCGGCCCATGTCTTGCGCGCCCAGGCCATGCTGTCCGGATCGCCGAACTTGCCCTGTAATGTCATCAGCAGACCGCGCACGGTCTCGATATTGCCGTCCTCGCCCGGCTTGCCCGACGTGCCGAGACGCTGCGACAGCGGATGCAGCACCGCCAGCGCGAAGCGGCGGAAAGCATCGCGCGCCGGCCCCTCGCCATAGCGATGGTCGATCCTGATGAGCTGTGTGAGAACGGTCTGCCAGACGATGGGATCGGCATCCGCCGGCATCGCCTTGATCAGCGTCAGCGTGTCGGTGACCGGCCCATAGCCGGCCAGGCCCAGCGCCATCGTATCGGTCAGCAAGCCCAGTTGATCGGCCGGCCCCAGCGCCGCCATCTTCGCGGCCAGCCCGTCGATCATGGTGGAGGGGTAAAGCACGCGGGCATAGCCGGTCTGGCCGGCATTGACCAGCACCGGCGGCGGGGCGCCGACCGCGACCGGGCCGTTCACCAGCACGCTCTTCGATTCGCCCCCCACCGTCGCCACGGTGATCGGCAGGCGCCAGCTTTGCGGCGGCAGCGATTTGACGGTGTCGGGATCGGCGGCGAAGCGACCTTCGGTCAACGACACGCCGTCCTTGCCGGCGTCGACCTTCAGCAGCGGCACGCCCTCCTGACGGGTGAGGTCCTGCTCGATGTCGAGGATCGGCTTGCCGGCCTTCTCCTGCATCAGACCCCACAGATCGCTGTCGATGGTGTTGCCGAAGGCATGGGCCTTCATATAGCCGCGCACGCCGTCGCGGAAATTGTCGCGACCGACATAGGCATTGATCATGGTGATGATCGCCGCCCCCTTATTGTAGGTGATGGCGTCGAAGGCCTGGCTGGCCTGCTCGGTGGTCAGGATCTTCTGCACGACCGGATGGGTCGAGGGGATCGCGTCGAGCTGCTTGCCGTCCTCGAAGATCGACAAGGCGCGCAAGCCGACGCGCCAATCGGGATGAAGATCGTCCGCCGCATAGGACTGCATCCAGCGGGCAAAGCCTTCATTCAGCCAGAGATCGTCCCACCATTGCATGGTGACCAGATCGCCGAACCATTGATGCGCCATCTCATGCGCGACCACCTGGAAGACCAGCTTGCGGTCGGCTTCCGTCGACGCTTTGGGATCGAAGAGAAGATGCTGCTGCGAATAGAAGATCGCACCCCAATTCTCCATCGAGCCACCCTCGATCTCGCCGGGCGCGGCGATCAGATCGAGCTTGGGCAAGGGATAAGGCACGCCGAAATAGTCGTTATAGTAATGAAGGATCCGCCCGGCCTCTTCGAGCGCGTACGCGCCCTTGGCCTCGTCGCCCTTCTTCACCACCACGCCGACATCGACGCCATCGACGCTTTGATGCTGACGCTCATAATCGCCGATGCCGAGGAACAGCAGATAGGTCGACATCTTCGGCGAGACGGCGAAATGCACCCGCTGCATCGTCGGCGACAGAGAAGCAACCGAGGCGACCGGCATGTTCGACAGGGCCATCCGATCCTTGGGCGCATCGACGGCGACGGCGAAGGTCGCCTTCAAGCCCGGCTCGTCCCAGCAGGGCAGCAATTTGCGCGCTTCGGAGGGTTCGAAATTGGTGGCCAGCGTGCGGCGCGGACCGTCCGGGCCGTCATAATCCATGGCGAAGAAGCCGAGCGTCGCCTGGCCGATCCTGCCGTGATAGGCGATGGTCAGCACATGGCGTCCGGCCGCGACCGGCTTGGCGAAATGCAGCGTGAGCCGGCCCAGCTTCTCGTCGACCGAAACCTTTGCCGCGGCTTTCTCGATCGCGGCCTTGTCGATGTCGAGGCCGACCCCGTTCAGCGTGATGTCGCCGGCCGGCGCCGCGACATCCAGCGCGATCGCGACTTTGCCGGTAAAAGTCAGCGCCTTGGCATCGGGCGAAATCAGCAGATCGTAATGGGTGGGCACGACCCCGGCGGGCAGCACCTCCTTCTCTTGCGCCAAGGCCGGCAAGGCGACGAGCAGCAGGGTGACCGCGAAGAGCTTGAGCATGGGGTATCCCGACAGAAGAATCCTGCCGTCAGAATGACATAGCCAGCGCGTTGAAGGAAATCGCGATCCGGGGGATGTCGTTGCCATGCGGCTCGACATGATGTTCGAGCCAATTGGGGAACAGCACGGCGAGCCCCGCCTCGGGCGTCATCTGCACGTCGCTGTGGCCGTTGGCCGCCGCCCCCTTGAAGGGCGAATTGATCACACCGAAGCGCGGATCGTGAAAGACGATGCTGCCCGAGCCAGGCGGCACCTGCAGATAGAAAACGCCCGACAGCAGGCAGCCATCATGGATATGGGGGAAATTGAAGCCGCCGCGATCATGGATGTTGATCCAGGATTCCAGGCTATAGGCCGGCTGAGGAACACCCATCTCGCGAAAGGCATAGTCGCAGGCGATTTTCAGCCCCTGATGGAGATCGCCGAAGATCGGCTGGTCGAGAATGGCCTTGTCGGCGCTGTTCCAGCCCATCCGATTGGACCGCCCGGCCGGCGCCGGCGAGGCGGCGCGCTGCGCCAGGACGGCGTTCACCCACTCGCCGAAACGCGGTGCCAGGGCGCCGAGGCGGACTTGCCAGAGGCGGGTCGGAAACAGCGTGACAGGGTCGATCTGCAGCGTCCTCGACATGATTTCAGCTCTTCGGCTGGACCCGGTTGGAGTGGAAGAAGCTCAGTTTCCACTGGCCGTCGCGCCAGGTGAAGACGCCCGATTCCTGCCAGCTCATCGGCTGGGATCCGCCGGCATCGCCGACCGAGCCGTTATTCATCTGACTGAACCAGGCGGTGGCGCAATCGGCCTGGACATTGATCTCGTCGAGATGCCAGACGATGCGAATGCCGGTGTGGTGCGCTTTTTCCAGCATCTCGAACAGCGCATTGCCGTCGAGGCGCTGATTGGCGTCATAGGCATAGAAGGAACGGTCGATGATCTGCGACCAGACCCGGCGATCGTCGCGGGCCAGCCCGTCGAAGAAGGCCTGCAGCAGGATCGGGATCTGGGCTTCGCTGCCCTTCGGTGCGCAGGCTTGCGCCCATCCGCTTTGGGGAGCGAGCAGGAACGCCGCCGTCAGGGCAGCGAGAAAAAAGCGCTTCGTCATGAAACCTCCAAGGGCCATGACGAAGCGCTACAGCAGTTAGTGGCAGCTTTCCAGCGAAAAGGAGGCGCCCAGATTGCTGCGGATCCGGTTGTCGGAGACCGACTCGGCGGTGATGGAGGAACCCAGAGCCGATTTGCCTTCGATATGCTCGACCTTGCACAGCGCGATCGAAGCGCCGGTGTTGGCGTCGATGGTGACGTCGCCGACGTCGAACCGCTTGCCCTTGACGGGAGCGAGACGCGCGCCGGTATTGGCGTCGATGCTGGCGCGGCCGGTATGGCCGGCGATGTCCATCACGGCACCCGTCGACAGCGCGATGGCGATATGGTCGGTCGAGACGGCGCAGGCATCGACGGTCGCGCCGACGCCGGTATTGGCGTCGATCTTGGTCAGCGGGTTGGGCGCGGTCAGCTCGATGGTCACCGTGTCATGTTTGCTCAAAACGACATTGTTGCCGCGGCGGATCTTCAAGGTGCCGCCTTCGACGGTGGTCTTAAGATCGGCCAGATCGACGGCGCTGCCGTCCAGCACCACCTTGGCCTCGGCGCCGCAGCCGATATGGATTTCGATGCCGTGGGACACTTCCAGCTTGTCGAAGGCGCTCAGCGAGCGGGTTTCGCCGGCGAAGGCGGCCGAGCCGCACAACAGCGCGCCGGCCACCAGAATATTGATCATTTCACGCATGATGACTTCCTTTCGATCCCTTAGCAGGCCCTTCTATTCATGCGGCGTGCCAATGCCGGTTTCCCGCCATTTCCCGCACGAAGTGCAGCGGATGCTTAGCGGAATTCGTCACTCCTTGGCGAAAATCCTCATCGAGGCTCCCAATCGGGCGGCGCCATCTCGAAGCCGGCGAAGTCGAAAGCCGGCGATACGGTGCAGCCGACCAGAGTCCAGGCCCCGAGGCTTTCGGCCGCCTGCCAATGATGCGCCGGCACCACCGCCTGCGGCCGCTGCCCCGCGGCGAGATCGATGCCCAGGAGCGCTGACGTCACGCCGGCGCCGTCGGCCGAGATATCGAGCCGCAACGGCGCCCCGGCATAGAAATGCCAAGCCTCGGCCGCGTCGACCCGATGCCAGTGCGAACGCTCGCCGGCCCGCAGCAGAAAATAGATCGCCGTACCGGCCGCCCGTTCGCCGGGATCGGCCGGAGCGCGCCAGGTCTCGGCATAGTGGCCGCCTTCCGGATGCGGCTTCAGATCGAGCAGGCGAATGATCTCTTCAGCATTCATGGCAAGGATCCTATCACCGGCAATTCCTGCCGCAAAATCTCGCCGACGGCAGAAATCGCCCGGTTATCGAAACTGAACACCCTTGAAATTCCACGATAAATTGATCTTCGCCGAAGGCACGGTTCTTGCTTGGTTTCGGTAAACTTAAGCAGGAGATGCATCGTGGCTCTCAGCAGCATCACCAACAACCCTCTTTTGCAGCAGCAGGCTTTGCAGTCGCAGCTGACGCCGGCTCAGCAAGCCGCCAGCACGACGACCCCCACGGATACGGCCGCGCCGACAGCGCCGACAGCCACGGTCAATCCGGCGGCGGCGCTCGTCAGCGGCAATGCCGCGCTGACCAGCGATCTGCTGTCGGTGCTGCTCAACGAACAACAGAGCAGTACCTCGAGCGGCGGCAATAGCGGCACGACTTTGGCCGGCATTCTCAATCAGCAGGATATCGCCGATCAGAACGGGAGCGCCGCCGACACGCAGCAAGATCCGCAGGTCAGCCTGCTCTCCGACATCGATGCCGCCGCCGTGGCGCAATCGGCAAGCTCGACCGACAATGTGCTGTCCGGCTTGCAGGACCTGCTCGCCCAGCTTTCCGTTTGACGGTAGCGCGGGGGCGCAAAAAGTCGCATCCTGACGCCCTCTAGCGAGGGAAGTCCATGCCGACCCATGCCCCATCGCGCCGCACCTTGCTCAAGGCCGGCGCCGCCACGGTGATCGCCGCTCTGATGCCGAAATCCTTGTCTGCCGCAACCCCAGCCGCGCCGGCGAAACCGCCGGTAGCCCGCGTCGCCCCCGTCACCGACGATTATTGGGGCACCAAACTCACCGATCCCTATCGCTGGATGGAGGATCCGAAAGATCCCGACTGGCTGCCCTTCCTCAAGGGCCAGAACGCCCATACCCGCCAGATCCTCGATCATCTGCCCGGACATGCGAGCCTGAAGAAGCGTGTCTCGTCGCTGACCGGCGACGCCGCCGCGACCCGGGGCATCGAAGCGGCGGACGGCAAGCTTTTCTATGAGCAGCGTCCGGTGGGCTCCGACAATTTCAAGCTGTTCGTGAAGGATGGCGACGACGCCCCCCGCGTTCTGATCGACCCCACCAAACTCGGCAAGGGCAGCGCCCATGTCTCGCTCGATTGGTGGCGGGTGTCGTGGGACGGCGCGCATATCGCCTATGGCCTGTCGCCCTCGGGCTCGGAAGCTTCGGTGCTGCATGTGATGGTGGTGGCCACCGGCGAGGTGCTACCCGAGCGGATCGAAATGACCGATTTCGGCGATCCTTCCTGGCTGCCCGACAATAGCGGCTTCTTCTATAATCAGCTGACCGGCAAGCGCGGCACGCCGACCCTCTATGCCGACAGCCAGGCCCGCCTGCACAAGCTCGGCACCGACCCCAAGAACGATCCGGTACTGCTCAAGCGCGGCCAATATCCCGGCGTCGGCATGAAGGAACTGCAGATCCCCGGCCTGGTCGCCACGGCCAAGTCGCCGGTGGTGCTGGCGATCATCCACGACATCATGCCGGAATCGGCGATCTATAGCGCCGCCCTGGCCGATCTGCTCGCGGGCCAACCGGTCTGGCGCAAGGTCTGCGATTTCGACGACGTCATCACCGACATCGCATTGCTCGGCGACGATCTCTATCTGCTCGACACCAAGACTGCCCGGCGCGGGCGGTTGCTGAAGACCTCGGCCTCGGCGCCGCAGCTGGCCTCGGCCTCGCCGGTGCTGCCCGAGGAGCAGGCGGTGATGGAAGCGCTGCATGCCACGCGCGACGCCATCCTCGTCACCTTCGAGGATGGCGGATTGCAGCGGTTGAAGCGAGTCGGCCGCGACGGGCGTGCCGAGGAGATCGCCCTGCCCTTCGAGGGTGCGGTGCGCGGCGTCTATTCCTCGCCGGATCAGGACGGCGCCTATCTCAATCTGACCAGCTGGCTGGAGCCCTCCGGTGTCTGGCGTCTGGCCGCCGACGGCTCGGTCACCGATACCGGCCTCAATCCGAAACCGCCGATCGACCTCACCCCTTACGAGGCCAGGCGCGGCTTTGCCATCGCCCATGACGGCACGCGCATTCCCTATTCGCTGATCTCGAAAAAGGGCGCGCCGCATAACGGCACCACGCCGACTTTGGTGACGGCGTACGGCGCCTATCAGCTCTCGCTGAGCCCCGGCTTCTCGCCGCAGATCCTCGCCCTCCTCGATGAAGGGGCCGTCTATGTCGTCGCCCATGTGCGGGGCGGCGGCGAATATGGCCGCGACTGGCACAAGGGCGGGCAGAAAGCGACCAAGCCCAATACCTGGCGCGATCTGATCTCGGTCTGCGAAACGCTGATCATGGACCGCCTGACCAGCCCACGGCACCTCGCCATTCTCGGCACCTCGGCGGGCGGCATCACGGTCGGGCGCGCCCTGACCGAACGGCCCGATCTGTTCGCCGCCGTGATCGACAATGTCGGCTGGACCAACCCGCTGCGCTATGTCGCCGAGCAGAATGTCTCCGACATCGAGGAATGGGGGCCGATGGTCGATGAACCCAGCTTCAAGATCATGCGCGAGATGGATGCCTATCAATCGGTCAAGGACGGCACGAAATATCCGGCCGTCCTGTGCGTGACCGGCGCCACCGATCCGCGCGTCGCCCCCTGGCATGTGGCGAAATTCGCCGCGCGCCTGCAAGCGGCCAGCACCAGCGGCAAGCCGGTCCTGCTGAGGGTCGATTTCGATGCCGGCCATGGCGTCGGCTCGACCCGGTCGCAATCGGATGCGCTGGCCGCCGACATGTACGGCTTCGTGCTGTGGCAGACCGGTGTGTCCGCCTTCCAGCCCAAGAAGAAATGATGCGCCGTCTCTTAGCAGCGTTCCTCCTGGCGGCGGCGATATCGGTTCGTGCCGAAGAGGCACAGCTGTCGGCCCCGCCGCTCGACGAGATGGCGAATGCCATCAAGGACGGCAAATTCGGGCCGATCGGCAGCGTGCTGATCGCCCGTCACGGCAAGCCGGTCTATCAGGGCTATTTCTCGGGCGACGCCGACACGCTGCGCGACACCCGTTCGGCCACCAAGACCGTCACCGGAATGCTGGTCGGCATCGCGCTCGACCGGCATCTCTTGAAAAGCGTCGATACCAGGATCCTGTCGCTGCTGCCCGAGCGCGGCCGCCAGTTGCAGAACCGCGACAAGCGCAAATTCGCCATCACGGTCGAGGACTTCCTCACCATGTCCTCGCCGCTCGAATGCGACGACTGGAACGATGCGTCGCGCGGCAATGAAGAACGCATGTATCTGATCGAGGATTGGACGCGCTTCATCCTGGAATTGCCGATCCGCGGCCGCATGCATCTGGGCGAGACCGAAGCCGGACCGGAGTATGGCCGCTTCTTCAGCTATTGCACCGGCGGCGTCTTCGTCCTGAGCGAGGTCCTGCAGAAGGCCACCGGCCAGCGCACCGACCGTTTCGCCGACCAGGCTTTGTTCGGACCGCTCGGCATCACCCATGCCGATTGGGTCTTCTCGCCGCTCGGCATGCCGCAGACCGGCGGTGGCTTGCGTCTTGCCTCGGGCGATCTTCTGAAGCTGGCGCAGCTTTATCTCGATGGCGGGCGCTGGAACGGCAAGCAGATCGTCAGCGAGGAATGGGTCGCGTCCTCGATCGCGCCGCATGCGCGCATCGACGACAAGACCACTTATGGCTATCTCTGGTGGCGCAAGGATTTCCAGGCCGGCGGCAAATCCTATCCCGGCTATTTCATGTCGGGCAATGGCGGCAACAAGGTCGTGGTGATCCCGTCGCTGGACGTGGCGGCGGTGATCACCAGCACCAATTACGGCACCCGCGGCATGCATGACCTGACCGAGACCATCCTGACCCGCTATGTCATTCCGGCGGTCGGAGAGACGGCGCCGTGAGGATCGCCGAGATCGCCTTGCCGCGCGAGGCGCCGGACAAACCGGCTTTCGGCGCGCCCTGCAATGGCTGCGGTGTCTGCTGTGTCGCGGAGCTCTGCCCGCTCGGCCGCGTGGTCCATCGCCGCAAGGCCGGACCCTGCCCGTCGCTGGTCTGGAAGCCGCAGGAGAAGCGGCATGTCTGCGGCCTGGCGACCGGTCCGCTCTCTTTTCTCACCCGCCGCTGGATCGCGGCAGGCATCGGCTGCGATTCCGATGCCACGGTCGAGGAGGCCTGACCATGGAGACCCTTCTGCTCGGCGCCATCGCTATTTTGCTGTTGCTGATCGCCCTCTCGCCGGCCATCAAACGGGCTTTGCTGGCCCGCATCGGATGCGGCGAAAGTTTCGAGCCCAAGGATCCTCCGCCCGCGCCATGAAGACACCGATCCGTCCCCATCCCAATCTCAAGGTCAGCGTCACCCAGATCGGCGCCGAGCGCGCCCCCGTCATGGTGGTCGACAATTTCATCTCCAATGCCGAGGAGCTGATCGAGGACGCCGCCACCGAGCATCCCTTCAAGCCCTTCGCGCTTTATTATCCCGGCGTCCGCTCGCCGGTGCCGTCGATGTATTCGCTGGCGGTCTATCAGATCCTGCTCGACCCCATCCGCAAGATCTTCGGGCTGGAGGGGCTCGATGTCGTGATGTCCGACAGCGATTTCCGCATGGTGACGAAGCGCCCCGACGGGCTGCATCCGCGCCAGATGGTGCCGCATTACGACATCGCCGATCCGAATGTGATCGTCGTTCTGCATTATCTGGCGCGCACGCCTCTGGGCGGCACCTCGATGTATAAGCATCGCCGCACCGGGTTCGAGCGCATCGCCGGCAACCGCGTCGATGTCTTCGAAAACGCCATTGCCGCGGAATTGAAGACCTTTACGCCTGACGGCTTCGTCTCCGGCGACAATGATCTGTTCGAGCGGATCGCCAGTTTTCCGGGTGTGTTCAACCGGGCGCTGATCTATCGGGGCATCAGCCTGCATGCCGGCGACATCGCCACCGATTTCCCCTTCGACCCCGATCCGCGTACCGGCCGCCTTACCGCGAACACCGTGTTCTTCTTCGGCCCGCCGATGCCGTCCCTGGTGGCTCGATGACGGCACGCCGGGGAGCGAGCCCGGATTGGCGGCGGATATTTCTCTATGGCCTGGCCTTGGCCGTGGGCACCTTCGCGCTGCAATGGCTGGATGCCAAATATCTGGCCCGCGCCTATAGCGGCGAACTTTATATCGGCCTGATCGCGTTCGGCTTTCTCGCCCTCGGGCTCTTCCTCGGCCATCGCCTGCTCGGCGCCACGGCACCCGCCGCCCCTTTCGACGGCAACCCGGCGGCGCGCGCGGCGCTCGGCATCACCGAGCGGGAAAGCGCCGTGCTGATGGAGATCGCCGCCGGTCATTCCGGCAAGGAAATCGCGCGCAATCTCGGCCTGTCGCCCAATACGGTGAAGAGCCATACGATGCGTCTTTATGAAAAACTCGAGGTCGGCCGGCGGACCGAAGCCGTGCGCAAAGCGCGCGAGCTCGGGCTGCTCCCTTGAGGTCATTTGTCGCTTTTCACCCTTTTGGGCGATTGCCCGAGGCGCTTTTTCACCCGCTTGATGCGGCCAGGTTCATCCGATTGGGGGCTCGAACATGTTGAAGCTTTGCCTGTTGTTCGGAAGCATCGCCGGCGTCGTGGTCGGCGGATCGCTGTTCACCATCACCACGGCAAATGTCGGCACCGCCTATGGCATGCTGATCGGCTATCTGACCATGCTGATCGCGCTGTCGGCGGTCTTCGTCGCCATCAAGCGGCACCGCGACCAGAGCCTGGGCGGCGTGATCCGCTTCTGGCCCGCTTTGGCGCTGGGCCTGGGGATCAGCGCGATCGCCGGCTTTTTCTATGTCGCGGCATGGGAGGCGGCGCTGGCGGTGACGCATATGGATTTCGCCGATGTCTACGCCAAGGCGCAGATCGCCCAGAAAACCGCTTCCGGCGCCAGCGAGGCGGAATTGCAGCGCCTGTCGGCCGAAATGGATGAGTTCCGCGTCAATTATTCGAAACCGCTCTATCGCCTGGCGATGACTTTCATGGAGATCTTTCCCGTGGGTATTCTCGTTTCTCTGATTTCTGCCGGTCTGCTGCGCAACAGCCGCTTCCTGCCGGCGCGCAAGCTCGCTCTCGCGATCCCGCTGCTCTTCGCCTCGATGGCCGGCTTCGCCGATACGCCCGCGACGAAGATCCTCTCTGTCGGCTCGGTCTCGCTCAATCCTTGCCAGGAGGCCAAGGTGCTGGCCGAGTGGTATGCCAAGCTCGGCATCGAGACCAAGGAGATCCAGGGCGGCTTCTACAAGCAGATCGACACCGCCGCCGGCCCGCTCTTCTTCGGCATTCACCCGAAGAAGGCGAAGAGTTGCGGCGGCAATGTCGCCTTCGTCTTCCGCGTCGAGGACTATGCGGGGAGCGTGTCAGCCGCCAAAGCCAAGGGTGTCTCCCCCGAATCCACCGAGAAGGACGAGCAGGGTCAGTTCGCCCATTTCCGTGATCCGGACGGCAATGAAGTCACCCTCTGGGGCAATTAACCGAACTGGCCGCTGCGGATGAAGAGGCCGACCGTCAGGCACACGCCGAGAAAGACGACGAAGCCTCGGACCAGCTTTTCGTTGGCCCGCCGCAGCGCCAGCGCCCCGAGATAGCCGCCGATCATGGCGCCTGCGCAGCACACCCCGACCCGCAGCCAGGGAATCTCGGGCTGGAACAGGAAGATCGCCACGGCGCCGGCATTCATCACGCCGGCCAGCACATTCTTGGTCGCACCCGCCGCCCGCATGGCAAGCCCGGCGGCGGTCAGCGCCGCCAGCATCAGAAAGCCGATGCCGCCGCCGAAATAGCCGCCATAGATCGCGATCATGAATTGCACCATGGCGGCGACCGGCTTGCTGAGCTTGGCTCCCTCGCCTTCCGTCACCTTGCGAAAGAAGCTGCCATAGGCGAACAGGGAGGTGGCGAACAGCACCAGCCAGGGCACCAGATGCTCGAAGAAGCTCGATGGCGTCAGCAGAAGAAGGACCGCGCCGATCGCCCCGCCCGCCAGGCTGATGATCGTCAAGGCCATGAAGCTGAGACCGGCGGCGCCGCTGACCTGGCTTCGCCCGACCCACCCGGTCGTCACCTGGGCCGGAAACAAGGCCAAGGTCGAGGCGATGTTGGCGCTGCGTGCGTCGAGGCCTGTCAGCATCAGGGCCGGCAGGGTGACGAAGGAACCGCCGCCGGCAAGGGCATTCTGCATCCCCGCCCACAGAGCCGCGGCGAACAGAATCATCAAAGGCAATGACAAGACCCAAGCCCCCTCAGCAGATCGATAGACAGACCATCCACCCTTTTGCGAGCATATGGGGATGGACCCGTTCAAACCCTATACACCGACCAAGCGCCCGGCGCAGGTGCCAAAAATCGCTAGCCTCGAGGATGCCCAGGCCGTCGCCCTGCAGGCGATCGCCTTCATCGCCGGCGACGAGGAGCTGCTGCCCCGCTTCGTCGGCCTGACCGGCTGCGGCCAGGACGAGATCAGAGGCCGCATCGGCGAGGACTCCTTTCTCGGCGGCGTGCTGGATTTCATCCTCGGCGACGAGGCGACCTTGCTCGCCTTCGCCGAGGCCTCCGGCCTCTCACCCGAAGCTCCGATGGCGGCCCGAGCCCGGCTTCCTTGAAACGACCCCAACCCAGGCGGCGCCCCCCTGCGCGCCGCAAGAAGAAACCGCGCCGCTTCGACAGACTTCGCCGGATCGTCAGTGCCACACCGCCGGCCATTCGCACCATGATCGTGGTGATCGTGGCGGCCGGCCTCTTCCTGCTCGCCAATCTCATCTATCACGTGATCCGCAAGCCGACCGAAATGCTCTATCCGGTCAGCGGCGTTCTCAAGAAAAGTCCGGCGGAGACCTGGCGCGAATATGGGCCGTTGTTC
>FTDB01002827.1_pt1 | contig 14994 bp, 13 predicted proteins | sample 1639741 | NCBI WGS metagenome assembly FTDB01 (sample SAMEA3914869, study PRJEB12502) | metagenome | biome: forest; material: soil | place: USA | collected 2012-03-12 | depth 0.1 m | reverse complement strand
GTCTGCGGCCACCGCCTGTCGGCGGCCTATTTCTTTCCGGACTATATGGAGTTCACCAAGCGGCTCGACGAGGCCGACTTCATCGTCGCCTTCACCCAGGGCAATTGTCAGCGTCATTTCGAGGGACGCCAGATCATTACCGTGGAACGTTTCGGGGTGGCGCTGTCGGTCGTGAAGGACCGTCGTTATTTGAAGAATCGAACCAAATGAACTGGCCCGCTTTCGCTCCTTTCGTTCTGCTGAGTATCTCGAACGTCTTCATGACATTCGCCTGGTACGGGCAGCTGAAATTTCCCCAGACGACCTTGTGGCGGGTGGTGCTGATCAGCTGGGGCATCGCTTTCTTCGAATATTGTTTCGCGGTGCCGGCCAATCGTATCGGCCATCAGGTCTATTCGGCCGCACAGCTCAAGATCACCCAGGAAGTCATCACGCTTCTGGTCTTCGGCGTGTTCTCGGTTCTCTATCTGGGCGAAGCGCTGAAATGGAACCATATGCTTTCCTTCCTTTGTCTGGTCGCCGCGGCCGGATTTGCTTTCATCGATTGAATGCGCTAAATGGCTGATGTAATTCCTCAGTCAAATCACATCTCTGGAGAGTAATTAGATGGCTCGATCGAGCTGGACTCTGGTACTGGCGCTGGCTTTCGGCTTGGCGACGGGCGCGGCTGCCGCGGAAAAGATCAAGCTCGGCGTCATGGCCGGTGCCGAAGAGGAGATCGCCGAGGCCGCCGCCAAGGTCGCCAAGACAAAGGGCTTGGACGTGCAGCTGGTGGTGTTCCAGGATTATGTCCTGCCCAATGCCGCTCTCGATGCCGGCGAGCTGGATGCCAATGCCTTCCAGACCCAGCCTTATCTCGACGCCCAGATCCAGGCGCATGGCTATAAGATCGTTTCGATCGGCTGGACGATCGTCGAGCCGATCGGCCTCTATTCGAAGAAGATCCACAAGCTGGAAGACCTGCCGGATGGCGCCAAGATCGGCATTCCCAACGATCCGGCCAATGGCGGGCGGGCGCTCAATCTGCTGGCCGCCCATAAGCTGCTGACCTTGGCGCCGGGCAAGGGGTTGAACCCCTCGCTGCTCGACATCACCGCCAATCCCAAGAAGCTCAAGCTGATCGAGCTGGACGGCGCACAATTGCCGCGCTCCCTCGACGATTTCACCGCCGCCGTGGTCAATACCAACCATGCGCTCAATGGCGGGCTCGATCCCCGGAAGGATTCGCTGGTCCAGGAACCGCAGCGCGACAATCCCTACGGCAATTTCGTCGCCGCCCGCACCAAGGACAAGGACCGTCCGGCCTTGAAGCTGCTGGTCGAAGCCTATCAGTCCAAGGAAGTCGCCGACTTCATGGAAGCCAAGTTCAAGGGCGCTATTCTTCCGGCGTGGTAAGTCCGTTTTTCAGGCGCTGGGCCAGGTCGTAGGCCTCGGCCCGGCCCATGCCGGCCTGACGCAGCGCTTTCGCCAGGATCGAGGGGGCGACGCCCTCGGCGATCAGCGCGGACAGCAGCATTTCCGACGCTATATCGGCCTTTTCCTTGACCACCGGCTCGGCCGGGGCCAGCACCAGCGTATATTCGCCGGCCGCTTCGCCGATGGCCGCCGCGACCTCTTTCACCGTTCCGCGCACGACCTGTTCGCTTTGCTTGGTCAGATCGCGGCAGAGGGCGAGGGTGCGGCCGGGAATCGCTTCGGCCAGTTTCTCCAGCAGATCGCCCAGGCGATGCGGGCTTTCGAAGAAGATCGACGTCTCCTCCGCCGCGATCAAACCGGCCAGCCATTCCTTGCGCGGCGTGCCCTGGCGCGGCGGGAAGCCGGCAAAGCGGAAGGTCGGCGCCGCCATGCCGGACAGGGCCAGCGCGGTCAGTACGGCGCTCGGGCCGGGAATGACGCGGACCTCGGCACCGGCGGCCAGTGCGGCGGCGGTGATTTCCTGGCCGGGATCCGACACCACGGGCATGCCGGCGTCCGATACCAGCGCGATGCGCTGACCTTCCGCCAGCTTGCGGGCCGTTTCGCCGGCGCGGCTCTTCTCATTATGGGCGAAGCAGCTTTGCAGCTTGGTGCGGATGCCGCGCCAGCCCAACGCGTCATGGGCGATGCGGGTGTCCTCGGCCAGGATCAGATCGACGCTCGACAGAATATCGACCGCGCGAGGGGATAGATCGCCCTGATGGCCGATCGGCAGCGCTACCAGATAGAGCGTACCGGGCGGCGGCGCCTCCGAAAGCGGCGTGATCGAAATGGAAAGCTCGGCGCCTTGTTTCTTCAGCGCCGCGACCAGATCACGGGAGAGATCGCCGGCGGTCTTGCTGGCCTGAAAGGCGAAAGTGCGGGCACGCGCCGCCGGCTCGCGGCGGAACAGCAAAGGCTGGCCGCGATGGAAGAGGGGCGAGACGGTCGCTTCCAACCGATCGGTCGCCTCGCCGCAGGTCAGTTCGATCAGCACCCGGCCGCGCAGTCCGTCCAATTCCGCCGGATCGAACTTGGCGTCATAGCCGATCGCGCCGTCGCGGTTGGCCCATTCCTCGCCGTCGATCAGTTCGAGGGTGCGGGCGTCGGTCGCGGTGATCGCCGCGTGACCACGGCAATGGATCTGTATGGGTGACATTGCGGCACCGTAACGCTGCCGATATAGTTCGGCTATGTCTTTCTTCCGTCTGATCGCCGCCGTTCTGGTGGCCGGGTTCGCCGCCGGAGCGGTATGGTGGCTCGCCGACCGGCCCGTGCCGGTGGCGGCCGAATGGTCCGGGCCTTTATCGAGCGCTTCTTTCGCCGCCTACCGCGCCGGCGAAAGCCCGCTCACCCACCAATATCCCAGCCCTGCCGAGGTCGAGCAGGACATGCAGATCCTGGTCGGCCGCGCCAAGAGCATTCGCACCTATACGGCCCGCGAAGGCCTGGAGCATCTGCCGGAACTGGCGGAAAAATACGGCATGACGATGACCCTGGGCATTTGGCTGGGCGGCGACAAAGCGATCAACGAGCAAGAGCTCGCGGCCGGCATCCAGGAAGCGAACGAGCATCCGGAGTCGGTGAAGCGCGTGATGGTCGGCAACGAAGTTCTGCTGCGCGGCGACCTCACGCCCGAGGAATTGATCGGCTATATCAGGCGGGTCAAGCAAGCGGTCAAACAGCCGGTTTCGACTGCCGATGTCTGGGCTTTCGTGCTCAAGACGCCACAAGTCGTCAATGAACTCGACTATGTCACCATCCATATCCTGCCCTTCTGGGATGATGAGCCTGTCGCATTGGACGACGCCGAGAAGCACATGGTCGACATCGTCGGGCGGGTGAAGGCGGCCTATCCGGGCAAACCCTTGCTGATCGGCGAGACCTGCTGGCCGTCGATCGGGCGCAATCGGGGGCCGTCGCGGGTCAATGTGGTGAACGAGGCCGATTATATCCGTCGGGTGGCCAATCTCGCCGCGCGTCTCGACTTCGACTACAACATCATGGAAGCCTTCGATCAGCCCTGGAAATCCGAGCTGGAGAATACGGTCGGCGCAGCCTGGGGCGTGCTGGAGGCCGATCGCGACCAGGGCAGGGGCATCGAGAAATTTCCGATGAAGGGTCCGGTGGAGCAGGTCGCCACCTGGCACATCCGCGCGGCTTGGTCGATCGCGCTCGGCGCCGTCGCCACCCTGCTGTTCGCGCGAGGCCTGCCGAGCTTCGGCGCCACGCTGACTTTTGCCGGAGCGGCTCAGATCCTGTCATGGCTGGCGGTGACGGGCGGGTTCCATGACTACGAAGTCACCTTCCGGACTTGGCAATATTACTGGCTGCCGCTCCGCATCGCCTTGCCGGCGCTGCTCTTCCTGTCGATGCTGCCGCAACTCCGGGCCTTTTTGGCCGGCACGGAGGCGCGCGATCCCTTGCATGGCCGCTGGCTGCTGACCGCAGCCGCGATCTACGCGGCCGGCTGGAGCTTCCTGCTGATCGTCGACGGCCGGTATCGCGACATTCCGGAATTCGACTTCGCGCTGCCGGTCGGCGGCCTGCTGGTGCTGGCCGCCGTGCGGCTGAGCCGCGGCGCAAATTGGCGCGACGCAGTGTCGATCGACACGCTGTTCCCCGGCCGTCATCACGGCCTGCTCGTCACCTTGGGCTGGCTGCTGCTGGCGCTGGCGCCCTTGTCCTTGATGGGCGAGGCCTGGGCATTGGCCATCGGCCGGGACTTCATCGCCGCCCATCCGACCTTCGGCGAGCAGATACCCTATTTGCTCGACGGATTGGTCTGGAATCGCGAGACGAATCTATGGGCTGCGATGCAGCTGGTTTGGGCGTTGCCGTTCCTGCTGCTCAAGCGGCTAAAGAGGCCCGCGGCTGCTTGAGCCGGCTCTGCGCCACGGCGAGCGTATTCAAGAGACAGATCATATCGACGCCATCGCGGCGCATCACCGCGTGCGTGCAGGGATCAGCCAGCAATTCCCTGAGGCTTGGCTCGCCGGTCAGGCGATCGTTCCATTCGCCGTAAGCCATCGTCGATCTCCCGAGATCTGCGTCTCAGGCCAATGGACTATAAAACTAGTAAATGAGTCAATTTAAAAAATATTACACATTTAATTAATGTGTAATTTGCGATGCGACCAATCGGGCCGACATTCGGGTGAAGCGCCAGGTCAGCAGCACCGCCACGACACTGAGCCCGGCCAGAAATCCCCACCAAAGACCTGTCGGCCCCACGCCCAGGAAGAAAGCCAGCACGACGCCGGCCGGCAGTCCCAGGCCCCAATAGCCCGTCGTGGCGACGACCATGGCGGCGTGAGTGTCCTTGAGCCCGCGGAGCGCGCCGCCCGCCACGGTCTGGGCGCCGTCGAACAGCTGGAACAGAGCGGCGAGGGTAATCATCTGCCGGCCGATCTCCAGCACCTTCCCGACATCGGGATCGCTGTCATCGAGATAAAGGCCGACCACGGTCGAGGTGAAGAGTTTAAGGATCGTCGCCGACAGCGCCATGAAGCCGATCCCGAGAATCAGCGACAGGAAACCGGCCTGCCGCGCCAGGGCAGGCTGGCCGGCGCCGATATGAAAACCGACGCGAACCGTCGCCGCCTGACCGATCGCCATCGGCACCATGAAGGTCAGCGACGCGATATTGAGGCAGATCTGATGCGCGGCCAGCGGGATCGGCCCGAAGCGGCCCATCAGGACGGTCGAGACCGAGAACAGCCCCATTTCTGCGATGATGGTACAGGCGATCGGCCAGCCGATGCGGAACAGCTCTTTCATGCCGAGCCAGATTTCCTGCCGCGTCACCGACAGGATGCCGGGCGGCACCAGCTTTTGTCGGAAGGCGTAAACCGTCATCGTCACGGCCATTCCCCAGCAGGACAAGCTGGTGGCATAGGCCGAGCCGCGCAGCCCGAAGGCGGGAAAACCGAGATGACCATGGATCAGGATCCAGTTCATTCCGCCATTGGCGAAACAGGCGCCGATTGTCGTCAGCAGGATGATGCGCGGCCGCTCCACCGCCGACAGATAATAGCGGCTGGTCAGGTTCCACAAAGCGGCGGGAATGCCCCACACCATACCCTTTTCATAATCCAGCGCCATGTGCGCCAGCGGCGCGCCGGTGCCGGTGAAGATCAGGAAATGATCGATGTTGAGCAGCAGGAGGATGATCGGGGCCGAGCAGAGCAGGGTGGTCAGGAAAGTCGCGGCGACGATGCGGGGAACGGTCACCGAACACCCCGCGCCGCGCAATTGGGCCAGAATTGGCTGCAGCGCCATGAAGAGGCCCTGGCAGAAGATCAGCATCGAGAAGGCGACCGTCGCGGCCAGACCGCCAGCCGCCAGAGCTTCGGCCGAAATGCGCCCCATCATGATGGTGTCGGTGACGCTCATCGCCAGCAATCCGACCTGCGAGATCGCGAGCGGCACCGCCAGCATCAGCAGGTTGGAGAGTTCCAACCGCCAGGACAATCCGAGCATGCGTGAGATCATCGACGTTCGACCGGGCAGAGGGAGTAGTCGCCGGCACCGATCGGCGAAGTGACCTTCTGGCAGGCATCGGCCAGCAGCGCAAGCCCGTCATTGCCAAGGCGCTTGACCACGTCATGCTGCTCGATCGGGATGAACAGCGCCAGCAACGGGCCGTGGTGGGCGTCGATCTGATCCTTCATCAGCCTGTTGAAGGGCACGGCGGTCTGGTCCGGATTGGTGAAAGTGCTGTCGATCCGCAGGAACCGCATGCTTTCGGGAAAGGCAGGGATCAGGAAGGACAGCGGTTCATGGCCGGCGATCAGCACCAGGCTGTGCTCGGGATCGGCGATCGGCGGCAGAGAGACTTCGACCGGCCGGTCGGTGAAGTTCATGCGGATCCAAATGGCCGGCTTGGTCGTCAGGCAGAGCAGTCCGACGATGACGAGGCCCGCGCCCAGGGCGAAACGGCGGGGCAACCCTTCGCAGATCAGCAGCACCGCCAGCGGTCCCAGCATCTCCAGCACCACCAGATAGCGATAGATCGCGAACAGTTTCAGCCAGATCACATAGGCGATGGCGATCGCGATCACCAGGAACCAGGTGCGCGGCTTCCTATAGGCCTTGAGGAAGGGCGCGGCCGGGATCAGCAGGAACAGCGCCAGCACGCGCGCGTCGAAGAAGGGCACCTCGGCCGCGACCCGGCTGTCGAGGGTGAAATAGACCGGGAAGAACAGCCAGTGCAGCCAATCCTTGGGCTGGTAAAAGACGTCGCGATAATCCCCGCCCTGACCCCAGGGCGACTGAAAGAGATCGTTGAAATAGGGGAACATCGGGTTGCCGTAGGCCTGCCACAGATGCGCCATCCAGAAACCGCCGCCCAGCAGGGTCGCCAGCACGCCGCCGGCGGCGAAGCCGGCGATGGTCTTGGGCCTGCGCAGGACGATCAGCAAGGAGAGACCGGTGCCGGCCACGAAGGGGATCATCGTTTCCTTGAGCCCGAACGCCAGCCCGAGCGGCAATGCCGCCAGGAAAGCATCCTTCGCCGATCCCGCGGCGAGCCGGTCCCAGCGTTTCACGATCAGCAGCAAGCTGCCGAGCAGCCCGAGGCTGGTGACATTGTCATAGAAGACGGTGCCGATTTCGGACAACGCCACCGCGCCGGCGCAACCCGCCATCGCGGCGATTGCGGCGATGGCGAAACGCCGCTTGTTATCGGGGATGTCCAGCAAAGCTTCGCCGAGCAGGGTCAGCAGGATGAAATCGCCGCCATGCAGCGCTCCCAGAAGGAACGCGATCACCCGCGCCGGCAGATGTCCCGCCGCCCAGGCGAAAGGCAGATCGAGCGCCGGGTTGTAGAAGCTCGGGGTCTGCGAGACCAGAAGATCGCGGCCGATATGGCCTGTCAGCAGCGCCCAGCCATTGTAATAATGATAGTTCCGGAGGTCCCAGCTGCCGTCCATGCCCATCGTCAGCGCCAGAACGCCGCAAAGCAGGGGAACGGCGCAGAACAATGCCAAGCGCAAACGAGCCATGATGGAGGGAAGGTACCGTGAAACAAAAGGTTGCGCGATGATCTTTCTGTTCACCGATTTCGGCTTCGAAGGTCCCTATACCGGCCAGATGAAGGCGGTTCTGCACCATACCGCACCTCATATCCCGGTGTTCGATCTGTTCGCCGACGCGCCCGACCGTAGACCGATGGAAGCCGCCTATCTGCTGGCCGCCACGATCGGTTTCTGTCCGCCCGGCGCCCATGTCCTTGGCGTCGTCGATCCCGGCGTCGGCAGCGAACGTCCGCCGATCGCGCTATGGACCGGGTCAGCCTGGTTCGTGGGGCCAGGCAATGGGCTGTTCGAGATCGTCCATCGCCGCGCCCGGGATCCGCGCGCCTATGTTATCGATTGGCGGCCGGAGCGGCTGTCGGTCAGCTTTCACGGCCGCGACCTGTTCGCCCCCGTGATCGGGCGGCTCGCCGCCGGCGAGACGGCCGAGCAGGTCGGGCTGCGTCCGGCCGAAATACCGCGCTTTTCCGAGTGGCCCGACGATTTGCCGGCGGTGATCTATCGCGACCGGTACGGCAATCTCATGACGGGCCTGCAAGGCACAACTATTACACGTAATTCACGATTTCTGCTGGAGGGCGTCGAAATCCCCTGGGCAGAGACCTTTTCCGCGGTCGCCCTCGGTCAGGTCTTCTGGTACGTCAATTCCTCGGGATTGGTCGAAATCGCCGTCAATGGCGGTTCCGCTGCGCTTGCGCTGTCCGCCGGCCCGGGGAGCCGGGTTAAAATCATTTGACGTTTAACCACCTGAAGTTATGGTGGAAACGCAATCTCCACAAGAAGACGGTCCTAAAGAGGCTGCCGGGGGGACGAGCTTTGCTTCGAAGGGGGATGCATGGCCGTCACGGTCAAGTTTTGGGGAGTTAGGGGTAGTATCGCCTGTCCGACTCCAGACCATATGGTCTATGGCGGAAACACAAGCTGCATCGAGGTCTCGAACGGTACCAACCGTTTGATTCTGGATGCCGGCACGGGTTTGCGCGCGCTCGGCCAGGAGATCATGAAAACGGGCGCGACCAACGCCACCCTGCTGCTGACCCACACGCATTGGGATCATATCTGCGGTTTCCCGTTCTTCACGCCCTTCTATCTGCCGGGCCGCGAATTCCGCGTGATGGCGGGGCATCTCGCCGACAAAGGCGGGGTGCGTTCGGTGCTGGCCAATCAGATGGCGACGCCGACTTTCCCGGTGCCGCTGGCCGCGCTACGGGCTCAGATGGACTATATCGATTTTCATTCCGGCGATACGCTGCCCGACCTCTATCCGGGCTTGATGGTGCATACCTGTCCTCTCAATCATCCCGATGGCGCCACCGGCTATCGTATTGAATGGGAAGGTAAAGTCGTTTGCTACGTCACCGATATCGAGCATAAGCCGGGCCAGCACGATCAGGTGGTGCTGGATCTGATCAAGGGTGCGGATCTCGTGATCTATGACTGCACTTATACCGACGAGGAGTTCCCTTCGAAGGTCGGCTGGGGGCATTCGACCTGGGAAGAGGGGATCCGCATCTGCCAGGCCGCGGGTGCGCGTCAATTGGCGATCTTCCACCATAATCCGGATCATACCGATCCGATCATGGCCGATATCGAGGCTCAGGCGAAGAAGGTCTGGTCCGGTTCGATCGTCGCCCGCGACGAAATGGCGCTGGTTCTCTAGACGCCTTAACCGCGAATAGTCTTCACTTCGGTCAGGAAGGTCGCCACCGTCTCACGCAGGCGGTCGGCGCGCTTGGCCGTCGCTTCCGCTTCCAGCAGCATCACCTCGGCAGCCTGGCCCATATGCGAGGCCTGATGCGCGGCGAAGCTGATCTTTTCGGCCACCGAAGAGGCGCCGCCGGCGGCGAGGCCGGCATTCTGGGCGATGTCCTGGGTAGCCGCTTCCTGATGGCTCACGGCGCCGGCGATCTGATCGGCATTCTCTTTGATATGACCCGTCGTCGAGACGATCTTCTCGATCGAGGCCACCGCTTCGGCGGTCTTGGTCTGGATTGCGGTGATATGGTCCGCAATGTTGCGGGTGGCGGCGGAAGTCTGCGCCGACAGCGCCTTGACCTCATTGGCGACCACGGCGAAACCCTTGCCGGCCTCGCCCGCACGGACCGATTCGATGGTCGCGTTGAGCGCCAGCATATGGGTCTTGTGGGCGATGGAAGTGATCAGCGCCACCACCTCGCCGATGCTGTCGGCAGCCTCGGACAGGCTGGCCACCAGATGATCGGTGCGCGCCGCCGCATCGGCGGCCTCGTTGGTGACGCGGGTGGATTCGCCGACGCGTTCGGTAATCGAATGGACCATGGCGGCGAGCTGTTCGGCGGCGGCGGCGATCGAATTGACGCTGTCGGTTGCCTGACGGCTGGAATGATCGACCTGGATCATCTGTTCGGAGGTCTGGCCGGCCATCGCGGTGATCGCTTCGGCGCGCTCATGGAGGGCGGCCATCGACGAGCTGACGCCTTGCATGATTTCGGCAACCTCCATATCGAAGGCGGCGGTCATGTCGTCGAGCTGGATGCCGCGCTCGGCGACGATCTGACTCTGGCGGGCACGTTCGGCGGTCATGCGCTCGACGGCGGCCATATTGTCCTTGAAGACCTGCACTTCCTTGGCCATGTCGCCGATCTCGTCGGCACGGCCGATGCCGGGAATGTCGACGCCCTGACGGCCGGCGGCGAGATCGCGCATGGCATGCTCCATGTCGGCGATGGGGATGGTGATGGAGCGGCGGAACACGACCGCTGCGACCTGGAACAGCCCGGCGAAGATGAGGCCGATTGCCATGGTCAGCCACAGCACGGCGCGGCGGATGCCGATTTCCGCCAGGGTGGCCTGGGCGCTCGCGGCCTGGGCCTTGTCGAACAGGGCGTCGACCTTGGGCTTGAGGTCGCGCTCGATCTTCTGCATGTCGGCCGACGCGCTGTTCAGCGCCACGGCGTTTTCGCCGAAAGCGCTCCAGTCGGCCAGATAATTGGTCAGCAGCGTATGGAACTTGGCCTGGGTATTGGGATCCAGCCCGCCGCTGTCGATCTTGAGATCGACCTCGTTGGCCCAGCGCTTGTGCAGGCGCAGGCGCCCGGCTTCCTTGGTCAGGATGAAGTCCTTCTCGGCCAGGCGCATCTGCAGGATGCGGGCGGCCAGAGCGTCCTGGTTCGGCCAGACGTCGATCTCGGACTGCATCGCCCTGACGGAGGTATTCAATTTCGCGCGGATGCCGTCATTGTCGGTCATACCGAGGGTTTCGGAGGCGGCAATCACTTTGCCGAGATCCTCGGACAAGGCTGCGGTGCCGCTGGACATCGCCGCGAGAGCCGCCTTCTCCTCGTCATTCTCGGCCAGCGGCTCCAGTTTGGCCAAGGTCGCGCTCGAGCGCTCGAAAATGCCCTTCATCATGCCGGCGGCGGCGACATCGCGCTGATCGACATAGGCCGTCTGATAGGCTTGCAGCGCCAGAAGATCGGCGCGGTAATCGGCGGCGCGGTCGCGGATCTCGCCGAATTTGGCCTGGTCATGGGCGGCGACGGAAATGCGCCATTCGCCGATGCCATAAGCGACCGCGAAAGCGAGGAGGGAGATCAGGCCGAGAGCGGCCAGTCCGTAAAAGCGCCAGGCGATCGGGCGATCGCTAAGTCCGGGAATATCGCCGGTCAGCCAAATATGGCGAGCCTGGGCGATCAGTTGCTGCCGGCGGGTGCGCGGAATAGGCCGCACCTGCAAAGTCAACGACTCCTCCGCAACTGGTGCGGAAGCTTCGATCGGAGACTGAAGCATTCGGGTTTCCCTCGTTTACCCACTTATTGAGGAAGTGGTAACTCGGGAAACCCTTTGCTTGTGAATAAACTTCCGTGACGTTTGTTAGAATATTTCCATAAAATTGTTTCTAATGCGGGATCATCCACGGCACCAGATAGGCCTGGATCATCGTCAGAACACCGATCAGGAACAGGAAGAACACGCTGTGCTTGAAGGTGAAGCGCAGCATCTCCGATTCCTGGCCGACCATGCCCGACGCCGCGCAGGCCACCGCGATCGATTGCGGCGAGATCATCTTGCCGGTGACGCCGCCGGTGGTGTTTACCGCCACCATCAGCGTATCGGACGCACCCAGCACATGCGCCGTATTGGCCTGCAGACCGCAGAACAGCGCATTGGACGATGTATCGGAACCGGTCAGGAACACGCCCAGCCAGCCCAATACCGGTGCGAAGAAGGGATAGGCCGCGCCGGTGCCCGCCAAAGCGAGCGCCAAGGTCGAAGAGGCGCCGGAATAGTTGGCGATATAGGCGAAGGCCAGCACGCAGCCGATCAGATAGATCGGCCAGCGCAATTCCTTCAAAGTGCCGCCGAACAGCTTGAAGAAGTCTCCGGCCTTGATGCCCAGCACCAGGCTGGAAATGATCCCGGTGATCAGGATCGCCGTACCGGACGCCGCCAGCGGCGAGAAGTTATAGACCGCTCCGTAAGGCGTCGGCGCGGGAACCAGCGGCGGGGCCTTGATCACCAGCTTGTCGAGGCCGGGCACCGGAATATTGAAATTGATGCCTTCCAGCGGATGACCCTTGCCGAACAGAGCCTTGAAGTCGGGCAGGCTCCAGATCGTCACCAGCACGGTGAGGATCAGGAAGGGCGACCAGGCCTTGATGACTTGGCCGAAGCTGTAGGCATGCGCGGTCTTGCTGGCCGAGGCCGGCTCGTCCTTGAAGCGGAAAGTTTCCTTGGGCGACCAGACCCTGAGGAACAAGGCGGTGGCGATCAGGCTGGCCAGGGCGGACAGAATATCGGGCAGTTCCGGACCCATGAAATTCGAGACGAGGAACTGGAACAGGGCAAAGGTGCCGCCCGCGACCAGAATGGCCGGCCAGGTCTGTTTGATGCCCTTGATGCCGTCCATCATGCCGACCAGCCAGAAGGGCAGGAACAGCGACAGGAACGGCAATTGGCGCCCGGCCATGGCGCCGATGAGGAACGGATCGATATCGGCGGTCTTGCCGGCCGTGATAATCGGAATGCCCAGCGCGCCGAAGGCGACCGGGGCGGTGTTGGCGATCAGGCAGAGGCCCGCGGCATAGATCGGGCTGAAGCCCAAGCCCACCAGGATGGCGGCGGTGATGGCGACCGGCGTCGAGAAGCCGGCGGCGCCCTCGAGAAAGGCGCCGAACGAGAAGCCGATCATCAGCATCTGCAGGCGGCGATCCTCGGTAATCGAGGTGACCGAAGCGCGGATGATTTCGAACTGCCCGCTTTTCACCGTCAGCTTGTAAAGGAAGACGGCGGTGATGACGATCCAGGCGATCGGCCATTCGCCGAACAGAAAGCCGTCGACCGCGGAGGCCAACGCCATGGACACAGGCATTCCATAAAAGAAAATCGCCACGGCGAGAGCGGTGGCGACGGTCAGCGTAGCGGCGACATGTCCCTTCAGACGAAGGAGGGCCAAGGTCACGAAAAACACCAGGATCGGCAAAGCGGCAAACACCGCCGATAACCAGAACTGACTTAATGGATCGTAGATTTGTGTCCAAGTCGGCATTGCGAACTCCCCCAGGCAATAGCTCTTCAGGCTTGTTTACGACAATGATGGTAAGGTTATTCCAGACAAACTGTAAAGAGAACCAGATGGATATGTCCGACTTGGACCAGCGAATTTTATACCGCGATGCAACAATGCTGGTCATCGACAAGCCTGCGGGCATTTCTGTGCATGAAGGCGGAGCGGGTGGTCCCAGTCTGAGGCCGATGCTGGAGGCGCTGAAATTCGGCCTGCCGCGGGCGCCGGAATTGGCGCACAGACTGGATCGGGACACCTCGGGATGCCTGGTTTTGGGCCGCCATCGCAGGGCTTTGGCCGATCTCGGGGCGTTGTTCGCCGAGGGGAAAATCTCCAAGACCTATTGGGCGCTGACCGTCGGCGCGCCGCCCGACGCGGAAGGCCTGATCGATAAACCTCTGAAGAAGATCGACAATCGCCGTGGAAAAATGGCCGTAGCAAGAGATGGCCAAGAATCGCAAACTAAATGGAAAGTAATGGGGCAGAGCGGGAGGATGGCCTGGCTGGAGCTGACGCCGCTGACCGGGCGGACCCATCAGATCCGGGTTCATCTGGCGTCGATCGGCTGTCCGATCCTGGGCGACCGGCTTTATGGGGTTGGCACCGCCGATCTGCTGGCCGACCAGCTTTGCCTGCATGCTCGGGCGATCAGCATTCCTTATTATAAGAACAAGCCGCCGGTGTCCGTGGTGGCGGGGCCGCCTGAGCATATGATCGACAGGCTGGGCGCTTGTGGGTGGAAAGAATGATTCACCACAGAGGTCACGGAGAAAAAGCGCCGCAGGCAATTCGACCCCGATCCAGGCAGTCATTCCGGGTATAAAAATGACTGCCTGCGGCGCTTTTGGTTCTCCGTGGCCTCCGTGACCTCTGTGGTGAATCAATAAGTATAGATCGACGCCTGAACGGTCCCCGTGACGGTCACATTCCCCGAAGCGTTCAAATTATTGATCTGCGACGTCCCCGCCGGCGTTACCTGATTGACCCCGTTCGGATCCGCCAGCACCGGCGCGACGACCTTCTGCGTCGCCGTCACCGAACCGGCCGCGTTGACGTTGCCGCCCGCCATGTCGATATTCCCGCCGCCCACCGTCGCCCCCGGGGCCGCCATTTCGAGATTGTTGCCGCTCATATATTCCGCGGTATGCATCGTATTGTCGTCGAGATTGCCGGTCGCATAGCGATTGAGAAACGGCGCCTCCGCCGAATAGCCGGCCGGCAGGATATGCGCGCCGATATGACCCGGCGCCGCCGCCAAAGCGCCGCCCTGCTGATAATAGGCGACCGGGACCGATTCACCGCCCGCGGCACCTTCGAAATTGGCGGCATCCGACGCCAGCACCACCGTCGCCCCCGCCGGACCGGCCTGGGCGACGCGGATCGCCACCGGATCGGAGATCTGATCGCCGCCATAGGTATAGACCATCCCGTCCAGGGTCCCGACGGCATAGGGTGCCGGCAGTTGCGTGATCACCAGGATATGCTTCTGCCCGAACACATTGCCGTCGATGAAGGACCAGGCGAGGTCGCCATCGGTCTGCAATTGCGCCGGCGTGATCGCCAAAGTGGCGCCGACCGCGAGGCCGCCCGAGGCCGGAGGCTGGAGGAGCTCGGCGGCATGGTTGCGGATATAAGCGGCACCGGCTGCCTGCATCTGGGCGACCTGATTGCCGGCATCGTTCTGCGCCGGCTGGATCTGCGCGTCGAGCAGCATCGGCATGCCGTAATTCAGCGCCATGCCGCCGATCACGAGAGCGAGCAGAGCCTGAAGCAAGGGATTCACGGTATCACCTGCGTCACGATCGCCGGCATTCCCGCCGTCACCGCGCATCCGGCGGGCAGGGCGAGGGCGCCCACGCCGGTCTGAACCGCATTTCCCGTCGAAAGCCCGACGCCGGGAATGACGACGCTGTGCGGCGCGACGCCGCCGAGCTCCGGCGGTGCGGCCGATTGGCGCGC
>FTDB01001739.1_pt1 | contig 15088 bp, 20 predicted proteins | sample 1639741 | NCBI WGS metagenome assembly FTDB01 (sample SAMEA3914869, study PRJEB12502) | metagenome | biome: forest; material: soil | place: USA | collected 2012-03-12 | depth 0.1 m | reverse complement strand
GGCAGCCGCGCGCCGGGCTCCAGCACGCCGCTCTCGATCGCGGTGCTTATCCCCCTACGGATCTGCTCGCCCAAAGAGAGCTTCGCGGCGCGGTCGATTACCAGTGTCAGCGGGTTGTTCATACGACCGTAGTACAGGATTTCTTTGCATTCTTGGGTCTTTTTTTAGACCCATGGCGGGCTCATCTTCAGGCAAGCGAAATTGCTCGGAAGGCATTTGAGAAATGACCCAGAGACTTGATTACAATCAGATCGCTCCCGGCGGCGCCAAGGCGCTGGGCGGGGTCTATGGCTATGTCGTGCAAAGCGGTCTGCCCGCCGAACTGGTGGAGCTGACCTATCTGCGCATCTCGCAGATCAACAACTGCGCCTATTGCCTCGACATGCACACCCGCGATCTCCTCAAGAAAGGAATGAAGATCGAGAAGCTCGCGCTGGTGCCGGCGTGGAGGGAAGGTGGGAACCTGTTCAGCAAGACGGAACGCGCAGCCCTTGCCTGGGCCGAGAGCGTGACGCTGGTTGCCGAGACCGGCGTGCCGGACAGCGCCTACGAAGCCGCCCGAGAAGTTTTCGATGAAAAGCAGCTCATCGACCTGACCATCGCGATCAGCCTGATGAACAGCTACAACCGCATGGCCATCAGCTTCCGGAGCACGCCGCAAGCCGTCGCTTCCTGATCGCCCCTGACTCTTTTTCCGGTCTTCGATCGTCTTAACCTCAGTAAGACAATGGAGTACTGAGATGAGCCTCGAAGATAAAAGCGTCGTCGTCACGGGCGGAAGCCGTGGCCTGGGTCTGGGGCTGGTGGAAGCCCTGGTCGATCGGGGCGCGAAGGTCACGGTCGTCGCCCGCGGAGCCGAAGCGCTTCAAGCCGTCGGCGATCGTCTGGGGGTCGCGACCATTTCGGCCGATATCACCGACGAGGCCGCCGCCCACCGGATCGTCCGGGATGTCCGGCCCGACATCCTGGTGCTCAATGCCGGCACGACTCCTCATATGGGGCGTTTGGACCAGCTGAGCTGGCACGATTTCTCGGTGGCCTGGGAGACCGACGTCAAGGCGGGATTGTACTGGCTTCAGGCGGCGCTCAACGCTCCGCTCAATCCGGGAAGCCGTGTTCTGGTCGGATCGAGCGGAGCGGCGGTGACGGGGTCGCAGATGTCGGGGGGATATGGCGGCGCCAAACGCATGCTCTGGTTCATGGCGAAATATGCGAACGGCGTCGCGCAGGAAAAGAATCTGGGTATTCGCTTTCAGGCTATCCTGCCGCGGATGATGATTCTCGGAACCGGGATCGGCGACGCGGCCGCCGGGGCTTATGCCGGTTCGATGGGGATCGCCCCGGAAGAATTCGTCATGCGCTTCGGCTCGCCCATGCCGCCCAGAGCCTTTGGCGATCGCGTGATATCCGTGCTGGAGGATCCGGAATTTGCCGACGGCATCGTCTTCGGGCTCAATGGCGACGATGGCGTTACCGTGATGGAGGGAGACGCGGCTTGAGTGAAGGTCCTCATTCTTCGGAGGGCGCGCAACGCGCGGAGATGATCGCCCTGGCCGAGGAATTGCGGCCTGAACTCCATCGCCATTGTTCGCGCCTCATGGGCTCCGTGATCGATGGCGAAGACGTCGTGCAGGATACGCTCGCCAAAGCGTTGGACGCTGTGGAGGAGATCCGGGATGTCCGCGCGCTCCGGGCCTGGCTGTTTCGCGTGGCCCACAATCGGGCGCTGGACCTTTTGCGGAGCCGGGCCCTGCGAGCGGCCGAACCGATCGAGGCCGCGAGCCATATCGCCGACGATTCCCTGGCCGATCCGGTGGAGATATTGATCCATCGGGAAGCGATAAAAATGGCGGTGTCCCGCTTCACGGAACTGCCCGTCCTTCAGCGCAGCGTCATCATCCTGAAAGATGTTTTGGACGAGCCGCTCGCCGATATCGCCGAGCTTCTCGATCTCACCGTGGATTCGGTGAAAGCCCATCTCGCCCGCGGGCGCGCTCGCCTTCGCGCGATCAATCAGGCGGCGAACCCCCTGCCCACGGCAAGGCCAGCCTCGGAAGCGGTCGCACGATATGTGGCGCTTTTCAATCAACGTGATTGGGAGGGTTTGCGCAGCCTGCTGGCCGGCGATGTGAAGCTTCATCAATCCAGCCATCCGATGCGCGTCGGCGCCGCGGATGTCGGCATGTTCTTCAGCATCTATGCCAAGACCCCGGAGGTCTGGCTGGCGCCGGCCTGGCTCGAGGGGCGCGAGGTCATCGCGGTCTTCGAGAAGCGCGCGGACCCGAAGCCGGGCTACATCATGTGGCTCGAATGGCGCGAGGGGAAAATCAGCTTCATTCGAGACTATCGCTATGTGCGGTACGTCCTCGCCGACGCGGAATTGATGCTGGCGGGGGATGCCGAGCCTTGATGCCCGCCTTCGCCTTATGAGGTAGAGTGCGGGCAGGCGAAGCAGGAGGCGGCGATGCGTGTGATGGTGCTGGTGAAGGCGACCGTGGACAGCGAAAGAGGCGATCTTCCGTCGACGGAATTGATGGAGGCGATGGGCCGGTTCAACGATGAGCTGGTGAAAGCCGGCATGCTGGTCATCGCCGACGGGCTGAAGCCTTCCTCGCACGGCAAGCGCGTCGCGTTCGACGGCGCCGGCCGTACCGTCATCGACGGGCCTTTCGCCGCGACGAGCGAGCTGGTCGCCGGCTTCTGGATCTGGGAAGTGAAGGACATGGACGATGCGATCGCCTGGGTGAAGCGCTGTCCCAATCCGATGCCGGGACCGAGCGAGATCGAGATCCGTCCGTTCTACGAAATGTCCGATTTCGAATAAGAGGGAATGAGACCATGAGTGGAAAAGCCCGTTTCGAACTCTTCGCCTATTGGCGCACCTCCGCGACCTACCGCGTGCGCGTCGCGCTCAATCTCAAGGGCATCGAGGCCGAGGAACGCTTCGTCGACATCGACGCCGGGGAGCATCGCAGCGAGGCTTTCCTGCGCATCAACCCGCTGGGAGCCATTCCCGCGCTGATCGACCGGGAAAATCCCGGCGCGCCGCCGATCACCCAGTCGCAGGCGATTCTGGAATTTCTCGAGGAGATCCATCCCGAGACGCCGATCCTGCCGAAAACGCCGCATGGCCGGGCCCGGGTCCGCTCCCTGACGGCGATGCTGGCGGCCGACACGCATCCCTTCATCGTGCCGCGCGTGATCAAATATCTTACCGAGACCGCGCATTTCGAGCCGGACGCCATCCGCGCCTGGCGCACGACCTGGCTGACCCGGGGATTGCAGGCCGTCGAACAGCGTTTGGCGTCTGAGCCGGAGACCGGGATCTTCTGCCATGGCGACAGCATCACCATGGCCGATATTTGCCTCGCCAGCCTCAAGACCGTGCTGCCGATCTTCAAGATCGAGGTCCCGGACATCCCGACCATCGACCGGATCTTCGCCGCCTGTGAGAAGGAGGAAGCCTTCGCCAAGGCCGCCCCGATGCGTCAGGTCGGCGCCCCGAAGTAAGATCGTTTCACCGCATATAGGAGGCGGCGTTCACATCGATGGTGGCGCCGGTCGCGTGGTCGGACAGGCCGCTCAACAGGAAAGCGACCAGGGGCGCTATGTCGTTCGGCTCGGTCAAGCGGTCGAGCGCAATGTCGCTGGCCGCATACTCCTCGCCATAGCGATCGATGAAGTCCTGGGCCATTTCCGTGCGGGTGAAGCCGGGGGCGACGGTGAAGGCTTTGACGCCCTTCTTCCCGAAGCCGCGCGCGATCGAGCGTGTCAGCGCGACGATGCCGGCCTTCGAGGCGGCGTAAGCGAGATAGTCGGGCTGATCGCCTCGAAAAGCGGCGCGCGACGCGATATTGACGATCCGTCCGCCGCCGCGCGCCGTGAAGTGAGCGAGCGCCGCCCGGCACAGCAGAGCCGTCGCGGTGAGGTTGACGGCCATGGTGGCGTTCCAATCATTCACCCACGCCTCGGTGACGGTTTCGAGCGGCGATTGGATCGCGATACCGGCATTGTTGACGATCGCGTCGATCGGGCCCATCGCTTCCAGCACCCGCGACCAGAGTCCGGCCGCGGCGTGCGCCTCCTGCAGATCTGCGCCGAAGGCCCGGCTGCCCTGGCCGATTTCGGCGGCGAGCGCTTCAGCTCCGTCTCGCTGCGCGCGATAATGCACCGCCACCGAGGCGCCGCAGCTTCCTAAAGTGCGGGCGATGGCAGCGCCAATTCCGCGGCTTGCGCCGGTGACGAGCACGCGTCGCCCCGAAAGATCGATCATCATCGAAAATGCTCTTTGGCTGGTAAAAACACAAAATGCGGCGTTATGCTCCTGTCATGCCCATTCACAGCGAAGCGTCCGTTTTGCCCCGCGTGATCGGCGCGATCGGGGAGAGCCATTTCGCGCAAGCGACGGCGCATGTTCTGATGGAGTGGCTCGATTTCGATCTCGCCGCCATCGTCCTGCATCCGTCCGGCGATATGAGAAGTGACGCCGCGCTGCTGTTCGACAATTTCGCGACGGCCGGCGCTGGGCAGGGGCTCGACAATTATCTGCAGGTGACGCGCCGTTTCAATCCGCTGCTGCGCTCGGTCCAGTCGCGGCCCGGCGCCTATCGCGCACGAGATTTCCGGCTCGGTACGCGAATCCTCGACGATGCGGCCCGGCCCTATCTCATCGAAAGCGACGAGGAAGAGCTCGGCTACCGCACGCTCGGCTGGCCGGAGCGGTTGGAGGAGGTCGGCCTCTATTTCGCAGCCGAGGGCGGCCTGATCGAGCTGGGCTTCTACCGCGAGCGAGGCCGGGCCAGCCTGGCGCCGCGCAAGCTGCGCGAGCTCGCCGATCTCGGCCCATCTCTTTCCGCGGCTTTCGAGCGGCAGCGGGCCTTTCTGCGGGCGAGCCCGCAACCCGCTGCGCCGCTGTCGACGCGGGAGCGGGAGGTCGCCTCGCTGTTGCTGCAGGGATGTGGCTCCGAGGCGATCGCGCTGCGGCTGGGCATCAGCCTTCATACGGTGAAGGATCACCGCAAGCAGATCTTCCGGAAATTGCGCATCGGCTCCCTGGCGGAGCTGTTCGCGCTGCATCACCCGCGCAACGCTTTCGAAATCCCGGCCAGGCCGGCTTCCAGCTCGGAGCGGGTCGGCCAGCCGAAACCCAGGCGGAAATAGCGGTCCGGCATCTCAAACCAATGGCCGGGTCCGAGATAGGTGCCGTGCTGCTCGAGCAGGCGCCGGTAGAACGCGTCCGTGCCGCCCGGCGGCTCGTCGCGCATCCGCGGCATGCAGACCACGCCGCCCTGCGGCGGCACCCATTGCAGAAGCCTCTCTCCCGCCATCCAATCGGCGATCAGCTCGCGGCGGACGCGCATCTCCCGCATGGTTTCGGCGAGGATGGTGTCGCGGCGGGCCAGGATCTGTTCGGCGATCCATTCATGGATCACGCAGCCGCAGATGCTGATCTGCTCCTTGGCCGCCAGGAACAGCTCCTGCAAGTCCGGGTCCGCGCAGATCAGCCAGCCGAGCCGAAGCCCCGGCGCGCCATAGGCCTTGGACAGCGAGGCGACGCTGATGACATGGGGGCCGAGGCTCGCAGCCAGCGGCAGCAGGTCGCCGAAGCAAAGATCGCGATAGGTTTCGTCGACCAGAAGACGGCATCCATGACGGTCGGCCAGATCGGCCAGCGCCCGCAATTCCCCGCCGCTGAGCATCACGCCGGTCGGATTGTGCGGCGTGGTGACGCTGATGACCTTGGTGTTGGGCCTGATCGCGGCTTCGACCTTGGCCAGATCCAGGGCGAAGCCCTCCTCGAAGACGAGGTCGATCAGCGCGGTTTCGCAGCCGATGGCCCGTGGCGTCTCCAGATTGGTCGCATAGTTCGGCCGCACCACCACCAGATGATCGGCAGATGACAGCAGAGCCGTCGAGACGATGAACAGGGCGCCTGCCGCGCCGGCGGTGACGAGAACATCGTCGGCGGAGAGCCTCGGCTCGTCCTTCACGATCAGAGCCCGCAAGGCCGGGCTGCCGCGATGCTCGTTATAGAGCAAAGTCAGATCGGGAATCTGCAGGCCGAAATCGGACAGCTTCTGGTCCGAGATGGAGCTTTCCGACAAATTATTGCGGATGCGCCCATAGCCGAATTCTTCGGGCGATTCCATTTCGATGGGCATTCTGACGTAGCGCATGGCGGGCCTCTCCTTGGGACAGGTCTATCTGTCCTCGGGAGGGGACTGAACGCCATCCCTCCAAAAGGGGAGGTGCATGGCTAATACAACGCGACGACCATCTCCGCCCGTTTCTTCAATTCCGTCCGCAGCGTCTCCGGCGACAGCACTTCGATGGCTGTGCCGAAGCCGAGCAGTTGGCCGGCGGCGAACTCCACGCTCTCGATCGGTACGTCGGCGGTGCGCCAGCCCTCCTGGTCCGGCGTGGCGGCGAAGATCGGCTCGGCCATGTCGGCGTTCAGCGTTCCCAGGCGCGACATCACCTTGGAGGAGACGCGCAAGGTCGCGGTCTCGTGGCGCAGGCTCGCTTCGAATTGGGCGAGGGCATCGCGCCAGGCGGAGCCGAGATCGAAATCGGCGGGCCGTGTGAAGACCTGGTCGAGCAGGACAAGGCCGCGCGCATAGTCGAGCTTGTGGATCGCGGCGCGGCCCTTCCGCTGCGCCATGAAATAATATTCCCCCGCCTTGAGCACGATGCCGAGCGGTTCGATCGTGCGGGGCTTGGCGCCGGCCCAGCTGTCATAGGTGAGGCTCAGCCGTTTGCATTCCCACACCGCGCGCGCCAGCAGACGCAGATCCTCGCGCCGGGGCGCCGGGCGGCGATGCCAGGGCACCGGGTCGAAATGGAAGCGGTCGGCGACTCTCTGCGCCGCCTCGCTCGATTGCGCCGGCATGGCGGCGAACAGTTTCAGCCGGGCGGTCGCGGCGGTTTCGCCCAGACCGAGATCGGCCGCCGCGCTGGGCAGGCTGGAGAGCAGGATCGCCTCGGCCTCCTCCCCGGTCATGCCGGTCAGTTTGGTCTGCCAGCCATCGAGCAGCGCGAAGCCGCCGGAAGCGCCCCTTTCGGCATAGATCGGCACCCCGGCGGCGCTCAGCTCGTCGACATCGCGATAGATGGTGCGTTTGGAGACCTCGAACCGTTCCGCCAATGCGCGGGCCGAAACGCGGCCATGGATCTGGAGCAGGATCAGAATCGAGAGGAGACGGCTGGCGCGCATTTTTCCCAAAAATGATGACGTCGTTTGTCATATATGATCACGTAATCTCGGTCGCATGAAAGCTTCTCTGCATCTCGACCGCCGCACCCTTATCCTGGGCGGCGCGGTCCTCACCACCGCTCTGGCGATGCCGGCCGCAAACGCTGCCGCCGTCCCGCTGCGGGATTTCAATTTCCAGGACGGCAGCTGGAAGGTGCATCACCGCAAGCTGCGCAAGCGGCTGGCGGGCAGCACGGACTGGTATGAGTTCGGGGGCACGACGAAGGCTGGACCGCTGATGGCCGGGCTGGCGGGATATGAGGATAATCTGCTCGACGATCCGGCGGGGCCTTATCGCGCCGAAGGGCTGCGGCGTCTCAATCCCAAGACCGGCCTCTGGTCGATCTGGTGGTGGGACGAACGCTCCGAGGAGATCGATCCTCCGGTCGTCGGCCGGTTCGAGAATGGCGTCGGCACCTTCCATGGCGACAGCACCGTCGGTGAGAAGACGATCCGGGTCCGCTATATCTGGGATATGCCGACCGCCGGGGTTCCGCGCTGGCAGCAGGCTTTCTCGCCGGACGGCGGGACGACCTGGGAGACCAACTGGTTCATGGAGTTCTGGCGATGATCGGCCGGCGTCTTTTCCTGGCCGGGGCGGCGAGCCTGACACTGGTGCCGGCATTCGCCGCGTCTCAGCCCGATTTGACCATTTTCGAACTGCGGCAATACACGCTGAAAGGTGGCGCGCGCGAGGCCTTCACCCGGCTGTTCGGGCAGTATTTCGTGACGCCGCAAAATGAAGTCGGCAGCCATGTGCGGGCCGTGTTCCGCGATCTCGACGATCCCGATCGGTTCGTTTGGATTCGCGGATTCGCCGGCATGGAGGCGCGCAAGACCGCTCTCGAGACTTTCTATTTCGGGCCGGTCTGGCAGGCGCATCGCGACGAGGCCAATGCGATGATCGTCGATAGCGACAATGTGTTGCTGCTCAAGCGGGTGTCCGGGCTGATCGGCCCGGAAACGGGTCTCGTCCGCATCTCGATCCATCCTCTCGGCGGCGTCGATCCCGCGGCTTTCGCCGTATTTTTCGAGACGCGCATGCGGCCGCGGATAGAGGCTGCCGGCGGTATCGTCTCGGCAACGCTCATCACCGAGACCGCAGCCAATAATTTCCCCCGCCTGCCGGTGCGTGACCAGCCCGTCTTCTTGTGGATCTCGCATTTTCAGGACGAAGCGGCGGAGCAGGCCTTCACTGGAAAGTTCGCCTCCGCCGGCGGATGGCGCGACGGTATCGCCGAGAGCTTGCTGCCGGCTCTCATGCAAAAGCCGGAGATCCTTCGGCTGGTGCCTTCCCTCAGGATATCGGCGTCTTGACCAGAATCGCGGCGAGAGCGGTTAGGCAATATAGGTGCCGACCCGCCGAGGTTCGTAAGGCGCTTCCAGTGCCTTGATCTCCTCATCCGTCAATGTCAGCGACAGGGCCGACACGGCGTCCGTCAAATGAAGCGGCTTCGAAGCGCCGATGATCGGCGTCGTGATGCCCGGCTTCTGGCGCAGCCAGGCGAGCGCGACATGCGCGCGTGGGACGCCGCGCTGATCGGCGATCTTGCCGACCTCGTCGACGATCGTGCGGTCGCCGTCATGATAGATCGTCTTGCCGAATTCATCGGTCTCGATCCGGTGAGTCGCCTCGTTCCAGGGACGCGTCAGGCGGCCTCGGGCCAGCGGGCTCCAGGGCATCACGGCGATGCCGAGATCGCGGCAGAGCGGCAGCATTTCGCGCTCTTCTTCCCGGTAAAGCAGGTTCACATGATTCTGCATGCTGACGAACTGGCTCCAGCCATGCAGGCGCGACGTGTAGACGGCCTGGGCGAACTTCCAGGCCGGCATGTTCGAGGCGCCGATATAGCGGGCCTTGCCGGCCTTCACCACGTCATGCAGGGCTTCGAGCGTCTCCTCGATCGGCGTGGTCGGGTCGCCGCGATGGATCTGATAGAGATCGACATAATCGGTGCCGAGGCGTTTCAGGCTGGCGTCGATTTCGCCGAAGATCGCCTTGCGCGACAGGCCGGCGCCGTTCGGGCCGGGGCGCATGCGGTTGAACACCTTGGTCGCCAGGACCACATCCTCGCGCCGGACGAAATCCTTCAGCGCGCGGCCGACGAATTCTTCCGAGGTGCCGTCCGAATAGACATTGGCGGTGTCGAGGAAATTGATGCCGAGGTCGAGCGCCTGCTTGAGCAGCGGCCGGCTCTCGGACTCCGTCAGCGTCCAGGGATGCGTGCCGCGGTCCGGCTCTCCATACGTCATGCAGCCCAGGCAGATCGCCGAGACCTCGAGACCCGTCTTGCCGAATTTTATAGTGTCCATGCCTGCCTCGCTGCTGTGGTCCTCTCCAATCTGGGGAGGCAGGCATGGGGATTACAAGGCGCTTAGATCTTCGCGGCCGCCGCCTTCAGATCCTTGAAGGTGAAGACATAGGAATCCGTTTCCATCGGCTTGTGACAGGCCAGGCATTGCGCCTGGTTGATGGTCCGCGTCTTCTTGTCCGGTCCCATCAGGGCATAGTCCCAGTCGCCGTTGCGCAGCAGCACCGGGACGTCATTGCCCCAGCCGGTGCGGACTTCCATTGCCGCATAGCCCGAGATCTTGCCGTCCTTGTCGTGGCTCTCGGTCACGATGACCGAGCCGGTCGGCAGAGGTTTGCCGGCCTTGGCAGCCTTGAGCGCGATGGTATTGGCATAGCGCTTGGTGGGGCCGCTGTCGTCTTCGGGCGGCAGATCCTGATAGACCGTGAAGCCGGCCGGGAAATTGGCCGGCAGGGCCATGCGCGAGGGGATGGCCGGAGCGGGCGTCGCGGGCGTGGCGCCAGCGTGCGCCGCCTCGGGCGGGGTGGCGGGCTGAGCCGCCCAGAAGGCGGCGTAAGCTTTGATGTCGTCTTCGCCGAGCTGGCTGGCGATGGCGTGCATCAGATCGTTCTTGCGCTCTCCCGCCTTGAACGCGGTCAGCTGCTTTTCGATATAGAGCGGCTTCTGGCCGGCCAGATTGGGAATGGTCGGGTTGATGCTGACGCCCTGCGGCCCGTGACAGGCCTTGCAGGCGGCGATCCCGGCGGGTGCCGGGCTGTCTGCCGCCGCGGGCAGGCAGACAGCGCCGGCGATCAGCGTCAGCGCCAATAATCTTGAAGTGGACATGGATCCCCCTGTGCGACTTGTTCTGACGCATAGACTCACAGGGGCCGCATTTTATTCCCGACCATCAAGCGATCTGCAGCGGATCGAGGGCAAATACGGTGCGGGCGGCCAGATCGCCGACCTTGGCGAGATAGTTCTGGAAGTGCGCCGTGGCCCGGTGCGAGGCGACCGCCGCATCGTCGGTATAGAGTTCGTCGAGCACGAACCTGGCAGGATCGGTCTGATCCTGCCAGAGATCGTAGCGCAGGTTGCCCTTCTCCGCGCGGCTCGCCGTCACCATGCCGAACAGCAGCGCCTTGAGCTCGTCGGTCTTGTCCGGCTTGGCGGTGATGATCGCCATGAGTTTCACGGGGTTGGACATGTTGTGTCTCCTGGGTTGAGCTCAGGCCGCGAGAGAACGGTCGAGGGCTTCGACGAACTTGACCGCGATCGGGCGATCGGAGCCGGGATTCTGGCCGGTGATCAACTCGCGGTCGACGATCACGTTCGGCTCGAAATCGACCTTGCCCGTGATGACGTCGCCGCCGGCGATCTGCAGCGCGTCCACCACATTGAAGTAAAGCTTCGCCTTGAGGATATGCTCCTCGACGATCTTCTCTTCGCTGTTCGAAAAGACGGTCATCGCATAGCCCGCATATTGCCAGCCCTTGGCCCATTCGCGCGCTTTGGCGACATCGCCGGCGATCAGGGCGGCGCGGAATTCGCGGGCATGCGGCATCGCCGCGGCGACCGCGATCGGACCATGGCACAGCAGGGCGGTCGGTTTGGCGCGCTCATGGAAGTGGCGCAGAATTTCGCCGAGATCGGCATCCTGCATCAGATCGACCCCCGGGGCCTGACCGCCGGGCACGAAGACGCCGACATAATTTTCCAGCCCTTCCTCGATCACCGACTGCAGCGTACGCACCCCGGTCATCGCCGGATCTTCGTTCCAGAAGGTCTTGGCGTGGCTGTAAGCGGCTTCGTCGCCGCCGAAATGCTTGGCCGTATTGGACGCGGGATCGATATGCGGCCGCGTGCCGTTCGGCGTGGCCAGCACGATTTCATAGCCGGCGGCGATGACGGCGAGGGCCGGAACGACGGTTTCATTGAGATATTGGCCGGTAGCGCCCCAGCGGCCGCCCTGGACCTCGATGCGGGTGGCATTGGAACCGATGAAAAGAACTTTGCCTTTGCTCATTTGAGCCTCCATTGCGTTGGTTTCGTCCGGTGTGGACGGGCTCAAGATGCTCCGGCGGCATATATTCCAGAACTTTATTTCTTGGATTTCAGATATTCACTATAATGATAATCAATGCGCTACGATCTCAATCTCCTGCCGGTCCTCCTTACCCTCATCGAGGAGCGGAATGTCACCCGCGCCGCCGAGCGTCTGGGCATCACCCAGCCGGCTTTGTCGAACGCGCTGGCGCGGTTGCGCACCACCTTGAAGGACCCGCTCTTCATCCGCGAGCGCTATGGCATCCAGCCGACGCCGATCGCCCTGGAATTGGCGCCGGTGATCGCCGAGGCATTGGCGAAGATCGATGAGGCGGTTCTCGGCCAGCAGGCGTTCGACCCGGCCAAGGCCGAGCGCCTGATCACCATCGCGCCGAACAATTATGTCGAGTTCGCCCTGGTGCCGCATATCGTCGCCCGGCTTCGCGAGACGGCGCCGGGCATCAAGCTGCGCCTGACGCCCTATGGCAATGATCTGGTCGAAACCGGCGTGATCTCCGGCACCACGTCGGTCGTGCTGGGCCGCATTACGGAGCCGCCGGACAATCTGATCGTGCAGCATCTGATGGACGAGAGTCTGGCCTGCATCGTCCGGGCGGATCATCCGGAAATCGGCGAGACCATCTCGAAGGAGCAATTCGAGCGGCTGAAACATGTCAATGTGATCCCGCCCGGCCGCCTGCGCGCCGGACTCTTCCAGGCACTCAGCCAGAAGGGGCTCAAGCGCGAGGTCGCCGTTTCGGTCACCAGTTTTCCTTCCGTGCCCGAAATGATCGCGGTGACGGATTATTGCGCCACCCTGCCGAGCCTGATCTGCCGGCGTCTGGCCGAGGATAAAAGGCTGAAGGTTCTGCCGGCGCCGGTCGATCTCGGCACTTTCCCGGTCGATATGGCCTGGCATGTGCGATACCGGCATGACCCGGCGCATCGCTGGCTGCGCTCGATGATCAGCGAAACGATTCAGCGGGTCGCGGCGTCAGCGTAGGGCTGTCCAGGCAGCGCGGGCGGCGGCCTTCTGCTCCTTGCGCCAGGGCTTGCCGAGCCCGGCCGGCTTTCCCTCGTCTCCGCTCAGAGATTTCTCGTCCATCTCGACGCAGGCCAGCCCGCAGCGCTTGAACGCCGCCCGCAGCGCGTCGCGCACGGCGAGACCCTCGGCGACTGGGGGATGCTCCGGCGCGCTCAGCGCATGCTGCAATAGATCGGTGATCCAGCCCGCGCGATTGACCAGGAGGGCCGCAATCCTGACCTCGAACCCATCGCCGCGAAGCCGATCGAGGAGAGCCAGCAAGCCCGCTTCGGCCATCGCTTCCTGGCGCTTGCGGCCTTCGGCGACCGTTTTTTCGGCGTCCGGGCCGCGCGGCATTTCATAGGCGACGTGATAGGGTTCGAAGGCGAGGCGGTCGCCCTCGGCGGCCGTCGCCAGAAAAGTGGAGAGGACGACCTGCGGTTCATCGCCGGCCAGGGTCACGCCGACGACGACGCTGCCGCCTCTTCCGGCCCGAAAGCCGAGCGCCGCGGGGCGCGTCACTGCAGCGGGATCCAGATCTCGACATGGCCGATCCCGATCATGGGATCGAATTTCTCGTCATAGAGTTCGAAATCCGCCGCATCGGCATGTTTGTGGCCGGATGCGGGCAGCCATTGATCATAGATGTGCATCCAGAGCATGCCGATCTGGGAAATATGGCTTTGATGCGCGAAGACGGCATAGCGCTGGGCGAGGAGGCTCAGCTGCGTCAGCTCGGCCGGCAGCCCGTCGAAGCTGGCGACCTCGACCCCGGCCAGATAGTCGAAATTGCCCTTGCCGTCGGCGTTATAGCAGGCGCCATAGGTCTTTTTGCCGACCTGTCCCGGCGTCTTGCCGAACCAGGCCGGCCCCCAGCGCATCCAGAGGGCGGGGATCTGGGTCAGGGTGGCCGGGCCGTAATGGCCGCTCAGCCCGGCCAGCAGGCGGGCTTCACCAGTCTCGAATCGGGGCTTTTCCATGATCGGCGTCCTTGGGCGAAAGATGCTGGTGAGTAATCTGCCAGACTCCACCCCGCCGCCGGAAGACCATCGTCACGGCGAGTCTCCGATCGACCTCTCCGCCATCGTTCCGGGTGCCCGCCAGATGGCCGATTCCAACTGCTACGGCCAGGTCGCCAGCGATGTCGACGGTCAGTTCGCTCATCGACCAGCTGATCTGTCCGGCCCATCCCTCAAGCCAGGCTTGCAGCTCGACCGTGCCGCCGGACAGCCCGATCGGATCGAACGCGGTGGCGTCGTCGGCCAGATGCCGCGTGGCCAGATCGGCGACTTTGCCGAACACCGCATTGGTCCGATCCCCCAGGATCGCCCGGATCGCGGCTTGATCGGCGGCGTCCCCGTTGCCGTTCTCGCGGGCGGCAAGGCCGGCCAGCTTGTCGAGACTGGTCGCCCAGCCGGCTTCCATGCCGCGCAGCATGAATCGCGCTTGCTCGGTGAAGCCCGTTCCTTCGACATGCAGGATCACGCGGGTCTTCTTGCCCTTGTCGATGTCGACGAAGGTGACCGTGTTGCGCGATTCGACGGCGCGGGTGCCGTCGGGCAGATCGACGAAGGTGCTGAGAACCAGATGCGAGGGCGGGTCGATCTCCTCGTAAGTGCCGCCCATCGGATGAATCCCGCCATCGGGGCCGCGCATATGGATCACCAGCTTGCCGCCGGGACGGGGATCGGCTTCGCAATGCGGATTGTCGAAGCCGTGCGGTCCCCACCAGGCCGCGATGTGCCGAGGGTCGGTCCATAGGCTGAACACAAGGGGCCGGGGCGCGTCGAACAGGCGCGCGAGGGTGAGTTCAGCCTTCATGGGCGCGCTCGAGGGCGGCGATGTCGAGCTTCTTCATCGTCATCATCGTCTGCATGATCTGGCCGGCTTTGGCGGGTTCTTCATGCCACAGACGCATCAGCATCGAAGGAACGATCTGCCAGCGCACGCCATATTTGTCCTTCAGCCAGCCGCACTGGATCTCCTCGCCGCCATCGGCGGTCAGGGCCTTCCAATACCGATCGACTTCGGCCTGATCCGCGCAGCGGACGAAGAGCGAGATCGATTCGTTGAACTGGCCGGGTCCGCCGCCATTCAGCAGGGTGATCTCCTGATCGGCGATGGTGAAGGTGATTGTCATCGGCGTGCCCTGCGGCTGCGGCCCGCCTTCGGGATAGAGGGTACGGTCGGTGATTTTGCCGCCGAACACCGAGATATAGAAATCCGCGGCTTCCGTCAGGCGGTGATCGAACCACAGGCACACGGCGATTTTCTGGTCGGACATGATCATTCTCCCTTTTGCAGTTGATTGAGGTAATCGCCCATGCGGTCGAAGCGTTGCTCCCACAGCAGGCGGTAGGTTTCCAGCCACGCATCGACCGGCTTCAGCGCCGCCGCGTCGAGACGGCAAGGGCGCCATTGGGCTTCCCGGCCCCGCGTGATCAGCCCGGCTCTCTCCAGCACCTTGAGATGCTT
>FTDB01002704.1_pt1 | contig 15126 bp, 8 predicted proteins | sample 1639741 | NCBI WGS metagenome assembly FTDB01 (sample SAMEA3914869, study PRJEB12502) | metagenome | biome: forest; material: soil | place: USA | collected 2012-03-12 | depth 0.1 m | reverse complement strand
CGCGACCGCGATGAGCGGCGGCATCCAGGATGTGTGGGCCGGCGGCACGGCCAGCGGCACCCTGGTGTATCAGGGTGCCTCGCAGGTCGTTCATTCGGGCGGCACCGCGGTCGGCAGCTCGGTCGGCGCCTTCGGCTCCCAGGATGTCCAGGCGGGCGCCATCGCCACGGGTACGCTGCTGCTGGGCGGCGGCGTGATGAATGTGCGCTCCGGCGCCAGCACCGGCGGCAGCGACAATGCAGGCGGCATCATCAATGTTTTCGGCACCGACAATACCACGACCTTGACCACGGGCGGCGTCGAGAACGTCATGAGCGGCGGCAGCGCCGCCGGCACGATCATCACCAGCGGCGGCCAGCAAGTCATCTCGGCCGGCGGCGTCGCCACCGGCGTTGCCGTCGAAACGCTGGGCATCCAGACCGTCACTTCGGGCGGCTCCGCCGTCAACAGCTCTGTGGTCGGCGGCGATGTCGTCGTCACCTCCGGCGGCGTGGCCACGAATCTGGTGATGAGCACCGGCGAATTGATCGTCAAGGCCGGCGGCGTCGCCACCGGCGCCATCGGAAATGGCGGCCTGTTCGAAGTCATGACCGGCGGCACCATCAGCGGCACGGCCCTCAATGGGGGACAGATCCTGCTGGAGGGCGGTACTGCCGCCAACACCCAGGTCGGCGGCGGCGGTTCGCTCATCGTCGCCTCGGGCGGCGTGGCCAATGGCACGGTCGTTCTGGCCGGCAGCAGCGAAACGGTCTATGCCGGCGGCACCGCAAACGGCATTCAGCTCAATGGCAGCGGCATCATCAGCCTGCAAGCGGGCGCCAATGTCGTCGGCGACATCGTCCTGACCGGCACCGGCGGTACGGTCCAGATCGTCGGCAGCAGCCTGCCCGCGGTCAAGATCGACGGCTTCGTGATCGGCGACAAGATCGACCTCTCCAACATCCTGGGCGGAACCGGCGCCAGCTATGCCAATGGCATTCTGACCGTCACCGGCGCCACCGGCGGCACCGTGAGCCTTGCCCTGGGCAGCGCCCCGAACGGCGCTCTGGTCGTCAGCCATGATTCGGGCGGCGGCACCGTCATCTCGGTCCAGGCCGACAGCGTCGCCCAGGCGCTCGCCGCGACCGGACATGTGGCGATCACCGACAGCGCGGCCAATGTCCAGGCCAATATCGCCGCTCTCGAGACCATCAACACGGCCGGCAATCTCGACGGGATCACCCTCACCGATTCCGGCCTCGTCGGTTTCTCGGTCACCGCCGCGCAGTCGGATCTGCTGGCGAAGATCAACGGCACCTTCGCCGCCACGGTCGATGCCACGGCGGCCAATGCCACCGTCACCGGCGCGGCCGGCCATGGCGTTACCGCGACCTTCAGCGGCTCTTCCGGCCAATATGCGATCGCGGGCACAGGCGACGGCGTCAGCTTCACGGTGACCGACACCGGCACCGGCCGTACCAGCGTCGATCATCTCAGCAATGTCCAGCTGCTGCATTTCAGCGATGCCAATGAGGTAATCGGCAGCACGACGCCGATCAGCGGCGGGACGCTGAGCAGCGCCAATATCGCCGAACTCTACGCGTCCGGCCTCGGCCGCGCGCCGGACGCCGCCGGCCTCGCTTATTACGAGGCGCAGCTGAAGGCGAGCCCGACGCTCACGGGCGCCAATCTCGCGGCCGCGTTCCTGGCCTCGCCGGAATATGCCGCGAGCCATAATTACGCCCAGACGGCGGCCGGCGATTCGCAGTTCGTGGCCGATCTCTACACCAACCTGCTGCACCGCCCGGGCAGCAGCGCCGAGATCACCTATTACACGAACATCATCAATCAGTTCACGGCCGGCCAGACCGCCGGCAGCGCCGGCTTCACCCAGGCGGAACTGACGGGTCACTCCGTCGTTCTGGCCGATTTCAGCCTTTCACAGGAATTTCTGGCCAATATCCAGATTACGGCGCAGAACCCCGCCAGCGCGCAGCATTGGCTCGTTCTGATCTAAAATGCTATACCGCATTAAGGACTTAACAATTTAGGCACCAGCCTATGCGGGTAGACGAGTTGGCCATGGCTGCGGCGCAAGACGGCGCGGCCAGGCCGCTGATCGTGGATATCGACGGGACGCTCGCCAAGACCGACCTGCTCGCCGAATCCTTTTTTGCCGTGATGGCCGCGAACCCGCTGCATGCGCTTGTCGCGGTCGGCGCGCTGAAGGGCGGCAAGGCGGCGCTGAAACGCCATCTCGCCGACCGCGCCGAGCTCGATATCGGACAAATCCCGCTGCATGAGGACCTTGTCACCTTTCTGCGCTCCGAGCGGGAGGCAGGGCGGCAAATCTACCTCGCCTCCGCGGCCGACCGCCGTTATGTACAGGCGCTGGCCGACCGGCTCGGCATTTTCGAAGGCATTTTCGCCTCGGATGGTGAAACCAATCTGAAAGGCAGCCGCAAGGCCGAGGCGCTGGTCGCCGCTTTCGGCGAAAAAGGGTTCGACTATATCGGCAACGATCATGCCGATATGGATGTCTGGCGATTTGCCGCCGGGGTCTATGTCGTCGATGCCCAGCCGAGCCTCGCACGCAAAGTGAGCCGCGACTTTCCCGATGCGACCGTGCTGGTGCCGCGCCGGCCTCGCTTCAACGCTTATCTGAAGGCGCTCAGGCCGCATCAATGGCTCAAGAACCTGCTGATCTTCGTCCCAGCCTTCGCCGCGCATCGGTTCGACCTGCCCCATGCCGCGCTCGACGTCCTGGCTTTTGTGATCTTCAGCCTGTGTGCCTCCAGCGTCTACCTGCTCAACGATCTGTTCGATCTGCGTAGCGACCGCGAGCATCCTTCGAAGCGCCGCCGCCCCTTCGCCGCCGGCGACATCAGTTTGGCCAAGGGCGGCCTGCTGCTGATCCTGGCGCTGCTGGCCGCGGCAAGCGCCAGTCTGTTCCTGCCCGCCCGCTTTATCCTGGTGCTGGGCGTCTATTACGTCGCCACCTTCAGCTATTCGATGCTGTTCAAGCGCATCACCATCCTCGATGTGGTGATCCTGGCCTGTCTCTATACGCTGCGGCTGATGGCCGGCGGCGCCGCATCCAGCGTCCCGCTGTCGCCCTGGCTGCTGTCTTTTTCGATCTTCATCTTCATGAGTTTGGCCTTGATCAAACGTTGCGCCGAACTGATCGACAGGCGCGCGCATGATAAGGGCGATCCGGTCGGGCGCGGCTACAAGCTGACCGATATTCCTCAGTTGCAGACCATGGCGGCCGCCAGCGGCTATGTCGCGGTGATGGTGTTCGGCCTCTATATCACCCATCCCGAGGTCAGCCTGCTTTATACGCATCCCAATCGGCTGTGGGGCATTCCGGTCGTGCTGCTCTACTGGATCAGCCGCGTCTCGATGCTGACCCACCGCGGCGAGATGCATGAGGACCCGGTGCTGTTCGCCGCCAAGGACAAGGTCAGCCTGCTCTGTCTCGTCCTGATCGTGCTCGGGGCGGCGGTCAGCCTGTGACGGCAACCACGCAGACTCTCGCCGGCTGGGGCAATTATCCGCGCGCGGAAGTCCGCGCCCTCGGCATCCGCGGCCGTGCCGAAGCGGTGAGAGCGGTCGGCGCCGAGCCCAGCCTGATCGCGCGGGGCAATGGCCGCGCCTATGGCGACGCGGCGCTCAATAGCGGCGCCACTCTGCTGATGACCCGCAGCAACCGCCTGCTCGCCTTCGACGAGGCGACGGGATCGCTGACCTGCGAAGCCGGCGTGCTGCTGTCGGAAATCCTCGACCTGTTCGTGCCACGCGGCTGGTTCGTCCCCGTCACGCCGGGCACCAAATTCGTCACCATCGGCGGTATGATCGCAGCCGACGTGCATGGCAAGAATCATCACGGCGCCGGCTCTTTCGGCGAACATGTCGAAAGCCTGGATCTGGCCTTGGCCGACGGCAGCGTGGCGACCTGTTCGCCTACCCAGGAACCGGAATTGTTCGCCGCCACCTGCGGCGGCATGGGCCTGACCGGCGTGATCCTGACCGCCCGCTTCCGCCTGATGCGCATCGAGAGCCCCTTCATCCGTCAGGAGACCTACAGGACGGCCAACCTCGCCGAGACGATTACCTTGCTGAACGACACGGCGTCCTGGACCTATTCGGTGGCCTGGATCGATTGCCTGGCCCGCGACAAGGCGCTGGGCCGCTCGATCGTCTTCCTGGGCGAACATGCCACGGCGCACGAGGCACGCGCCGCCAAACAGCCGCGCAGCCGAAGCCTGGCGATGCCGATCAATGCGCCGGCTTTTGCCTTGAACCGCTGGACCGTCTCGGCCTTCAATGGGTTGTATTACGGCAGCGACCGGCCCCGGTCGGCGATCGTCGGGTATGACGGCTATTTCTATCCGCTGGACGCGATTCACAATTGGAACAAGCTCTATGGCCGGGCCGGTTTCGTTCAATATCAATGCGTTCTACCGCGACACTCAGCCGCCATCGGAATGGAAACTCTCCTGAGACGTATCGCCCAGTCCGGCCGCGGCTCGTTTCTTTCGGTGCTGAAGCAGTTCCGCCCGCAGGACGGCCTGCTCTCCTTCCCGATGGAGGGATTGACCCTGGCGCTGGACTTCGCCGTCGACCGCCAGACCCTTGCCCTTTTGACCGAACTGGATGCCGTCGTCGCCGATCATGGCGGTCGCATCTATCTCGCCAAGGATGCGCGCTGGACCACCCAGCATCTCCAGCGCGGCTATCCGCGCCTCGAAGAATTTCGCGCCATCCGGCGCCGGGTCGATCCTTCGGGCAAATTCTCCTCGCTTCTCTCGCAAAGGCTCGGCCTATGATTTCCGTCCTCGTTCTTGGCGCCGCTTCCGACATCGGGTTGGCGATCGCCCATGAATTCGCCCGCGATAAGGCTCATGTCATTCTGGCGGCGCGCAGTCCCGGCCGGCTCGAGACCGACGCCATCGATCTGCGTGTGCGCTATGGCGCCGAGGTCACGCTGATCGATTTCGACATGCTGCGGACCGACCATCATGGAAGCTTCATCGACGGACTGGCCGCGCTGCCGGACGTCGTCGTCTGCGTGGTGGGTTTGCTGGGCGAGCAGAAGACCGCCGAAAGCGATGCCGCGCAGGCGGAGCTGGTGATGCAGACCAATTACAATGCCCCCGCTCTGCTGCTGAATACCGTGGCGACGCGCATGGAAGCACGCGGCTCGGGCAGCATCATCGGGATCAGTTCTGTGGCGGGCGATCGCGGCCGGGCCAGCAATTATGTCTATGGCTCGGCCAAAGCCGGTTTCACCGCCTTCCTGTCGGGCCTGCGCAACCGTCTGGCCAAAAAGGGTGTGCAGGTGACGACAGTCAAGCCGGGCTTCGTCCGCACCAAGATGACCGAGGGCATGAAGCTGCCGGGCGCCTTGACCGCGGCACCGTCCGAAGTCGGCCAGGCGGTCCTGAAGGCCTGGCAAAACAAGCGCGACGTGATCTATGTGCGGCCGGTCTGGTGGGTGATCATGACGATCATCCGCGCCATTCCCGAGGCGATCTTCAAAAGGCTGAGCCTTTAGTCGGCCATCAAGGTGGCGTGCCGCAGGCCAAGCGCGAGAGGTCGGGGATCGCCGGACGTTCCGGCGTCCTTCTGCGACACGGCCCCCTCGAAGTGGAAATCCACGGAAAAATGGGTTTTGCCGGCGACGAGGTCGGCCGGAATCCATAAGCTGCGCGAGATCCGGTAGGCGGGCGCCACCTGGGAATAACGCCATTCCGCTACCGGGCGGCCATCGACATCGACCCGCACCAGAAGATGGGTTGCCGGCGTGGGCAGGAAAGGCACCGCATCGAGATCGAGCCGCAGAACACCGGTCGGCGGCTGAAGAAGATCGAAAGTCAGCTTTGCGGATCTGGCCGCGCTCCAGACACCCCAATTCTCGGGTTGCAGCCAACCATCGGTCAGTTGGCCTGCATTCAGCGAAGGTAAAAAATCGACCAAGGAGATGGAACGCGAACCGCTTTGCAGCGGAACGATATGCCATTCCGTCGTCTTGACCAAAGCCAGCCGGGGTTCGTCGGACGCCTGCTCGCAAACTCGGGAAAAGACGGTCACGACTTCTTCGGGCGCGTAAGGTTCGACGCAGGCCTGAATGCCCGTCATTTTGAGCTGCTCGACCAGAAGAGTGGCTGTCGCGAACTCGGCCGGATCGCCATAGACCACATGCACCCTTCCTGTCGGGCGCTCTCGGGCATAAGCCGCGGCTTCGCCGAGCGGTATCAACTGCCAGATCGGTCTCTCAAATTTTCCGGCAATCCCGCCGACGCAAATGATAGCGCAGGCGGCGATCATCAACGCCGCCCTGCCCCGAGTCGCCCAACCGGCCGCCAATAGACAGACCAGCGCTATCAGCCAGGCTAAATTGGGCCAGTGATGAAGGGCGAGGTCCAGGCGGTAGAAGGCCGGCAACCAGACCGAATGCCCCACCGGCGAGGAATAATCCTCGAGAAATTGATCGGCGGGCTGATTGAAAATCGGGACGACAGCTCGGATGAATCTGAGCAAAACATAGCCCTGCATCGCCAAGCTGCCCGCGCATAGCGCCGCCGTCGCGCGCGGCCAGCGCTCGAACATCATGCCGAGCGCCAGCGCCGCCGGAAGGATCAGCGTTACCGCGCCCGCCAGCACGAAGCGGCCGGCAAAGGAACCTCCTCCATACCAATTGGGATGAAACGCGTTGGGTCCCACCAGCGCCCCATAGACAAGCAGGAAAAGCAGGGCGAGCGGCCAGTCGCGCCGTGCCAGCAGCATCAGGCCAGGCAGGGCGCCCAGCAAAAGCGGCGCCCGCACGAAAATGCCCTGGAATTGGTCGATTTGCAGCCCGAACAGCACCATTACGGCGGTCGGACTGACCTCCACGGAAGATTTGTCGTAGGCACCGCCCAGATGGCCATAGGCATATTGATTATAGAGAGCCAGCGCTGCGATCGACGCCGCTGGCGCCAACGCCCATAGAACACGCGACAGAAGCGCCCGGCGCGCTCCCTTTGCCAGCCATATCCAGCCGATCATGCAGATCAGGGTGGGAACCGCCAGGCGTATATGCAGCCAAGGCGCTAGCGCCAACGCGGCGGCGCAGAGCACCATGGTCGCTGGGACGGGCTTCGCCTCGGCGGAGCGGACGATGTAAAGCTCCAGCAGCACGAAAGTGAACAGGATGCCAGCCAATAGATCCGGATAGAGCTGCGAGGCCGGAATCAGAAAGGGTGTCGTCAGGCAGAGAGCGGCGCCCAGCAGCAGCCGATGCGGCTCGGTGCGCTGGAACAGCCCCGCAGCGCGGACGGCCAATAAGGGGACCATGGCCGAACACAGCAGGAGGGCGAACTTGACGGCCAGCATCCCGCCCCCCAGCCAACGCAACGGGGTTATCAGCAAGGGCAGGCCGATATTGTGGATGCTGACGATCCCATGCGGGCCGACGCGGCCATGGAAGGTGCTCACATTGTCGAGGCCGGCGTCTATTTCCATACGCGCCTGAGCAAAGTCGGCCGGCTGCAGCAGCGACGCGGCCAACGGCCCCGACAAATAGGCTGCAACGATCTGCGCGCCGTCGAAATGGGCAAAGGAATCCGCCGCGATCAGGTAATGCGGCTCATCCCCTACTCCCGAGCGGACTCGATCGTCACGGCACAGAAACAGGAACAACCCTGCCGCCAGCAGGAAGACCAAACTTGTCGCGAGCGACCTCAACATCACTCCTTCACCAAACGTGCGGCAACATACGGACTTGCCGCGGCCGACACCATGGCTTTTTCACTCGCAATGATAGAATGGGATCTTTACAGTCGGCTTTCCATTCCTTCGATCCGGCCTTGTCCGGATTGCGCAGAAAAGCCTCTCGCAGACTCCTCTATGCGCCTGTTTTCAATACTCAAAGCCAGACCTGCTATCGGCATAGCTGGAGTGATCGCAGCGTCGTCTCTGCTGATCTCCGTGATCCTGCTGACGACCAACTGGCATCCGCTGCATGCCGAGATCATTCCCAGCGGCGATGCGGCGGCCGATGAATTGCTGCTTATCCGGGCTCGGCATGGCGTGCTGCTTCACGGCCATTATTCACGCTTCAATTTCTATCATCCCGGCCCCTTCTTTTTCCATGCCCGACTGGTTGCCGACCATGTCGCCGCCTGGCTTTTCCCCGATCCGTTTACCCTTCACACCGCGACCGTGATGGTGATCAACGGTCTCTTCATCGGACTGACCGCGGCCCTTGCCTTCACCCTCGCGGGTGCCGGTCGGGCGGGCTGCTTGGCGGCGTTGGGCTGCATCGCTTCCGTCCTGTTCCAGTTCCATGAGTCCGGTACCGCCCTGACCGGCAGTTGGATGCCGGACGTCATCCGGATGCCTTACCTGGCCTTCCTGATAGCGCTGCCGCTGACGGCCCGGGGGTCGGCCTTCGGCCTGGTGGCGGCAACATTTTGCGGCGGCGCGTTGGTGCACGGTTATGTCGCCATGCCGGCCTTCGTCGCACCGCTCTGGCTGATGGCATTGATCCTCGGGCTGATCTCACGGCACAGGCGCCACCAGCCATTTCCCGCCTCCGCCCTGGCCGCGGCAACAGGTATCGTCCTGCTTTTCGCCTCGCCGATATTGGTCGACATGGTGTTTCGTCCGCCCGGCAATATGGGGCTGATCCTCGACTATTTGCGCCAAGCCGCGGCCCAGACTCCTCCCCCCAATCCACCCGACGATGTCAAGGCCTCGCTGCTGGGACACTGGCAGACGCTGAATCCGTGGCTGTGGGGGCTCCCTGCTCTGGCCTTGTCGCTGGATGCCCGGCGCCGGGCGGACATCGCGACATGGTTCATGCCGCTGTTCTTCAGCCTGCTGTCCGTAGGGCTGTTCTACGTCTATCTGCGCACCGCCCCACCGCCGCTATACGACTATATCGGCTATTTTCACGAATCGGTGCCGCTGGCACTCGTGGTGTGGGGCGTGGCCCGATTGGCGCCGCACGCTGTCCGCTACAGGCCGGCGACGGCGGTAGCGATCGTTCTGTGCCTCGTCGCCCTGGCGCAGGGCGGCGGGCATGTCGGTTACCGCGGCGTGCCGGAGATCCGTTCCATTACCCGGGCCATCGTCGAGCGCCATCCAAGCGGTCAGGTCATGCTGCGGATGGCGGGGTTCGAGGGATGGACCCTCATGACGGGGCTGATGGCCGATCTGGATCGCTTCGGCATCGATTCATGCACGCCTTTCCTCTATCCGCAGATGCCCGAGCAGTCGATCACGCACAATCGCCTCTGTCCGGAGGCGCATAACGGGCAACAGCGTTACGTACTGACCGCCCCGGATAATTGCGGTCCATCCTGTCTGGCAGACAGCCCGATCGGCGGTATTATTGTCGACGAACAGCAACCCGCAATCTTTTGGGACGATGTTCGTCATCATTTTACTTTCACGTCTCTCGCGACCCGGCACATCCTCGGCGACGGGTGGTCGACGATCGAACCTTGGGGCGTTTGGAGCGATGGCGAGCGGGCTGAGATCAGGCTCGATCGCCTCTATCTGGGCACGGGCGGGGCGTCGATGCAGATCGATCTGGACGCATTCCTGGCCGGTACGGTGACAAGCGTCGATGTGCCGGTAACGGTGAACGGCCAGGAAGTCGATCGCTGGCATTTCGAAAAAGGCAAAAGCCGCGCCGTCCGAAACCTGGTTCTCCCCGCCTCCAGCGAACCGGTTGTCATCGGATTCAGCGGAATAGGCGCGCAGACGCCGGCCATGGCCGGTCTCTCGCAAGATGGACGACATCTTGGATTGGCGCTTTATTCTTTGACTATCGAGCCCAGGCCTTTGCCGTGAGATCCAGAGCGCACAGATCCTTGACCTCGTAGCGCTCGACATACCGCCGAATGCGGTTGCCATATTCGGGATCGTCCGGGAAGAACAGATAGTAATCCGGCGGCTGCAGGCTGGCATAGCCATTGATGGTCGGAATGTGCAGCAGCTCGGCCAGCAGCATCGCATCGGCGCTGTGGCGGTATAAGCCTTCGGTCGGCACATCCGGATGCAGATAGGCGGCATCGGCCCTGGTGACATAGAAGGCCCCGCATTCCGCCGGCGGCGCCGGGACCGCGGCGAGGCGCGCCAATTGCTCCTTGCGGTCGATCCCCAGCGGCGGGCCGAGATTGATCTCCTCCGCCACCAGCAGCAACGCCAATCCGGCCAGAACCAAACGAGGCCACTTGCCTGTCTGCGCCGCCAGGAACGCCATCGCCAAGGCGATCAGGGGAGCCGCCAGGAAAGTCTGATAACGCGCCATCACCCGCACCGCCTTGGCGCCGGGGATCAGCCCATAGATCAGCGAATAGGCGGTGAACGGGCCGTAATGCAGGAACATCGCCCAGCTCGTCACGGTCGCCATGGCGAGCGCGCACAGCAGAACCCGGCCGTTACGGCACAGCCATATGAGGGAAGCCGCGAAGACGATCAGGATCACCGGCGGAAAACCGGTCGTATGCTCGCTGTAGCGCGGATAGTCAGGCCGGAAAAAACGGGCGATCGCCTCGTCCCACCAGCCGAAGAGCCAATTGGCCGGACCGATATGCACCACATCCAGCAGCGACGGGCTGAAATAGAGCAGCACGGCCTTATAATCATACATTCCCGTCTCCCTGGCCTTGGGGACATAGAGAGACAGGAACGGCAGACTCTCGGCCGCGAACAGCAGAACCACCGCCAGCAGCAGCGGCGCATGACGCCAAATGCCCCGCAGCAAGGCAGCCCGGTCGGCCGGCGCCGAGAAGATGGCGAGGAACAGCAGGGTGAAAAGGCCGAACAGCCCGCAATACCAGGCCATATAGAAGCCCGTCATCAGCCAGGCGGCGAACAGGCTCACCAGGGCTGCCCCCCAGCCCAGGACAGGCAGCCTCTTTTTTGCCTGGAGAGAGGTCATCAGGCCGTGCAGCAGAAGCGCGAACAGCGGCGCGAAGGAGACGCCGAGCAACTGCGCATGGCCGACATGGATGAAGGCGTTGTTGCTGAGGGTGAAGACCACGGCCCCCACCATCGCCCAGCGCCAATCGAGATCGAGCAGGCGCCGGCAGGCGGCGTAGAAGGCGGCATACCCGATCGACCGCACGACCAGATTCACGCCTTCGGCGCTGACGAAGACGTCGAACCCTGACGTTCGGAACAGCGCATGGATCGCGCCATAAAGGAAATAGCCGTCATTATAGCCGAGCGAACCTTTGACCGGAAAGAAGTAGGCCACCTCGGACCAATGCTCACGGCCATGGAAGACATTATTCCAATGTTCGAGGATGGCGATCTCGATGAAGCCGTCATTGATGTCGCCGAAAGTGCGCGCCAGCCCGAGCAGGATCTGGAAGCGGAAGAACACCGCCACTGACAGCAACCCGACCAGCGCAACCAGCAGACCCCGCCGGTTTCCCCCCATCAATCCTCTCCCCGTTGAAAAAGCTGGGCACGATACACTACATTGCCGCCCAATGTTTGGAACCTTTCGCCTTTTCCTGGCCTGCGCCGTCGTCGTCTTTCACATGGGCATCGATGCCGGCGGCCTCTATCCCGGCGTCGCCGCGGTCATCTGCTTTCTGATGGTGTCGGGCTACGCCATGGCGGGCCTCGCGCAGAAATCCTTTCCGCGGCTGATCGACGCGCCCTTCTTCTATGTCGACCGCGCGCTGCGCCTGATGCCGCAATATTGGTTCTATGTGGCGGTCACGACGGTGACGATCTATGTCGCCGGCTGGCGCTATGCCGGCTATCAGGACGCGCCGATGTCGCTGATCGGCCTGGTCTCCAACATTCTGCCGCCGCCGTTCGGCGCCTATTTCTACCCGGCTCAGTACGGCCACATCATGATGATGCCGCAATGCTGGAGCCTGGGCATCGAGATCCTGTTCTATCTCGCCCTGCCCTTCTTGCTGACATCGCGCTGGGTGCTGGCGGCGGCGCTGGCCTATGCCGCCTGGATATTCGCCCGCGCCACACATGGCATTCTCAATCCCGATCTCGACGGCTATCGCTTCATGCCGGCCCCGCTGCTGTGGCTCGGCGCCGGTGTCGCGCTCCAGCGCAAGGATTGGTGGATGTATGGCGCGATCGGCCTATTCGCCGCAGGGCTGTTCGGTTCGCTGGTGATGGCGGACAAGGTCTGGCTGGCGATGAACGCGCCGCTCTTCCTGGGGGCCGCGATCGGCTATGTCGTGATGCCATTGCTGGCCATGCTTCCTCGCCGGCGCTGGGACGATTGGCTGGGAAATGCTTCCTATGGCTCGTTCCTGGCGCATTACATCTTCGTCGCAGCCTTCCGCACGCATATCAAGGATTGGACCTATGTCGGCATCGCGGTCGCCGGCGCGCTGGTCTGCGGCTGGGTTTCCTATGCGCTGATCGAAGCGCCGGTGGCACGCTGGCGCCGCCGGCTCCGCAAATCGAAGCAGGCGGAACCCGGCCTCACCCCACTGGCGGTGGAACAGGCGCGTTAGGCCCGCCGATCGTCCAGCGCTTCGCGGCCATGTCGAGTCCGCACAGTCCCTGGACGCCGTAATAGTCGACATGGCGGACGACCAAATTCACGTAATCCGGACGCTCCGGATAGAACAGAAAATAATTGGGCGGCACGAAGCTGTCATAGCCGTTGATGGTCGGCAGATGCCGCCATTCGGCCAACAGCATCGCATCGACGCTATGGCGATAGAGCCCATCGATCACAGGATCTTGCTGAAGATAATCCGGGTCGGCCTTGCTGACATAAAAGGCCCGACATTCCGCAGGCGCCGACGGAATCGCCGCCAGCCGCGCCAGATGCGCCTTACGATCGATATTGAGGTTCGGCCAGATATTGATCTCTTCCGCGATGAGAAACAGACCCAGCGCCGCCAACGCGACGCGCGGGAGCCGTTGGCCCTGGCTCGCCAGGAAGGCAGTAACCAGCGCGATCACCGGACCGGCCAGGAAAATCTGATAGCGCGAGACCACGCGCACGGCCTTTGCCCCGGGGACCCAATCATAGATGAGCGCATAGAGACTGAAGTCGCCGAATTTCAAGCAGGCCAACCAGCTCAGCACGATGGCGCCGCCCATGGCGTACAGCAGGGCGCGACGCGATGCCCCGGCCCTCGGGAGCCAGAGAAGAGCCACGACCGATAGCGCCAAAATCCCCGGAGGAAACCCGGTCGTATGTTCGCTGAAGATGGGAAAACCAGGCCTGAAATGATCGTTGAGCGCCCGATCGGCCCAACCGAACAGGATATTCTCCTGGCCGACATGCACGATATCGAGCGGCACGGGCTCGAAGAAGCTCACGGCGTCGTAGCGGTGCATGCCCGATTCACCAGCCTTGGGCAGATAGAGCGCCAGGAACGGGCTGCAGAAAAGAACGAAAAGCGCCATCAACGCGAACAGCGTCAGGATATGACACCGGAGTCCGGCCCAGACGCGCTTCCACTCGGCCGCCTTCGAGACCAGGATCCGCAGCAGGACGAAAGGCATCGCGAACAGGACGCAGAACCACGCCATATAGAAAGCCGTCAGGAGCCAGGCGGCATAGAAGAAGGCCGCCGAAGCTCCCCAGGCCAGAAGCGGCCAGCGCCGTTTCGACAGGAAGGCCTGCGCCATGCCGTCCAGCAGAACCGCCAGCACCGGCACGAAGGCAACCGTCAGCAATTGCTGATGATGGGCATGCATGAAGGCATTGTTGCTGATGGTGAACATCAGCGCCCCGAACGCGGCCCAGCGCCATTCGAGCGCGAGAATGCGGCGGCAGGCGAGATAGAATCCCGCATAGCCTATGGCGCGGATCACGACATTCACCAGCTCGCTGGCGAGGAACATGTCGGCGCCGACGGCCCGGAACAAGCTGTAGATCGCGCCATAGATCAGATAGCCGTCGTTATAGCCGAGCGTTGCCGGCACCGGATGGAAATAGATGGGACGGGACCACTCCTCCAGCAGGCGGAAGCTATTATACCAATGCTCGAGAATGGCCACCTCGATGAACCCGTCCTGGGGATCGCTGATCAGATGGGTGAAGCCGTTCAGAATCTGCTGGTGGAACAAGATTGCCAGCGAAAGAACCCCGACGAGCGCGACGATTGAAAGCCGCTGAGCACGAGGGCTGAAACGGGCATTTTGCCCGAGTCCCAATTCCATAATCATTCCTGATGCAATGACGGATAGACAGGAGCGTACATACACGCTTTAGAAGAACACATCGCCGCCTCGACAGCCCTTTCACTCTATATCGTCGTTTGGCTGGACACGCTCCCTTATTTCGGCATAATCCGACGATAGATAAAACGAACATCCGTTCGATTGTTTGGGAAGACGCCAATGAAACGCTCGGCTTTGGTACTGGTAGCGGCAGCTTTGACGGCCGGAACGGCCGTCGCCGATGAACCCTCCGTCAAGGTGGGCGCCATCGAGGATCTGTCCGGCCCGACCGCGCGTTACGGCGTCGCCATCAAGCAGGGCTTCGAGCTGGCCGCCGAGCAGATCAATGCCAAGGGCGGCGTACTGAAGGGCCGCAAGATCGAGTTCCTGGTGGAAGACGCCGCCGGCCAGAAGGACCAGGCCATCAACGCCGCCAAGAAGCTGCTGGCGCGCGACAAGGTGGTGACGCTGCTGGGCCCCACTCTCTCCAACGAAATGTTCGCCGCCGGCCCGATCGCGGTCGAGCGCAAGGTTCCGATCATCGGCACCTCGGTCACCGCCGAAGGCGTCACCGACATGGGCGATTGGGTGTTCCGCACCTCGCTGCCGGAAGCCGACGTCGTCCCCGAAGCGCTGGGTTCGGCCAAGAAGAAGTATAATCTCAAGAAGGTGGCGCTGCTCTACGCCAATGACGACGCCTTCTCCAAGTCGGGCTTCGACACCTTCAAGAAGGCGGCCTCCGCCGCCGGTCTCGAGATCGCCGACATCGAAAGCTTCTCGCAGAAGGACACCGACTTCTCGCCGCAGCTGACCAAGATCAAGTCGCTGAACGTCGACGCGCTGCTGGTCTCGGCCCTGGTCGAGCCGGCCTCGGGCGTGGTGCTGCAGTCGCGCCAGCTCGGCATGACCATGCCGATCCTCGGCGGCAACGGCTTCAATTCGCCCAAGCTGATCGAGATCGCCGGCAAGTCCGCCGAAGGCGTGATG
>FTDB01000958.1_pt1 | contig 15191 bp, 15 predicted proteins | sample 1639741 | NCBI WGS metagenome assembly FTDB01 (sample SAMEA3914869, study PRJEB12502) | metagenome | biome: forest; material: soil | place: USA | collected 2012-03-12 | depth 0.1 m | reverse complement strand
GACCGCGCCATCGAACGCGCCGACCAGCAGGTGAAGCTTTCCGCCGCGGCCAGCGACAAGATCGAGGCCGCCCACGCCCGCTTCGAACGCGGCGACCTGCTGATGCTGGTTGGGCTCGACCGCTGCGATTCGTCGCTGATGACGGCGGTGATCAAGGATTTCACCGCCCTGCACGACCGCCTCGACGGCGCCTACGAGCCGGTCACCTTCTCGCGCGTCGTGCTGCGCCTGGCCCTGGCCCATATCTGGAAGGGTGAGATCGAGGGGCGGCCCGAGATCATCAGCGAGGGCGTCGCCCTGCTCAGCCGCGAGGACGAGCCGGTCGATTACGAACATTCGCCGCTCGACTGGGTGGAGCACAAGCACGCCCTGGCGCTCGGTCTCCAGGCCCTGGCCGAACTGACTCTCAACGAGGAGGTCTTCGCCAAGGCGGTGCAGGTCTATGATCTGGCGCTGAAACGCCCGCTGCAGAAGGGCCTGGCCCTGCGCGCGCAACTGATCAACAACCGCGCCGTCGCCAAGGCCCGCCATGCCGAGCTGAAAGGCGACCTGAAGTCGCTCGACGCCGCCGAGGCCGCCTTCAAGGCCGAGCTGCGCGGCATCAAGCCTCAGGACGACAGCGTCGGCTGGGCCATCCTGCAAACCAACCTGGCCCGGCTCTATGTCGCGCGCGGCGACATCACCGGCTTCATGATGGAACGCGCCGAGGCCGCCTACGCCCTGGAGGCGGCGCAGGAAATCTTCGCCGAACACGGGCTGAAAGCCTTGGCCGAAACCGCGCAGGGCCATCTCGACCGTGTGCGGGAAAGCTGAAAGAAGACCCCTCCGCCTCGACGCGCTTCGCTTGCTCGGCACCTCCCCATTCCTGCGGAATAGGGAGGAGGGAGAGGCAAAAACCGTCGCCGGACAAACTCCCACCTCCCTATTTCCCAAATGGGGAGGTGGCCCGAAGGGCCGGAGGGGTCCTCTTCCTGCACATGACCCCAGCATGAACGGCCGGCACCGGCCCCGTTCAGGTGCACGGGCGTATAACTGTCACCATCGCCGCCTCTGCCGCCTGCTTGTTTGCACCAGGGCCGGCGATCCGCATTGCCTCCTTACCGGCCATGCGGCGACAGTCGACGACCAATTCCGGGGGGCAGAAACCGGATGTGCACCATGTTGAAGTCCCACTATTTGCGAACCACGTCGCTCGTCCTGGCCGGCGCCCTTGCGCTGGGCCTCGCCGCCTGCAGCCCGTCGCAACAGGCCGCCACCGACCCCAATAGCGCGTCGGATTCGGCCCTGGCCATGGCGTCGGAGGCGGATTCGATTCCGCCGGCCCCCGAAGCCGCCGCCCTGCCGGCCGCCCCGGCGCCCAAGGTGGTCTATGTCACCCAGCCGCAGCAGCAATATCAATCCGTCGACGACGCCTACGCCATGAACGACGCCTTCGGCGACGCGCCGCCCGACTACGGCTTCGATTACGGCGGCACGCGCCCGTGGGCGTGGCTGGCGGCGGACAACGCCATGCGCCTGGTCGAGCCGATCAGCGGCGGCGACCGCTACTATTACTACCGGCCGGGCTCGGCGGACCCCTATCTCGTCCGCGACAACGACTATGCCTACGCCTATTCCGGCGGCCGCCTGGTGACCGTCTATGACAGCCGCGGCCGGGCTCTGGCCGAACGCGACGCCGAGGCGCGCGCCGACTATGCCGGCCGCTACCTGGCCCGTGCCCGCGCGCTGGAAGCCGCCGCCCGCCAGCAGCACCGCCAGCAGGTCGACGCCGCCAACTGGAACGCGCGCCAGGCCCAGATCGACCGCCAGCGCCAGCAGTGGGCCGACCAGCAGCGCCAGGACCAGGCATGGCAGCAATACCACGCCAGCCACGAGGCCGAGCAGCGCGCCCAATGGGCGGCCGAGCGCCAGCGCCGCGACCGCGAAACCGCCGAATGGCAGCGCCGCCAGCAGGTCGCCGTCGCCCAGGCGAAACAGCAGCAGGCCCGCGAGGACCAGGCGCACCAGCGCGCGGCCCAGGCCTGGACCGACCAGCAGCGCCAGGACCAGGAAGACGCGCACGTCAAGCAGGCCCGCCTCGACCAGCAACGCCGCGACCAGCAGAACCAGAATCAGCAGCATCAGGCCGAACAGGCGCGCCAGGACCAGTTGCGCCATCAGCAACAGCAACAGCAACAGCAGGCCCGGGCCGACCAGCACCGCCAGGACCAGCAGCACGCCCAGGCCGTGGCCGACGCCCGCAAGCAGCAGCAAGCCCACGACCACCAGGCGGCCGAGGCCAGGGCCAGGCAGGTGACGGCCGCCAACGCCGCCAAACAGCGCCAGGCCCATGACCACCAGGTCGCGGTCGCTGCCCAGCTCAAGGCTGCGCGTGCCCACGCCCGCGTCACCGAACGGACCGGCTTTCATCAGGATGACAACGGTCACGACCGCAATCGTCGCCACGACCCGAAAAGCGGCGGCTAAAACCGGACACGAGCCTTGTCGGGTGAACAACACCATGGCTCCATGTCCCGCAGGCATGGAAAGGCGGATGAGAAGCCAGGTGGGGGGACCTTGTCCGCCGGTGTGACGGTGGTGGTCATTCGTGCATTCAACCGAATACGGAGAAAATAAGCGTCACCACGACCACGTCGAAGGCGCGGGTCAGGAAGCGCGACAGGCGGCGGCGCGGGGTCTGGGTCTGCATGAACGGCACGCGGGTCACTCCAAGGCGGGAGTGTCTGGGCCTGCAAGGATCATGCCGCGCCGTTAACCTTAGCCAAAGCCTCAGATTTCGGTTTTGGTCACCCGGCCGGGGCTGGGGCGGCGGTCGTTGGGGCCGGAATATTCCGACTTCAGGTAGGTCGATTTTGCCCGTTCCAGCGTCTCGGGCCCGCCTTTCAATCCGCGCTTTTCGCCGCCGCCCAGCAATTGGGCAGCATAGGTGGCGTCATCGGGCGCCGGCGCCGCACGGCTCCTGCGGCGTGTACGCGCACCGCCGGGCTCGTGCTCGATCACCGGGCCGGAAGGAATGGGCAGCTTGTTGTCGGAATCGGACATGGCGATAGCTTAGCCGAGCGGAGCTTAAAAAGCGATTAGCCCTTTTTGGCCAGCTGGTCGATCTGGGCCTTCATGGCTTCCATCTGTTCGCGCAGTTCGCGCACCTGGTCGCTGTCGGCGCGTGCAGGCGCGGGCGGCTCCTCGGGCGCCGGCGCCATGGCGCCGGGCGTTACCGCGCCCGGCACGCCGTTGGCGAAGGAGAACGGCGAGAACATGCGCATGGCGCGGTCGAACATGGCCAGGTTCTGCGACACCTGCTCGTCGAAGAAACCGAGGCCCGGCGCGCCGCCGAAGGCCTGGCTGAACTGGGTGCGGAAGCGCTCCTGCTGCTTGGCGAAGCCATCGAGCGACATTTCGAGATAGGTCGGCAGCAGGTTCTGCATCGAGTCGCCGTAGAACGAGATAAGCTGGCGCAGGAACTGGATCGGCAGCAGGTTCTGGCCGCGGCTCTCCTCCTCGAAGATGATCTGGGCCAGTACGCCGCGGGTGATGTCGTCATTGGTCTTGGCGTCGAAGACCACGAAATCGACGCCCTGGCGCACCATGTCCGACAGGTTGTCGAGCGTGACGTAGGACGAGGTGGCGGTGTTGTAGAGCCGCCGGTTGGCGTACTTCTTGATGATGACGCGTTCGCCTTCACCCTTTTTGGCGCGTGTGCGCGTGCCGCCCGTACCTGCTTCACTCATGACTCCAAACCTCCGCTCGACTGTTTTTGCGCATTGCGAAGACCGTTTCGCAGCCGCGATTTTCACTCAGCATAACGCCTTTTTTGCCGGTGCGTAAAGAGGGGTTGTGCGCTGCAAGAAATGCCTTCATAATCAATCGCTTGCCTTATGCTGCACGGCTTGCGGCGCACAAAGCGATGTTGCGCAGCGAATCTGCACAAAAACGTGTTCGGCGGGGACCGCGGGCGGGCTCGCCGCGGATCACGCGAGCGGTCATAATGTGCAACCCGTGTTCAAGGCTTCACAAAGTCCGGAAACTTGCTTTCGCCGGTCAGGTGCATTAAGTGCCCGCCATCTTTTGTTTCCTCTCCTGCCAGGAGCGCTTATCTATGTCCAACGAAGTCGTTATTGTCGCCGCCGCCCGTACCCCGGTCGGCTCCTTCCTCGGTTCGCTGTCGTCCCTGCCGGGTCATGAGCTGGGCGCCCATGCCATCAAGGCGGCGCTGGAACGCTCCGGCCTGGCGCCCGAAGACGTCAATGAAGTGATCCTGGGCCAGGTGCTGCAGGCCGCTCAAGGGCAAGGCCCGGCGCGCCAGGCCTCGGTCAAGGCCGGCCTGCCGTACTCGACCCCGGCGTGGTCGATCAACCAGATCTGCGGCTCGGGCCTGCGCGCCGTCGCGCTCGGCGCCCAGCAAGTGGCGCTCGGTGACAGCAACATCGTCATCGCCGGCGGCCAGGAAAGCATGAGCCTCGCCACCCACGCCGCCTATATCCGTTCGGGCCAGAAGATGGGCGACCTGTCGCTGGTCGACACCATGATCAAGGACGGCCTGTGGGACGCCTTCAACAACTACCACATGGGCCAGACCGCCGAGAACGTCGCCGCCAAGTACGGCATCACGCGCGAGGAGCAGGACCACTTCGCTGTCGCCTCGCAGAACAAGGCCGAGGCGGCGCAGGTTTCAGGCAGGTTCGACGAGGAAATCGCCCCCGTCACCATCAAGGGGCGCAAGGGCGACACCGTCGTCGACAAGGACGAATTCATCCGCCACGGCGTCACCTATGACAGCATTTCCGGCCTCAGGCCCGCCTTCACCAAGGACGGCACGGTAACGGCCGCCAACGCTTCGGGCCTCAATGACGGCGCCGCCGCGGTGGTGCTGATGTCGAAGGCCGAAGCCGACCGTCGCGGCCTGAAGCCCCTGGCGCGCATCGTCTCGCACGGCATCGCCGGCGTCGACCCGGCCATCATGGGCACCGGCCCGATCTCTGCCACGCGCAATGCTCTGGCCAAGGCTGGCTGGTCGATCGGCGACCTCGACCTGATCGAAGCCAATGAAGCTTTTGCCGCGCAGGCGATCAGCGTCAACAAGGAACTGGGCTGGGACGTGGCCAAGGTCAATGTCAACGGCGGCGCCATCGCCATCGGCCATCCGATCGGCGCCTCGGGCGCGCGCATCCTGACCACGCTTTTGTTCGAACTGAAGCGTCGTGGCGGCGGCAAGGGGCTTGCGACTTTGTGTATCGGTGGTGGCATGGGCGTTGCGCTCTGCATTGAATCTTAAGAGAAAAAGGGAGCAGAAACATGACTCGAGTAGCACTGGTTACCGGCGGCACGCGCGGCATTGGCAAGGCCATCGTCAAGCGCCTCAAGGAGGCCGGCCTGACGGTCGCGGCCGGTTACGCCGGCAATGAGGAAAACGCCAAGAAGGTCGCCGAGGAACTGGGCGTCACCATCGTCAAGGGCTCGGTCGACAACTTCTACGACTGCAAGCGCGCCGTCCAGGAAGTCGAGGCCGAACTGGGGCCGATCGACGTGCTGGTCAACAATGCCGGCATCACCCGCGACGGCTTCTTCCACAAGATGGCGCTGGAGCAATGGCAACAGGTCATCCACACCAATATGGACAGCGTCTTCAACATGACGCGCCAGGTCATCGAAGGCATGCGCGAACGCAACTGGGGCCGCATCATCAACATCTCGTCGATCAACGGCCAGAAGGGCCAGGCCGGCCAGACCAACTATTCCGCCGCCAAGGCCGGCATGATCGGCTTCACGAAAGCGCTCGCCATGGAATCGGCGGCCAAGGGCATCACCGTCAACTGCGTCGCCCCGGGCTACACCTCGACCGAAATGGTCGCCGCCGTGCCGCCGGCCGTGCTGGAAAAGATCGTCGGCGGCATCCCTGTCGGCCGCCTCGGAACGCCCGAGGAAATCGCCGAAGTGACGGCCTTCCTGGTGTCGGACAATGCCTCGTTCATTACGGGGGCCACGATCGCCATCAACGGCGGCCAGCACATGCTTTAAGGGGCCTAAGCTCGCCCTGGCGGTCTGCAAATGGCCGTCTTTCTGCGCCCCTCGCTCACGTACTCATGTACGCATCGCTTCGGGTGCTCGAAAGGCGGCCATTTTCGCCATGCCATGCCGGCTTATCCCCGCTTAAAGTAGAGAGCGATTCAAGATTACTCCCTCTTCTCCTCCCCTGCGCAGCGGGGGAAGGGGACCGCGAAGCGGTGGAGGGGGCTTTCCCATCCCTCGAAGGGCGTCACCGGCCGCGGCGGCGCCTTTTTTGCACTGCGGAATGTCTAAATTTAAATTAATCCTTGTCTTAAATCTGCCCAAGTCGAACCCTAACACTCCGGGCAATGACAACGCCTTTCGTTCAGATCCTGGCCCGGGTTTTCGTGACCGTGATGCTGCTCGCGCTGCCGCTCGAAGCTCGCGTCGTGCACGCCCAGGGCCTGAATTCGCTGAAGGAACGCATGTTCGGCGGCAATAAAAGCCGCGACCCGGGCGAAAACCAGGCCGTGCCGAAAGTGGCGCGCTTCACCTCGGAGGACGGCCAGAGCTTCGTCTTCGATTCCAGCCAGGGCGCGCTGCTGCGTTTCGATGGCGATGACGAGGTCTGGTACCTGACGGCGACGCAAGGGCCCAAGGGCGACATGATCTACAAGAACGATGTCGGCGAGCCGGTGATCAAGACCACGCGCTGGGGCGGCATCACCCTGTTCACCGACGACCGTCCCACCGGCGACCCGGCCGCCGTTTCCGGCAAGGCGGCGGCCTTCGTGCCCGATCGCGTGGCGCCGGGCGACCTGTGGCTGCACATGGCCAAGTCGGCCCGCCGCGCCAGCATGGCGGTGGAGCGGCTGATCAGTTTCGAGGCGCCCGACGTGACGCCGGAAAGTTCGTCGCTTTACGCCGAGGCGGTCAGCGTCGCCTCGGACGCCATCGTGGCGGCGGCCGGCCTGCAATCGGCCAAGCGCCACGATCCGCTCGATGCGATCCACGAGGTCCAGCTGGTCGACGGCCGCCCGCCCAGCGCCACGGTGGTCAATGATACGCTGGTCCTCAAGCTCGACGCCAGCCGCGGCACCTGGGGCGGCCACCCGTCATCCAAGCGCATCCTCAACGTGCTGATCACCAGCTATGCGGTGGCGGACGATCGGCACTAAATTTCTCGCGAAAAAGTCCTTCGCTTCGCTCAGTGTACTTTTCCGCGCAACTCCAGACGGTGAAAAATTTTCTCGGGACGGCCCTTCGAAAATTTTCCTCTTTTTCTGAAGAATTACGATTTGAACACATCCTTCGCCGCGCGCAGTTCTCCGAACTTCGCCGCCTGAGCTTCGAACGTCTTCTCCCGCAGTGGATAGACCAGGAACGGATTGGTCGCCTTTTCCTCGGCCATGGTGGTGGGCGAGGTCGCTTCGCCGCGCTCCCGCATCGCCCGAAGCTTAGCGCCGCGCATCGCCAGCGCCGCATCCATGCACAGGGATTCGGCGAAGGCCAGGTTGGCCATGGTATATTCGTGGGCGTGATAGACGACCGTATTGTCGGGCAGGGCGCACAGCCGCAGCAGGCTGGCCCAGAACTGCTCCCGCGTGCCTTCGAACAGGCGCCCGCAGCCGAGCGTGAAGAGACAGTCGCCGACGAACACCTGATGCCCGGCTGCGTCGTGCCAGCCGATCAGGCCGGCGGTATGGCCGCCGAGATCGAGCACGTCGAGCCGTGTTTCACCCACCATGACGTGTCCGCCCGGCGCCGCCACATGGTCGAGCGGCCCCATCTGCGTCACCTCGGGCGGGCCATGGATGACGCAGCCATATTCCAGCTTCAGCGTGGCGTTGCCGCCGGCGTGGTCCGGATGCCAGTGGGTATTGAGCAAAAGGTCCATGCGATGCAGGTGCAACTCGGCCATCTTGTGCGCGATTTTCGGCGGATCGGGCGCGTCGATGCAGGCGACCCGGCCGGTGGCTTCGTCCTGCGCCAGGAAGCCGTAATTGTCGGTCAGGCAGGGAAAGACCGTCACTTTTAGGGCCATCTTAAGGAATCCCGCCTGTAAAATCCGCGAAAGCGCCTATATCTTACCGGACGCGCCACCAAAAAGGAAAGCCGTTTGCGCCGTTCCGTCGAAGACCTGATCGCCTTTTACAGCGCACCCGAGGGCGGCGTTGCGAAACGACTGGTCGGCAGCAAGCTCAACGAGGCGTGGAACGACGTGCGCGGCCTCGATGTGCTCGGCATCGGCTATTGCACGCCCTATCTCGACGGCTTCAACGAGGCGCGGCGGGTGATTTCGGCCATGCCGGCGGCGCAAGGCGCGGAGATCTGGCCGGCCGACCTGAAGGTGCGCAGTTGCCTGGTCGAGGAGGAAGCCCTGCCGTTTCCCTCGGCCCTGTTCGACCGCATCCTGATGATCCACGCCCTGGAGGAATCGCCCAAGCCGCAGGGCCTGCTGCTGGAGGCGTCGCGCCTGCTGGCGCCCAATGGCCGGGTCATCATCGCCGTGGCGGCACGCGGCGGCTTCTGGGCCCATGCCGAAAAGACGCCGTTCGGCTACGGCCAGCCCTACAGCCGCATGCAGCTGGAAAACCTGCTGCGCGAGGCGGAACTGGAGCCGCTGGCCTGGTCGTATGCGCTTTATACGCCGCCGGCGCGGTCGCTGCTCAGGTGGGCGCGCTCGCTGGAAGGCATCCTGCCGGTGCTGTGGCCGCTGAAAGGCGGGCTGATCCTGATGGAAGCCGGACGCCGGCCCTTTGTCGCCATGACGGTCAAGACGCAGGCCTCCACCCTGTTGCAGGACATCCGCGGTGTGCTGGCGCCGCAGCAGCCAGTGCCGACCTCGCGCGATGGCCTCGGTCATGGAACCTGAGGGGCGGACGCCAAACCGCAATCGATTGAAACGGCACCGAATCTGCGTCATAGGAAGCGCATGAAACAGTTGATCATCATGCGCCACGCCAAGGCGGAAAAGGATTCGCCCTCGGGTGAGGATTTCGACCGCCGCCTGACACCGGTCGGCCGCGACGAGGCGCGCAAGGTGGCCATCATGCTGCGCAATTACGGCATCAAGCCCGATTTCGCCCTGGTTTCCGCTTCGGCGCGGACGCGCGGCACCTTCGAACAGGTGACCATGGTGCACGGCGACGTTCCGGCCTTGGTGTCGAAGGACTATTACAACGCCGGCGCCGAAGCGCTGCGCCAGGCCATCGAAGCGCACGAGGACGATGGCGCCTGCATCCTGGTGATCGGGCATAATCCGGGCATCCAGGTCCTGGTCGGCAATTATCTCGCCGAAGGCGCCGCCGGGCCGGACATCCTGGCCAGGGTCGGCGCCGGCTATGCCACCGCCACCGCCACGGTGTTCGAGGTCGATGCCGCCGGCCGGCCGGTCTATGATGGACTCTATGCGGTGAAATAGCGGCCATGGTGTACGCCCTTGCCACCCGCGCCCTGCACGTGCTGCCGCCGGAAGTGGCCCATACCCTGACGATTTCGCTGCTCAAGGCCGGCCTGGGGCCGGTGTCGCGGCTGGAAACGCCCGAGCTGGCGGTCCGTGTCCCTTATGACGGCGGCGTGCTGCATGTCCCCACTTGCATCGGCCTGGCGGCGGGTTTCGACAAGAACGCCGAAGTGCCGCGCGCCATGCTGGACGCCGGCTTCGGCTTCGTCGAATGCGGCACGGTGACGCCGCTGCCGCAGGCGGGCAACCCGAAGCCGCGCCTGTTCCGCCTTAGCGGGGACGAGGCCGTCATCAACCGCATGGGCTTCAACAATGGCGGCCTCGACGCCTATGCCGCCAACCTGGAGAAAGTAAAAACCGGTGTGGTCGGACTCAATATCGGCGCCAACAAGGACGCCGCCGACCGCATGGCCGACTATGTCGCCGGCCTGAAGCGGCTGTGGGGGCTGGGCTCCTACTTCACCATCAATATTTCCTCGCCCAACACGCCGGGCCTGCGCGCGCTGCAGGGCAAGTCGCACCTCGATGACCTGCTGGGTCGCATAGCCGAAACGCGGGCGGCACTTCTTGCCGCGTCCGGCCGGAACTGCCCGATTTTCCTGAAAATCGCCCCCGACCTCAGCGAAGGCGAAATCGCCGATACCGTCGAATCGACGATGGCGCATCGCCTCGACGGCCTGATCGTCTCCAACACGACCTTGTCGCGCGAAGGCCTGCGTTCGCCTCTGGCCAAAGAAAGTGGCGGCATGTCGGGCGCGCCTTTGTTCGCGCTGGCGACCCGGGCGTTGAAAACGGCGCGCGCGGCGTCGCAGGGCAAGCTGCTGCTGATCGGCGCCGGCGGGGTCTCGAACGGCGAACAGGCCTATGCCAAGATCAGGGCCGGCGCCTCGCTGGTGCAACTCTATTCGGCCCTGGTCTACAAAGGCCCGGGCTTGGCCGACGACATCCGCCGCGACCTGATCCTGCGCCTGAATGCGGACGGTTTCAGGACGATTACGGAAGCGGTCGGACGGGATTGAGCCTTTAGAACGGCGAGAACTTGTCCATCAGCGCCTGCGAGGCCGGCGGGGTGATCATGTTGGTTTCGTCGCCGCGGCCGCCGTAGGAGATGCGCGCCTCGGCCAGCTGGGTGTGCTTGATGGTGTTCTCGGACGAGATATCCTCGGGCCGGGCGATGCCGGAAACCGTCAGTTCGCGCACTTCGCGGTCGGTGCGCACCTCCTGCGTCCCCTGGATGACCAGGTTGCCGTTGGGCAGCACGCCGGTGACGAGGGCGGCGATGGTGACGGAAATCTTTTCCGCCCGCTTGATGGTGCCGGAGCCCGAATTGGTGGCCGTGCTCGAATTGCCCAGCGCGTTGGCCGGGTCGTACTGCGCCGGCAGGATCTTGCCGAGCGTCGATTCCAGGCCGAAGACGTTGGGCGTGGCGGCGTTGTAGCTGTTGGTGCGCGTGCCGTCGGCCGAATTACTGGTCTGGGCCGAGTCGTCGATGTCGACCTGCACGGTCAGGATATCGCCGACGCGGCGGGCGCGCTGGTCGTTGAAAAAGGCGCGCGCCCCCACCCGCCAGAGCGAATTGGCCGAAGCGGGCTGGGTGTCCTGGCCCGGCGCGCTGATCGCCTGCTGGGTCGGCACCAGGCCGGCCGGGTAGTTCATGGCGGTCAGTTGCGGGCCTTTGACCGCCTCGTTGATCGAGGCGCAGCCGCCGAGGCCAAGGAGGGGGAGCGAGGCGAGGGCAAGCAGGCAGGGGACGAAGTTACGCATGGGAGTGACTTTCAACGACCGGATTAATTGGAAGATAGCAAAGTGCCGGAACGCAGGGCATCGGCGGCGGGACCGGCCAGGGCCTGGCCCGGGCCGGTGATGACGGCGTCGATCAGCTTTTTCGAGACGGGATTCTGCACCTGGATCACGTCGCCGGCGGCGCCGTCCTTCTGGGCGGCGCCGGTCATGCTGAGCGACATGCCATTCGACGACCAGGTGACCTGGACCTGCTCGGAGCGCTTGACGACGATGGGCGAGCTGAGGTCTGCCAGGCGGACGGCGGCGCCCTGGCGCAGCGGATAGCGCACCACCTTGCCGATCACCGTGCGGGCATCGGACGGCATGCCGCCGGTGATGGCGGCGACCTCGGCGAATTGCAGGTCCTCGGGCTGGACGATATCGCCCGAGTTCATCGGATGGGTGAAGACGAGCGCCTGCTGGTTCTGGCCGGACACGGGCGTAACGGCGGCGGGGCCGGCGACCGTCGCCCCGGAGGGCGTGCCGTCGGGGCCGGACGAGACGATGATGCGGTGCAGGCCGCGCGGATTGTCCCAATAGGCGCCGGCGCGGCCGGCCGTGGCCTGGACCGCGGCGGCGTCGAGGATGGTCGAGGCGCCGGTGCGTTGGCCCAGCACGACGTCGGCATAGGCGCCGGCATTGTCGAAGACGTCGCCGATGGTGATGCGGCCGTCTGCGTCGGTGACGCTGTCCTTCAGCACCAGCGGCGAGGCGGCGGTCTGCGCCAGGGCGGGGGCGGCAAAGGCGAGAAACAGGGACATCGCCAAAATCCCGCCTCTCCCCACGAAGAGGAGAGAGGACGAGAGGCGAGCCTTGAGACGAAGCCGATCGGGTGAGGGGTTTCCGTCCGACGAGTGACCCCTCATCCGGCCCTTCGGGCCACCTTCTCCCCTTGAAAGGGGAGAAGTGAGGAGTTGAGCGACCTTATTCAACAATGTCATCTATCTACCCTCTCGCCAGTTGGCTGGTGGTCTGCAGCATTTCGTCGGCGGTGGTGATGACCTTGGAGTTCATCTCGTAGGCGCGCTGGGCGACGATCAGGTTGGTGATTTCCGACACGGCGTCGACGTTCGACGCCTCGGTGTAGCCTTGCAAAAGCGTGCCGAAGCCGACATCGCCCGGCGTCGAGATGTTCGGCGCGCCCGATGCCCCCGATTCGAGGAACAGGTTGTCGCCCTGAGCGTCGAGGCCGGCTTCGTTGTAGAAGGTGGCGAGCTGCAGCTGGCCGATGACGTTGGGCGCGGTCTGGCCGGCCTGGGTCGCCTCGACCTGGCCGGTCTTCGAGATGGTGATGCCGGTGGTGTTCTGCGGCACGGTGATCGCCGGCTGGACCAGGTACCCGTCCTGGGTCACCAGCCGGCCCTGGTCGTCGACATTGAAGTTGCCGGCGCGGGTATAGGCGGTTTCGCCCGACGGCAGCAGGATCTGGAAATAGCCCTTGCCCTGGATGGCGACGTCGTACTGGTTGTCGGTGCGAGTGTCCGAACCCTGCTCCATGATGCGGTAGACGCTGCCGGTCTTGACGCCGTCGCCGACCTGGATGCCGGTCGGCACCACCGTGCCGGAGTCGGAGGACTGCGCGCCCATGCGTTCGATGTTCTGGTACAGCAGGTCCTGGAATTCGGCGCGCTGCTTCTTGAACCCGATCGTGTTCATGTTGGCGATGTTGTTGGAGATGACTTCGACGTTGAGCTGCTGGGCAGCCATGCCGGTCGTGGCGGTGCGAAGAGCGCGCATGGGTTAATCCTTAAGCTACTCTACCGAGCCGCTCGACGGCGGACTTGGACAGGTTGGTGGTCTGGTCGATCATGTTGGCCAGGCTGGTATAGGCGCGGTTGATCTTGACCAGGTTGGTGATCTCGACCATCGGGTTGACGTTGGAAGCTTCGAGGAAGCCCTGCCGCACGCGGGCATCGGTCGCCGGCGCGGCGGTGGCGTTCGACGCCAGGGTGTAGTTGCCGTCGCCGGATTTTTGCAGGTCGCTCATATTGGCGATGCGCACGATGGCCAGCTTGCCGACGCGTTCCGACTGGCCCTGGTAGTCCTGGCTGATGATGCCGTCCTCGCTGATCACCGGCTGGCCCTTCTTGGGATCCATCGTGATCGCGCCGCCGTCGCCCATGACGGGATTGCCGTTCTGGTCCATCAGCGTGCCCTGCGCATCCAGCGTAAAGGCGCCGTCGCGGGTATAAGCGGTGCCGTTCGCCGTCTGGACGGTGAAGAAGGCGCCTTCGCCGTCGATGGCGACGTCGAGCGGGCTGCCTGTCTGGGTCAGGGTGCCTTGCGAGAAGTTGCGGCCCACGCCGTTGTCATAGGCAAAATTGGCAGGGGTGCGGATCGGATCGTCGAAAGCCGGCGCGCCATATTGCGCATTGACCAGCAATTGTTCGAACTTGAAGCCGGTGGTGTTCATGTTGGCCAGGTTGTTGGCCGAAATATCGAGCTCGCGCTGCAAGGTGATCTGGCGCGACAGTGCGACGTAATTGGCGTTATCCATGCGCGCTCCTTATGCTCTGGCGTTGCGATTCAAGGGATCAGGGAGGGATGCGGCATTTTGCCGGCGATGGCGTTAACCATGTTTTTGTAAGGAGCAAGAGGCGTGCCAGGGTGCGTAAAATTATTTAATATATTGAATTTCAATGAAAAAATGACATTCGGCACGTTTCGCATAACATGTGCGCCCGGCAAAAAATGCCTGCACGGCGGAAAGTCCAAACGGATCGTTAACCATGTTGCGGCACTTTCACCTCTAAACCCGCGCCGGAACGGCGGGGGCTTAAGCTTTGTTTAAGGTTCGGGCGTAAGCTGGAACCTTGCTTTTCAGAGGTGTTGTCGCGTTGTCCAAGCCGGATAAGAAAAAAGAAGAGGCGCCTCCGGTCGACGGCGCCGAAGGTGAGGGCGACGCCAAGCCGAAAAAGAAGCTGCCGATCATGCTGATCGCCATCGCCGGCGCGGCCGTGCTGGTCCTGGGCGGCGGCGGGGCGGGAGCCTACTTCATGTTCCTGGCCCCCAAGCACCCGCCGGCGGCGGATGCCGGCAAGGATGCCAAGAAGCCGGCGAAAAAGGACAAGAAGGACGACAAGAAGAAGGAAGGCGCCGACAAGGTCGATCCCAAGACCCTGCCGGTGACCGCCGACGGTCCCGACGGCATCACCTATTTCACCACGCCCGAGATCACCGCCAACATGCAGTCGGCCGACGGCCATAACTCCTACGTCAAGCTGCAGGTCACCTTCGAGGTCGGCGACGACGACACCGTGCAACTGCTGCAGGACAGCATGCCGCGCGTCAACGACATCCTGCAGGGCTTCGTCAGCGAACTGCGCGCCGAGGATATCGGCGGCAGCGCCGGCAATCTCATGCTGAAGCAGGAAATCCTGCGCCGCATCAACCTGATCCTGGCGCCGAAAAAGATCGAGGCGGTCGACATCAAGGAACTGGTCTCGACATGAGCGGAGACGTCGATCAGGAAGCCATGATGGCCCAATGGGAGGCCGAGCTGGCGGCGGAAGCCGAAGCGGCCACCGCGGGCGTCGGCGGCGGAGGCGGTGGTGACGGCGGCGGCGACCTGGCCGCCGAATGGGAGGCCATGGTCGGCGGCGGCTCGATGGGCGAGCGCTTCAACATGCCGGCCGGCGCCGAACGCATCCTCAACCAGGATGAAATCGACAGCCTGCTCGGCTTCGACCTTTCCGAAGACGACTACAACGAACGTTCCGGCATCCGGGCGATCATCAATTCGGCCATGGTGTCCTATGAACGCCTGCCGATGCTGGAAATCGTCTTCGACCGGCTGGTCCGCCTGATGACGACGTCCCTGCGCAACTTCACCTCCGACAACGTCGAAGTTTCGCTCGACAACATTTCGTCGATCCGCTTCGGCGACTATCTCAACTCGATCCCGCTGCCGGCGATCCTGGCCGTGTTCCGCGCCGAGGAACTCGACAATTACGGCCTG
>FTDB01000560.1_pt1 | contig 15197 bp, 17 predicted proteins | sample 1639741 | NCBI WGS metagenome assembly FTDB01 (sample SAMEA3914869, study PRJEB12502) | metagenome | biome: forest; material: soil | place: USA | collected 2012-03-12 | depth 0.1 m | reverse complement strand
GGCGACATCGCCAACTGGATGATCCCCGGCAAGCTGGTCAAGGGCATGGGCGGCGCCATGGACCTGGTCGCCGGCGTCAAGCGCGTCGTCGTCGTCATGGAGCATGCCAACAAGGCCGGCGAGTCCAAGGTGCTGAAAGCCTGCACCCTGCCGCTGACCGGCACGCATGTCGTCAACCTGATCATCTCGACGCTGGGCGTGTTCGAGGTCAAGCCGGACGGTTCGGGCCTGGTCCTGATCGAACTGGCGCCCGACGTCACCCTGGACGAAATCGCCGCCAAGACCCAGGCGCAGTACGAAGTGGCTTTGCGTTAACCGCGCGAAAATTTTAAATCACGAACCACACGAAAAGCACGAACTTCAGGGCTTGGCCAACATTCGCGCGAAACGCCTCATTGAGCAGCGCTTCGCGCAGAACGACGGGCCATTTTCCCGTTCGTGCTTTTCGTGTGGTTCGTGGTTTAAATTTTTACTTCGCGACCGGCACCTGGCCCGGCACCGGATTGGCCACGGCGTCATTGGTCGTCGCCAAGGTTTCCTGGGTAAAGTCGACCAGGGCCAGGACCGCCTGCGTCGTCGCCTTGTTGTAGGCCTCGACCATATCCGTCATGTCATTGTGCTGCAGGCCGACATCGGCCGTCACATACCGCTGGCCGACAATGGCGTGGTCGCTCAGCCGCACAAGACGCGCGTCCATGTCGACCGCCACCATCGCCTTGCCACGGCGATAGTCGGTCTCGAACTTGCGCACATTGAGCTCCAGCCGATAGCTGGCCGATCCCGGACCACGCGCCTCGACCTCCAGCCCCCGGCCCGCGCGGGCGAAGCCGTCGCTGATGGCCTCGTTGAACAGAACCTGCGCCGGCACGGCCCAGCGTGAGTCGGCGACATAGCTGAGCTGGCTGTTTTCCGAGGTCAGCACGCGGTCGCCCGACGAAGCCTGCGGGAAGGCGATGACGCTCATCGCCAGCGGGATGGGGGTCGGCGTCAGCGGAACCTGAGACACCTCGCTGTCCTTGCCGAGGCTGGCCGGGTTATAGCTGAAGCGATAGAGCTGCACCGGCTTCTGCTTGGGCAGCAGCGTCACGCATCCGGTCAGGGAAAGCGTGGCGCCCAGCGACAGAGAGGTCGCAAGTCCGAGCGCGATCAGGGCTTTCATCGGGACGGTCCTCATTTGCTCACCTTTCTTTCGCGGTCGACGGGCTTGTTGATCAGCCCCTGCGGGCTCTGCTGCGCCTGGTCGACGAGCAGCTTCAGTGAGGCCGAGGCTTCGTCGAGATTGCGTAGGGATTCGGTCAATTCCGGCAGGGTCGTGCTGTTGATCTGGTTGGCCGGCTTTTCAACGGCTTCGGTCAGGCGGCTGACATTGTCGGCGGCGTTGCCGAGCTTGACGGCCGCGGCGTTGATCGACTTGGCCGTTTCGGGCAACTGCGTGCCGATGACGTCGTTGGACGTATTGGCCAGCTTGGTCACGGCGTCGGCGGCCTGGCCGGCGCTGATGATCGCTTCGTGGGCGTCGTCGAGCAGTTGCTGGCGGCTCTTCAGGTCGGCGGTGATGTCGCGCAGATTGTCGAGACTATCGGAGAAGGATTTGAGATTATGGTCCGACAGCAGGCGGTTGACGCGGTTCAGGCTTTCATAGGTGTTTTCGATCACCGAGCCCGAGCCCGACAACAGCTTGGCCAGGGCGCTTTCCTGGGAATGGATGACCGGCGGCGGACCGTCCGGCTGGCGCACCAGCAGCGGCGCGCGCGCCGTGCCCGGCGAAATCTGCATGTAGAACAGGCCGGTAATGCCCTGGGGTTCCAGCGAGGCGACGGAATCGACGCGCACCGGCGTCTTGCCGTCGATCTGCACCTCGGCGATCACCTGGTGGGTACTGGCATTGCCAAGGCGCAGGCTGGTGACCTCACCGACCTTGATGCCATTGAAGTGGACTTCGGCCCCCTTGGTCAGGCCGTCGACGGGCGTATCGAACTCGACGTCGTAGGTCGAGAACGAGTTGTTGAAGTCGAACTTGATGAACCAGAAGGTAAAGGCCAGCAGGCCGAGTGCGACGACCAACGTCACCAAGCCGACCAGGGCGTAATGGGCTTGACGTTCCATGCTATCTGTCCTTGATCCGTCCGCGCGGGCCATGGAAATATTCATGGATCCAGGGATGGGTTGATTTTTCGAGTTCGGCCACCGAGGCCTTTTCCACGACATGCTTGTCCGCCAGAACGGCCACTTCGTCGCATATGGCGTAAAGGCTGTCGAGGTCGTGGGTAATCATGAAGACGGTAAGATCGAGGCTGGAGGCCAGGTCCTTGATCAGGCTGTCGAACGCCGCGGCGCCGATCGGATCGAGCCCGGCGGTCGGCTCGTCGAGGAACAGCAGTTCCGGATCGAGCGCCAGGGCCCGGGCCAGGGCGGCCCGCTTGATCATGCCGCCCGACAGTTCGGCCGGCGTCAGTTCAGCCGCCGACAGCGGCAGGCCGGCCAGCGACATTTTCAGCAGCGCGATGCTGCGCGCCTCGGCCGGGGCCAGGCGCGAAAACTCCATCATCGGCGTCATGATGTTCTCGACCACGGTCAGCGCCGAGAACAGCGCGCCGCTCTGGAACAGCACGCCGGTCTTGGCCTGGACCTGGCGGCGGATGGCCGGCGTCACCATCGCCGTGTTCTGGCCGAATAGGAAGATCTGGCCGGCGGCCGGCCGCTGCAGGCCCAGGATCGAGCGCAGCAGCACGGTCTTGCCGGCGCCCGAGCCGCCGACGACGCCCAGGATTTCCCCGCGCGGCACGGTCAGGTCGAGATCCTGATGGATGACGTTCTTACCGAAACGGTTGACCAGCCCCTTGATGACAATGGGCTCCGACGTCGTGTCGTCCAGCGGTGGGATGGCGCGGCGTTTGATCATAGGTCGAGTTGCTGGAAGACCACGGCGAAGATCGCGTCGAACATGAAGATGAGGAAGATGGCGTGGACCACCGCGGTCGTCACCTGACGGCCCAGCGAGATCACGTCGCCCTTGACCGTCAGGCCGCGGCGGCAACCGACCAGGGCGATGATGGCGGCGAAGAACGGCGTCTTGGCCAGGCCAACCCAGAAATGCTGGAACGGCACGTTGTCGGCCATGCGCGACACGAAGAACTGCGGTCCCAGGCCCAGAACGGTCCAGATGACCAGGGCGCCGCCGATCAGGCCGGCCATGACGCCCAGGAAGGTGACCAGCGGCGTCATGATGACCATGGCCAGGGTGCGCGGCAAAACCAGCGCCTCATAGGGGTCGATGTTCATGACCTCCATGGCGTCGATTTCCTGGTTCATCTTCATCGAGCCGATTTCGGCGGCGAAGCTGGACGCGCTGCGCCCGGCCAGCAGCACGGCGGTGACGACCGGCGCGAACTCGCGCATGACGGCCACGCCGACGGTTTCGACGGCATAGATGGCGACGCCGAACTGCTGAAGCTCGATGACGCCGAGAAAGGCCAAGACCCCGCCGATGAAGGCGTTGGTGGTGACGACGATGCCGACCGAGTCGACGCCGGCGCGCTGCATGATATTGACCAGGGCGGCCCAGCGCATGCGCAGCGGCGCGCCCATGGCGATCAGGGCCAGGGTGATGACGTGGCCCATGAACACCAGATGGGCGCCGGCTTCCTTCCAGAAACCGAAGGTCTTGCGGCCGATATCGACCAGCAGATAGAAGACCGGATGGTGCCAGAAGCGGCGCGTTTCGGCGCGGTCGCGGTGATAGCCGGCGATTTCCGGCGAACGCGCGCCGACGAGATCGTAAAGCCGCTGATGCTTGGGATTGTCCGGGAAGACCTCACCGTCGGCGTGGCCTTCGATCGCCGAGCGCAGGATAAAGGCGCCAGCGGTGTCGAGGCCTTCCAGCCCCTCACCCGCCACACGGATGCGCGGCTTGCCCGAGAGCTCGCGGCGCAGGCGCGCGGCCACCCCGTTGAGCTGGGTCAGGACCCATTGCCCCTTCAGGCTGAGCACGACCGCGCCCTGGCATTCGGCCGGCGCGTCGATGGTAAAATCAGCCTTGGACATCTAAAGGTGGCACTCTCGAAAAATCACGGCTCTTGCCTTGAATGAAACGATCATACACCAATCGGATTGACAAATTGGCAATGCGGCGCCGCAACTGTACAACGCCGTACAGTTTTTGCCCAGAGCTGAGCGTACACTCCTGTACGGTTTTTGCCCAGAGTGGCCAAATCCCCTCAGATACGACAAGCCTCGGGCCGCTCAGGATGCCTTTGGGACCGACCGCAGGCGATAGATACCGCGCACGTCGTCGGGATCGGCGGGCTTGCCCTTGCGCAGGATTTCGAGACGCCCCTGCCGCGCCAGGCCGATGGCGATGGCGCGCACCTTGGGCAGTTCGCGGCGCCAGCCGTCGGGATTGGTGGCGTCCGTGGCGACGGCCTTGGCGACGTCGTTCGGGCTTATGGACTCGCCCTCTCGCACCTGCGATAAGAGCGCCAGAAGAGTTTCTTCGACCCGCTGCGACATGATATTCTCCGGAGTACGCCTATGAGTGCCGACAACGCCACCCCCGATTTGACCACGGACGCCGCCTTCGAAGGCTGGATCAGGGCCGAACCGGGCGATACGTTCAACGGCCTGGTGGGGCCCTATTACTACCAGGGTGACGCGCCCGGCAATATCCGCGCCGCCTTTCGCGCCGAAAAACACCATTTAAATCAGGGCGGCAGCGTCCATGGCGGCTGTTTGCTGACCCTGGCCGACACAGCGGTCTTCGCCTTCGCCTATCCCTACCTCGACGGCGGCAGCGGCGTTACCGTGCAACTGGATGCCCAGTTCCTCAGCCCCGGCCGCGAAGGCGATATCATCATCGCCAGCGGCGAGATCACCCGCGCCGGCAAGACCCTGATCTATGGCCGCGGCCAGCTGATGGCCGAGGACCCGTTGAACGGGAACCGCCTCATCCTGACCTTCACCGCCATCCTGGCGCGCAAGCCCGCCGCGCAAAAAGGCGACGCTTAAGCACGACCGCCAAGACAAAGCCGGAGCCGCTGTTGCGGCCCCGGCCCGTTGGCTTCACGAAAATCCGCCGGCTCAGCTTTGGCCGTAGAGCGCGATATAGTCGCGGATATAAAGCTCCTGGGTGTACAGATCGGCCAGTTCGACCTGACACTGGTCCCATTCGGCGGCATATTCATTATAATCGCCGTATACCGGATCATACAGGGCCTGATTTTCCCAATAGGCGATCTGGTTGCACTCGTCGTTCTTCGCCCAGTACGCGGCGACGGCGGCGTTGTAGTCCGCCGTGGTATAGGCATCGGCGCTTGCCGCGGCAAACAGGGCAACGCAGGCAATAACCGGAACGCTCCAGCGCAGGGCGCGTACAATCGTCTTCATTTCACTCTCCTGATGATTGAATTTGATCGCTTCCGGCCAGGAGCAATCGTCGGCTACCAGTTTCAATCAAGAGAGTCAATCTCGGCGCAAATAACTATTTACGGGAGAAAAAATATTCCACATACGCGCATTTGAAACAATAATTCCCGTTCAGCGCGTCAACACCCCTCGCCAGGAAATCGCCCGTGGAGCGAAAACCTACCGCCGCGGGGCTTCGTTCGCCGCCGGCCGGTCGCGCATCGCCTTGATCCAGCGGCCGATATTGGCGTGGTCGCGGTCGGGGCGATAGCGGATGATGCGGGCGAAATCGATGCCGCAGAAAGCGATGATGTCGGCGATGGTCAAACGATCGGCCACGATGAAATCGCGGCCTTCCAGTTGCCGGTCGAGCACCGGCAGGAAGGCCTTGACGATCGCCATCATGTAGTCGGCGGCGGCCGGATTGGGCGCTTCCAGCACGGCCAGCAGCGGGTGCGTCATCCGCGTGGCGTGCATCAGCGGATTGGCCAGGTTCTGCTCGATACGGCGGGACCACATCTCGATCTGCGCCGTCTCCAGCGGATCGCGGCCGAACAGGTTGGGCTCCGGGTACAGGCTTTCCAGGTAGCGGCCGATCGCCACGGTCTCGGCGATCAGCGTGCCGTCGTCGAGTTCCAGCAGCGGCAGGGAGGTCATGCCCGAGGCCTGAAGACGTGGATGCGCCTTGTGCTGCAAGGTCATCAGGTCGACCTCTTCGAGCGCAATATCGGTGCTGCCCTTCTCGGCCATGATCCAGCGCACGCGGCGCGGATTGGGCGCGTAGTCGGTGGTATAGAGTTTCATTTTTTCAGCTCGCACGCCGCATGGTTCCGCGCACGCACGGTCATTTGGCCTTGCCAGGGCCCAGCCCTGGAATAGCCGACCCTACAGCCCGTAGACCGCGTTCGGCAAGGCCCCGACCACAGCGGCGGACAGGCAGGTCGCCAGGAAACCGGCGGCCAGCGCCTTCCAGATCAGGCCGAGAATCTCCGGCCGGCGCTGCGGCATCAGGGCGCCGAACCCGGCCACGGAAATACCGACCGAACCGATATTGGCGAAGCCGCAGGTGGCGTAGGTCAGGATGATGCGCGTCCGCGGGCTCATCTCGGCGACCGGAATGGCCGCCAGCTTGAGGAAGGCGACGAACTCGGTCAGCACCATCTTCACGCCCAGCAACCAGCCGCCGGTCGCCGCTTCCTTCCATGGCACACCGATCAGCCAGGCCAGCGGGGTGAAGAAGAAGCCCAGTATGCGTTCGACGGTCAGCGGCTGTCCGCCGACGCCCGGAAAGTTGCCGAGAATGGCGTTGGCCAGGGCGACCAGGGCGACCATGACGACCAGGATGGCAGCGATGTTCATCACCACCATCATGCCGTCGGCCGTGCCCTTGGACACCGCGTCGATGGCGCTGTCGTACTTCAGCGACGAATTGTAATCGACCTTCTCTTCCTTGCGGCTCATCAGTTCGGGCACGATGATGCGCGCCAGCAGCACGCCCGCCGGCGCCGAAACGATGGCGGCGGCCAGGATGTGGCCGGCGGCGTTGGGCAGCACGTCGTGCAGGATCAGCACGTAGGCGACCATGGTCGAACCCGACACATTGGCCATGCCGACGACCATCATGATGAACAGCTCCGACCGCGTCAGCTTGTCGAGATAGGCGCGGATGATGATCAGGCTTTCGACATTGCCGACGAAGATATTCGACGCCACGCCCAGCGACGCCGCCCCGCCCAGCCCGATCAGCTTTTCGAAGATGAAGCCGAAACCGCGGATGATCACCTTCAGCAGGCCGATGTGCCACAACAGGGCTGACAGGGCCGCGATCACCAGGATCAGCGGCAGGACGCGCAGGGCGAAGACGAACAGGGCGCCGGCATTGGTCACCTGATAGGGTTGGTCGCCGCCGCCCATATAGCCGAAGACGAACTGCATGCCCTTGCCGGTGGCGTCGGACAAGGCATTCATGCCGGCGCCGACGCCGTCGAGGACGGCGTGCGACTGCGGGATGGCGAACAGCACCAGGATCAGCACCACCTGGACGGCGATGGCGCCCAGCGCCAGGAAGACGGGAAAGCGTTTCTTGTTTTCCGACAACAGCCAGCAGACAAGCAGAATGACGGCGATACCCAACAGGCTTTGCAGGTTCTCCGGGCCGTAGTGAAATGGCATGAACGCGTCCCCAGACCTCATGGGATCATGAGGTGTCAAAAAGTCCAAACGTCGAGTATTCCGTTCGGATTGTTACCTTGGCAAGGAGTTTTTACGCCCCGCCGCCGGTTAGGGCGTCTCGGCCCCCGACCTGTGCCTTCCGTGCCGCTTTCTCACCTGATTGGGATTTTACCGTTCCCCTCTGAAAGGAAAGGAAAAGAAATCTTACCGTTAGGGGCAAGTCCGCGGCTGCAAAAAGACATTTCGCCAGCGTATAAAGCGCGGCATAGTAGGCTCGAGTCTTCGGGACGGCCCGGACCTTCAGGAAAGCCCGAATCTTCAGGAAAGAAAGCGCCGTGACGCAAACCAACGACGCCACCACCCGCCACCTGCTGGTCGTCGACGATGACGATCGCATCCGCACCCTGCTGAAGGAATACCTGTCGCGCCAAGGTTTCCGCGTCACCTCCGCCGCCCACGCCGACGCCGCCAAGCGCATGCTGCAACTGCTGGACTTCGACCTGCTGATCGTCGACGTCATGATGCCGGGCGAGGACGGGTTTTCGCTGTCGAAGTGGGTGCGCGCCAATTCGTCGGTGCCCATCCTGATCCTGACCGCGCGGGGCCTGCCCGACGATCGCATCATGGGCCTCTCGATCGGCGCCGATGACTATCTGTCGAAGCCCTTCGAGCCCCAGGAACTGCTGCTGCGCATCGAAGCCATCCTGCGCCGCACCGGCGTCAAGCCAGCCCTGCCCAAGTCGATCGCCATGGGCGCCTTCGTCTTCGACCTCGAACGCTCCGAACTGACCAAGTCCGGCGTGGCCGTACGCCTGACCGAAGCCGAATCGCAACTGCTGAAATACCTGGCCGAACGCGCCAACGTCCCGGTCGACCGGCTGGAACTGGCCAAGGACAGCGTCGACACCACCGGCCGCGCCGTCGACGTGCAGGTGACGCGCCTGCGCCGCAAGATCGAGCAGGACCCGAAGAACCCGCGCTACCTGCAGACCGTCCGCGGCAAGGGCTATATGCTGGCGCCCGACTGACCTAAGCCCTTGACGCGCGGGGTCTTCTCGCTCAGACCTTGCCTATGGACACCCCCCAGACAGCCCCGCGAACGAAGACCAAGCGCGCCAAGCCGTGGACGCGGCTGTTGCGCCGCAACTTCCCGCGCTCGCTGTGGGCGCGGGTGCTGCTGATCATCCTGATCCCCATCATCGTCATGCAGGTGCTGATCACCTGGGTGTTCTTCCAACTGCACTGGCAGACGGTAACCGGCAAGCTATCCGAAAGCCTGGCCGGCGACATCGCCTGGGCGGTGGCGGCCTACGATACCGACCCGACGCCGAAAAATCTGGAACGCATCCAGCAGCAGGCCCACGCCTCGATGCAGTTGTCGGTCGACGTGCAGCAGGGCAAGACCCTGCCGACCACCCACCGCGCCTCGCTGTACGGCGTGCTGGATCACGCGCTGAACGGCGCGCTGGACGACAAGCTGGCCGACGACGCCCATTACTGGTTCGACACGGTGCGTTATCCCGGCCACGTCGATATCCGCGTCGAGGTGCCGGGCGGCGTCATGCGCATCATCGCCTCCAAGGAGCGCGCCTTCGCGACGACCGGCTATATCTTCATCTTCTGGATGGTCGGCACCACCGCCATCCTGACCATCATCGCCGTGCTGTTCGTACGCAACCAAGTCCGCGCCATCGAGCGGCTGTCTGAGGCCGCCGAGAAATTCGGCCGCGGCGAGGACGACCCCAACTTCAAGCCTTACGGCGCTTCGGAAGTGCGCGCCGCCGCCCAGGCCTTCATCCAGATGAAGGAACGCATCCAGCGCCAGATCGAGCAGCGCACCACCCTGCTCGCCTCGGTCAGCCACGACCTGCGCACGCCGCTGACGCGGCTGAAGCTGGAACTGGCCATGGCGGCCCAGGACACGGCGACGCAGCGCATGAAGCAGGACGTGTCGGAAATGGCCTACATGATTGACGAATACCTGGCCTTCGCGCGCGGCGAGATGGCCGAGGACGCCGCGGACGTGTCCGTCGCCGCCCTGATGGTCTCGGTCGCCGGCAATATCGAACGCGCCGGCCACGCGCTTGGCGTCAACGCCCTGGACGGGGACGTCACGGTGCGCATCCGGCAATTGTCGATCGAACGCGCCCTGACCAACCTGATCATGAACGGCTTTCACTACGGCAAGGCGGTGACGCTGAGCGCCTCGATCGAGGGCGAAGAACCACGCATGCTGCATCTGACGATCGATGACGACGGACCGGGCATCGCGCCGGAAAAGCGCGAGGACGCGTTCAAGCCGTTCTCGCGCCTCGATGAATCGCGCAATCAGAACATCAAGGGCGTGGGCCTGGGCCTGGCCATCGCGCGCGACATCGTGCGCGGCCATGGCGGCGACCTGACGCTGGACGACAGCCCGATGGGCGGATTACGGGCAACCATCGCCCTGCCCTTGGCGTAGAGCCCAACGGCGCTTGCCGAAGGCTGCGATATCAGCGGCAGGAAGACCTAGCCCAGTTCCTTGGAGCGTTCGTGCGCCGCCTGAACGGCCGACAGGATCAGTTCGTCCAGCCCCTCGCCCGGCTTGCACAACACCTTGAGCGCCGCCTCGGTCGTACCACCGGGAGAGGCCACCTTCTGGATCAGTTCGTCGGGCTCCTCGCCCGTGCTGTCGAGCAGGCGCGCCGCCGACACCAGGGTGCCGCGGGCCAGTTCGCGGGCGTGGCTGCGCGACAGGCCGGTTTCGCGGCCGGCGCGTTCCAGGGCGCGGACGAAGGCATAGACATAGGCCGGGCCCGACCCGGACACGGCGGTCGCCGAATCCATCAGGCCTTCCTCGCTCAGCATCACCGTGGCGGCCATCGGGCCGAACAGGCCCTGGGCCGCTTCCATGGCGCGCGGCGAGTCGGAGAAGATCGAGGCCACGCCCTTGCCGGTGGCCACGCCCGTCGTCGGCATGACGCGGGCAACCGGATGGCCGGCAAAGGCCTTTTTCAGCGCATCGGTCTGGATGCCGGCCATGACCGAGATCACCACGGCATCGCTGGCCAGGTTACCGTGCAGGATGGCGGCGACGGCGTGCCAGCCCTGCGGCTTGACGGCCAGCAGCACGGTCTTGGCTTCGGACCAGGTTTCCGGCGCCGGGTTGAGCCGTGCTCCATCGGCAGCCCAGGCCTTGGGTTCGTCGCCCGGCTTGAGATCAACGATGATCAGGTCGGACGCAACGGCATTTCCCGCGATGCGGAAGCCCTTGAGAACCGAGGAGCCCAGCGCGCCCGCGCCCACCAGAAGAATTGGCTTGGGCAGCGACATCACGCCTCTCCCTGGGTTTCGAACAGGCAGGCGGCGAAGGCGGCCTGGGCCGTATCGGCGCCCTTGAACCAGAAGTCGAACGCCGGGAAGAAGCGGTCGACGGCCTCGGCGGCGCTGTTGATCATGTGCGCGCCGGCGGTCATGCTGCCGCGCTCCAGCGGATTGAGCGCCAGGGTGTGACGGAAGATGACGTCATAGGCGCCCATGCCGGACTTCTCGGCCTCGGCGTCGTAGAAGACCTCGAAATGGCCGAACCAGACGTGCTGGTTGACCAGGCACAACAGTTCGTACAGGCCGCCCAGGCGGGCGCGCGGCAACGACTGGCCCGCGCCGGATTCGACGTCCAGCGAGCAGCACAGCTGCAGGCACTCGCCTTCCGGCCGCCACGAAAACCACATTTCGTAGGTTCGCCAGTCACCGATCAGCGAAAAGCCCAGATCGCCTTCCGGCGTACGTTCGAACTCCAGCCCTTCCTCGCTCAGGATGGACTCCACCTGATCAAGCGGATCGAAGGCGGCGTCGGCATCATAGGCCGGAGACGTATCCATTGAAAAATCGTCTTTCTTTTGAGTCACTTAAGCTTCACTCGTCTTGGTGTTCGGGGCCTTGGCCACCTTCAGCGCCGCAATCTCGGCGCGCAGTTCGGCGATTTCCGCCTTCAGCCCCTCCAATTCCTCGCGGCGGACCAGATCCATATCGGCGACGAAACGGTCGGACTGGGCGCGCAAGGCCGCCTTGGCTTCGTCCCCCGCCGCCTGGGCCAGGCTCATGGCGGAGGTGGTCATCTTGGCCAGTTCGTCGAGGAAGGGATTTTGGCTCTGCATGGAACGGGAACTCCGGAACGGTCGTCCAAATAATATCGTGTCGACTCAATATAGGCGTTCGCGCACGGATTATACAGCTTTTCACGCTTTCCACAGCTTGCGCGCCGCCAAAGCCCGCAAATTTCACCGCTGCGGGGTGTTTTTAACCTTCTCGGGCGGGATCGCATGCTTTTTTGTCGCGACGATGACGCACGGACTTGCTAAAACCGCGGCATGACGCTGCATCTGCCCGATATCGATCCGGTCCTCCTGCACCTTGGCCCCGTTCAGGTCCGATGGTACGCCCTGGCCTATGTCGCCGGCATCGTACTCGGCTGGTTCTACGCCGCCAGCCTGCTGCGCCGGCCGAACCTCTGGCCGCAGGACCGGGCGCCGATCTCGCCGGAACAGCTCGACGACCTGATCCTGTGGCTGACCGGGGGCGTTATCCTCGGCGGGCGCATCGGCTATATCCTGGCCTATGACGCCTCGATCGTCTGGAAGGCGCCGCTGGAGGTCTTCAAGATCTGGGAGGGCGGCATGTCCTTCCACGGCGGATTTACCGGCGTGCTGATCGCCAGCGTGATCTGGTCGCGGCGCAATGGCTTCGACCTGTCGCGGGTGCTCAATCTCGGCGACCTCCTGGCGTCGTGCGCACCGATGGGCCTGTTCTTCGGGCGGCTAGCCAACTTCGTCAACGGCGAACTGTGGGGCCGGGTTACCCACGTGCCGTGGGGCATGGTCTTCTGCAACAAATTCACGCCGGTCGATCCGCTGACCGGGCTGTGTATTGCCGGTCCCCTGCCGAGGCACCCGAGCCAGCTCTACGAAGCCTTCGGCGAAGGCCTGCTGCTGTTCGCCGTACTGTGGGTTCTGGGCGTACAGTTGAAAAAACTGCGCAAGCCCGGCCTGGTCATGGGTGTGTTCATCGCCGGCTACGGCATCCTGCGCATCCTGGTCGAGATGGTGCGCAATCCGGACGCCCAGATGCTGCCCTTCTTCAAGGACGTCGTCACCATGGGGCAATTGCTGTCGGTGCCGATGGTCATTGCCGGTGCGTGGCTGATCTGGCGCGCCGTCAAGACGCCCGACGCCACCGCGCCCGTCGTCGCGCAACCGACCGACGACAAGCCCGAAGCCGCCTGACCGTGTCGCTCAAGCAAAGGCTGGTCGAGCAGATCGCGCTGGAAGGCCCGATCACGGTTGCCGACTACATGAATTATTGCCTGTTCGACCCGAAGGACGGCTATTACGCCACGCGGCCGGCCCTGGGCGCCGACGGCGACTTCATCACCGCCCCCATGGTGTCGCAGATGTTCGGCGAGATGATCGGCGTCTGGGTCGCTGAGGTCTGGCAGGCGATGGGCGCCCCCTCGCCCGTCAGGCTGGTCGAGATCGGCGGCGGCGACGGCACGCTGATGAGCGATATCCTGCGCGTCGTGGCGCGCGTCGACGGGCTGGCCAGTGCCGCCGAAATCGTCATGGTCGAACCGTCGGCGCCCCTGCGCGCGCAGCAACAGGCACGCGTCCCCACGGCCCGCTTCCTGGCGCAACTATCCGACCTGCCCGACGACGTGCCGATGATCGTCATCGCCAACGAAGTGCTCGACTGCCTGCCGGCGCGGCAATTCGTCAAGGCCGACAAGGGCTGGCACGAACGTTATGTCGGCGTGGTCGACGGCGAACTGGCCTTCGGTCTGGTGCCGGTCGATAAGGACGTCGCGCCGACCTATCCGGCCGTGACCGGCGACCTGGTCGAGGTTTCGGCCGCCCAGGGCCGTTTCGCGCGCGAACTGTCCCTGCTGATCCGCAAGGCGACGGGGGCGGCGCTGCTGATCGACTACGGCCGCGACCGGCCCGAGCCCGGCGACACGCTGCAGGCCCTGCATCGCCATGCCAAGCGCGGCCCGCTGGAAGCCCCCGGCGAAGACGATCTGACGGTCTGGGCCGACTTCGAGCTGGTCCGCAAAATGGCCGTGGTTACACGTGTAAAACCATCGATGATTCAAAGCCAGGGCGCCTTCTTGAGGGCGATGGGCATAGACGCCCGGCTCGACGCGCTTGTCACCAGGAATCCGGATCGCGCCGACACGTTAAAACGGCAATACGAACGCCTGACGGCACCCGACCAGATGGGCGACCTGTTCAGGGTCTTCGCCATGGCCTATCCGGTGGGAATTGCCCTGCCTGGGCTTGCGGCATCCGCCGACGCCAATTAGATGGACGGGGTTTTACGGAGTTCGCCATGTCGCCCCTGCCACCGCGTATCCTACACCCCCTGCTCGACCTGCCCGGCATCCAGCATGGCTTTTTCACGCGGCGCGGCGGGGTCTCGGCCTTTCCCTACGACACGCTGAATATCGGCCTGGGCTCCAGGGACGATCCGGACGCCGTCACCGAGAATCGCCGCCGTGTCGCCGCGGCCTTCGACCGGCCCGCGGATCACCTGCTCAGCCTGTACCAGATTCATTCCAACCTTGCCTTCACGGTCGACGGGCCGTGGGCCGATCCCAATGGCCGCCCCGAGGCCGACGGCCTGGTCACCACAACACCGGGCCTGATCCTGTCGGCTTTGTCGGCCGACTGCGCCCCGCTTCTCTTCGCCGATCCCAGGAACGGAGTGGTCGCCAGTTGCCACGCCGGCTGGAAGGGCGCGCTTTACGGCGTCATCGAAAACACCCTGGCGGCCATGCAGGCCAAGGGCGCGGAACTGTCCGCCATCCGCTGTGTCGTCGGACCGTGCATCGCCCAGGTCTCCTACGAGGTCGGCGCCGACTATGCCGACACGTTCGCGCAGAACGATCCCGACAGCCCCCCCTTCTTCGCGCCGGGCGCCGCGGCCGACAAACGTTTGTTCGACCTGCCGGGCTATTGCCTGATGCGGCTGAAGCGCGCCGGCGTTGGCCAATGCGCCGCCACAGGCCACGACACCTGCGCCGATGAGGGCCTGTTCTTTTCCAACCGACGCAATTTCAAGCAGGGCGTGCCCGATTACGGCCGGCTGGTTTCGGCCATTATGCTGCGTTCGGAATAAATTCCCCGCCAGGGGTTGATCCCCCGGTCGTCCCTGCTATTAAGCCGCGCAAGTGTTAATGGCCTTAGGATTGACCGATGAAGCTGCTCGCCGCCAACTCCAACCGGACCTTGGCCCAGGCCATCGGCGACTATCTCGACATGCCGCTGACCAAGGCCCGCGTGCAGCGCTTCGCCGACAACGAAATCTTCGTCACCATCGATGAAAACGTGCGTGGCGAAGATGTCTTCGTCATCCAGTCGACCAGCTATCCAGCCAACGACAATCTGATGGAACTGCTGATCTGCATCGACGCCCTGACCCGGGCATCGGCCAAGCGGATCACCGCCGTCATCCCCTATTTCGGCTATGCCCGCCAGGACCGCAAGACCGGCGGCCGCACGCCGATCTCGGCCAAGCTGGTCGCCAACCTGATCACGCGCGCCGGCGCCCACCGCGTGCTGACCATGGACCTGCACGCGGGCCAGATCCAGGGC
>FTDB01002387.1_pt1 | contig 15209 bp, 13 predicted proteins | sample 1639741 | NCBI WGS metagenome assembly FTDB01 (sample SAMEA3914869, study PRJEB12502) | metagenome | biome: forest; material: soil | place: USA | collected 2012-03-12 | depth 0.1 m | reverse complement strand
GTCGTCGCGCGCTTGTACGGCCGCGTCTCGGCGCCGGTGAAGACGTTCTTGAACTGCACCATGCCGGCATTGGTGAACATCAGCGTCGGGTCGTTCTGCGGTACCAGCGACGAAGAGCTCACCACCTCGTGGCCATTCTTGGCGAAATAGTCGAGGAAGGTCTGACGGATCTGATTCAAGGACGGCATGGGAAGACAGCCTGGACAGGGAGGGCAAAAGTAAAGGGCGTATATAGAGGGGACCGCCCCTTGCGCAAAGCGGTTTATGCGGGTTTGAGCCTTAAAGGCCGCCCCGTGTCCCAAACACAAAAAAGACGCTCCTGGGCAGGAGCGTCTTTGGGCAACGATAGCACTGTGTGGGCAGCATTACCGCTGTGGGTCGGATTGGCTTAGAGCGACTCGTCGCCTTCGTTGGCGTCGGGCTCCGGCGTGCCGAGCAGTTCTTCCGACAGCACATTGGCCTTGTTGCGAATGGACTTCTCGATTTCCGCCGTCATGTCCGGATTGGCCTTGAGGAATTCGCGGGCATTTTCCCGGCCCTGGCCGATACGGGTCGAGTTGTAGGAGAACCACGAGCCCGACTTTTCGACGATGCCGGCCTTTACGCCCAGGTCGATGATTTCGCCCAGCTTGGAAATGCCCTGCCCGTAGAGAATGTCGAACTCGACCTCGCGGAACGGCGGGGCGATCTTGTTCTTGACGACCTTGACCTTGACGTTGTTGCCGATGACTTCGTCGCGCACCTTGATCGAGCCAGTGCGGCGGATGTCGAGGCGGACCGAAGCATAGAACTTCAGCGCATTGCCGCCGGTCGTGGTTTCCGGCGAACCGTACATGACGCCGATCTTCATGCGGATCTGGTTGATGAAGATGACCATGCACTTCGACTTGGAAATCGAACCCGTCAGCTTGCGCAGCGCCTGCGACATCAGACGCGCCTGGAGGCCCGGCAGGCTGTCGCCCATATCCCCTTCGATTTCGGCGCGTGGCGTCAGCGCCGCGACCGAGTCGATGACGATGATGTCGACGGCGCCCGAACGGACCAGGGTATCGGTGATTTCCAGCGCCTGTTCGCCGGTATCCGGCTGCGACACCAGCAGATCATCGAGATTGACGCCCAGCTTCTGCGCATAGGAGGGATCGAGGGCGTGTTCGGCGTCGACGAAGGCGGCCGTGCCGCCCAGCTTCTGAATTTCGGCAACCGTGTGCAGGGCCAGGGTCGTCTTGCCCGACGATTCCGGACCATAGATTTCAATGACGCGGCCCTTGGGCAGGCCACCGATGCCCAGCGCCATGTCGAGACCCAGCGAGCCCGTCGATACGGATTCGATCTGCACCACGCTGCCGTTCGAGCCCAGCTTCATCACCGAGCCCTTGCCGAACGCCCGGTCGATTTGCGCCAGCGCCGCTTCCAGGGCGCGCTGCTTTTCAGATTCGTTCTTACCCACGAGTTTCAACGCTGCTTGAGACATAATAGGCCGCTCCTATGGCACGATTCCCTGAAGCCTCAGGGAAATTGTTGTTCCGCTTCCGATGACTCATTCGTACTTCATTTGTTCTCGGTTCGCAATATGTTCTCAAAAAGAATCTGCAACCTTAGCGCCGCGTTCTCTGCTCGCGCGTAATCACCTGATCCAGCGCCTGCAGGAACTGCGAGCGATTGGCATTGGAGAACGGCGGCGGCCCACCGGTGATCTCGCCGGTCGAGCGGATATGTTCCATGATCGCCCGCTGGGCCAGGGCCGCACCGATCGAATCCTTGGTGAACGGACGGCCGTTCGGCGCGATCGCGTGGGCATCCCGGGCCAGGACGCGACCAGCCAGCGGGATGTCATTGGTGATGACGACGTCGCCGGCCACCACCTGGTCGGCGATCCAGTCGTCGGCGACGTCGGGGCCGGCATCGACGATCATGCGCTGGATCAGCGGCGACTTCGGAATCTGGATAAAGCTGTTCGACACGACGAAGGTCATGAGCTTGTAGCGCCCGGCGACCTTGTAGGTCTCGTCCTTCACCGGACAGGCGTCGGCATCGATATAGACGGTGATCATGTCACCGCCGTACCAGATGCCGCAACACCTGTCTCTAGCGGAACGCGCTCTTGGGAATATGCGTAACGCGGCAGGCCAGGTCCGCTTCGCCCGAGGCGACGACGTAGTGGTCGCCGCCATCGACGAGGCCGGTCGTAAACACGACGTCGCGGATATACATCTGGTGCTCCAGCGGCCGGGTCAATTCCGGATTGGCTTCCAGCAGCGGCAGGTGGTCGGTCTTCAGCACCCTGGACGGATCGTCCCTGTCGAGCAGCGACCAGTAGGTGCGGTAGATGCCAACAATTTCCTTGGGCTCGACGCCGTGCCACAGGCACAGCCAGCCGTCGTCGGTCAGGACCGGTTGCGCCCCGCCGCCCATGCGCGCCGTGGCGACCGTGCCCGAATGCGGCCGGATGCCAGGCTTGCGATACGGTTTCCAGAACAGGCCGTCGTTGGAATGAGCCAGGTTGATCGCCGGGCCCGAACGCCATTCGCTGCCCGGCGGATAGGCGAAATAGAGATCGCCCAGCGGCCGCGTCTGGGCCCAGTACTGATTGTTGATCTTGCCCTCGAAGATCAGCATGTCCTTGTTCTGGTGGTCGAGCACGATGTCCTCGAAACGCCAGTCGAGGCCGTTGTCGGATTTGTAAAGCGTCGTCGAATGGCGTTCCGGGCTGACTGAACAGGTGGTCATGAACCACTGGTCCCCGACCTTGCTGATGCGCGGATCCTCGACGCCATAGGCCTGCAAGCTGTTTTCCGGTGCGACCGCCTTGTCGTAGTGCACCTTGACGACGTCCAGCCCGTCGGGCGTCAGCTCCACGGGCAGGATCCACGACAGGGAGGTCAGGGCCATGATCTTCCAGCCGCCGCTGCGCAGCATGAACTTGCGCGGATCGGCGGTGTCGGCCACTTCCAGCGACCAGGCGTCCAGCACGTAACGGCCCGGCTCGCCCTCCTCGCCTTCCCAGCGGATGGCATGGACGCTACCGTCGAAGATCGGCTTCTTCAGCGCCTCGGCGATGCGCACCATCATCAGCAGGTTGCCGTTGGGCAGGCGCGTCAGGCCCGGGTTGAAGGCGCCCAGTACGAAGGTCTCCGCGCCCAGCCCGGCCAGGGGCGACTTCGACAGGTCGACATCGTCCGGCACGAAGACCAGCTTGTCGACCGCATAGCGCCCCTGCTGCTGCGCCACCTCTTCGGACGCCGCTTCCGGCTGGCCGTGGTTCGGGTTGGGATTGGTGATCATATTGACGGCCTGGTCGTCGTGCATGGGGCGCTCCCGAACGAAGTGATGCGGCGCACCATAGACTCATGCGCGCAAGTTTTTGCCCAGCGACACAGGGCCGAAGATAAGGAAATGATAAGGTCCATTGCAGGGCATGCGTTTCCGACTTAAGGTCAGACCAATAATAATATTGGGGGAGGCCTTCATGGCCGGGATATCCGCGCCCGACTGGGCCCTGATCGTCGTCGGCCTGTCGGTCGCCGCGCTGATCGCCATGATCGCCTGGGCCAAGGTCCAGCCGTTGCTGGCCTTCGTCATCACCTCCCTTATGGCCGCGCTTTTGCTGCACATGCCACTCGACGCCATCACCAGGTCGGTCGAAAAAGGCATAGGCGACATGGTGGGCTCCCTGGCCGTGCTGCTGGGCCTGGGCGCCATCTTCGGCAAGCTGATCGCCGACAGCGGCGCCGCGCAGAAGATCGCCACCGTGCTGATCAGGGGATTTGGCCATTCACGCATCAGCCTGGCCCTGGCCGTCACCGGCTTTGTCATCGGCATTCCGTTGTTCTACAATGTCGGCTTCGTGCTGCTGGTGCCGCTGATCTTCTCGCTGGTCTACCAGTCCGGCAAGCCGCTGGTCTACCTGGCGGTACCGCTGATGGCCGGTCTGTCGATCGCCCACGGCTTCCTGCCGCCGCACCCCTCGCCCACCGCCATCGTACCGATATTCGGCGCCAATATGGGCCTGACCCTGATCTACGGCTTGATCGTCGGCATTCCGACCCTGATCGTCGCCGGGCCGCTGTTCGCGCTGACCGTCAAGAAAATCCAGGCCAACCCCGCCGACCTGTTCACCGCCAAGCCGTTGCCTGAAGACCAGTTGCCGGGCGCGTTCAACAGCTTCGCCACGGCCCTCCTGCCCGTCATCCTGCTGACGGCGGCGACCGCCGTGACCTATGCCGGCGGCATCGATCCGCAGTACAAACCGCTGCTGACCCTGTTGTCGAGCCCGATGGTCGTCATGCTGGCGGCGCTGCTGATCGCCTGCTTCACGCTCGGCACGGCACGCGGCGTGTCCTTGCCCAAGCTGATGGAAGGCTCGGCAGGCGCCCTGCGCGAAATCGCCCCCATCCTGTTGATCATCGCCGGCGCCGGCGCGCTGAAACAGGTCTTCGTCGACGGGGGCGTGTCGGACCAACTGGGTCACATCCTCAGCCAGGTGCCGGTGCCGCCCCTGGTCCTGGGCTGGCTGATCGCCGGCATCATTCGCGTCTCGCTGGGTTCGGCCACGGTCGCCGGGCTGACGGCGGCCAGCCTGGTCGCGCCCCTGGTTCACACTTCGGGCGTCGATCCCAACCTGATGGTGCTGGCCGTCGGCGCCGGCTCCCTCATGTTCAGCCACGTCAACGATTCCGGCTTCTGGATGTTCAAGGAATATTTCGGCCTGTCGATCAAGGATACCCTGCGCTCGTGGACGCTGATGGAGGGCCTTGTCGGCATCTTCGGCCTGATCTTCATCCTAATTCTAAGCCGTTTTGTCTGATGCGCGCAGGCGCAATGCACGCTTCGAAGATACCCATGCCTGCCGGTCCGCAATGCGCGGCAAGTGTTTCAGGGACGTCACCATTTTCTATAGGGTTTGAACCGAAACCCGCTTGCCAAGCGGTTATGCACTCGTTATTGCGAATGATTATCAATATAACTCGCACGTCTGCACGCTCATGTCCGACCGCTCTCCCGTCCTGTCGCCCTTCTGGCGCAACCAGTTGCGTCAATGGCACTGGATCAGCTCGGCCCTGTGCCTGACAGGCCTGCTGCTGTTCGCGGTCACCGGCTTCACGCTGAACCACGCCAGCCAGATCGAAGCCAAGCCGAAGACCATCCACGTCGAAAAGACCCTGCCGTCGGCCGATGCCCAGGCGCTGAAATCCCTGACCGACAAGCATCCCCTGCCGGCATCGCTGCGCGCCGCGGTGCGGTCGCTGACCGGCGTCGATGTCGGCACGGTTGCGGCCCAGGTGCAGGACGGCGAGATCTATATCGACCTGACGACGCCGGGCGTCGATTCGGCGGTGACCATCGAGGACGACGGCCACCTCACCTATGAACGCACCGACCGCGGGCTGATCGCCGTCCTCAACGACCTGCACAAGGGCCGTCACGCCGGCCCGGCCTGGGCGCTGTTCATCGACCTGATCGCCATCGCCTGCGTCATCTTCGCGGTGACCGGCCTGGGCCTTCTGTGGCTCTACGAAAAGAACCGCCGCATCACCTGGCCGCTGGTCGCCTTCGGCATCCTGCTGCCCTTCATCGTCTTCATGATCTTCGTTCACGCATAAAGGATTTCGTATGTTTTCCAAAAACGCGCTTCTTGGCGGCGGCGTGCTGCTGGCCTCCGGTCTGGCGGCGTCCGCCGAAGCCGGCCAGCTCACCCTCGACATCGGCCTGCCGTCGCCGTCGGTCGCCGAGTACCACAAGCCCTACGTCGCCGGCTGGATCGAAACCGCCGACGGCGCCGACACCGGTAACGTCTTCGTCTGGTACGATGTCAAGAAGCCGAACGGCGGCGGCCAGCGCTGGCTGAAGGAATTGCGTACCTGGTGGCGCAAGAGCGGCCGCGACCTGACCTTGCCGGTCGACGGCCTGACGGGGGCGACGCGTGCGCCCGGCCGCCAGACCCTGACCATCGATGCCACGGCGCCGGCGCTGAAGGACCTGAAGCCCGGCGCCTATACGCTGGTCGTCGAAGCGGCGCGCGAAAACGGCGGCCACGATCTGGTCAAGGTGCCGTTCGCCTGGAACGGCAAGGCGTTTGCCGGCGCCGGCAAGGGCGACGGCGAACTGGGCGACATCAAGGTCGCTTACAAGCCGTAAGTCATGACGTCCAGCCTCACCGCCTTACGGGTGATCATACCCGAACTCGACACACCGCCGCCGCTCCATCCGGCGTCGGTGCGGCTGAGTTTTGGTGGCGAGGCCTTCGCCACGACCTGGCGCGTGCGGCTGTGCGCCGATCCGGCGCGGTTCCGGGATAACGACGCGCTTCAGGCGCGTTGCCGGACCAGGCTGAAGCAGATCGATGCCGAGATGAGCCCTTACCGAAGCGACTCGGACCTGACGCGCCTCAATACGGCCCCGGCCGATGCGCCGGTAGCCCTGCCCGCCATGCTGCGCCAGGTGATCGCCGGTGCGCTCGACATCGCCGGCCTGACCGATGGCGCCTTCGATCCGTCGGTGCTCGACGCCGTCGAGCTGTGGGGTTTCGGCGCGCGCGCCGTACCCGAAGGCCTGCCGACGGCGGATGCGGTCGCCGGCCTTGCCCGCCACGACTGGCGGCAATTGCGATTGGCACCCGAAGGCCTGACACGGCCCGAAGGCGTGCGCCTCGACCTGTGCGGCATCGCCAAGGGCTACGCCGTCGACGCCCTGACCGAACTGGCGCGCGCCGAACCCGGCGTGACCGCGGCCCTGGTCGAGATCGGGGGCGAACTGAAAGGCTTCGGCGTCCAGCCGGACGGCCAGCCGTGGTGGGTCGATGTCGACGCGGACAATACGCGCATCGCCCTGTGCGACTGGGCGGTGGCGACCTCGGGCGACGGCCGCCGCGCCTTCGTCCACGATGGTCGCCTCTATTCGCACACCATCGACGCCGCCCGACAGGCGCCGACCCGGTCCGATGTCGCCTCGGCCACCGTGTTCGACCGCGAGTGCTGGCGTGCCGACGCCCTGGCCACCGCGCTGATCGTCATGGGCGAGACGCGCGCCCTGGCCTTTGCCGAAGCATACAACCTCCCTTGCCTGCTGCGCGTCCGCGACCAGGATCGCGTGCGCACCGTACTCAGTCCGCGCCTGCAACGCTGGGCGGAGGACGATCTATGACCGCGTTCGACCATCCGACGATGGACGGCATGGCCTGGTTATGGAGCGGCGGCGCAACGTTCGCCTTCCTATTGCTTTGCGCCGTCTGCCTGTGGCCGCGCCGGCGCGCGACGGTCGCCGCCTGCGAGGTGCTGGTCGTCCACGCCTCGCAGACCGGCCAGGCCGAGGACATCGCCCGGCGCACCCATGCCCGCCTGGCCGCCGGCGGCGTCGATGCCCGGCTGGCCTCGCTGAAGGACGTCGATCCTTCGGCGCTCGGCCAGGTGGGGACCATACTCGCCGTGGCCTCGACCGCCGGCGACGGCGACGCGCCCGACGAAGCCCGCGCCTTCGAAGCCCGCTGGTTCAAATCGCACGCCGCTCTGTCAGGCCGGGCCTTTGCCGTCCTGGCGCTGGGCGAACGGAAATACAGCGATTTCTGCGCCTTCGGCCTGCGTCTTCACGCCTGGCTTGAAGCCAGCGGCGCCCGCGCCTTGATTCCCTGCCTGACCGCCGACGATCTCGACGCCGAAACCCTGCGCCAGTGGGACGACGAAGTCGACCGGCTGGGCGGTGGCGCGGCCGTCGCCGAAGCCCCCGCGCCCCTGTGGACGCTGACGACGCGCGACCGCCTGAACCCCGAAGGCAACGCGCCGCTCTTTCGCCTGGTCTTCACGCCCAAGGAACCGCAGACCTGGCAAGCCGGCGACCTGATCGAGGTCACGACGCCGAACGGCCACGTCCGCGACTATTCGATCGCGGCCTTGCCCGAAGACGGCCATATCGCGCTCTATGTGCGTCAGGTCACCACCGCCGACGGCGCACTGGGTCATGGCACCGGCCTGCTGCTGCGCGACCTTGCGGTTGGCGGCGATATTCGCCTGCGCCTGAAATCGCACAAAGGCTTTCACGCGCCCGAAGGCGACGGGCCGCTGCTGCTGATCGGCGCGGGCTCCGGCCTGGCCGGGCTGCGCCCCCATATCCGCCAGTCGCGCCGGCGCAAGCCGTGGGTCGTCTACGGCGAGCGCCACCCGATACGCGACGGCGCGCTGGTCGCCGATCTGGACGACCTACGCCAGGAGGGCGCGATCGCCCGCCTGTCGCTGGCCTTCTCGCAGCCCGGCGACGGCGACGGCCGCTACGTCCAGGACGCCCTGGCGGCCGAAGGCGCGCGCGTCTGCGACCACCTGATCCACGACGGCGCCGTCATGGTGTGTGGCGGCCTCGACATGGGCCGCGCCGTCGAAGCGACCCTGCGCCGCCTGATGGGCGACGCGTGGGTCGACCAAGCCCTTTTCAGCGGCCGTTATCGCCGCGACCTCTATTGATGACCGGGAGATACCCATGAAACACCTCATTCGCCCTGCCCTTTTCGCGCTGGCCTGCGCCGCCCTTCTGCCGTTGTCGGCCGAAGCGCACCGCTCGTGGCTGATGCCGTCGTCCGGCCAGGTTGACGGCAAGAACCTGTACATCACCGTCGACGGCGCCACCTCGGACAACCTGTTCCAAGCTGACTCCTTCCCGCTGAAGCTCGACGGCCTGACCGTCACCGCGCCCGACGGCTCGACGGTGACGCCGGAGAATCCCTATACCGGCAAGTTCAAAAGCTCGTTCGACCTGAAGCTGCCGGTCGACGGCACCTATCGCATCGCCGTCGTCTCCGACGCCGTCTCGGGCCGCTATACGCTGAACGGCGAGACCAAGCGTTTCCGCGGCGCGGCGGCGGACCTGGCCACCCTGGTGCCGGCGGGCGCGACCGACGTCGTCACCTCGCACATGATGAGCCGCGTCGAAACCTATGCCTCGGCCAACAAGCCGTCCGACGCGGCGTTGAAGCCGACCGGCAAGGGCCTCGAAATCGTGCCGCTCAGCAATCCGGCCGACTATGTCGCCGGCGACAAGGCCTCGTTCCGCGCCCTGCTCGACGGCAAGCCCCTGGCCGGGCTGACCGTCGAAGTCATCCCCGGTGGCGTGCGTTATCGCGGCGCGCTGAAGGACACCGACGTGACGACCGCCGCCGACGGCACCTTCTCGGTGACCTGGGCGATGGGCCAGATGTACTGGATCGGCGCCAGCTACCCGGCCCGTCCGGCCGGCGGCGAAGGCGGCGAAGACCATGGCGGCGGCAAGGGCGGCCAACAAGGTCAAGGTGGCCAGGGCCAGGCGCGCGGTGACAACGGTCCCGGTGGCGACCGTGGTCCGGGCGAAGGCCGCGGCCAGGGTGGTCCCGGTGGCCTCGGCGGCGGGTTCGGTGGCGGCTTTGGCGGTGACGGGCCGTCGCAGCGCTATTCCTATACCGGCACCTTCGAAGTGATGCCGTTCTAAGACCTTTCCTATCGGACGTCGGAAGCCTATCTGGGAGGGACCACACCCCCTCCCGGAAGGATCCGATTCGATGCGTCTTCGCCCCAACGCCCTTTTCGCCACAGCCGCCCTGGCTTTCGCCTTCGCGCTTCCGGCCGTCGCCGCCGACGCGCCCCAGCCCGAGGCCCGCGCCTTCAAGGTCGGCAAGCTCGACCTCGTCGTCCTCCACGACACCGAATTCAAGCCCGCCAATGACGGCAAGACCTTCGGCGTCGACGCCGGGGCTGCCGCGGTCGGCGATGTACTCAAGGCCGCCGGCGACACCACCGATGTCGTGCCGCTGAGCATCGACGTCCTGTTGGTCAAGGACGGCAAGGCGACCGTGCTGATCGATACCGGCATCGGCGGCGCGTTGCAACAGAGCCTGGCCCTGGCCAAGGTCGATCCGGCCGCCATCACCGACATCCTGATCACCCACAGCCACGGCGACCATATCGGCGGGCTGGTCAAGGACGGCCAGTTGGCCTTCCCCAAGGCGACGATCCGCATGTCGGCGCCGGAATGGGCCTTCCTGCAGGGCCAGGCCGATCAGGCCGCCCTGGTCAAGACGATCGCGCCGCAGGTCAAGACCTTCGAACCGGGCGCCGCCGTGCTGCCGAACATCACCTCGGTGTCGATCAAGGGCCACACACCCGGCCATGTCGGCTATGAGATCGTCTCCGGCAAGGACCGCCTGATCGATATCGGCGACACGGCGCACTCCTCAATCGTCTCGCTGGCCAAGCCGCAGTGGATCATGGGCTACGATAACGACAAGGACGAAGGCAAAACCGCTCGCATCGCCGAACTAACCAAGCTGGCCAAGAGCCACGAGACGGTCTACGCGCCGCACTTCCCCTTCCCGGGCGTCGGCCATGTCGAGGCGCAAGGCGATCATTTCGTCTGGAAGCCGAGTCTTTAGTCGCTCAAGCGCCGCGAGGGCTCCTCGCATAGGCTCGGGCGCGCGGTCGCGCTTGCCAGGCTGCTAACGCAGCCTGGAGATATCTTCGGATTCGGAGACCGCGCGCTCATTCACCCTTCGCCTTATAGTCCTTCCACAGCCATTCCAGCGCCTCGGCATAGGTCTGAAGCTTGACCGGATGGTCGCCATGGCCGGCGTTGCGGGCGAAGACGAACTGATAGCTGTAGCCCTTGGCGGCCAGCACCTTGGCCATGTTTTCGTTGGCCACCACCCAGTCATGCATGTCGTCGCGCATGATGTTGGGGTTGTAGAGGTCGCGGTCGCTGACTTCCATCCACAGGCGGATCGGCTTCTTCGGCGACTGCGCGATCAGGCTTTCGTGGAAGGTCCAGGCGCCGTGCGGCAGGGCCGGATCGTGCGGCCATTGCTGGTTGATGAAGGTGCCGGAAAAGCTCAGCACGCGATGATACCATTCGGGATGGTACCAGGCCATGATCAGCGCCGCCGCCGCGCCCGACGACGTGCCGGTGGTGGCACGGCCGTCCGGATCGTGGGTCAGGCGCACGCCGGCCTCTTTCTCGACACGCGGCAGGACTTCGTGTTCGACGAACTCGGCATAGCGGCCGGACATGGTGTCGTATTCCAATCCGCGCTCGCTGCCCTGGGCATCGCCGCCGCCATTCTGGATGGAGATGGCGATCTGCACCGGCACCTTGTGTTCGGCAATCAGGCTATCGAGCGTGGTGAACAGTGCTGTATCCGGTCCGTCCTGGCCGACGATGAACGGCGCGGCGCTGCCCGCCTTGTATTGCTGCGGCACGTAGACGGTGACCTTGCGCGTATAGGGCGCAGCGTGGCTGGTGGTGACGATCAGGTTCGCCGGGTCTTTCGGATCCGGCGTGCCGAAGGTGTCGGGCTCGCGCACGATGCCAGGGTAAAGTTTGCTATCGGCCGACGACATCTCGAAGGTGATGAGGCGGCCTTTCGGCACATCGGCGGCCGGGTTCATTTCCGGCGCCGGCGCGTGCGTCGGGCCGATGATGAAATTGCCGTCGGCATCGGCCGGCGGCACCTGCCCGTCGGGCAGTTCGGTCGCCTTGACATAGCCCGGCGTCAACGGATCGCGCACCGGCGGGACCGGCTTGTCGGCGGCCAGGGCCGAGGTCGCTATGAGGCCTGCCAGCAGCAGCAGGCCGAGTTTACGCAAAGCCATCGCAACACTCCCTGTATCCGGGATGTCAGATCATCCCTTTGTCTTTATAAACATTTTCCAGCACCGACAGCGGCACGGCGCCGCACAGCAGGCCGGCATCGTGGAACGCCTTGATGTCGAAGGCCGCCCCCTGCTTCGCCTTGACCTCGTCGCGGATCTTCAGCCAGGTCAGCTTGCCGACCATATAGCCCAATGCCTGCCCCGGCCAGGCACAATAACGTTCGATCTCGCTGCGCGCCCCGTCCTCGGTATCGCCGCAGACATCGACCATATAGGCGATCGCCTGTTCGCGGCTCCAGCCCAGGGCATGCATGCCGGTATCGACGACCAGGCGCACGCCGCGGAACAACGCGTCGTGCAGGTAGCCGATGCGCCCCCACGGGTCGTTGTCGTACATGCCCATCTCGCCGGCCAGTTGCTCGGCATAGAGCGCCCAGCCTTCGATATAGGCGTTGAAATACGACAGCTTGCGCAGCATCGGCAAGCCCTGGGCCTCGTTGGCGATCGAACCCTGGACGTGGTGGCCCGGGACCGCCTCGTGATAGGTCAGGGTCGGCAAAGCCCACGACGGCTGGTTGGCCGTGTCACGCAGGTTGATGTTGTAGACGCCCGGTCGCGAGCCGTCGAGCGAACCCGGCTGGTAATAACCGCCGGCCTGGCCGGCTTCGATCGCCACCGGCACGCGCCGGATCTGGACCTTGGTGCGGGGCAGCACGCCGAAATATTGCGGCATGCGCGCCTCGACCGCCTCGACCTTGGCGTTGAGATCGGCCAACAGCCTGGCCTTGCCGTCGTCGGTATTGGGATAGATGAAGCGCGGATCGCTATACAGGCCACGCAGCCGTTCGCCGACCGTCCCCTGGGTCAGGCCCTGGGCGCGCAGGCGGCGGTCGGTCTCGTCGCTCAGCCGCGCCACGGTGTCGAGGCCCAGCGCGTGGATGTCGCGCGGCGCCATTTCGGTCGAGGTGCCGACGCGGACGCACTGCGCGTAATAACCTTCGCCGCCCGGCAGGCCGCGTACGCCGGCGTCGTGCCGGGCCTGCGGCAGGGCGGCGGTCAGTACGTCGATCTGGCGCGACAGGGCCTCCCTCAGCGGCCCGGCGACCACGGCCGTCGCATCCGCCTGCCAGGTGCCGGCGATGTTGGCGGCGGCGGTGCGCGACGTAATCGAATTGATCAGGGTCGACTGCGCCGGATCGGTATCGCGCAGCGCCGTCAACTGCTTGATCGCCGCCTTCAGGATGAAGTCCGGCGCGACCACGCCGCGGCCCATATCGGCGCGCGCCCACTGGGTCTCGTCGTCGACGGCCTTGGCGAAGGCATTCAGCCGCGCCATGTAGGCGTCGGCATCGTCCTTGGTCGTGACCGTGTGCTGGCTGTCGAGGAAGTCCGGCACGAACTGATAGGCGCCCGACAACTGGCTGACAACGTAGGGCGCCGGGAAGCCGCCGCTGAAATTGCCGTAGTCGCCGAACGGCGCCTGGAACACGGCCAGCTGCCCCGAGAAATCCCACAACACGGTGTCGTAATTGATGCGGTCCATGCCCGCCAGCTGGTTGCGGTCGACACCGTTCAGCGCCGCCACTGCCGCCTTCAGCCGCGCCTGGGTCGCCGCGCGGCCGGCCAGACTGCGGTCGTCGAGGCGCGACTTCTGCGCCGCCCACTCGCCCTTGTCGAGGCCGAGCCCCGTCAGGGTCGAGGGCTGGGCGCGGAAGACGTCGCCCAATATCCGGTCGAAGGCGCCCTTCAGCGCCGCGGCGGCTTCGGGCGAGGTTTCGGCCGGTGGTGGCGGGGCCACGGGCTCATGAACGACGGCCGCTTCATGATGCGGCGCCTCGTGATGGCGGCCGCGCGCCGACCGGGCGGGCGCCTTTTTCGACTTCGCCGCCCCGCGCTTGGCGGCCGCCTTCTTCTTCGGTCGGGCGACAGCCTCGCCGGCCGCAGCCCCGATCAGCGCCCCCAGGCTTGCAATGACGTAGCGGCGATCGACCATGCGTATGTCCTCGAACGAAAAGATGAAACCTAACCAAGCCTCTTGCCGTCCGCAACCGCATTCCGGATGGCGGCGCCCGAACGTAACCGATGAGATCATTCGGGTTTACCCCCGGCAAGAACGCATGCTAGCCATGAACGGTAACATAGGCGGGGTGACGGATGAGCGAGCTTCCCATCGAAACCAGTGGCGCGGAGGTCGAAGTCCATCCGCGCAAGACCGGACATAGCCGCCTCGACCTGATCCTGGCCCTGACCGCGATCTTCATCTCGGCGGTATCGCTGTACGTCGCCATCGAGCATGGCAAGACCGAACGCGACCTCGTCGCCGGCAGTACCTGGCCGTTTATCGGCGCGCTCTACAGCAACGACTACGGCGACGCCAAGGACGTGGCCATCGGCATCACCAATGCCGGTGTCGGCCCGGCCAAGGTCAAGTGGGTGGAGATCTTCTACAAGGCCCAGCCCGTAACGTCGAATCTCGACCTGCTGCGCAAGTGTTGCGGCCTGCCGGCCGATCGCACCGCCGCCGCGGCCCTGCTTCCCAAGGGTTTCGATGAATCCACGCTCGACGAGACCATCCTGCGCCCCGGCGACAGCGCCATCGTCCTGGGCGTCCATCGCGTGCCGGACGCGCCCGCCATGGCGGTCGGGATGAGCCAGGCGTTGAAAGACATCTCGTTCAAGGCCTGCTATTGCTCGGCGCTCGACGAGTGCTGGACCGGCGATCTCAAAACGACGGCGACGACCAGGGTCGAGACGTGCCCGGCCGCCGACCACCCCTTCGATCCGGACGGTCGATGACGGCGCTTTATCAAAGCGTCGTCATGTCATAGTAAAGCGGTTTCCGGGGACGGATCGAGGGCATCGTGATTTCGCGTTATTTCGTATTTCAACTCGTCGTGCTGCTGACGGCCGCCGCCGGCGCACTGGGTTATTTCGTCCATCCGGACTGGTACTGGGCGTTGCTCGTGCTGGGGCCGTTGTGCGTGATCGGCATTCTCGACCTGATCCAGGCCCAGCACTCGATCCTGCGCAACTATCCGATCATCGGCCATTTCCGCTTCTGGATCGAAGCCGTCCGTCCGGAAATCCGGCAATATATCATCGAGGACGATCGCGACCCGCTGCCGTTCTCGCGCGAACAGCGCGCCCTCGTCTACCGCCGCGCCAAGGGGGTCAACGACCAGCAGCCCTTCGGCACCATCCGCGACGTCAATGCGGTCGGCTACGGCTGGATCTCGCACTCGATCATGCCGGCGCTGATCAAGGATCGCGACTTCCGCATCACCATCGGCGGCGCGCAGTGCGCCAGGCCCTATAATGCCTCGGTGTTCAATATCTCGGGCACCAGCTTCGGCGCCGTCGGCGCCAACGCCATCCTGGCGCTGAACAAGGGCGCCAAGGCGGGCAACTTCGCCCACGACACCGGCGAAGGCAGCCTGTCGAAATACCATCGCAAGGGCGGCGGCGACATCATTTGGCAGATCGCCTCGGGCTATTTCGGCTGCCGCACGCCGGAAGGCGCCTTCGATCCCGAGCTGTTCCGCAAGACGGCCGGCCTCGACCAGGTCAAGATGATCGAGCTCAAGCTCAGCCAGGGCGCCAAGCCCGGCCACG
>FTDB01000918.1_pt1 | contig 15227 bp, 12 predicted proteins | sample 1639741 | NCBI WGS metagenome assembly FTDB01 (sample SAMEA3914869, study PRJEB12502) | metagenome | biome: forest; material: soil | place: USA | collected 2012-03-12 | depth 0.1 m | reverse complement strand
CGGCGGCTCGAAACTGCACATCGAGCAGAACGCGGAAATCAATGTTACCCCGTTCGTCGATGTCATGTTGGTTCTGCTTATCATCTTCATGGTGGCGGCCCCGTTGGCCTCCATCTCCGTCGAAGTCAAGCTGCCAAAGGCCAACGTCAAAGCCCAACAGAACCCGCCGAAGCCTATCTATATCTCGCTGAAGAAGGACACGAGCCTCTATATTGGTGACGATCCGACCGACCTCTATTCGCTTGGAGATGATCTCAAGAAGCGTCTGGGGCAGCGCGATCCCGACAAGGAACGCATTTTTATCCGCTGCGATAAGCAGACCCGCTATGCCGAATTCATGAAAGTCATGAACAAGCTGCAGGACAACGGATTCTATAGCGTGGCCCTCGTCGGTGAAGATAATAACTAGTAAGAGGGTCTTACCATATGGATGAAACTCCCCATAGAAAACGGGACCCTATCCTTGATCCACCAGAGAAGAAGGGTACGCCTACTTCTCTGATCACAGGGATCGGCGTCGCTGCAATTCTGCACATCGGTGTCGCTTACTACTTCATTCAAGCTCACTTCCACCAAAAGGAAGTGCAGTACACGGACGAAAAGGTGAAGGTCGACCTGGTGGCTCCGCCACCTCCGCCGCCTCCGCCTCCGCCGCCCCCTCCGCCGCCGCCGAAGGCGCCGCCGCCCCCCGTGGTGCAGCCGCGCGTAACGCCGCCGACGGATATTGCGCCGCCGCCGCCGATCCCCGTGCCGCCTGTTCCGCAGGAAAAGCACGTCGATTACGTGGCGCCGCCGCAAGAAATGAACAAGGGCACACCGCCCCCCGTGTCCCCGCCGTCTCCCCACTACGTGGAAGGCCGCTGGACGTATCCGGGTTCGGACCAGATGGCGGATTCCTATCCGCCGCGGGCCCAGGATAACGAAGTTGAAGGTACGGTCACGATCGACTGCGCCATTAACGAAGCGGGTAAGGTGACGTCTTGCGATATCGTCAGCGAAAGCCCGGCCGGCTACGGCTTCGGCGCCGCGACGGTGAAGCTCTTCCTGCGTTATGCCCACGTCGATCCGGGTTCGGTCGGTGGTCAGCTGCAGGGCGGTGCCCGCAAGAAGTTTACCTATAAGTGGCAGCTCGGCTAATCGCCGACGTTCCATTCGAAAAAAAAGCACCCCGGTTTCGGCCGGGGTGTTTTTTTGTGCGTGTTTCGGCGGCGAAAGCGCACACGAAGACGTGTTCCGGCGGCGGATCGCGACGCGCTTTGACTATTGTGTCAATTTTATAAAGTGATACATTGTACTTTATAAGAAGCGTTCGCAGAAACGCCTGCCTGTTGACTTCTTGATGCAGGTGACGCCGCCCGTACCCCCGGGACTATCGCCTTTCGGCCGCGCCCCGGCGGACCGCACGCGTCTCTCCTGCCCGTCGATTGATCGCCCGGCGTCACGCCGCACATCTCAAGGGGAGGGATGACCCATGATCGATACCCTGCCGAGCCGTCGCTCGGCCATCTTTACCGACAGCGTTCCGCGTAAGCTGCCACGCTCCTTCTACTGGGGTGCGGGCCTTGCCCTGCTGCTGCATGCCGGCCTGGTCTATTATCTGGTGCAGCAGAACTTCAACCATGGCGAAGAGGCCACGCCGCAGGAAAGTCCGCCGATCGTCATCACGGTCGACACGCCGCGGCCGCCCGAACCCAAGCCGCAACCGACGCAGAAGCCGGTCAACCATCTTATGGTCCATACGCCGGTGGATCCCGTGACCACCACGACCGACACGCCCCTGGCGCCCAATCCGATGGCCAATGTCACGACGGAAGGTCCGCCCACCATGGAAACGCCGGTGGCGACGGGCGGGACCGCGTCGAGCGCGCCCCCTGGCCCGATCTATGTCACGCCGCGCTGGAAGGCTTTCCCCGATGCCGAGACCCTGACCAACTATTATCCGGCGCGGGCTCTCGATAACGAGATGGAAGGTTCGGCCAGCGTCCAGTGCACGGTCGTCGACTCCGCGGGCCATGTTCATTGCGCCATGGTCTCGGAAACGCCCAAGGGCTACGGCTTCGGCCCGCAGACCGTGAAGATGGTCGAGGAAAAGGGCCGTGTCGACACCTCGGCCGGCGATATCAAGGTCGGATCCGTCCTGGCCACCACTACGGTGAAGTGGCAATTGAACTGACGCCGGCAATAAGGTGATCAGGCGCCCCGGTCTTCGTGCCGGGGCGCTTTTTCATAATCTTTCGCGACGCTTTTTGTACGTTTGACCCTTGATTGCCACCGCCGGGCGCGTTACAGACACAGCCCTTGCGATGGCAAGCCGTCTTAGCTCACTTGGTAGAGCGCCAGATTGTGGCTCTGGAGGTAGCTGGTTCGAAACCAGCAGACGGTACCATCGCAGGCCTTCTTTCCCGCCGGATGTCCGATGGCGTCTCCCGAAAAATCCGTCCTGATCGTCGGTAGCGGCATTGCCGGTCTGTGCCTTGGCGTCGTCGCCCGGGCGCGCGGTTACGAGGCGACCCTGATCGCGCGCGACGCCGCCCGTGATACGGCGTCCGGCGTGGCCGCCGGCATGATCGCGCCGGCCCTGGAAGCCAAGGGCGATGCCGATCCCAACGCCTTCGAACGCCTCAAGGCCGCGCAGTCGGCCTGGCTCGACCTGATGCCGCTCTGGCCGGACGAACTGAAGACCGCCCTGCAAGCGCAGCAAGCCGGCGCGCGCAGCCGCTTCATCGCCTCTGACGGCAGCGCAACCGATGTCGACGGTGACTGGCTGGTCGACGCCATGGCTACCCTGGGCGCCCTGGAAGCCGCTTTCACCGGGCGCGGCGGTACGCTCGTCCGGGCCGAAGCCACCCGCATCGACGCGCACGCCGTGACCCTGGCCGACGGACGCCAACTGACCGCCACTCACATCATCGTCGCGGCCGGCTACGCAGCCCGGGCCTTTGCCGCCACCGTCCCCAGCCTTGGGATGCTGTCACCGATCAAGGGGCATCTGCTCGACCTGCCGGGGCAGGGGCGTCACGGCGTCGTGCGTTCGCCCCGGGGCTATCTCGCCGCCTATGGCGACCGGGCCAAGTTCGGCGCCTCGATGGAGGCGGGCCGTGACGATGTCGCCATCGACGCGGCGGTCGTCGCCGATCTCTCGGCGCGGGCCTCGGCCCTGTTTCCGGATCTCGAACTGGCCCAGGCCATGCCGCGCGCCGGCGTGCGGGCCAGCACCCCCGACGGCTGGCCGTTGATCGGCCGCGATGCGGCGTCCGGGGTATGGGTGGCGACGGGCATGCGCCGCAACGGCTTCGTTTTCGCGCCGTTTGCCGCCAGCGTGATTCTCGACCGGCTCGACGGCAAGACGCGTCCCGACGCCGCGGCCTATGATCCGCAACGGTTTGCCTGAGCCTAGATGCGTCATGTTTAATATAAATTAACCATACATGCGGCAAAATTTGCCGCATGAAGCTGACAGTGCAGAGTACTCCGGCCAATCCCGTGGCCCAGATGGCGGACCAGATCGGTTCCACGATTCAGGCCGGCGCACAAGGCGTCGTCGGCTCGCTGCAGCGCGCCGCCGCGGCCACCGGGGTCGATTTCGGCTACCTGATGAAGGCGGCCCAGCGCGAGAGCTCGCTCAATCCCAATGCCCATGCCCGGACCTCGTCGGCGGCGGGGCTGTTCCAGTTCATCGACCAGACCTGGCTGGGCATGCTGAAGAACACCGGCACCAAGCACGGCTACGGCGCCTACGCCGCCCAGATCACCAGGGGCACCGACGGCAAGTATCACGTCAACGATCCCAATATCCGCAAGCAGGTCCTGGGCCTGCGCTACAATGCCGACGCCAATGCGGTGATGGCGGCGGAAATGACGGCCGGCCACGCCGCCTATCTGAAGGGCCGCATCGGCCGCGATCCCAACCAGGGCGAACTCTATGCCGCGCACTTCCTGGGGCCCGACAGCGCCGCCGACCTGATCCAGGCGGCCAACAACCGGCCCAACGCCACGGCCGCGGCCCTGTTTCCTGCGGCGGCGCGCAGCAATCACGGCATCTTCTATCACCACGGCCGCGCGCTGAACGTCGCCGAGGTGATGACCAATCTCAAAACCGTCGGCGGCGCGGCGCCGATGCCCCTGCCGGCCGAGACGCCAGGGCAGGACACCGGCGAATTCCTGATGGCGCGGCTCGATACGCGGTTGAACCAGTTGCGCGACAACCAGGCGATCATGCAACTGGTGTTCGGTGACGGCGCGACCACCCAGGGCACTTTGTTCACCACGCAATTGCTGTCGGCCTTCGGGCCCGGCGACGATGCCGGCGACACCGGCGACAGCGCCAGCCTGACCAAGGCCTTCGGCGTGGGCGGCAGCAGTGGCGGCGGCACCCTGGCTTGATTTTGCGCTCAAGTGGCGCGCGGCCTCGCCGCACGAGCGGCGGCGCGCAGTCGCGCTTGCCGGACGCTTCGCGCCCGGAAAATAGAGTTCAAATCGTAACCGTCCGCGTCAGGCGCCGGCCAGGGCCCGGCCCAGGCTGTCGCGGTTCTGCGGCAGCAGCAACGGCTTGATGCCCAGCGCCTGAAGATCCTCGATCTGGTCGCCTTCCGGCAGCAGGGCCAGGATGGCCAGCCCGGCCTCCTGCTGAGTGGCGCGCAGCGATTCGAAAAAGACCTGCAGCCGTTCGCGATTGTCGTCCTCGCGCAGGTCCTCGAAAGCACCGATGCTGATCAGGCACGCGTCGACCGGCGCCTTGCGCGCCAGCGCCAGGGCCCGCTCGCGCGAGGTCGAGGTCAGGCACTTGTGACCCAGGTGTTCCAGTTGGTCGCGCAGTTGCGCCGCGCGCAGCGAATCGTTCGACAGCAGCAGCACGCGCAGGCCGTGCGTCATCTCCGCCGTCTCTTCGGCTTCGGCGACGGGACGCGCCGGCGGGCTTGCCGCCATATCTAAGGGCAGGTCGAGCCAGAATTTCGAACCGACATCGAGCGTCGACTGGGCGCCGATCTCGCCGCCCATCAGTTCGGCCAGCGACTTCGACAGGCTGAGGCCCAGCCCGGCGCCGGAATGGCCCGACGAGGTGCGCAGGATGCGCGTATGGGGCGTGAAGGCGCGCGCCAGTTCGTCTTCATCGAGGCCCGGTCCGGAATCGACGACCTCGATGCGCAGCGTCTCCGGCGACGGCGACACCAGCTTCATTTCGACGCGGCCGGTGCGGGTGTAAAGAAGCGCGTTGCTGAGCAGGTGCGCCAGCACCTGTTCGACGCGATGCTCGTCGCCCAGCGCCGCGCCGCGCGGCGGCAGGCCGTGCGCGTTCAGGGTGAAGCCCAGGCCCTTGCCCTGGGCCAGGGCGGCGAATTGCGCCGTCATGCGTTCGCAGATCAAGGCGATGTCGAGCGGCGTCCGGTCGACCTGGATGCGGCCGGCAGAGGCGGTGTCGTTGTCGAAGGTCGTGGTCAGGATCGACTGCAGGTGCCCGATCTCGCTCAGCGCCGCATCGACGTGGCTGCGCGGCGCCGGGGCGCGGGTGAGATGGCTCAGGCCCTGGAGCAGGCTGTTCTCGACCCCCTTGAGGCCCGTCTGCACTTCGCGCTGCAGCGTTTCCATCAGCGCCATGCGGGCGGCGTGGACGGCTTCCGCGGCGTTGCGCGCGGCTTCGCGTTCGTCGGCCATTTCCATCTGGCGGTGCTGCAGCCGGTAATGGTCGTTCATATGGCGGTTGAGGACGAAGCCCATGGCCATGGCCAGCGCCATGCCTCCGGTCATCAGGTGGCTGAAATCGGCATTGGGATGCAGCGCCTGCGACGCCAGGATCGGTCCGGCCGCCGCCAGGGGGCCGAGGATCAGCAGCGACAACAGGACGGGAGACGAGAAGAAGATGACACTGACGGCGGCGCCGGCGCAGACCATGACCAGCGGTTCGGCGGCGGGGCCGCTGAGCGCCGCGCACAGGCTGACGATGGCGATCGTCACGGCCCAAAACCCGCCGCCGATGCTCTGAAGCACCAGGCGGTGGCGGATGCCGTCGGTCGACGGGTCGGTCAGGCGCTTATCGACCTTCGACTTCAGCACCATGAAGGCGGTCCAGTCGACGATGAACAGGAAGAGGTAGAAGGCCAGCCATTCTGGCGATTGCGCCAGCCGCGTCATCCACACGAAGACGGGCAGGCCGACGCCGAAGAAACCGAAAACCCACGGCAGCATGCGGCCCTGGGCGCGCAGGCCGTAGTCGAGCAGCAAGGTGTCGACGGACGCGCGGGGCGGGGCGGAAGGCGGGGCGGACGAGGACGGAACGGGCGGGGACGGGGCGGTCATGACCCGACCCTAGCAAACAGACGTTTCCGCGCCGTTACCCGGTACACTTTTTCGTTGAATGCCCCGGTCCGCGGCCTTGAAAAGCCCCGCTTTGCGGTATGGTAAAGGATTCATTAGGGATAAAGGGGGACACTCACGATCGCTTAATGTGTTTCGCCGGATTCGCGCCTCATGTCTCACGATCCCAGCTCTCCCGAATTGTCCACGCCGAACGCCTTCGCGGGCCGGCCGGCGCTGTCCGAAGGCGATATCAAGCGCCTGGTGAAGAGCGAGAACGCGGACGACCGCGCCGTGGCCACGCACAAGATCTGCCGGGTCATGGAACGCGCCGAGCTGAGCGCCGCCGACCGTACGGCGGCGCACGAAATCATCCGCATGCTGGCCGCCGACGCCGCCGAACTGGTGCGCCGGGCGCTGGCCGTCACGCTGCGCACTTCGGACCTGGTGCCGCATGACGTCGTCATGAAGCTGGCCAAGGACGTGATGACGGTCGCCGTGCCGGTGCTGACCCATTCGCCGCAGTTCACCGACGAGGACCTGGCCCAGATCATCCGCGCCGGCGGTCCGGCGCGCCAGGTGGCCATCGCCAAGCGCGACGAACTGTCCGAACGCGTCACCACGGCGCTGTCCGAACACGCGGTCGAGGAAGCCGTCGTCGTCGCCTGCGCCAACGACAACGCGCACTTCAGCGAAGGCGGCATCAACCGCGTCGTCGACCGGTTCGGCGCTTCGGAAGTGCTGCACTCGGTCTTGATCAACCGCAAGGCCCTGCCGGTTTCGGTCAGCGAACGCCTGATCCACGTCGTGTCCAGCGCCCTGCGCGAAAAGCTGGTGACGCGCCATGCCATCAAGCCGGAAACCGCCATCGAGATCGTCGCGGCGACCCAGGAACGCGCCACGCTCGACCTGGCCGACCAGGCGGGCGCCAACCCCGACCCGCAGACCCTGGCCCGCCACCTGATGGCCAATGGCCGCCTGACGCCGTCACTGGTGTTGCGCGCCCTGGCACGCGGCCATATGGGCTTCTTCGAGCACGCCATGGCCGAGCTGTCGGGCGTGCCGCACGAGCGCACCTGGCTGATGGTCCACGACGCCGGTTCGCTCGGCTTCCGCGCCATCTACGATCGCGCCGGTCTGCCCGGGCGCATGTTCCAGACCTTCCGCATGGCGATCGACACCTATCACGCCCTGACCCAGGAAGCCGGCCACCTCGATCCGGTCCGGCTGCAGGAGCGCCTGATCGAACGCTTCCTGACGCAGATGCCCTTCGCGCCGCGCGAGGATCTGCTTTATCTCTATGAACGCCTGGACCGCGACTCCAAGGGCCGCAAGTGGTCGCGCCCGGAAGAGGCCGCCGCCACGGACACCGAGATCCTCCAGGCCAGGGCCGCCTAGGCAACCCGGTTCGACCAGGTCGAAAGCCCCGCCGGTGCGGGGCTTTTGCTTTATGACGCACAAACAAAAAGCCCCGGCAGAACCGGGGCTTTCGAAATTTGCGGGGGCAGGGATCGCCTAGGAATTCATGCCGATCTTGTCGAGATGTTCCTTGACGCGGGCTTCCAGCGTCTCGGACAGGATCTTGCCGACTGGGTGGCTGTCTTCCTTGATCGAGTCGCGGACGCAGGCGCGGATGGCGTCGAGGTGCGCGTCGACCAGCAGGCGCGGCGACAGCGCGCGCTTGTCGGCGTCGTCGATCATCTTGCAGAGCGAGCCGGCGAGGCGGGTAATGAGCGGGTAGCCGTAGGTGGTGCCCAGGCCCTTGAGGTCGTGGGCGCTGAAGAACAGCTGCTCGCTGTTCTCGGTGTTCAGCCCGTCGGCCTTGATACGCGCCTGGACGTCTTCCAGCTTCTTGATTTCATCCATCAGCCAGGTTTCGAACTGCGAAGACAGATCGGCCAGCGCGGCCTCCGCCTTGGCGATCGCCTGGGCGTCGAGCGCCCCCAGCTTCCCGCCCACCTTGGCGCGAAGGGTGTTGGGCACGTTGATGATCTCGACCTTGTCTTGCATTTGGCACTGGCTCCGACGCGATACGCGCGCTTTTGGAGGTTAAGCTTAACGCCAACCCATTTAATAAGGGTTTACAGGGGCGGGGCGCTATTAAAAATGGCTCGTCCGGACCTCCGAAAGCGTCAGCTTTCGGCAAGGGCGACCGCCCGCCCGAGCGCATGCGAGGAGCTTGCGCGGCACCTGAGCGCATAAAAAAGCTCTCCGAAAGCGTCAGCTTTCGGTGAGGGCGACCGCCCGCCGCGCACGTTTGCGCGTAAGCCCGCGCGGCGCTTGAGCGCATAAACTAAGAAACAAACTGCTCGGCGAGAACGCGTTCGTCGTAGCCGTTGCCGGCGTCGAACAGGAGGGTGGCCTTGAGGTCTTCGGCCTCGGCGATATCGACGCGGACGACGTCGCGCACTTCGAACGTATCGGCCGCGGCGCTGATCGGCCGCTTGTCGACCTCCAGCGCCTCGAAGCGCACCTGCGCGGTGTGCGGCAGGATGGCGCCGCGCCAGCGCCGCGGGCGGAAGGCGGAGATCGGCGTCAGGGCCAGGGCCTTGGCGGTCAGCGGGATGATCGGCCCGTGCGCCGACAGATTGTAGGCGGTCGATCCGGCCGGTGTCGCCACCATGGCGCCGTCGCAGATCAGTTCGTCGAGGCGCACCGTGCCGTCGATCAGGATGCGCAGTTTCGCGCCCTGGTGCGACTGGCGCAGCAGCGACACCTCGTTGAAAGCCAGGGCTTCGCGCTCATGACCGTCGCGGGTCTGGGCCCGCATGCGCAGTGGACTGATCAGGGTCGATTCCGATTTGAGGATACGCTCCATCAGGCTGTTTTCGGCATAGTCGTTCAGCAGGAAGCCGACGCTGCCGCGATTCATGCCGAAGATGGGGATCTGCTGCTGCAGGTATTTGTGCACGGTCTGCAGCAGGAAGCCGTCGCCGCCCAAGGCCACGACGACGTCGGGCGTCGGCGACGAGCCATAGAGACTTTTCAGCCGGGCGCAGGCGGCCTGGGCTTCGGGACGGTCGGAGGCGGTAAAATCCAGTCGCAGCGACATGCCAAGCTTTTTACCGGCTTTCCACGCCGAAGCAAGGATTTAGGACGCGATATCGCAGCGTCTCCGAAAGCCGGCGCTTGGGCGCATATCAGACAAGCGCGGCAGACAGCTTTCGCCCGGCATCCGCCGGCGTCAGGTTGAACACCGAAAGCAGCAGGGGCTTGTGCGGCGCGTTCGCCTGGTCCGGCTGGCCATGATGGATGTGCCACAACGACAGCAGGTGGGCGAAGACGGCCCTGTCCATGCCCAGCGCGCAGGTCAAGAGGGCCAGCGACACGTCGGGCGAGGTGCTCAGGCTTGAGGCAAGCGCAGAGGCGGCGACGTGCAGGCGGCGGGCGGCGTCGCGAATGAACACGGCGTGGCGGCCGGCGCGCGCCAGCTTGACCAGGCGCAGATTGGCATGGCCAATGCCGTCATCGGTATTAAGCCTGGTCATCGCCGTGGTGAAGGCGAAGCCCGGGCGGCTGAGCAGGGCACCGCGCACCATGATCATAGTCTCGGCATGGGCGCTCATCGCTGCGCAATCGTCGTCGTCGAAGGCGGCGCTGTGATTTTCGGCCAGGGCCAGCAGGGCGATCTCGCGGCCGGCGCGGATGATCGCCTTGACGACGCGCCAATCGAGGTCCTTGCGTTTGGCGATGACGGCGTGGTGCGCCTCGCCCGTGCTCTTGACGAGGGCCAGCAGGGCCGCGGTATCGAGCGCCGGCATCTCGGCGCGCAGCAGTGGCGCGGCCAGCTCGATCGGCATCTGGCCCAGGCGCACGACCAGGTCCTGCGGACTGCGCACCAGGTGGTCGGCCGGCGCCGGCGGCAGGTTTTGCGGGGCGTCCGACGGTTGCGTCAGGCAGAAGGGCTGGGCCGCGGCGTAATGGGATGGCGTGAAATCGCGGCGCAGGGGCTTGGCCGGGCGGGGCGCGGTCAGCGAGGCGGGGGGCTCCGGCGCGGCGACGGCCTCGACCACGGGCGTACGGGACTTGCGCGCCGGCCGGGCAGGCGGAGCGGAGGTAACGATCTTGCGGGCGGTTGAGGAACGGGACGCGGGCACAGGGACACTTCCAAAGGACGGCGACCGTGAGTCGCCAGTTAACAAAGTGTCGCCAGACAGGGTGAATACTTGCTTAACGCTTCCGGTAATCCGGAAGCCGCCCGTGAAAACCCGGTTGTCAGACAAGAGGTCAAGCCAAATGGGAGGCACTCTCCCATATGTTAATCTTGTTTCAACCCGGAGACGTTAGGTTGGGCGAACTATCGTTTCCAGTACAGGGCAGGATATGTCCGAATCCGTAATGCAGGCCGCAGAGTCCCAAATGGTAGTTCAGGCCGCGTATCCTGCCGGCGGGCGTGAGCCGCTCGTCTTGCAGCGTGAGGATGCGGTCGAGATCATCGAGCGCCTGCGTGAGACCCATGTCGATACGACGGGGCACGCCTTCCTGCTCAAGCTCGATGCTCTGATCGTTCGCCTGGGCGCCAAGTGGGACCAGAAGTCCGAGCTTGTCTTCGAACACCTGAAAACCGCCTTCGAGCGCCAGTTCCCGGAGCCCAACTGGTGCATCGGCATCAATGGCGACGCCTGGCTGGCCCTGATTCCGACGGTCGGGTCGCGCAAGGGCGCGCAGGCGGTCATCGAAATCTGGCGCGAACTGTGCGGCTTCTTCGTCGGTGACATGTCGGCGATCGAGGTGCCGCTGCACGAAGTGCGCGCCGAGGACGTCGACCGTTTTTCGATCAAGAAGATCGACATGAAGACCTGGTTCGACGCCGTCGAGGACGAGGGTGGTCCGCTTAAGGCGCGCGCCGGTGCGTTCGGCCAGGCCAATGGCGACGACGCCCAGGGCGCCGCGGCGCGCGGGCAGCGGCCGATGATGGTCGCCGCCACGATCAATTACGGCGGCCGCCATCTCAAGATCGCCAGCTCGGTCGAACCCCTGTTCGAAATGAAGAAGATGGCGATGATCGGTCACCGGCTCGAAGGGCTGGTGATGGAAAATCTCGACAATACCCTGCTGGACCGCAAGGCGTTGGGCAATCTCGACTGGGGGCTGCGCGAACAGGTCGACGTCCTCAATGTCGAGCAGGGCCTGAAGCTGCTGCGCATGCGTTCGCCCGAACAGCGCAAGATGCTGATGGTCGTGCCGGCGGCGTTCTCGACCTTCGCTTCGGCGCGGGCGCGGGGCCGGGTCACCCAGGAAGTCGCCAAGGCGGCGGCGGAAATGGGCCTCAAGGTGCTGTTCGAAGTGCGCGGCCTCGACGGCGTGCCGCCGCATCGCGTGCTGGAAATCGTCAGCATGATCAAGCCGTTCTGCATGACCGTCGTCGGCTCCGTCAACGCCGAGCGCAAGGCGATCTCGGCGCTGTCGAAGTGCGGCCTGTCGGGTGTGTGCATCGAATATGACGGCGTCAAGCGCGATGACGACGCCCTCAAGGAATATCTGTCGACGCTGAGCGCCGCTGCCAAGGCGTCGGCCGGCGCCTGCATGGTCCAGGGCTTCGACAATTATCGCCAGATGGCGGTCGCCCGCCTGTCCGGCGTCACCCACGCGAGCATCAAGGCCGCCGCGCTGATCTCGCCGCGCATGGCCGTGGGCATGGCCAAGACCATCGCCGAGGGCATGAAGCCCGAGGGCGGCGAGGCTTAATCAGCCGAACGTATCGCATTTCTGCGGATCGCCGCTGTCGTAGCCGGCCTTGAACCAGTGCATGCGCTGCGCCGAGGTGCCGTGCGTAAAGCTGTCCGGCACGACGCGGCCCTGGGTTTCCTTTTGCAGGGTATCGTCGCCGACCGCCGCCGCGGCGTTCAGGCCCTGCTGCACGTCGGCCGTGTCGATCCAGTTCATCTGGCTGTTCGACCGCTTGGCCCACACGCCGGCATAGCAGTCGGCCTGCAGTTCCAGCCGCACCGACAGGGCATTGGCCTCGCTGGGGTTCTGCTGCTGGCGCTGGGTGACGGCATCGCTGACGCCCAGAAGTTTTTGCACGTGGTGGCCGACCTCGTGGGCGATGACATAGGCCTTGGCGAAATCGCCCGGCGCGCCCAGTTGCTTGTTCAGCGTGTCGAAGAAGTCGAGGTCGAGATAGACGCGTTCGTCCTGCGGGCAATAGAACGGCCCCATGGCGGCATTGCCGTCGCCGCAGCCGGTCGGTGTGTCTTCGCTGTACAGCACAAGCGTCGAACGGCGATAGGTCTTGCCCTGGGCCTTGAACAGCGCTTCCCAGGTGTCGTCGGCCGAGGTGTGGATGACGTCGGCGAACCGGCAGGCCTGGTCGCCCGTCGGGCAGGTGCTCGACGCGGCGGCGGCCGGCGCCTGGGCCGGCGTTGCCTGCTGCTCGGCGGCCAGCAGGGTGCGCGGGTCGATATGAAAGACGAAATAGCCGATCAGGGCGATGACCACGGCGACGATGCCGCCCCCGCCGATATAATGCGGCGCGCCCAGCCCGCCGCGACGATCCTCGATGCCGCTGGTGCGGCCGTCCTGCCAGTCCATGCCTGTCCCTCCGACTATGCCTGTATCGCGCGTAAGGCCTCATCCCTCAAAAAGCGATTGGACTTTATCCACGGCTGCGGCCGCTTTACAAGAGCGCGCCGACGCGACGGCATGCTGACGGTTTAGTGGCAAATTAAGGCTTCACCCTCACATTGCGGGCGGCCGTTGCAACTATGGCACGGTTTCTTTCGGTTTCTGGACGATTTGTAATGTGGGCTTCGTTGACGCCCGACGGTCGCGCCCGATATCATCTTTTGGAATATAACGAACGGGATTCTCTGCATGGGCTTGGGGTTTGAAACGACGGGGCCGGCCGGGGGCCGCCGTACCGTCGCGATGGTCGTCTGCGCGATGTTTGCGCTGGGCGGACTGAGCGCATGCGCCAAGAAGCCGGATGCCAAGCCGCCGGTCCATTCGGCGCTGGTCAACTATGCGGTCGTCAGCCGCAGCCAGGCGCCCACGGGGATCACCGGCACCGGCACCATCAGTTCATGGCAGGAAGCGCCGGTCGGCGCCGAGGTCGGCGGTCTGACCGCCGTGGCGCTGCTGGTCGACGAAGGCCAGACCGTCACCCAGGGCCAGCCGCTGCTCAAGATGGACGACGTCCTGCTGCAGGCGCAACTGCGCCAGGCTCAGGCGACGGCGACACAGAATCAAAAGGCCTATGAGCGCTCCAAGACCCTGGCGGCCCAGGGTTATCTGTCCCAGGCCGGCCTGGACCAGGCCGAGGCGGCCTATCAGACCAGCCAGGCGGCGCTGCAGACGGCGCAGACCCAGCTGAACCTGGCCACCGTGCGCGCCCCGGTTTCGGGCATCGTCATCTCGCGCAAGGCTGTGCTGGGCCAGATCGTGACTGCCGGGTCGGAGCTGTTCCGCATCGCCCGAGACGGCCGTATCGAATTGAACATGGAAGTGACCGAGGCCGACCTGCAGCGTCTGCAGCCGGGCATGGCCGCCACGGTACAAAGCGACAGCATCGGCCCGGTCCCGGGTACGATCCGCATCGTTACCCCGCAGGTCGATCCGGCGACGCGCCTGGGCTTTGCCCGCGTCTCCGTGCCGTGGGCCTCGGGCCTGCGTCCGGGCATGTTCGCCACCGGCCGCATCGCCGGCACCAGCCAGGACGCGCTGATCATGCCGCAAAACGCCGTGGTCTACGTCCAGAACGCGCCGGGCGTCTATGTCGTCGGTCCGGACAGCCACGTCCACCTGCACAAGGTGTCGACCGGCGCGCGTCTGGGCGACAATGTCGTCGTCCGTGACGGCGTCGCTGAAGGCGATCGCGTCATCACCACCGGTGCCGGCTTCCTCAACGAAGGCGACCTGGTGAAACTGGCGGCGCCCGTCGCCGGCGGAGAGCACTGATCATGGCGTCCACCTCCACTGCCGAAGCTCAAAGCGGGCGCGCGCAGATTTCGTCGTGGTCGATCCGCAATCCGATCCCGACGATCATCTTCTTCATCGTCATGACCATCGTCGGCGCGCTGGGCTTCAACGCCATGCGCGTCAACAACTGGCCGGACATCGACCTGCCATACGTCGTCGTCACCGTCATCCGTTCGGGCGCGGCGCCGCAGGAACTGCAGAACCAGGTCACCCGCATCGTCGAAGACTCGGTCTCGGGCCTGGGTGGCGTGCGTCACATCCAGTCGACGGTCAATGAGGGCGCCTCGACCACGGTCATCGAATTCACCCTCGACACCGACCTGGAAAAAGCCACCAACGACGTGCGCAACGCGGTCGCCGGTGTGCGCGGCAACCTGCCGTCCGACGTCCAGGATCCGATCATTTCCCGCGTCGACAACGCCGCCGGCGGCGCGCTGCTGACCTATACCATCCGTGCCTCGAACATGACGCCGGAACAGTTGTCGTGGTACGTCGACAACGATGTCTCCAAGCGCGTGCTGTCGGTCAAGGGCGTATCGCAGCTGAACCGCGACGGCGGCGTCGACCGCGAAATCCGCGTCGAACTCGACCCGGCCAAGCTGGCGGGGCAGGGCGTGACCGCGTCGGACATCTCCAACACCCTGCGCAACTACAACGTCAACATGCCGGGCGGCCGCTTCAATTCCGGCGGCCAGGAACAGAATATCCGCACCGTCGGTGCGTCGGAAACCATCTCCGGCCTGGCCAGCATGCGCGTCACCCTGTCGACCGGCAAGAGCGTGCTGCTGGGCGATCTTGGCACCGTCACCGACACCTGGTCGGAACCGCGCACCCGCGCCCGCTTCAACGGCAACGAAGTCGTCGGCTTCAACGTCCAGCGGACGCGCGGTACCTCGGAAGTCGCCGTCGCCAAGGGCGTGCGCGCCGTCATCGCGCAGCTGCAAAAGGACAATCCGAACGTCCAGATCAACGAGATCGCCTCGTCGGTCGCCAACGTCCAGCGCTCCTACGACTCG
>FTDB01002537.1_pt1 | contig 15279 bp, 16 predicted proteins | sample 1639741 | NCBI WGS metagenome assembly FTDB01 (sample SAMEA3914869, study PRJEB12502) | metagenome | biome: forest; material: soil | place: USA | collected 2012-03-12 | depth 0.1 m | reverse complement strand
CCCGCGTACCGACACCTATATAGAGAAGGACTCGTCGATCAACGAGCAGATCGACCGCATGCGCCACTCGGCGACGCGGGCGATCCTGGAACGCGACGACGTCATCGTGGTGGCGTCGGTATCCTGCATCTACGGCATCGGCAGCGTCGAGACCTACACCGCCATGACCTTCGAACTAAAGGTCGGCCAGACGATCGACGAAGGCCAGCTGCGCGCTGACCTGGTGGCGCTGCAATATAAAAGGAATGACCAGGCGTTCGAGCGCGGCACCTTCCGCCGACGCGGCGACGTTATCGAGATTTACCCCGCCCACTATGAAGACCGCGCCTGGCGCATCAACATGTTCGGCGACGAGATCGAGAGCATCCAGGAATTCGATCCGCTGACCGGCAAGAAGATCATCGACCTGCGCGACCTCAAGGTCTATGCCGCCTCGCACTATGTCACGCCGCGCCCGACGCTGAACCAGGCGGTGACGCGCATCAAGGCCGAACTGAAACAGCGTCTCGAACAGCTTCATGCCGAGGGCAAGCTTCTGGAAGCGCAGCGGCTGGAACAGCGCACCACCTTCGACCTGGAGATGATGGAGGCGACGGGCGCCTGCGCCGGCATCGAGAACTATTCGCGCTACCTGACCGGCCGTAATGCCGGCGAGCCGCCGCCGACCTTCTTCGAATACCTGCCGGAAAACGCCCTGCTGTTCGTCGACGAAAGCCACGTTTCCGTGCCGCAGATCGGTGGCATGTACCGCGGCGACTATGCGCGGAAGTCGATCCTGGCCGAATATGGTTTCCGTTTGCCATCGTGCATCGACAACCGCCCGCTCAAGTTCGAGGAGTGGGACGCCATGCGGCCGCAGTCGGTCTATGTGTCGGCGACGCCGGGGCCTTGGGAGATGCAGCGCACCTCGGGCGTCTTCGCCGAGCAGGTCATCCGTCCGACCGGCCTGATCGACCCGCCGGTCGAGATCCGTCCGGTGCACAAGGACGGCTTCAACCAGGTCGACGATGTCATCGCCGAGGTTCGCCAGGTGGCGAAGATGGGCTATCGCAGCCTCGTCACCGTACTGACCAAGAAGATGGCCGAGAACCTGACCGACTATATGCACGAACAGGGCATCCGCGTGCGCTACATGCATAGCGACGTCGAAACGCTGGAGCGCATCGAGATCATCCGTGACCTGCGCCTGGGGGCGTTTGATGTACTGATCGGCATCAACCTGCTGCGCGAGGGGCTCGATATTCCGGAATGCGGCTTCGTGGCGATCCTCGATGCCGACAAGGAAGGCTTCCTGCGCTCGGAAACCTCGCTGATCCAGACCATCGGCCGGGCGGCGCGCAATATCGATGGTCGCGTCATACTTTATGCGGACCGCATGACCGGCTCCATGGAACGCGCCCTGGCCGAGACCAACCGCCGCCGCAGCAAGCAGATGGCCTATAATGAAGAACACGGCATTACGCCGGAGTCGGTGAAACGCGGCATTGCCGACATCCTCGACAGTCCTTACGAAAAGGGCGACCGTGTGCAGTTCTCTATGGGCGTGTCGGAATCGGATGCCAAGCCGTTCCTCGGCTCCAACTTCCAGGCAACGCTGCGTGACCTGGAGGCGAAGATGCGCGAGGCGGCTGGCAATCTCGAATTCGAAACCGCCGCCCGACTGCGCGACGAAATCAAGCGCCTGAAGACGCTCGATCTCGAATTCGCCAAGGACATGCTGAGCGACTAGGTGAAAATTCTTCGGCCGGCTGTCCGTTAACCCTGAAGCGTTTCCTTCCGCCCACACCTGCGTTCAATTCGTGTAAAAAGACTCTTTTCGCCGACAATCGTACTGGATTTTTACGTCAAATCGGGCGACCCTCAACTTGATCAACAATGGGGCGGGCGGTCCGGATAAAGAGGTTGTTAACCTTAAATCCGCACACTGATCATGCTGGAGTCAAGCTTCGGGGTAATGGGATGCGTAGGACGAGATTGAATGTTGTGCCGCCGGTTTCGAAAGAAGTCGCGCTGGGTCAGGTCATTGACGGCGACAAGGTGATGAGCCTGCCGGCCCACGTGACGCACAAGGCCAGTTTCGAAGACGCGCCCTCGCCGGTGCGTGAGTCGCGCACCCAGCGCGTTCGCCGCCTGCAGGAAGAGGCCCGTCTGCTGGCGCGCGAGCAAATTTCCGAGTTCGAGGTCCTGCTCGATGCCACCGCCAAGGCCGCCCTGGAAATCGCCGACGGTGGCGAGGTCTATTCGATCGGCGCCCGTGAAATCTGCCGCCGCCTGGCCGACGAACTGCCGCGCACCTTGCAGACCCTCCAGGTCATCTCCAAGAAGAAATAATTTCTCCGTGCGGTGGTGCAAGCGCCCCGATAAAGCCACAGCCGCCGAATAGGTGTGCATACATGCCTGCGCGCGCCCTTATCGGCTGGCGCGGGGACGTGTTTTGGCCTAGGTTCGGACTCCGCTCATGGGGGCGAAAATCAAGAGAATTCCGATGTTGTTGGCCGTGCGCGCGTCGCTGGTAAGTCTTGCCGTCGCAGGCGCCTTCGTCGGGCTTTCGGCTTGCCACGCCAAGCCGAAGGCGCCGCCGCCCGCGCCGGTGGCGGCCGCACCCGTCCGTCCAACCGAAAAGCTGCCGCCGCGCCAGCCCGGCCTGTGGGAGACCACGGTGACCGAGGAAGGCAGCGAGGATACGCCGCAAAGCCTGCAAATCTGCATCGACGCCCAGACGGATCAGCATCTGGGCGTGCTCGGCACCGATCTTTCGGGCGATACCTGCAAGCGCACGGTCAGCCGGACCGGCGACGGCTGGGGGCTGCTGGCTGAATGCGACATGGGCAGCGGCGGCGTTAGCCAGTTTTCCGGCCAGATCACCGGCGACTACAGCAGCGACTACAGCATGAAGCTGCGCCTGCAGACAACGGGCGCCAGCCTGCCGCAGATGAACCGTGTCACCAACTATACGGTGGTATCGAAGCGAACCGGCGAATGCGCCAAGGACCAGATGCCCGGCGATGTCATCGTCAATGACGGCATCAAGATCAACCTGTTCGACATGGCCGGCAAGGGCCAGCCGCGACCAGCCTCATCGGCGGAGGCATCCGACGTGCCGGCGGGTGGTGATTAGACCAGCCAGCTTTTCGGGTTCGGATAGGGTCGTTCATTGAGCAGGTGATTGAAGCCCATGGCGACGCGCGCCGCCACCCAGGCCAACACCGGCAGGACGACGAAGAACATGATCAGCGGATCGGTGCGATAGACCTTGAGCAGGACCTGGCCGGCGAAATAGGTCAGTATGGCCGGCAGGACGCCGATCCAGAAGGTACGGACCTGGAATTGGTAGTGGGTTTTGACCCAGTCGGGCGCCTTGTCCTCGGCGAAGGTCGCGATCAGCAGGGCCACGACGCCGGTGGCCCCCACCGTCATGACCATGAAGAACAGCAGGGCGTAGTTGAGCATCGGCAGACCGCGTCCGTCGCGAAGAAAGGCCTGGAGCTGGCTCGGCGGCTTGGTTGTCATGCGTGGGTTCCGGTGGAAGCTGGCGTAAGCCTAGTACAGCCGGTCTTTGCTGCATAGCCTTATTAAGAGCTCAATCGCCGCATGGCTCCTCGCAAAGGCTCGGGCGCGCGCTTGCGCTTGCCAAATTCGTTGAAATTTGGAGGACTAGAGACTCGGCACCAGCGGTGCCAGGTCGGTGACGCCGATATCGAGGCCCATCTGGCTCAGCAAGGTGGTGACCTGACCGCGATGATGGGTCTGGTGGTTGAAAACATGGCTCAGGACCAGACCGAGAGTCTTGGTATGGGCCTGGCCGGCCACGTTGCGGTAGCTGAGCGGCGCGGCGATATCCTCGTCGCTCAGGCGGTCGATAAAAACGCGGATCAGGGCGTCGAGTTCGGTCCGCACCGGCGCATAGGCCGCCATGTCGGGATAGGGCATGTCGGTCAGGGCGGTAATGTCCGGCAGGACATCCAGCGGGAACAGGCCCGCGCCATAGGGCTGGGGCCGCATCCGCCGCAGCCACAGAAGGTCGGCGACCAAAATATGGTTCAGGGTGCCGAGCAGCGAACCAAAGAAGGCGCCGCGCGGCGCGACCAGGTCGGCCGCCGACAACGGCGCCAATACGATGAGCAATTTGGCGTTCATCACCTCATTATAGTGCGCCATCAGAACAAGGTGGTCCTTGAACGCCAGGGTCATTTTGCGAACACCACGCAGACGCCGGCCGAACGGGCATCGTTAAGAGCCTCGATCTTGTCGACCGTGACCTCGGCGCGCGTGACGTGCGGCAGGTCGAGCAGGGCCTGCGCCACATCCTCGGCCAGGGTCTCGACCAGACGGATATGGCCGCGGGCGATGAAGTCGCGGGCAATCCGCCCGACCAGCTCGTAATTGAGCGTGTCCTTGAGGCCGAGGATGGCGTGCAGGTCCAGATCGAGGACGGCGTCGATGACCAGCGGCTGGGTGCGGCCGTGTTCGTGGTCGTAGATGCCGATGGCGGCTTCGACCCGCAGGCCCCTGACGAAGACGCGGCGGCTTTTCAGGTTCATGACAGCATTCCCCATGCGTCGGCCGGCAGCAGGTCGTTGAGGCTGAGGTCGGCGCGGTGGCACCATTCGCCCAGGCGGATCGGGCATTGCGCCACGTCCTGCGGCGTCAGCACGATGCTGTTGGTCGGCGTCTCCTCGATTTCGAAGCGGATGCATTCGAAATCGGGGCGGAAGCGGGCAAGGATGGCGTTCAGCTTCAGGTAAAGCGCCGCCGCCACCGCCTCGGTGGTGGGATCGCCCTGGATAATGAGCAGGCGCTGCAGCAACTCCGGCTCATGCGCCTGGAAATAACCGATCATCGGATCGTCGTGACCAAGCTGGAAGGCGTGGTCGAGGGCATCGTCGACGAAGGCATGCCAGTGGCGCTTGAGATCGGCGAAGCTGGCGGCGTAGTTGGCGTCGCCCCAGTCCATGCCTTTGGCGGTCGCGCGCGGTTGCAGGCTGACCGCCAAGAATTCGTTATGGCCATGCGGTGTCATGCATTTCGACGAGCGGTCGAAACGCAGGCGATGGGCCATGGAAAAGCGGCGTTTGAACTGGATCAGCATGGTCGGCGTTCAAGCCTATATGGCCACCAGAGTCAATCGCCGCCCGTCCCGCGCGATACCTGCCTAGACGTAGAACTGCGCCATCGAGGCCAGCGACACCGGCTTGATGTTCGGCGCGTGGCCGGCGGTGCCGAACTGTTCGAAGCGATCCTCGCACACCTTCTGCATGGCGGCGTAGGCCGGCTTGAAGTAGCTGCGCGGATCGAACATCTCCGGATGTTTCATAAACTGTTCGCGGATGCCGCCGGTAATGGCCAGGCGCAGGTCGGTGTCGATATTGATCTTGCGTACGCCCATCTTGATGGCCTTTTGCAGTTCCTCGACCGGCACGCCCCAGGTCTGCGGAATCTTGCCGCCGAATTCATTGATCTTGTCTTGCAGGTCCTGCGGCACCGACGACGAACCGTGCATGACGAGGTGCGTATTGGGCAGGCGCTTGTGGATTTCGGCGATGACGCCCATGGCGAGGACGTCGCCGTCGGGCTTGCGCGTAAACTTGTAAGCGCCGTGCGAGGTGCCCATCGCAATGGCCAAGGCATCGACGTGCGTCCTGGCGACGAAATCGACCGCCTGGTCCGGATCGGTGAGAAGCTGGTCGTGGGAGAGGACGCCTTCGGCGCCGTGGCCATCCTCGGCCTCGCCCATGCCGGTTTCCAGGCTGCCCAGCACGCCCAGTTCGCCTTCGACCGAAACGCCACAGCCGTGGGCCAGTTCCACCACCTTGCGGGTGATCTCGACATTATAGGCGTAGTCGGCTGGGGTTTTGGCGTCGGCCATAAGCGAGCCGTCCATCATCACCGAGGTAAAGCCGTGCTGGATGGCGGTGGCGCAGGTCTGCAGGGAATTGCCGTGGTCCTGGTGCATGCACAGCGGGATTTCCGGGTAGATTTCGGCCAGCGCGTTGATCATGCGCTTCAGCATCAGGTCGTTGGCGTAGGCGCGGGCGCCGCGCGACGCTTGCAGGATGACGGGCGATTGCGTTTTGCGCGCCGCCTCCATGATGGCGATGCCCTGCTCCATGTTGTTGATGTTGAAGCCGGGTACGCCATAATCGTGCTCGGCCGCGTGGTCGAGCAGTTGTCGCAAGCTGATGCGAGCCATGAACTTTCCCTTCTCATGCTCTCTATGTTAGGCCCGTGGCTGGGCCATTTTATGCACCTTGATGAGGCAGCTTCTTTTGAAGTCTTGCCTCAGCAAAACGCAAATATCGATACGCTTAACTCTCCAGCGCCGCGACGCCGGGCAAGGCCTTGCCTTCCATCCATTCCAGGAAGGCGCCGCCCGCCGTCGACACGAACGTCATGTCGTCGATGACGCCGGCATGGTTGAGCGCGGCCACGGTATCGCCGCCGCCGGCAACCGCCACCAGCTTACCCGCTTTTGTTTGCAATGCAGCAAATTTCGCCGCCGCCGTGGTTGCCGCGTCGAAAGGTGGCAATTCGAACACACCGAGCGGGCCGTTCCAGATAAGGGTCTTGCTGGCGGCCATCACGTCGGTCAGGTGCGCGACCGTCTGTGGGCCGGCGTCGAAGATTTTGTCGTCGGCGGAGAGCGGCGCGTCGAGCGCTTGCGTGCGGTGGGGGGCGTTGGCCTTGAACTCTTGGGCTACGACAACGTCGACCGGCAGGAGGATCTTGCAGCCCTTGGCGTCGGCTTCCTTGAGGATATCGAGGGCGGTGTCCTTGAGGTCCTTTTCGCACAAGCTGCCGCCGACATCGTGGCCCTGGGCGAACAGGAAGGTGTTGGCCATACCGCCGCCGATGGCGAGCGCATCCAGCTTGCCGACCAGGTTTTTCAGCAGGTCGAGCTTGGTCGAGACCTTGGAGCCGCCGACGATGCCGAGCGTCGGGCGTTGCGGATTGCCAAGCGCCGCATCGAGCGCATCCAGTTCGCGGCGCATCGATTCACCGGCATAGGCCGGCAGCAGGTGGGCCACGCCCTCGGTCGAAGCGTGGGCGCGGTGGGCCGCCGAAAACGCGTCGTTGACATAGAGATCGCCGAGCGCCGCCAGCTGTCTGGCGAATTCCGGATCATTCGATTCCTCGCCGGCATGAAACCGGACGTTTTCGAGCAGGGCGACGCCGCCGGCGGGCAGATGGTCGAGGACCGTCTTCGGATCGTCGCCGATGCAGTCGTCGGACCAGGTAACGGGGTGGCCGAGCAGGTTCGACAAAGGGGCGACGACGGGCGCCAGGCTCATCGACGGCACGCGCTTGCCCTTGGGCCGGTCGAAGTGGGCCAGCAGGGCGACCTTGGCGCCCTTGTCCGTCAGCTTGCGGACGGTCGGCAGGGCGACGCGCAGGCGGGTGTCGTCGGTGATGCGGCCGTCTTCCATCGGCACGTTGAAATCGACGCGCACCAGGGCGGTCTTGCCGTGAAGATCGGAAACGTCGTCGAGGGTCTTGAAGGGCATGGGGAAGGTCCTACAGTCCCGGCACCAGGCCGGGGAATTTCAAAGTGATGTTGATCAGCACCAGGAGAAGAACGAAGCCGATCAGCGGCTTTACGACGATGGCTTTTAGGTCCGCTTGCCGGTTCCGCCAAAGGAAAAATGCGGTGACGGCAATAAACAAGGCCATAAAGCCGCAGGTCGCCAGAAAGTCGGTAAGCGCCTGGGCAGCCATCCAATTGGAAGCGCCCCACTGGCTTATCGGTTTATCGCGTATGTCGGCGTAAGCCTTGGCATGAATGGCCATTTTCATGGGGACGAACAGAACGCCCGCCACACTCCACGGCCATAAGGTGAATTTCGGCTGCGAAGGCGAGATGGTAGTTGCGGATTCTGCCATAAAGAAAGCCTCCGGGTGTCAGGCCAGGTTGATATAGACTTCGGGAAAACCGAAAATGAAGCCGAGGATTATGAAGGCAAAGATACCGGCGAGAAAGGCAATGATGTCTCCGGCCAGGACCATGGCCAGGCGGGTCATCGCGTCCCTGGCCTTGCGCCACGGCGCCATGTAGAGGGTGAGCGCAAACCAGACCAGCGGCGACGCCAGGGCAAGATAGAGAAAGTCCCGACGGGCACCATGGAGCAAGGTCATGTCCAGGCCTTCGGCTATGGAAATCAGGCGTGGGTAAAAGCAGCCGAAGAGAAAGGCGGTGAACACCAGCAAGCAGCCACGAGCGCGCGCCAGTTCAATCTCTTCCATTTTTCATCCCCCCGAACGAAAAACCCCGCCGTTGCCGGCGGGGTTTTGTATCAGATCAGCTTGCCGAAGGCGACGGCCGTGTCGGCCATGCGCGACGAGAAGCCCCATTCGTTGTCGTACCAGCTGAGGATGCGCCCCAGGCGGCCGCCGATGACCTGGGTCTGCGGCAGGGCGAAGGTCGAGGACGCCGGTTCGTGGTTGAAGTCACGCGAGACCAGCGGCTCGTCGGTATAGGCCAGCACGCCCTTCATGGCGCCATCGGCGGCGGCCACGATGGCGGCGTTGATCTCTTCCTTGGTCACATCGCGGCCGGCGTTGAAGACCAGGTCGACGGCCGAGACGTTGGGGGTCGGCACGCGGATCGACGAGCCGTCGAACTTGCCCTTGAGCTCGGGGATGACCAGGCCGATGGCCTTGGCGGCGCCCGTCGAGGTCGGGATCATCGAAAGGGCCGCCGCGCGGGCGCGGTAGAGGTCCTTGTGCATCTGGTCGAGCGACGGCTGGTCGTTGGTGTAGCTGTGGATCGTGGTCATGTAGCCCGACTCGATGCCGCACAGGTCGTTCAGCACCTTGGCGACCGGCGCCAGGCAGTTGGTGGTGCACGATGCATTCGAGATGACCAGATCGTCCTTGGTCAAAGTGGCGTGGTTGACGCCGTAGACGATGGTCTTGTCGGCGCCGTCCGATGGCGCCGAGACGATGACGCGCTTGGCGCCGGCTTCGAGGTGGGCGGCGGCCTTGTCGCGGGCCGAGAAGATGCCGGTGCATTCGAGCGCGATATCGACGCCCAGATCCTTGTGCGGTAGTTCGGCCGGGTTCTTGATCGCCGTCACCTTGATCGGACCGTAGGTGACGCCGTTGGCTTCGATGGTGATGCTGTCGGCGCCGGTCGTGACCTTGGCCGGGAAGCGGCCGTGGATCGAATCGTAGCGCAGCAGGTGGGCGTTGGTTTCCACGGGGCCGAGGTCGTTGATCGCCACGACTTCGATATCGCGGCGGCCGTGCTCGACGATCGAGCGCAGGACCAGCCGGCCGATGCGGCCGAATCCGTTGATGGCGACACGTAAGGCCATGGGGAAATCCTTCTGTTTGGTCGATTATGCGCGGCGGTTTTTGAACCTAAGGCCTTTCAAGTCAAGCCTTATTTCGCGCCTGCACGCATATGGTATCGCTAACGCTTGAATTCCATGGCGGGGCGGGTCTTTTGCCGGCGAAAGCGGTTTCAGCCGTTATTTCCTGACCAGCCGCGGCAGGGTCAGGCGGGCCTCGCAGCCGACGATCTTCTGGCCTTCGTAGCGGTTGGTCAGGCGCAACGTGCCGCCCTGCGCCTCGGCCAGCGAGCGCGCCACGGACAGGCCGAGACCGGTGCCGCCGGTATCGCGGCTGCGCGACGATTCCAGCCGGTAGAACGGCTCGAAAATGCTTTCCAGTTCGGCGGCCGGCACGCCTGGCCCGTTATCGACGATGGCGACCTCGGCCTGCGGTCCGCGCGTCGACAGTTCGATGCGGCAGCCGCCGGCGTAGCGGGCGGCGTTTTCGACCAGGTTGGTGATGATGCGCTTCAGCGCCACGGTATCGCCCTTGACCATGACGTTGTTCTCGATCAGCGGCGGCTCCATGGCGCAGACGGCGGCAAGGTCGTCACTCAGGGATTCGACCAGGGCCGACAGGTCGAGCGGGCGCAGGGATTCGGCCAGGCGATGGGCGCTGGTGAAGCTCATGGCTGAGCGGATCAGCCCATCCATGTGGGTGATGTCGCCCGAGAGCTTCTCGCGCAGCGGCGCCGGCAGGTCCTCGATGCGCAGCCGCATCCGGGCGAGCGGCGTCTTCAAATCGTGGGCGATGGCGCCCATCAGGGCGGTGCGGCTTTCGACCTGCTTCTTGATACGCGCCTGCATGGCGTTGAGCACATCGGCGGCCTGGCGCACCTCGCGCGGGCCGACCGGCGCGACCTGGGGCGCGTTGTCCTCGAAGCTGACCTTGGCGGCGGCCTCGGAAAAAGCGACGATCGGGCGCGACATGTTCTGCGACAGCAGCCAGGCCAGCGGCGTGATGACCAGGGCCGTCAGCGCGAAGCCGAGCAACAGGCGTTCCTGCCACGGCTCGATCAGGCTTTGCGGCGGTGAAATCAGGCGGTAGCTGCCGTCGGCCAGCTTCCACGCCGCGCTGAAGGCCGGGTAATAGACGTCGGCGCGGCTGTCGGCGCCGGTGACACGCGCGGTCTGTTCGTCGCGCAACTGGGGCGGCGGGTGCATGCCGCCCGGGCCGAAACCGGCGCCCGGGTCACCTGGGGAACCATGCGGCGCTCCCATGTGCGGATCGCCAGTGTGCATGGACGGAGGCGCGCCGTCGAAACTGGCGTGGCTTTCGCTGTGCATGAAGGGGCCGCGCGGCTGCAGGTGAACCCAGACCGTATCCACCGGCACGCCCAGTTCGGTGGCCAGGTGGCTGGAGACGACATTGTCGAAGGCCTGGGCGCGCGAGGCATGCTGCGGGTTGTCGGTGACATAGGCCGGCGGCGTCTTGGACGAGGTGGCGCGCAGGACGCGGCCGTTGTGCAACTTCGTCTCGCCGCTTTTCAGGGCCTGGACGACCTCGGGCAGGCTGTACCCCGACGGCGGCGGCTCGGGCGCCTTGAGCACGATCAGGGTGTTGATGCCCAGCGCCAGCACCAGCACGACCAGGCTCAACCCCAGCAACTGCCAGAAGATCGGCAGGGAGATCAGCGCATTGCGGGCGGAGGTCCTGGGCGTGTCGGTCAAGGCGCGGGCGTCACTTCAACGGTTTGAACATGTAGCCGATGCCGCGGATGGTGCGGATGATGTCCTCGCTGTGGTCGTCGCTGAGCTTGCGGCGCAGGCGCGAGATCTGGACGTCGATGGCGCGGTCGAAACTGTCGGCATTGGGGCCGTGCAGGTAATCGAGGATCTGGTCTCGCGACAGGGCGCGGCCGGGCCGGTCGAGAAAGACGCGCAACAGCTCGAACTCGGCGTTCGACAGGGCCACCTGGATGCCATCGGGGCGCGTCAGGGTGCGCTTGATGTTGTCGAGCTGCCAGCCGAAGAAATGGGTGACGGGCGATTTCTCGCTCGACAGGTCGCGAGCTTCGCGCCGGCGCAGGACGGCGCGGATGCGCGCCAGCAGTTCGCGCGGATGGAACGGCTTGGCCATGTAATCGTCGGCGCCGAGTTCCAGGCCGACGATGCGGTCGATCTCCTCGCCGCGCGCCGACAGCATGATCACCGGCGGTCCCCCTTGCTCGTTAAGGCGCTTGCAGATCGACAGGCCGTCCTCGCCCGGCATCATGTAATCAAGGACGATCAGGTCGATGTCGCCGCGCGCCAGCACCTTTTCCATGTCGCGCCCCTGTGCCGCCATATGGACGTCGAAGCCGTTCTGGCCGAGGAAATTGCTGATCAGTTCGCGCAGGTCCTGGTCATCGTCGACGATAAGGACGCGGGTGGGAGTGGCGGTGTCTGGCACGGGAGCGGCTTGGGGCATGTGTGGGCTTTCAGGGAGGTGAGCGCGAAATTTCGCCGGGAAACATGGCGTGCGGCTGCGGCCTTCTGATTGCGGATGCGTAATATAGCATCTTATTTCGGCCCGATTTGCTCTTTTTTTGACATCGCGTCGCAAGGCCCGTGCGCCATATTTCCACTGACCGCGACCCTCGCAACGGTCGCGGCTTTTGGCAAAAAATGAGGTAGAAACATCATGTTGAAAGCACTTTCATTCGGTGCGCTGGCGCTTGTGCTGGCGGGACCGACCTGCCATGCCCAGGATAATCCGCCGCCGCCGCCCGGCGGTATGATGCATCCGCCGGCCTTCGCCGATCTCGACGCCAACAAGGACGGTGTCCTGTCGAAGGATGAATTCGCGGCGCCGATGATGCAGCATTTCGCCGACGTCGACACGGACGGCAACGGTACGATCAGCCCGGCCGAGTTCGACGCGGCTCACCAGCGCATGGGCGAGATGCATGGCCACATGCATGAAGGTTGGGGACCGCCGGGCGGTCCGGGCGGCTGGCATCACGATCATGGGCCGATGGATCTGCAGGCGCTCGATACCGACCACGACGGCAAGGTCAGCTTCGCCGAATTCAGCGCGCCGATGAAGTCGCATTTCGACGAGATGGACGCCAATCACGACGGCACGCTCGATGCCAGCGAACTTCCGCAGCGGCGCGACGGCGACGGGCCGCCCCCGCCGGGTGGAAACTGACCCGGGAAGATCGATAAGAAGGACCGGCGCGAAAGGCCGGTCTTTTTTTGCGACGGATTTGTTGCGTTTGTGCGTATGAATGACAACACGCCTGCCGCGCCGGGATTTCACCCGAATGATCAATGGTTCGACAGGCTTGACAGGAATCACGGCGGCTTTATTGATGAGGCCAATCTGGGGCGGGCGGTAACGCCAATCCCGCGCAATACTACCGTCGTTCGACCTTCTGATGAGGCAGGTATCTCCCCGGAGCCGGTCTTGTCGGAGGAGGGCCGTGACAACTTAGGTTGTCACGGCTTTCTTATTTCTGGATCGCTGCCTTGGCCGCGGCGACAACCGCGTCGGCGGTGATACCGAATTCCTTGAAGAGACGTTCGGCCGGCGCTGAAGCGCCGAAGCCGGTCATGCCGACGAAGAGGCCGTTTTCGCCGATAAAGCGTTCCCAGCCCATGCGCACGGCGGCTTCGACGGCGATGCGCACCTTGGCCTTGCCGATGACCGAGGCCTTGTAGGCCTTGGGCTGCGCATCGAACAGGTCCCAGCAGGGCGTCGAGACCACGCGGGTGGGAATGCCATCGGCTTCAAGCTGCGTCTGTGCGGCGATGGCGAGCGAGACTTCCGAACCGGAAGCGAAGATCGAGACCTTGGCATCTGATGACGCCGGCGACAATTCGTAAGCGCCTTTTTGCGCCAGATCACCCCCGGAGGTGCGCACGGCCGGGATTTTCTGCCGCGTCAGGACCAGCATTGACGGACCCTTGGCCTGGATCGCCGCCTTCCAGCATTCGGCCGTCTCGACCATGTCGGCCGGGCGGAAGACGTGCAGGCCCGGCATGGCGCGATAGCTGGCCAGATGCTCGACCGGCTGGTGCGTCGGGCCGTCTTCGCCGACGCCGATCGAATCGTGGGTCATGACGTGGACGACCTTGGCGCCCATCAGTGCGCCGAGGCGGATCGCCGGACGGCTGTAGTCCGAGAAGACGAAGAAGGTGCCGGCATAGGGCAGGACGCCGCCATGCAACGCCATGCCGTTCATCGCCGCCGCCATGCCGAACTCGCGTACGCCATAGTGGACGTAACGGCCGGCGTAATCGGGGGCGTCGAAAGGCGTCATGCCCTTGACCAGGGTGTTGACCGAGCCGGTGAGATCGGCCGAGCCGCCGATCATGCCTTCCAGCACCGGCGTCAGCGCCGCCAGCGCCTTGCCCGAACACGAACGCGTCGCATCGGCTGCCGGCGCCGCCAGGGAAGCAGCGATGTGGGCATCCAAAGCCTCGAAGGCATTGGCCGGCAGTTCGCCCTTCATGGCGGCCATCAGTTCGGCGCCCTTGGGTGAAGCCTTGACGGCGGCTTCCCAGGCCTTGCGCGGCTTGGCGGCGCGGCGCCCGGCGGCTTCCCATGCCGTCTTGATGTCATCGGGCACCGTGAACGGCGCGGCCAGCCAGTCCATGTGCGTACGGGCGGCGGCAATTTCGTCGTCCATCAGGTTATAGCCGTGGCCGTGCTTGTCGCCTTCCTTGGGTCCGGCGCGGCGCGACACCGCCGTCTTGCACGCCAGCAGGACGGGCTTCTTGCGTTCGACAGCCCAACGCATGGCGGCGGCGATCTTCTTGTGGTCGTGGCCGTCGACGGCCTTGACCGCCCAGCCGGCCGCCTTGAAGCGCGCCAGCTGGTCGCCGGTCTCGGCCAGGGTGGCGTAGCCGTCGATGGTGACGTTGTTGTCGTCGAACAGGACGATCAGGTTGTTCAGCTTGAACCGGCCGGCCAGCGAAATCGCCTCGTGCGACACGCCTTCCATCAGGCAGCCGTCGCCGGCGATCACCCAGGTCTTGTGGTTGACCAGGTCGTCGCCGAAACGGGCATTGAGGTGGCGCTCGGCCATGGCCATGCCGACCGCCGTCGCCAGCCCCTGGCCCAGCGGCCCGGTGGTACATTCGACGCCGGCGGTGTGGCCGTATTCCGGGTGGCCCGGCGTGGCCGCGCCCCATTGGCGAAAGTTTTCGATATCCTGCATCGACACCGACTTGAAACCGGTCAGATGAAGCAGGCTGTAGAGCAGCATCGAGCCATGGCCGACCGACAGCACGAAGCGGTCGCGATCGGCCCAGTCGGGCTTTTTCGGGTCGTATTTGAGGAACTTCGTCCACAGCACGGTGGCCACGTCGGCCATGCCCATCGGCATGCCCTGGTGGCCGGATTTCGCCCGGTGCACCGCTTCCATGGACAGGACGCGGATGGCGTCGGCCATCAAAACGCCAGAAGGCTTGCCAGAAGACTTGGCTTGGATAGGGCTTGTGGCCATGGGCGAGTCTCGATTAAACTGTCATTAAAGGTTTGTGAATCGTGGAGCCTTTAGCCGAGGAAGCGATTCAAGTGTAGGCTTTTGTGCGCCTGGTGCACAAAAAGGAGCAGGGTATGGAAAATTCAGGTCCGATCGGCAGCAACCTCAGCGTGGCGGTGGACCGGCTCGACCGCGCCTTGGCCACCCTGGAAGCGCGCTTGCAGGGCCTGCAGGACGGCGAACGCTTCGCCGCCGTTCCGCCCGAAGTCACGGAAGAATACCAGCGCATGCAGGCCGAACTGGCCGAGGTGCGCGCCCGCGAGCAGCAACTGGCCCAGGCCGCCCACGGCGCCTTCGAGGCGCTGGGCATGGCCGCCGCCAATATCCGCATCCTGCTGCGCGACGAGGCGGCATAAGATGGGCGAGGTTACGGTACGCGTCAACAGCAAGCCCTATACGGTCGGATGCGCCGACGGCCAGGAAGCGCGCGTGCAGGAACTGGCACGCCTGTTCGACGAACACGTCGAGATGGTGGT
>FTDB01002575.1_pt1 | contig 15313 bp, 17 predicted proteins | sample 1639741 | NCBI WGS metagenome assembly FTDB01 (sample SAMEA3914869, study PRJEB12502) | metagenome | biome: forest; material: soil | place: USA | collected 2012-03-12 | depth 0.1 m | reverse complement strand
GAACCCCGTCGTCGTGCTCGACGACGCCGACCTCGACAATGCCGTCAACTCGGTGATGAACTCGTCCTTCTTCTCGTCGGGCCACCGCTGCACGGCCTCATCGCGCATCATCGTCACCGAAGGCATCGCCGACAGGTTCGTCACCGCACTGGCTGCGGCTACCAAGGCGATCAAGGTCGGCGACAGCCGCGCCGACGGTGTCCAGATGGGTCCGATCGCCAGCCAGGAACAGCTCGACATCGCCCGCAATGCGGTCAGCAAGGCCAAGCAAGAAGGCGGCGTGGTGCTGACCGGCGGCGAGGACCTGACCTTCGGCACGCCGGGCTACTATTACGCGCCCACCCTGATCGACAACACCACCCCCGACATGGACATCAACAAGAACGAGGTCTTCGGTCCCGTCGCTTCGGTCATCCGCGTCAAGGACCTGGACGAGGCCATCAAGGTCGCCAACGACACCGAGTTCGGCCTGTCGGCCGGCATCTGCACCAAGTCGCTGAAGGCGGCCGAGACCTTCAAGCGCAAGATCCAGGCCGGCATGGTCATGGTCAACCTGCCCACCGCCGGGGTCGACTATCACGTCCCGTTCGGCGGCCGTAAGGCGTCGAGCTTCGGTCCGCGCGAACAAGGCGCCTATGCGGTCGAGTTCTACACCATCGTCAAGACCGCCTATCAGTTCCCGCTGTAGGTCTGGACTTCAGGTAAAACGACAAGCGGCGGTTCCATTCGGAACCGCCGCTTTTTTATGCGCGCAACTTCAGGTAGGATGCCGCATCTGCGAAGGAGATGCACGATGGCTTTTTCCTGGTTCGATCCCACCACCTGGCCTTCCAATACCTTCAGCCAGTCCATCCTGCCGGGATGGTCGCTGTTCACGGTCAATGAGACCAACTCCTCGAACCCGGGGATGGAACAGCGTATCCTGGCGAAGAACTCCTATGGCCGCCAGATCGGCCGCATGATGGACGTCATGGAGATGCTGGTTAAGGCCAATCCGGACCTGGCCAAAAGCGACGCCGGAAAAGCTTTCGAAGATCTGCGCACGGAAATCGAGGCAGCAAAGACCGAAGCCAAGGGCGATGCGTCGAAAAAGCTGCTGGCGGATTTGAAAGCGCTGAAGGAAACCGATCCGAAGGCGTTCAAAGACCTGATCGGCAGGGTTGAAGAGAAGTAAGAAACCCCTCCACCACGAGCCTTTCTTACCGAACCAATGGGTCGTGTCGGCTCGCGGTCCCCCTCCCCAACAAGTTGGGGAGGAATGATAACAAAGGCCTTTATCATTCCTCCCCGGCTATGCCGGGGAGGGGGACCGCCGGCCGGCACAACAGAAGTCACGCCCTAAATGGCCGGTGGTGGAGGGGAATCTTGCTTACTTCACTTACTACGCCCCAACCTCCGCCGCCTTGATCGGCTCCCCTTCCGGCGCACCGCGGTGCAGGCGGTCGGGCAGCGGTTGCCCTTCCGGCACGAAGTCCATGGCCACCGAGTTCATGCAGTAGCGCAGGCCGGTCGGACGCGGGCCGTCCTCGAAGACGTGACCCAGGTGACTGTCGCAACGCCCGCAGCGGATTTCGGTGCGCACCATGCCGTGCGAGGTGTCGCGGATGTAGCGGATGTGCTCCTTGTCGATGCCCTGATAGAAGCTGGGCCAGCCCGAGCCACTGTGGAACTTGGCGCGACTATCGAACAGAGGCAGGGCGCACAGGTTGCAGACATAGGTGCCTTCGTCCTCATACTCGTCGAACTTGCCGCAGAACGGCGCCTCAGTGCCGTGGTCGAGCAGGATGCGGCGCGCTTCCGGATCGAGGTGCGCGGCCAGGCTGTTGATCTCTTCGGCCGTGGGTGGCGTCAGGTCGAAACCGAGTTCGGATTTTTTCATGTGGGGAACTCCTTTTATTCCCCGCTATATACGGTGTTTTCGCCGTCCCAGTTACGCTCATCACCGAATTTTGTGCGGAAGGCCGCCCACTCCGCCGCCGACTGCTCGACGATGTGCAGGTCGTGTCGAACCCCGTCCTTCAGCGTATGATCCTTCAACACCCCGACATGGCGGTAGCCGTTGAACGTCTGCAGACGCAGGGTGCGCTCGTTCCAGGCAATGATGTGGTTTACCAGCTTGTGCAGCCGCATCGTGAAGAAGGCGTGGTTCAGGGTACCGACGAAATTGAACACCGTCAGCGCCTTGGCCGCGTCCAGGTCGCCGATATAGGCGCCGATCTCGCCGATCCGCGACGCCGCGTCGGTGATCGTGATCGAGGTATAGCCGACGTCCCTGCCCTCGACCTGGACGATGGCGTGCTGGTAGTCGTCACGCGCGTTGCAGCGCTCGATCCAGGCGCGTTGCCTGTCCACGTCGTAGGCCACGTCGGTCAACATGTACTGCGTGATGTGCGGCGCCGTGCGCCAGTCGAGCAGCAGCCTGGCATCGTCCGGCGTCGGGCGGCGGTAGGACAGGAAATCAAGCATCGGATACCTCCCCGAACATGGCGTCGACCACACGCAAGGCACCACGCCCGTCGACAATGGCATTGGCCCTGGCGGCGACGGACCTGAGCGCCGCCGGATCGTCGACCAGGGCCCGGGCCCGGTCGCCGAGATCGGCCGGCAAGGCTTGGCGTGCATCGATGACCGGGAACGGACATTGCTCCAGCACGGCCTTCTGGTTGTCGTAGAGCACCAGCACCAGAGCGGCGACGCCCATGGCCGCCATCTCGCCGATACTGCCGCCGGCGGCGGTCAATACCAGCGAAGCCCCGGCCAGCACACTGGCGACTGAGGGCGGATCGACATGCAGCTCCATCAGCGGATCGGCATCGGCCAGGGCGCGCAATGCGTCGGTATGGATGTGGGCGGGACCGGCGATGATCTTCAGCTTCATCCCCGGCAGGACGGCACGCAACATGGCCGCGCAGCCGCCGGTCAGTTGGCGCGGATCGCTGCCGCCGAACATCACGGCGACAAAGGGTGTGTCGCTGGCCGGCGTGGGTGGCGTGCGGAATTCGCTACGGATCAGGGCATAGTCCGCGCCCATCAGCAGATGGGCGTTCGAACGATCGCGATAGATAGCGTCCGGCGCGGCCTGGGCGGCATTCAGGATCAGGTCGCAGTCGTAGCGGTCGAGCGCCGCCAGATCGTCGATGACCAGGGTGTGGGCACGGGCGTGCAGGGTCGCGATATAGGCCGCCGTCGCCTGATAGGAATCGACGATCAGCCAATCCTCGGGCGCCAGCATCGCCGCGACGTCATCTGTATCCGACCCCGGCAAGGCGCCGGTCGCCCCGACCCGGGCGCCGATCCGCCCGCAGCGCGCCGCGACGGGGCCACTGACTTCGCTCAGCAGGAAGAAAACCTCGATCCCCCGCGCCCTGGCCTCTTCCGCGATGGCGAAGCCGCGCATGAAATGGCCCATACCGACCGCATTCGACGCTTCGGTGCGGATGAACAAACGGCGCACTAAGACCCGGACGATGTCGTGCACCGCGGGCACGGGCGTTTCCCACACCGCCGTCGACCACGACCAGCCGACGCCGAAGCCGCACAGCAGGAAGCGCTGCGCACCCGTCACCGGCGTCTTTGTCAGATGGTCGCAGATGGCCAGCGGGATCGAGGTCGACGAGGTATTGCCATAGTCCTTCACAGCGAAGACCATCTGGTCGTCGCGCGCCTTGATCTTGTGGCCCAGCGTCTTGATCATCATGGCGTTGGCCTGGTGCAGGATGACATGGTCCATGGCGTCGATCGTCGTGCCCGCCGCTTCCAGAGCGCGCATGACCGACGGCGCCACCTGCTTCAGCGAAAAGGCCATGACCTGGGTACCGTCCATGAACAGTTCGGGCGCGCCGGGTTCGGCCAGGCCGCCGGTCTTCGAAATCAGGTAGGGCGCGCCCGAACCGTCGGAGCCCAGGTCGAAGGCGATCGTCGACGCATCGTCCAGTTCCAGCGCCGTGGCCGCCACCGCATCGCCGAACAGGGGCGCCAGGCTGCGGTTGCTGTCGGAAATCATCCGCGTGGTGATGTCGCCGGCGACCAGCAGGGCGCGCCGGATGCCGGCCGTGCGCATCATCGCCGTAACCACGGACAGGCCGTAGACATAGCCGCTGCACCCGAGATTGAGGTCAAGCGCCGCGGTCGAAGTGGGTAATTTCAGTTTCTGCTGCAATACACAGGCGGTCGAGGGCAGCGGATAGTCCGGCGTCTGGGTGACGACGACCAGCAGGCCGATGGTGTCCGCCGCCCAGCCAAGGCGCTCAAGCACCGCTTCGGCGGCGATCTTGCCGAGATCGGAGACGGTATGGGTGGTGGTCACCGGCCGGCGTTCGATGCCCGTGGCGGCGATGATCTTGGCCATGGTCTCGGCGCCGAAGGTTTCAGCTAGGGCGCTGTTTTCACTGACCGCTTCGGGCAGGGCGGTAACGATGCCGCGCAAGGCGATTCCTGAGGTGGCGTAGGCGGTCATTGTGGGAGCCTTTGGGGATAATTGCCCCCACCACCGCATCTCCCGGCTTCGCCGCTCGTGCGGTCCCCCTCCCCGTTCGCTTTCATGATTTCCCATCGCCTGCGCCGCTCACGGGGAGGTATGAGAATCCGCTTTTTCATACCTCCCCGTGAGCGGCGCAGAAGGTTGGAACATCCGGATGCGAACGGGGAGGGGGACCGCACGACGCGCGAAGCGCTAGATGCGGTGGTGGGGGCAGGTTCGCACCTCACGACGTCAGCCCCCCGTCCACCGTCAACACCTGCCCTGTGATAAACGCTGCATCGTCCGACAGCAGAAACCGCACCAGATGGACCACGTCGCTCAATTCGCACAGCCGCCCCAGAGGCGTCCGGCGCACGATCTGATCCAGTTGCCGCTCATCGAGCCCCTCGGACAGGGCCGTCTTCATATAGCCCGGCGCCACCGAATTGACGGTGATGCCGACGCGCCCGACCTCACGCGACAGGGCCCGCGTAAAGCCGTCTAGCCCGGCCTTCGACGCCGCATAGGCGGTCAGCCCCGTATAGCCGCGCGATCCGGTGATCGACGAGATATTGATCACCCGCCCCGCCTTGCGCGTTTTCATCATCTGGCGCAGAGCCGCGCGCGCCAGGCAGATGGCGCCCGTCAGGTTGACCTGAAGCACATGCTCGATATCGCGCACCGGCAGGGTCGACAGGATGCCTTCGACCGACATGCCGGCATTGTTGATCACACCCCACAGCCGGCCGCCCGGAAAAGCGGTCATCGCTTCGCCGACGAAGACCTCGATCGCCGTGGTGTCGGCCATGTCGACGGCGCGCCACCAGAAGGCGCCCGGATGATTATCGCTGAGGTCCTTCAGATCGTCATTGAAGGTCGTGCTGCACGCCGCGACGCCATAGCCGCGCGCCAGCAGGTCACGCGCGATGGCCAGGCCCAGCCCGCGGCTGACCCCGCTCAGCAATACCCACCGTGAAATGACGTCGGTCATAATCGTACCTTCTTGCCGGTGGCCCCGGTTTCGATCGCCTCGACGAAGCGCAGCGACGCCGGCCGCTGGGCACGTGGCAGCTCAGCAAGGTGCGCCCTTATCTCCGCCTCATGATCGCCCGGCAAAGGTTTCAAAACAATGTCGGCAATCAGGATAGCGCCGGTGATCGGGCTGGGCTTCGACGTCACGCGCGCCTCCTGCACCCAGGGCGAGGCCAGGATATGCGCCTCGACCGTCTCGGGGAAGACCTTGACGCCGCCGACATTGACCAGGCTGTCGGCCCGCCCGCGGAACAGCACGCGGTCGCCGGCCAGTTCGACGACGTCGCCGGTGTCCCAGATGCCGGCGCGCGCCTGGGCGCTGGCGCGCGGGTTTTCGACACGCAGGGTATCGTGGTCGGACAGGGTCAGCTTCAGGCCGTTCAGTGGCTGGTACAGCCAGTCGCGCGGGAAGCCGGCGCGGCCGTCGGTCACCGTGAATACCGCGCCCGCCTCGGTCGTGGCGTAGATATGGCGCAGCACCGCGTTCGGAAACCGCGCCTTCAGGGCATCGAGTATGCCCTGGTCCGCCGCCTCGCCGCCCAGCGTCACGGCGCGCAGGTCGAGAGGCTGGTCGCCCAGGGCCATCAGGAAGGCGCGCCAGAAGGTCGGCGTACCGGAAATATGGGTGACGGCGTTGGCGACGGCGATGCGCGCCATGTCGGTGACCGTGGCGTCGGGACGCGTCGCCACCAGGGCATGGCCGCCCATCATCGCCGACAGGATGACCTGCACCCCGGCAAAGGCCGCCGGATGGAAGGTCAGAAGCCAGCGGGCGCGTTCGCCCTTGCCCGGCTTGATGCGCGCCTTGAGGTCGGCCAGCGGATAGGCCGACCATTTGGGCACCCCCGTCGTCCCCGAGGTTTGCAGGGCGACCGATCCCGGCGCAAGATCGGCCGGCGGCGCGGCGGCCGGATCGCGCAGCAGCACGGCGCTGCCACCGGCATCGGCGGCCAGCAGCCCACCGACCACGCCCGGCGTGCCGTCGGTGGCGACGTCGATGAGGCCCGGCCTTGCCTTGAGCGCCTCGGCGGTCAGGGTCTTGCGGCCGATCAGTTCGAAACCGGGATGCAGCAGGGGTAACGAGCGGTTTGGCATCAGTCACCGAACAGCGTGGCCAGCTCGCCCGCCGTGTGGAACAGCACGAAGCCTTCGGCGAACGGCGCCTTGCCGGTCTTTTCCTCAAGCATGACGACCAGCGTCGCCAGGTCGAGGCTGTCGATATCCAGCGGCCCGTTGAGCAGCACCAGGCCGGGCGTGATTTCGCCCAATTCGGCGCCCTTGTCGGTGAGGATCTGGATCAGTTCCTGGCGGATCAGGTCGAAGGCGGTCATGGCAGGAAATCTTTCAGATGGGCGACGACGGTGCCGGAGGCCTCCATGTGCGGCAGGTGGCCGGCGCCGTCGATGCGATGAACGGGAGCCGAAGGCGGCAACCGCCGCGCCTCGGGCATGGGGATCAGGCGGTCGTGTTCGCCCCACAAGACCATCAGGGGCACGCGGATCTTCGACCAGTCGAAGCCTTCCGGCGACAGGGCGAGACCATAGGTCTTCGATTGCCCCAGCAGGCGGGCCAGGGCGTCGCGGCGCAGCGGATCGGCCGCCTGGCGCAACGACGACGACAGGCTGGGGATCAGCGCCTGGCCACGCGGCCCGACCAGTTGCGCCGCCAGGATTTCCGCGTGTTCCGGATCGTGCAGGAAGGCGTCGAGCGTCTCGTGATGGAATTCACCGCCCAGGCCGGCCGGCGAGATCAGCGCCAGCGACGCCACGCGCTCGGGCTGCGCCAGCGTGAAACCCAGGGCGATCTTGGCGCCCATCGAGTGGCCGACGATATGCGCATCGTCGATGTCCAGCGTATCGAAGGCTTCGTCCAGCCAGCGGCTCATGAAACCCAGCGAGGCATCGCCGACGTCGGGCGCGCTGCGGCCATGGCCCGGCAGGTCGAGCGCGACGACACGATACTGCGCCGCCAGCGGCACCAGGCACAGCTGCCAGGTCAGCAGGTCGGCGCCGAACCCGTGCAGAAACACGACGCACGGCGCGTCGCGGCGGCCCAGTTCGAGATAGCTCAGCGCCCCGTGGCTGTGATCCGCGGTGCGTAAGGCGATCTTGCGGGAGGCCGAAACCGTCGTCACGCCAAAAGCCCTCCGTCGACCGTCAGGATCGAGCCGGTGATCCAGCGCGAGGTGTCGGCCAGCAGGAAGGCTATGGCCGCGGCGACGTCGTCGGGTTGCCCCAGGCCCAGCGGATGCATGTCGACGACGCGCTGGAAATTCTCTTCCGACAGCACGGAACGGAAGCGGTCGGCCATCGGCGTGTCGATCAGGGCCGGCGCCACCGCATTGACGCGGATGCCGTCACGGATCAACTCGACCCCCAGCCCGCGCGTCGCCGAGACGATGCCGCCCTTGCTGGCGGCATAGACGACATTGCCTGGCGCACATTTCAGCGCCGAGGACGACGACACCAGGACGATCGACGCCCCGCGATGGTGGCACGGCTTGGTCCGGAAGGCGTGGCACAGCATCAGGGCCGAACTGAGATTGGCGGTCAGCAGCTCGTTGATGAAGGCGGCATCGACCATCTGCAACGGCTTGGTCGTCTGGATGCCGGCGCAATGCACCATGCCGTGCAGCGGCCCGGTTTCGGCGCACACGCCCTTCAGCCAGGCGGCGATGCCGTCGAGCTGCGAAAAGTCGTAGATCGAGCCGACGTGACCTTCGCCCGGCAGCCGGTCGAGCGCGGCCTGCAGGCGGCCTTCGTCGCGGCCGGTGGCGACGATGCGCGCGCCCAGCCGCGCCAGGTAGATCGCGGTCGCCTCACCGATGCCGCTTGAGGCGCCGGTGACCAGGATGGTACGGCCGGTCAGGTCGAGGGGGTTGAAGGCGTCGGCCGGCGCGGCCGTTGTCGGATGCAGCAGGCTCATTTCACCCACCCCCGCATGTGCGCGGCATAGGCCTTCTGGAAATGCGCCGTGCGGCCCTCGATCTCGCCCAGCACCGGCGGACGGATGGTCTCGACCTCTTCGACGCCATCCTGGTTGACGGCCAGGATCTTCTCGTCGTCGTCGCGGACATGGGCGGTAAAGGCGCGCAGGGCGTCGTGCACCACCGGCCGCGCCGCGCCGCCGCGGTTTTCCGCCAGCCACGCCGCCGTCTTGATGACGAAGCGGTCCGGCGCCACCGGATCGAACGTCTGGAACGTCATGAAGGCGCCGTAGGAGAAGGTAATGATGATGTTGGGGAAGATCAGGAAGCTGACATAGTCCTGATAACGCTCCGAACGCTTGACGCCGATGCTCTTGCACACCCCCGCCCACCACTTGACCGACCGCTCCTTCAGCGTGCCGAGATAGCGGCTGTGGTCCTTTTCCGTCGAGATCGTCAGGTCGAGATGCAAGATCAACTGGAAGTTTTCCGAATGGACCAGCGGCACGTGATAGGCCTCGCCGGAATTGTCCATCGACAGTTTCCAGTTGCCGCGCCATTCGAAGCGTTCGTTCTCGACGCGGTCGGTGCACACGGCGCTTAAGTGCTCCAGCTCGTCATAATAGGCGCCCAGGAACGCACGCAGGTCCGGCCCGCCCGGCACCATGCGCACGAAGACGAAATTGCCGACGATGGCGACCTCATACTGATCCAGCACCAGCTTTGCCTTGTCGGCGTCGTCGAACTGGAAGCTCTGGCCGTTCATCGGGATACCGATCGGCCTGCCCTCGCCGTCATAGGTCCAGCCGTGATAGGGGCAGGTCAGCGGCCGGTTGCCGTGGGCCTCGCACTGGATACGCGAAAAGCGATGCGAGCAGACGTTACGAAAGGCGCGGATCTCGCCCTTCATGTTCTGTACGACAATCGAATGCTTGCCCAGGCGCGTGGTCAGGAAGTCGTTGGGATTTTTCAGGTCTTCGGTGAAGCCCGCGCACACCCAGGACGGCTTGAAGACGTGCTCGATCTCCGCGTCCAGCACGTCGGCGCGATGATAATAGTCGGCCGGGATCGACCCCAGGCGCTCGTCGAACATAGGCATTCCGTTACTCGTAATCGTCGATGACGGGATTGGGGATCGGCCCCAGCGTCAGGTGCAGGGCGCTCCACGACCAGCCGACGCCGAAGCCCATCATCACCACGCTTTGCGGCGTTTGCAGCGCGTCACCCAGACGCGCGCACAGGGTCAGCGGGATCGAGGCCGACGAGGTATTGCCATAGAGGTCCATGGCCACCGGTACCTTGGCCTCGTCAAGCCCGGACTTCTTGCGCAGATGGTTCAGCATGAAGACGTTGGCCTGATGGAACAGGACGTAGTCGACCGCGTCGGCCGTGGTGTCCGCCGCGCTCAGGATCGACTGGACCAGGGGCGGCACGGCCTTGAGCGTGAAGTTGAAGACCTCCGCGCCGTTCAGGCTGAGGCGCGAGGCGGCGAACAGGGCCGCGGCCGCGTCGGGTTCGAGCGCCTCCGGCGACGGCATCAGGGGCATCCGCGTACCGCCGGCCTCGATAAAGATATGCCGGGCGCCCGAGCCATCCGTGCCGAAGACGCCGGTCATGGCCGGCGCCGCCGGATCGATCTCCAGCGCCGTGGCCGAACCGGCATCGCCGAACAACGGCACGGTGCCGCGGTCGCCGGGCTTCAGGCGCGGCGAGGTGACGTCACCGGCCAGCACCAGCGCCCGCGCCGGGCGATCGGTGCGCAGGGTCTTCAGCAGGCTCGACGCCGTCCACAGGCCGTAGGGATAGCCGGAGCAGCCGAGATTGATATCGAAGGCCATGACATGCGTGCCTAGCCCCAGCCGCGTCTGCAGCAGGCAGGCTGTCGCCGGCACGACGTGGTCGGGGTTCTGCGTCACCAGGATCAGCACGTCGACCGTCTCGCGCGCCCAGCCAAGCTGGTCCAGCAGGCGGTCGGCGGCGGTGAAACACAGGTCCGACGTGGTCACACCTTGCGGCGCGATGCGGCGTTCACGCACGCCGATCGAGCCGATCAGGCGGTCACGCTCGGCCGGTTCGAAGCCCAGGCCTTCGTCGTCCAGGGTTCGCGACTGGACCGGCACGCAGGCGCGAACGCCGCAAATGCGCACACCCTGCAGGCTGGCTTCGGCCATGATGGCAAACCTCCGGTCACAAACGATTCGGCACTCTAGCGCCGCGCGCGTTAAGCAAGGTTAAAATCATCGTGCGTTTTAAGGAAAAATTGACCAAAGCGGCCTTTCCTTGTGCGCGACGCCCGCAATGTTTGGGCAGGAGACGCGTATCATGGACAAGCCCGCCTTTTTCGCCGCCGTCGCCGAGATCCTCGAAGCCGATCCCGCCGGCCTGACCGGCGAGGAAACCATCGCCTCGGTCGGCAACTGGGACAGCCTCTCGGTCATCTCGTTCATCGCCATGGTCGACAGCGACCTGGGCCAGATCGTCGACGGCGAAAAGCTGAAGGACGCCAAGACGCTGAACGACCTGGCGGCCCTGGCTGGCCTCTGAGCCGATGTCGGGCTTCGCGGCCAAATTTCGAGAAAGACTGAAGACGCGGGTGCCCGACTGGCGCCGCTTCGTGGCGCGCGCCCGCGAAGACCATCGCGCCATCGCCTACGACCTGCTGCCGGCGCTGGATTTCGGCCAGCGCCAGGGCCTGGCGCGCACCCTGGCCGCCTTCCGGCCCAGGACCGCGAACTTCGCGCCATCCGACAAGGCCCGCGACCTGGCGCTGGACCTGCACAGCGATGGTGTCACGCCGATCCAGCCACCGGTGCCGCATGCCGATATGCTGGCCTGGTTCCAGGCGACCCCTTGCCATGATCCTTATCGCCCACACCTCGGCCGCTTTGCCTGGGACAAGGTGCCGTCGGACGAGGTCAATATGGGCTATTTCACGCCCGAAGAGGTCATCCGCGCCCCAGGCCTGCTGAAACTGGCCAACCATCCCGACATCCTGGCCGCCGCCGAGCTCTATTTCGGCTGCAAGCCGGTGATCGACAATATCGGCGCCCTGTGGTCCTTCCCCGGCCGCGACACGGCCAAGGGTGTTCAGCGCTTCCACCGCGACTATGATTGCGCCGCCTCGTTCAAGCTGTTCCTCTACCTGACCGACGTCAACGAGGACGCGGGGCCGCACGTCTACGTCAAGGGCTCGCACCGCCGCGCCGAACTGACCACGGGGCGCGCCCAGAGCGACGCCGACATCGTCGATACTTTCGGCGCCAATGCCGTCACACGGCTGACCGCGCCGGCCGGATCGTGGTTCCTGGAGGACGTCTACGGCTTCCACAAGGGCCTGCTGCCCAGGACGAAGCCGCGCCTGCTGGTGGCCATCGAGTACAATCTCTACCCGTCACCCCTGGCGCCCAAGGCGCCGGTGCTCGACCGCGCCGACCTCGACGGCGAATTCGATCCCTATATCAACCGGGTCTTCGTGAAGTGAGGAAATGGCCGATGCACAAGGTCGCCATCATCCCGGCGCGCGGCGGATCGAAACGCATCCCGCGCAAGAACATCAAGCCGTTCATGGGCCGGCCGATGATCGGCTGGTCGATCCAGGCGGCCACGGCCTGCGGCCTGTTCGACCGTATCATCGTTTCGACCGACGATGAGGAAATCGCCGAAGTCGCCCGCACGGAAGGGGCCGAGGTGCCGTTCATGCGCCCGGCCGACCTGGCCAACGACCATACCGGCACCGGGCCCGTCGTCATCCACGCCCTGCAATGGCTGATCGAACAGGGCACGCCGGCCGATGCCTGCTGTTGCATCTACGCCACCGCCCCCCTGCTCGACTCGGCACGATTGACCGAAGGCTGGGACAAGCTGCAACTGCCCGGCAAGCGCTTCGCCTTTTCGGTGACGTCCTATGCCTTTCCGATCCAGCGCGCGCTGAAGCAGACGGCGGATGGCTCGGTCGACATGTTCTGGCCGGAAAACCTGATGAAACGCTCGCAGGACCTGGAGCCGGCCTATCACGACGCGGCGCAGTTCTACTGGGGCTGGGCGGACGCGTTCCTCAAGGGCGAAATCACCTTCTCGCCGATCTCGGCGCCGGTCATCCTGCCACGCACCGAGGTGGTCGATATCGATACGCCCGAGGACTGGGAGGTTGCGGAGCTGACCTGGAAGGTATTGAAGGGCGGTTAGACGCCGGCGCGTGCACGTTTTTTTAGACACGAAAAGCACGAACGAAGACGAAAAACACGAACTTCGTGCAGTACAACCTTCGGCGCGAAGCGTATTTTTCAGAGCGGCTCGAACGTCAGGAACTTAGCCGCGCTGCGCGCAGCTTCATTCGTGTTTTTCATCTTCGTTCGCGCTGTTCGTGTCCAAATTCTTCCTAATGAAAAAGCCCCGGATCGCTCCGGGGCTTTTCCTTACCAGTGACGGTAATAGGGGCGGTAGTAGTGCGGGCGGCCATAGTAGCCACCGCCGCCGACAACGACCACGTCGCTGTAGTATTCGACCGGCGGACGGCGTTCGTAATAGACCACCGTATAGCCTTCGGGCGGCGGCGGCGGCGCGTAGTAGCCGTCATTATAGGCATAGTAGCGGCCGCCGTAGCATTCGACGCTGCTCTTGCCGATCGAGCTGCCAACCACGGCGCCCAGCAGCGCGCCGGCGACGGTCGACGACCCGCGGTTCCAGCGGTTCGACACCGAGTTGCCGAGCAGACCGCCGGCGACGGCGCCGATGATGGTGCCGCTGGCCTGGGCCTGGTCCTTGCGCTCGTAGCAATAACCGTCATAGCGGCGGTCGCCCTGCGGCGGCGGACCACCTTGCGGGCCACCGTTGGCGGCATAGGTGTTCGGGCCGGTCTGGGTACCCGGCGGCGGCGGGGGCGGCGGCGCGCCCGTGGCGTCGGGGCCGGCCGGCTGGCTGTAACCCTGTTGGCTATAGCCTTGCGGGTTGTAGTTCTGCTGGCTGTAACCCTGCTGGTTATAGCCTTGCTGGCTATAGCCCTGGGTTTGCTGGCTGCTGTAGGTCTGCTGGCCGTTGCCGCCTTGCTGGCCGTAGGCCGAGCTCTGGGCTTCGGCGATCATCGGCAGGGTCAACATCAGCACGCCGGCCAGGGCGCCGGCTGTCTTGAGAAGGGATGTCTTGGTCATGTTACGCGTTCCGGGACTGGAAAGTGTTATATTAGTACGCCATTGCGGCTGAACGGAGGCTGAATAAAAAGCGGCAGGAAAAAGACATCCCTTTTGCAAGAAGCTTATAAATCAGCCCTTCTCTTCCCCAAACCCCGGCAGGTGCAGGTCGAACACGATCGCGCACGCCCGCAGCCCGAACGCGGCCGCGAAGGCCACAATCGCCGCCGGCCAGAAGGCCACGCCCACCTGCTGCAACACCGCGAACAGTCCCGCGCCCAGCAGCGCCGCGGTGATATAGATCTCCCGCCGCGTCAAAAGGTTGGGCTCCCCGGCCAGAACGTCGCGGATGATGCCGCCGAAGGCCGTCGTCAGCACCCCCATGACCATGGCCGAGAACGGATGGACATGCAGGCTGAGCGCCTTGGCCGTGCCGACCACCGCATAGGCGGCCAGGCCCAGCGCGTCGAGCCACAGCAACGCCCGGAACCGCCAGCCGCGATTGCCCAGCAGCCAGACGACGACCGCCGCGCCGATGCACACCATGATATAGCCGGGCCTTTGCACCCAGAAGACGGGCGCCCCGATCAGCAGGTCGCGCATCGTGCCGCCGCCCACCCCGGTGATCGCCGCGAAGAAGCCGAAGGTGACGATGTCGTGGCGATTGCGCGCGGCCGCCAGCGCGCCGGTCATGGCGAAGACGGCAACGGCGGCGTAGTCGAGCCAGTAAAAGGCGGCGTGCAGGGCATCCATGCTTGCGCCCATATCACGACGCGGCGTAGTTTGTCCGCACTTTTACCGGGAGATTCCCATGCCTGAAACCAAGCCGATTCTGCGCCTGCATGAGGCCTATCGCGACGACATTGCCGACCTGGTGACGCGACGCCCCCTGCCCGGACTGAAGATCGACAAGCTGGGGGCGTTTCTCTTCCTCAACCACCATGGCCCGCAGGTCTATCCGCCCAATAATCGCGGCCTGCCCTTCGGCCCGCACCCGCATCGTGGCTTCGAAACCGTGACCTTCATGCTGGAAGGCCCGCTGGCCCACCGCGACAGCGCCGGCCACGAAAGCATCATCACCAGGGGCGGCGTGCAGTGGATGACGGCGGGCTCGGGCCTGATCCATGCCGAGGTCTCGCCGGAGGACTTCAAGCGCACCGGCGGGCCGCTGGAAATCCTGCAATTGTGGGTCAACCTGCCGTCACGGCTGAAGATGACCCAGCCGCGCTATACCGGCGTGCAGCAGGACCGGATCCCGCAGGTTACGGCCGACGGGGTCACGGTCAATGTCATTTCCGGCGAGTGGGGCGGCGTGAAGGGCCCGATCGAGTCGCTGACCGGCATCGTCATGACGACGCTGGCCATGGCGCCGGGCGGCCGCATCACCTTCGACGGACTGAGCGGGCGCGATGTCTTCTGCTACGTGGCGCGCGGCGAGGTCGCGGTGAACGGCCAGGCCATCCAGAAATGGCACCTGATCGAGTTCGGCGACGGCGACATCGTCGACCTGGAAGCGCTAAGCGATGCCGTGCTGGTCTTCGGCCATGCCGAACCGATCGACGAGCCGGTCGTGTCGCACGGCCCCTTCGTCATGAACACGGTGCAGGAAATCCACCAGGCCTATGCTGACTATCAGGCGGGGAAGTTCGGTTGAGGCCTCGGGGATAATTGGCCCCCACCACCGCATCTCACGGCTTCGCCGCTCGTGCGGTCCCCCTCCCCGTTCGCATCAGGATGTACTGACCTTCGGTGTCGCTCACGGGGAGGTAT
>FTDB01002478.1_pt1 | contig 15335 bp, 9 predicted proteins | sample 1639741 | NCBI WGS metagenome assembly FTDB01 (sample SAMEA3914869, study PRJEB12502) | metagenome | biome: forest; material: soil | place: USA | collected 2012-03-12 | depth 0.1 m | reverse complement strand
TCTTCCAGCGTCTTCAGCAGGGCGTTGAACGCCCCGGTCGACAGCATGTGGACTTCGTCGATGACGTAGACCTTGTAGCGCGCCTCGACCGGCGCGTAACGCACCGATTCGAGCAGGTCGCGCATGGCGTCGACCCCGGTGCGCGAGGCGGCGTCGAGTTCCAGCACGTCGATATGGCGGCCTTCGATGATCGCCTGGCAGTGGATGCCGGGGACGCGCAGGTCGATCGAGGGCTCGTGAACCGTGGCGCTTTCGTAGTCGAGCGCGCGGGCCAGCAGGCGGGCGGTCGTGGTCTTGCCGACGCCGCGCACGCCGGTCAGCATAAAGGCGTGGGCGATGCGGTGGCTGGAAAAGGCGTTGGTCAGGGTGCGCACCATCGCTTCCTGGCCGATCAGGTCCTCGAAGGTACGCGGACGGTATTTGCGCGCCAGGACGGTGTAGGCTTCGGCCTTTTCCGGCGCCTTGGCGGCGGCGACGCTGTCGGGCGCGCCGAACATGTCGTCGGTGGCCGTGTCGCGCTCGAAGGCGTCGCCGGGCTCGCTATCGTCGATAAAAGGATTGTCCGCGGAGTCGCTCATACGGGAAACTATAAAGGCTTTTAAAACGCGCGTCTTCACCTAAGCGCGATTCGCAACGCCGGCGGTGGGTGATCAAACTGTGGAGAATTCCAAGTCAGTGCCTGCACCGCAATTGCGACCGCATGTTCCGACAGGAAGAAGGTTCGCTTTTCAGAATTTCCAAGCCCTCTAGGGCTTGGCAAGCGCGACTGCGCGCCCGAGCTCGTGCGAGGCTCTTCGCCGCGCTTCGCGCGGAGACTAAAGTGAGACGGCCGACCCGAAGGTGAATTCGTTATGGCTGCTGCCTTCCGGCCCTGACCAGGTTGGCGAGGCCTTCGTCCGGCCGCCTCGAGGCCTATATGCTTATTTTTGACGGCGGATGCAAGTGCGGAGTCGCATACGCCCTTGTCCACCGGTGTCATTCCTGTAATGATAGCGCAAACAGGGAAAGAAACACATGAAAGCCTATGCCTTTATCCTGGTGGCCCTGGTGGCCGCCTCGCCCGCCGTCGCCGCCGTGGTCGGCCACAGCCTGCCGGTCCAGCCGCTCAACGCCGCGCGCATTGCCGGCCGCGCCGATGCCGCACAGTGGACGGACTATCTCAAGCGCTCCCAGGCGCAGCGCGCCGCCGACAAGGCCGCCCTGGCTGCCGAATTGAAGCCCGGCCAGACGCCGCCTCCGGCTCCGCTCGAAGGCCATGGCGACACCATGCCGCTGAACCGGCCGGCCGAATGGTACGCCACGCCCGACGCGCGCCACGTCGCCGATGTCATCGTCAGCTACCAGACGCCGGCCGGCGGCTGGGGCAAGAACCAGCGCCGCGACGGCGACCTGCGTCAGCCGGGCCAGCCCTACGTCGCCAACAATATTTCGAAGTATCTGGCGCCCGACGATTTCGACACGCCGGCCGAGCCCGACTGGAACTATGTCGGCACGCTCGACAACAACGCGACCACGACCGAGATCCGCTTCCTGGGCCTGGTCATCGCCCAGGCGCCCGGCAAGGAAGGCGATGCGTACCGCCAAAGCTTCCTGCGCGGCATTACCTACCTGATGAACGCGCAATATCCCGATGGCGGCTGGCCGCAGGTGTGGCCGCTGGAAGGCGGTTATCACGACGCCATCACCTATAATGATGACGCCGTCGCCCTGGCCGCCGAGGTGCTGACCGCCGTATCCGAAGGCAAGTACCCGTTCGTGCCCGAGGATATGCGCAAGCGCGCCGGCGCCGACGCTCAGGCCGCGGTACAGTGCATCCTCGACACCCAGGTGAAGATCGATGGCCGGCGGACCCTGTGGGGCCAGCAGCACGATCCCTTGACCTTGCAGCCCGTGACCGCGCGCAATTTCGAGCCCGCCGAACTGTCGACCGAGGAAAGCGCCGACCTGCTGATATACCTGATGTCGTTGCCCCATCCGTCGGCCGACACGGTCGCCGCGGTCAAGGGCGGCGTGGCCTACCTGCAAAAGGTGCAACTGCACGACGTGGCATGGACGAAGACCGACCATGGCCGCGACCTGGTCCCCTCGCCCGGCGCCCCGGCCCTGTGGGCGCGGTATTACAGCATCTCGACCGGCAAGCCGGTATTCGGCGACCGCGACAAGACCGTGCACGATTCCGTGTCCGAATTGACGCTGGAACGGCGCAACGGTTATGCATGGTTCAACTCAGCGCCGCAAAAAGCGCTGGATGCCTACACGTCCTGGGCGAAAGCCCATCCATAAACTGACGACCGGGGAACCACCATGACCGACACCCTCAACGGCTATACGCGGCGATGGTGGAAGGAAGCGGTGGTCTACCAGATCTATCCGCGGTCGTTCAGGGACAGCAATGGCGACGGCATCGGCGACCTGCGCGGCATTCTCGCGCAGGTGCCGTACATCAAGGGATTGGGTGTCGACGTCGTGTGGCTGAGCCCGCACTTCGATTCGCCCAATGCCGACAACGGCTACGACATCCGCGACTATCGCAAGGTCATGGCCGAGTTCGGCACCATGTCGGACTTCGACGACCTGCTGGGCGCGCTGCACGCCGAAGGCATCCGGCTGATCATCGACCTGGTGGTCAACCATTCCTCGGATGAGCACGTATGGTTCGCCGAGTCGCGAAAGTCGCGCGACAATCCGTATCGCGACTACTACATCTGGCGCCCCGACACCGGGAACGGTTCCCCCAACAACTTCACCTCGATCTTCACCGGTTCGGCCTGGCAGAAGGATGCGGCGACCGGCGACTATTACCTGCACCTGTTCGCCGTCAAACAGCCCGACCTCAACTGGGACAATCCGGCCGTGCGACACGAGGTCCACGACCTGATGCGCTTCTGGCTGGACAAGGGCGTCGACGGCTTCCGCATGGACGTCATCCCCTTCATCTCCAAGCGCCCCGGCCTGCCGGACCTGACCGAGGCCCAGCGCGCCAAGCCGCAGTTCGTCTATTCGGACGGGCCGAAGGTGCACGACTATCTGCAGGAGATGCGGCGCGAGGCGCTTAAGCCCTACGACACCATGACGGTCGGCGAAGCCTTCGGCGTGACGCTCGACCAAACGCCTTTGTTCGTCGACGACCGACGCGGCGAACTAGACATGATCTTCCAGTTCGATGTCGTCGAGATCGACCGCGATGCCAACGGTAGGTGGACGCCCTGGCGGCTTGCCGACTTCAAGGCGATCTTCTCGCGCCACGATGCGGCGCTCGACGCCCATTGCTGGCCGACCGTCTTCTTTTCCAACCACGACAATCCACGCATCGTCTCGCGCTATGGCGACGACCGGCCGCAATGGCGCGAGCGGTCGGCCAAGCTGATGGCCACCCTGCTGCTGACGCTGAAAGGCACGCCCTTCATCTACCAGGGCGACGAGCTCGGCATGACCAACTATCCGTTCACGGACATTGCTCAGTTCGACGATCTGTGGGTCAAGGGCCAGTGGCGCGAACAGGTCGACAGCGGCCAGGTCTCCGCTGCCGATTTCATCCAAAGCCAGATGAAGATCAGCCGCGACCACGCGCGCACGCCGATGCAATGGACCGCGGAGCCGAACGGCGGCTTCACCACGGGCAAGCCGTGGCTCATGGTCAATCCGAACACGGACGAGATCAACGCGGCCCGGGCCGTGGCCGATCCATCGTCGATCTATCATTATTACGCGGCATTGATCGCGCTACGCCGCAAGCATCCGGCCCTGGTCTATGGCAGCTACCAGGACCTGCTGCCCGATCATGCGCAGGTCTTTGCCTATACACGCACGACAGACGACGAGACGATGTTGATCGCGCTGAACTTTTCGGATGAAGACGTCACGGTCGATCTGCCGCGCGGCACATGGATCACCGGCAATTATAGCGACGAGGTCCCGGCCCTGCGCGGCTGGGAGGCGCGGGTTTACAAGCTTTAGACGTTCGGATCCCCCCAGCGTGGCCGCAGCACACGGCGAAATTTCAGCCACACTGGATCACCGAAGGTTGATGCCAGGTTGCGATGCTGCCATACTGAAATCTCGTCATCCGGGGGGATCCAATGCGCATTCGTTCAGCCACGATCTGCGGCCTTGCCGTGCTCGCTTTAATCGCCTGCGAACGGCCTGCATCATCCAGGCCCGCGGCCGCACCGGCACAGCCATCCGCCTACGATCTCGACAAATGGCACACCGAAGCTCCGGCCATCGCCGCAGCGGGCGGCGCGGTCGTGCGCCACGACTTCGAACTGACGCTGAGCGCCAAAGGCGAGACCGTGGCCAGGTTCCGCAGCGACGATGCCAACGCCTGGACCTATGCCGCCCGCTTCGATGGCATCTGCGAAATGGACCGGTCCTGCACCTTCTATGTGTTCCGCTACGTTGTTCCGGGAACGGATCTCAAGCCGGCCAGCCTTGTCGTCAACGACAGGGGACGCCCCGTGGCCTGGATCGGCGACAATGTATTGCCCGGCAAAGGCGGATGGATCGCCAGTGGCGAGCCGTTCGAGGACGGCCATTTCGAGATCGATGACCTGTCGCAGGCGCACCCCGTGCGTTATGCTTTCGATGCGGCTTGCGTGCCCGACAAATGGCTGAGCCCGGATGAAGTCGCCGTGACCTGTCATAACGACGCCATCACCAGCGCGGTCACGCATGAGACCGTCAAAAAGGTTTCGGATCACGCCTGGCGCATGGGCGCCCACGGCGACCGGGCCACGACGACGGCGCTCCAGCCGTTCAGGCCCGAAGATCTGGCGTCCTTGGCGAGGATTGGCTTCCACCACTGATCGCTTTAGCTTTTTGCCGGGCTGTGGCATAGGCTGCGGCGATGACCGATCCTGTTCTTGAGACCCTGTGCCTGCCGCTCGAAGACGGCACGATTGCCCTGCCAGCCAATGGCTCCGCGCTCCTGCTGCGCGCCCGGACCGGCGAAGCGCTCCGCCGCCTGCCGCGCGACAAGATCCTCTGCGATCAGAGCTTCAAGCCGGCCCGCGACGCCCTGGCGCGCGACGGCTTCGAGTTGCGCACACCCGATCATCCGGCGCAATCCGATCTGACCCTGGTCCTGCCACCGCGCCAGCGCGAGGAAGGCCGCGCCCTGCTGGTCCGTGCCATCCGCCTGACGCGCGACGACGGCCTCGTCGTAGCGGCCGTATCCAATCTCGAAGGCGCCAAGACCGTCGAGAGCGACCTGAAGCGCCTGACGGGCACGGTCACGGCCATGTCGAAGAACAAGTGCCGCGTCTTCTGGGCGCGCATCGACGCCAGCCGGCTCGACACCGCCCTGATGGAGGCGTGGGAACAACTCGATACGCCACGCCCGATCGCCGACGGCCGTTTCGTCAGCCGGCCCGGCCTGTTCGCCTGGGACCATCTCGACGCCGGCTCGCGCTTCCTGGTCGACCATCTGCCCGCCGAGATGAAGGGGCGCGTCGCCGACCTGGGCGCTGGTTTCGGCTATCTGAGCGACGAGGTGCTGAGGCGCTACGCGGGCGTGACGCATCTCGACGCCATCGAAGGCGAAGCACGCGCCGTGGATCTGGCGCGGCAGAACCTGGCGACATTCGGCGACCGCGTCACCTGCCATTGGCTGGACGCCACCGGTCCCCTGCCCGGCACCTATGACGTCGTGGTCAGCAACCCGCCCTTCCATATCGACCGCGCCGATCGCCACGACCTGGGCCAGGCCTTCATCCGTTCGGCGGCCCGCGCGCTGACGCTCGGCGGCGTGTTGTGGATGGTCGCCAATCGCCACCTGCCTTATGAAGAGACCTTGAAGGCGGTGTTCAAGGCCGTGGCCGTCGCCGGCGAAAACCCCAACTTCAAGGTGTTTCGCGCCACCGGTCCCAAGACATGAACCTGATCAAGCACCTGGCCAATCTCGGCTATGGCAGCCGCAAGGAGATGCAGAAGCTGATCCGCATGGGCGCGATCACCGACGCGGAAGGCCATGCGCTCGATGGCGACGCCGATATCGCCCACGACGACATCCGCTATAGCGGCAAGGCGCTCGACCCCGATTTCGGCGTGGTGCTGATGATGAACAAGCCGACCGGCTATGTCTGCTCGCTGAAGGACCGCGGGCAACTGGTCTACGACCTGCTCCCCTCCCGTTTCGCCGAACGCAAGCCGGTGCTGTCGACCATCGGCCGGCTCGATTCGGATACGTCGGGCCTGTTGCTGTTCACCGACGACGGCCAGTTCCTGCACAAGATCATCTCGCCGAAGAACCACGTCGCCAAGATCTATGAAGTCACCTGCGCCCGGCCGATCGAGGCCGGCTATGCCGCCGTCTTCGCTTCGGGCGAACTGGTGCTCAACGACGAGAAGGACGCGCTGAAGCCGGCCTTCCTTGAGGTCACCGGCGAAAAGACCGCGCGGCTGACCCTGTACGAAGGCCGTTACCATCAGGTGCGGCGCATGTTCGCCGCCGTCGGCAATCATGTCGAGGCGCTGCACCGGGCGCAGATGGGCGATCTGACGCTCGGCGACCTGAAGCCCGGCCGGTGGCGGATTTTGACCGCCACCGAACGCGACGGTTTGCTGACGACCTAAACCGGACGGCCGGTCGCCAGGGCGTGATAGAATTCCGGCCGACGGTCGCGGAAGAAGCCCCAGGCGGCACGGTGCGTCTGCAGGAAGTCGAGGTCGAAGGTGCCGGAGACGATACCGTCTTCGCCGGCGCCCAGGCTGGACACCAGGTCCCCACGATGGTTGGCGACGAAGGAATGACCATAGAAGGTCTGACCGGCCTCGGTGACCTTTTCCGTGCCGATGCGGTTGGCGGCGATCACCGGGATGACGTTGGCGACGGCGTGTCCCTGCATGATGCGCTGCCAGGGGGCGGCGGTATCCAGCGAGGAATCGTGCGGTTCCGAACCGATGGCCGTCGGGTACATCAGGATTTCCGCCCCCTGCAAGGCCATGACGCGCGCCGCTTCCGGGTACCACTGATCCCAGCAGATGCCGACGCCGACGCGGGCATATTTGGTGTCCCACACCTTGAAGCCGGTATCGCCCGGGCGGAAATAGTATTTTTCCTGGTAGCCCGGTCCGTCGGGAATATGGCTCTTGCGATAGACGCCCAGCAATTCACCGCCGGCGTCGATCATCACCAGGCTGTTGAAATAGTGCGGTCCCTCGCGCTCGTAGATCGAGGTCGGGATGACGATGTCGAGCTCTTTCGCCAGGGCCTGCATGGCCAGGGTCGCCGGATGCTCACGCCACGCATAGGCGGTGGCGAACCACTTTTCTTCCTGCGACACGCAGAAATACTCGCCCTGAAACAGCTCGGATGGCAGCACGATCTGCGCGCCCTGGGCGGCCGCCTCGCGGACCATCTTTTCGGTCTTGGCGATATTGGCCGCCATGTCCGGGCCATACGACGTTTGCAGGGCAGCGGCGGTAACCGTTCGCGCCATTCCAACCTCCAAAGGAAACTCGGTGTCTAGAAACAAATGGACCGGGCGTCGCCCGGTCCGGATCACGCCTTAATTAGGGGCACCTGCTGCGAGATGCAATGGAACGAGCCGCCGCCGGTCAGAATTGCCTTCGACGACAGGCCCAGCACATTGCGTTCCGGGAACAGGGTTTGCAGCGCCTCGACCGCCAGTTCGGCCGGCCGTTCCTTGTAGACCGGCACGACGACGACGTCGTTGGCGATCAGGAAGTTCATGTGCGAGGCCGGGATGATCTGGTCGTCCTCGTCATAGACGATGCCGGGCGACGGAATGCGCACGACCTGAAGCGGCTGACCGCGCGCATCGGTCTGGGCCGCCAGCAGACGCGCCGTCTTGTCATAGACCTCGGCATTGGGATCGTCGCGGCCGAACGCCACCGGACAGGCGACGACGCCCGGCGCCACGAAGCGCGCCAGGTTGTCGACGTGGCCATCGGTATGATCGTTGAGCAGGCCGTCGTCGAGCCAGATGACCTTGCGCACGCCCAGCGACCGCGCCAGGGCCTCTTCGGCCACGGCCTCGGTCCAGCCCGGATTGCGGTTGGGGTTGAGCAGGCATTGCCGCGTCGTCAGCACCGTGCCCAGGCCGTCGTGGTCGAGCGCGCCGCCTTCCAGGATAAAACCTTCAATGGCCGGGGCCAGCCCCTCGCCTTCGCCGATCTGGCGCGAGACTTCGTTGTCATGCGGCAACTGGTACTTTCCGCCCCAGCCATTATTGCCGAAGCCAACCGGCACGGCGCGATGCAGGCCGCCGGGCTCGCCTTCGGCGACATAGATCGGGCCCGTGTCGCGAAACCAGATGTCGCCGAAACGGCCGTCGACGATGTCGATGCGCTTGACATCGCCCAGCAGGCCTTGCGCCGCGGCCCGCGCCTCATCGCCCATGACCATCAACCGGACGTGCTCGTCACCCATTTCGGCCAGGACGCGCGCCAAGGACGCCACCTCGGCCTGGGCCGGGATCAGGTCATCCTGCCACAGATTGCCGTGGCTGGGGAAACCCAGCCACATCGCCTTGTGCGCTTCCCATTCGGCGGGAACCAGTCGGGTCATGTCGGATCCTAAAAAAGATAAACGAGGCCCGGCTATTTAAGCCGCTTTGATGAAACTTCAACTACGCATAAAAAAAGAGGCGGCCGAAGCCGCCTCTTTCCGATCTTTCGTTCGAAGCCTGGGCTTAGAACTTGGTCTTGATCGCCACGATCGCCGTGATCGGCGCCGAGGTGTAGTAATAGACCGTACCCGGCGTGTAGGTGTAGGTCGAGGTACCGTCGCTGCCCTTCAGCGTCGTCGTGACGGCGTTGGTCGTCGTCGAAACGCGCGGATAGTACTTGGCGCCGAACAGGTTGGAGACGTTCAGCTGCAGACGGGTGTCCTTGCCGACGCCGTCGATCTTGTACGAAGCGTCCAGGTTGGTGATGGTATAGGCCTTGATCACCGAGTCGTTCATGTCGGTGGCGTAGCGCTTGCCGACATACTTGGCATCGACGCCGATGCTGAACGGACCCTTGTGGTAGTTGCCACGCAGCGAGATCGTCTGATCCGGCGTCATGACCAGTTCCTTACCCTTCGTATCCAGGTAATAGGTCACGCTGACGACGCCGGGCTTGGCATAGATGGCTTCGTTGGACTGAAGTTCGCTATGCGCCAGGGCGATCGAGCTGTAGAGGCTGAAGTTCGGCGTAACGCGCCAGCCGGCTTCGATATCCAGGCCGTAGAGCTTCACGTCGCCGACGTTGCGGTCGATCGAGGTCGTCGGGTCGGCCGGGTCGTAGGACTGGACGATGTGGTTGTTCCAGTTGGCAGCCCACAGGTTCGACGACACGTCGAAGGCCGAGTTCTTGTAACGATAGCCCAGACCGTACTGGTCCGAGGTTTCCGGCGTGACCAGTTCCGGGACCGACACGTAGAGGTCGTCGGTCTTCGGCGCCGAGAAGCCGGCGGCGTAGGTGGCGTAAACCGAGTTGTGCGCGTCAAACTCGTAGCTGGCGCCAACGTTCGGCAGCGTCTTGTTGAACTTGTAGGTTTGCTTGAACGGCGCCAGCGCGTTCGGCGTACCGTCCGCACGATAGTTGACCGTCACACCCAGCAGCGTCGAGACGTTGGAAGCCTTCGTGCCGGCGGTGCGGGTGGTCGCAGCGTTGTCCTTGGCGACAGCGGCGGCGAAATCGGCGGCGCTGACATTGGTGCAGTATTCGCTGCTGCCGTTATAGACGAAGCAACGCTCGTCCAGATCGCGTTCGAAGTGCGGATCACGGACGCCGACGTTGATGTGCAGCTTATCGTCCATGAAGCGGCCGATATAGTTCAGCGAGATCTGGTTCAGCTTGGCCAGCGACAGGCGGTCACGCTTCTGGAAGAGGAAGCCGTCAGCCGTGTAGATCGAGGTGCCGACGCCATCCTTGCCACCGAAGACGTTTTCCGGGTTGCCGCTCGCCGGATCGACCATGTTGTATTCACCGGTCTGGCGGTGGTGACCGTAGTCGAAGGTGTAGGCGCCTTGCAGGGTCTGCGTGTCGCTGAAGCGATAGATCAGCGACGAGTTCAGGCCGTAGCGGTGCGTTTGCGTGTTCGACGGCGAGTACAGCACGACGGTATCCATGCAGTCGCCGTCGCCGTTCAGGTCGACGCCCTTGGTCGTCGTACCGACCTTGCAGCTGGCGAAGGTCGTCGCCTTGCCAACCAGGCGCGGGTCGCTTTCGGAAACGTTCGTACCGCCGCCGCCGTTGGCCAGGGTGTAGAAGAAGTACGGGTCGACCGTCAGGGTCGCCTTCGAACCGAAGTTGAAGCGCGATTGACCGCGGATGTCGCCGAAATCGACGGGGTTCGGGTGCAGCGCCCAGAAGTTGGTTTCAGCGCCGGCCTGGAAGGACGGATCGGGAGCCGTAGCCGTCGTGGTCGGAACCGTGTCAGCCTTGCCCGCCGTGACGGTTTCCGGCTTCCAGACGGTGTTGTAGTCGTAGGAGTTGCCCCACGCCGCCAGCTGAGCCGCGGAACCGCTGTAGTAGAAGGTCGGACGGTTCGAAGCCCAGGTGAACGAGGCGCCGATGAAGCCGTTGTTGTCGAGCGGCTGGTAGATGCGGCCGTCGAGGCCCCAGCGCTTGATCTTGCCTTCGCCCTTCCACTTGTCGGCGTTGGTCATGTTGGCGCTGAGGTAGGTGCGGATACCCGTCGGCCCAAGGGCGCCGGTTTGCACTTCGACATAGGCGCGGTCGTAGTTGTAGGAGCCGATGGCGCCCGAAGCCGAAACCGACGGCGTCGCGTCCGGAACCTTGGAGATGATGTTGACGGTGCCGCCGATGGCCGAGGCCGTCGGGCTGTCGACTTCGGTCTGGCCCAGGTTGACCGTGATGTGGTCGGTCGATTCGGCGACGGCGTATTCACCCGGATAGACGGCATAGTTGCCGGTGTCGTTGACGGGGGTGCCGTCGACGGTCACCGAGACGTGCGCGCCGTCGAAGCCGTGCATGCGGAAGTCGGAGGAGAGAACGCCCGTCGGATCTTCCGACGAATAGCTGACGCCCGGAACCAGGTTGATCAGCTGAGCGAAGTTCGACGAACCCACCTGGGTCGCGATGTAGTCCTTGCCGACGATCGACTGATCCTTGGCTTGGTTGGTTTGCGTCGCCAGGCCACCCGTCGAGCGCGGACCGCCCTTGATGATGACTTCGACGGCTTGCGAGCCGGTCGACTGGGCGAACGCGCTGCCCGCGAAAAGGCCCGCGATCGCGGTACCCGCCAGCGCGGAGCCGGCCAGAATGATGGACTTCTTCATTTTCGGAGTATCCCCTCTCCAGGTTTTACAAGACTGAGCAAAAAGACGACAAATCCCGCCCACCAGAATCAAGTGACTCGGGCGCTAGTGCCGTCTGGACAAACGGCACTCGGTTTTTAGGGCTTAACAAATCCTTTAGCCGCTTTTCGGCCGTTTTTTGAGCAAAAACTGCAACGCTTTTATGACAGTTGTCGCATAAGAAACGGGGTGCGGCCATAATACCACACCTGCTGCACCGCAAAAAACACGGCGCACGGCTTTATATTTCAAAATATTTCAAAACCCTTGGGTTTTAAGGCCTAGATATAGCGGCCCGGCTGGGGATAGGGCCATTAGTAGTGATGCGGTGAGAGCACAGCCCTCCGAATCTCTCGCAGTGCAAAATTATGAAAATTTTCCCGATTCGGCGTCCTGTCCATCGCGACAAGGCCGTTGCCGTTGCGAAAGGCCGGGGATTAGCCTTCCGCAAGGTCGTGCGATTGCCGCTTTTGAGCCGTCCGGAAAAAAGCCTCTCCCGGAGAAGAAGCGGCCGTGACCGCCCCTCCCCCGGGCTTACGCTTGTTAGAATTTGGCGCTTGTTAGAATTTGGCCTTCAAGGTCAGGTAGCCGGTGAGCGGCGCGCCGACGTTGTAGAACGGACCCGACGACGCCCCGAACGTACCCTGGGTGTAAACCACCGGCAGATAGTTGGAGTTGGTGTTGGCGCGAACGAAGTACTTTTCGTTGGTCAGGTTGTAGATGTTGAACTGCACGGATACGCTGTTGGAAATGTCGTATGACGCGTCCAGATCGATGACCGTGTAGGCCTTGAGCTGGGCGTCGTTCGTATCCGACAGGAAGCGGCGGCCGGTGTATTTCGACTGCAGCGCGATCTTGAACTTGCCGATCTTGTATTGGCCGCGCAGCGCATAGGTCTGGTCCGGCGTCATGACCAGTTCCTTGCCCTTGACCGGCAGAGGCACCGAAACAAGGCTCGGCGCCGTACCGACGGCAACCAGGTAGTTGTCCTGCAGGGCGCTGTGGGTAAAGGCCGCCGAACCGTACAGGGTGAAGGCCGGGGTGACGCGCCAGCCGCCTTCGAGGTCGACACCGTACAGCTTCACGGCGCCGACGTTGCGGTCGATGCTCAGCGTCGGATCGAGCGGATCGAACGACTGCACGATGTGGTTCTTCCAGTCCGCCGCCCACAGATTGACCGAGGCGTTGAAGGCCGCGTTCTTGTAGCGGTAGCCGGCGCCGTACTGATCCGTCGTCTCCGGCTTGACCAGTTCCTGGGTCGAGCTGACGTACAGGTCGTCCGTCTTCGGCGCCGAGAAGCCCTCGGCATAGGTGGCGTAGACCTGGTTCTGCTCATTGAAGTTGTAGCTGACGCCCAGGTTCGGCAGGGCCTTGGTGTACTTGTAGGTCTGCTTGAACGGATCGCGGAAGTTGGCCTTGCCGTCGGCGCCATACTTGATCGTCTGGCCGAGCAGCGCCGACAGCTTGGAAGCGGTCGCGCCCTGGGCGTGGGTGCCCGTATTGTCGATCGCCGCCGCCGCGTCGACCGCCGTCTGCGACACGCTGTTGCAGGTCACGGTGCTGCCGTTGAAGGTGTAGCAACGCTGGTCGAGGTTACGCTCGAAGTGCGGGTCGCGGATGCCGATATTGACGTGCAGCTTGTCGTCCATGAAGCGGCCGACATAGTTCAGGGAGAACTGGGCCAGCTTGGCGAAGGACTTGCGGTTACGGGCGTTCAGTTGCGTGCCGTCGACCGCAAAGATGCCGCGGCCATAGCCCGGCTTGCCACCGAACACATTGTCCGGCTGGCCGGTCTGCTGGTCGATATAGGTATATTCGCCGGTCTGGCGGTGACGGCCGTTGTCGTAGGTGAACGAGGCCTGCAGGCGGTTATGCTCGTTGAAGTCATAGATCGCCGAGCTGTTCACGCCGAAGCGGTGCGTCTGGGTTTCGCTGGCCGAATACAGCAGGACCGTATCCAGGCAGTCGCCGTCGAAGTTCAGGTCGACGCCGGCGCCGCCCTTGGCGCAGGTCGGGAAGGCCGCCGCGGAGCCCAGAAGACGGACGTCCTTTTCGCTGACCGAGCTGGACCCGCCGCCATTGGCCAGGGTGTAGAACAGATAAGGGTCGACCGTGACCGTCAGCTTGTCGCCGAAGTGGAACTTCGACTGGCCGCGCAGGTTGGCGAAATCGACCGGGTTTGGGTGCAGCGCCCAATAGTTGCTTTCGCCGGTGGCCTGGAAGGACGGATCGCCGGGGACCGCGGTCGCCGCGGGCACCGTGTCGGCCACGCCCGGCGCCTGGGTCGGCACCTGCCACGAGGTGTTGTAGTCGAAGGAGCGGCCGAACTGGGCCAGCTGGGTCGCCGAGCCGCTGAAGTAGAAGTCCGGACGATCCTTGGCCAGGGTGAAGGACAGGCTCAGGAAGCCGTTATTGTCGAGCGGCTGATAGATACGGCCGTCATAGCCCATGCGCTTGATTTCACCGGCGCCCTTGTACTTGTCGGCCGTGGTGTCGTTGACGCTCAGATAGATGCGCAGGCCCGTCGGCCCGATGGCGCCGGTTTCGATTTCGCCGTAAAGGCGGCCGTAGCCGTAGCTGCCGGCCGTCGCCTTGACCATCGCACCAGGCGTGACCGAAGGCACGCGCGTCAGAATGTTGACCGTGCCGCCGATGGCCGAGGCCGTCGGGCTGTCGACTTCGGTCTGGCCGGTGTTGACCGTGATGTGCTCGATCGATTCCGAGGTGCCGTATTCGCCCGGGAAGATCGCATAGTTGCCGGTATCGTTCAGCGGCGTACCGTCGACGGTGAACGAGACGTGGTTGCCGTCGAAGCCGTGCATGCGGAAGTCGCTGCTAAGCACGCCGGTGGGGTCTTCCGTCGAATAGGACACGCCGGGAACCAGGTTGATCGATTGCGCCAGGTTCTGGCTGCCGACCTGGGTGGCGATGTAGTCCTGATTGACGATGGACTGATCCTTGGGCTGGGTCGTCTGCACGCCCAGGCCGTTCGTCGAACGGGGGCCGCCCTTGATGATGACTTCGGTGACGGTTTGCGAACCCGTCGACTGCGCCATGGCGTGACCCACGAACAAGCCGCTGAAAGCCGTGCCGGCCAGCGCCGTTCCCGTCAGTACAATCGATTTATTCAACTTCATTTAAGAGTATCTCTCTCCGGATTACAGGGAAAAAGGCAACAGAACTCCATTCGGAGTTTTACAACTCCGTTTGATAGATCAAAAAATAATGGTGAGTGACTTCTAAAGGACTGAAATCCTTAGTCACTTTTATTCAAAGGAATGAAATCCCTTGTTGCCTTTTCTAGCCGCATTTTGGCGAGAACAATAAAAGTTTTGTGACAATCGTGTCTTCTGAAACCGGGTTGCGGCCATATTGCCACAATTGCGACGCTGCAAAAAATCCCGAGGCCACGGGCAATATCCGCTCTACACCCAAAATATAGTGGCGATACAGATAGATAGACCTACTAATAGCTCGCAGCCAAAATACTTGAGGCTGAAATCATTGGGCCGCAAAAACGCCCGATTTATATTTCTGCAAAGGCGTTGAACCTTTTCCGCTGAGCCGGAAAACAGCCTGTGATCGCCCGGAATCTCGCCTGTCAGGCATAGCAAAAGCCCGGCCTTTTCAGGCCGGGCTTCGCATGTATCGCTAAATCGACGACGTTTGGATTAGAACGTGATGTCGACCGTGGCGCGGCGGTTGAGCGGTTCCTTGACCCCATCGCCAGTGGCGACGGCGGGTTCGGATTCACCCTTCCAGTCCACAGCCATCTTCGAGGCGTCGACACCCAGGCCAGCCAGGGCATCGGCAACCGTCTTGGCGCGGCGCTCGGACAGCTTGATGTTGTAAGCGGCCGAACCGGAGGTGTCGGTGTGACCGACGACCACGATACGGGCAGCGTTACCAGCCTTGGCGTAGTCCGCAGCAGCCGAAACGACCGCTTGAGCGTCCGACGTCAGGTCCGACTTGTCGAATTCGAAGTAAACGATGAATTCGCGAGCCTCGTAAGCCGGCGGCGGAGGCGGCGGCGGGGGAGGCGGAGGAGGCGGCGGCGGCGGCGGG